>Ga0326727_10000451_pt1 | contig 169621 bp, 122 predicted proteins | sample MB2enrmetagenome_FD_207643 | JGI IMG/M metagenome (GOLD analysis project Ga0326727, IMG submission 207643) | Lab enriched peat soil microbial communities from McLean, Ithaca, NY, United States - MB29MY | ecosystem: Environmental > Terrestrial > Soil > Wetlands > Peat | place: USA: New York... | reverse complement strand
GGAGGTGCCCTCTGCTCCCGTCAGCTGCTGAAGTCAAGAAAGAAAAAACGCTCAAAAAAGAAAGAGCATTCTCCTGCACCTCTTTTAGAAAGAAAAAACTCTTGAATTCGAAGAGAGAATCTACCCGTTGGCATGTTCCATGAAGCCCCAAGGGGGCTCGAAGACGTAGTAACGTGCTACAGCTAACGTTTTGAGGTCTGCGGCTTTTTACTCTTGACTCTCGACTCTTGACTCTCGACTAGGCAAAGGAGCCGGCATTGGGGAGTGCAAACATGAGTGTAGGTTACCTGAGCGATTTGAGACCTGATTTCAGGCCCTTCGAAATCGATTGCGGCAAGATCCCCGGTTACCGGTTCAGAGGAAATTTGCGAACCGAACTCGAGGCGGGCCGCCTCGAGGCGACGACGGTCATCGCTCTCCTCGAGGACATGCTGATGATCCGCGAGATGGAAGAGATGATCGTGAAGCTGCGTTCCGGCGCTTATGAGCCCATCCGAGATTTCAATTACCGGGGGCCGACGCACGTCTCGATCGGCCAGGAGGGCGCATCCGTAGGAGCTTGCAGCGCCTTGAACCTGAAGGACTACATCACCAGCACGCACCGTGGCCACGGCGACAGCCTGGCGCGAGGCTGCCAGGCCATCCGGGCCATGAGCGACGAGCGGCTGCGCCAGCGCGTCCCCGACTCGAAAGCGGCCACGCACTCAGAACTCCTCGAGGATGCTCTCGAGGAGCACGCTTATCGCACTCTCGCCGAGCTCTTCGGAAAGGAAGATGGCTACTGCAAAGGGCGGGGGGGCAGCATGCACATTGCCGACTTTGCCGTCGGCCACCTGGGCGCGAACGCCATCGTGGGCGGCAGCGTCCCCATCGCCACCGGCGCGGCGGTGGGCTGCCGGTATCTGCGCAACGGCGGGGTGGTTTGCTGTTTCGCGGGTGACGGGGCCTACGCGAACGGCGTGGTGCTCGAGTCGCTGAATTTCGCCGCGCAAGTTCAGTTCACCAACGAACTAGCCGACGGCCACCGCTTCGGCGTGCCTATCGTCTTTTTCGTGCTCAACAACCATTATGGCATGACCGGCCGCGCCGACAACGAAGTGATGGGCGTGGCGCACCTGGCCCGGCGCGCGGCAGGCTTTTCCGACTGCAACATGCACGCCGAGGTCGTGAACGGCATGGACGTGCTTGCCGTCCGCGACGCCATGCTGCGCGCCGCCGATTTGTGTCGAAATGGAAAGGGCCCGGTTTTCCTGGATGTGAATACCTACCGCTATTACGGCCACTCCCTCAGTGACCCGCGCAACGAGTACCGGACGCGCGAGGAAGAAGCGGCCTGGAAAGCGGTCGATCCCATCACGAACTTGGCAGGGCAACTCCGGGAGCGTGGCGTCCTGGACGAAGCCGGCGTGGCCGAGATCGCGGCAAGGGTTCGCAAGCGCAATGCGCGCGCCGCCCAACGCGCCGCCGCTGCCCCTGACCCCGATCCCAAGGATGTGATCAAGTACATGTACACGGACACCTGTGTCGAAGCGGTTCCGCCCCAATATCGAAAAGTGAAGATCATCGAGCCGCCTGCGCCGATTAAAAGGGTAAACGGCGAGATTACTTATCGTGATGCCATCAAGGAAGCGTTGATCGAAGAGATGAAGCGAGATTCGCGGGTCATCTTCTATGGCGAAGACGTGGCTGAGTATGGAGGAGCATTCAAGCTCAGCAAGGGCCTGCTGGAGGCTTTTGGGCGCGACCGTGTTTTCAATACTCCCATCTCCGAAGCCGCAATCTGTGGGACGGCAGTGGGCGCCGCCATGATCGGCTTGCGGCCCGTGGCCGAGCTCATGTATATGGACTTCTTGCTGATGGCCGGTGATCAGGTGTGCAACCAGGCGGGCAAGTGGCATTACATGTCGGGCGCGCAGGTTGAAGTCCCACTGGTGATACGCGCTTCCATTGGAGGCGGCAAAGGCTACGGCGGGCAGCACTCCCAAACCCTGGAGTCGAGCGTGGCGAATATTCCGGGCATGTATGTCGTGTACCCCGCCACTCCTTACGACGCCAAGGGAATGATGAAATCCGCCATTCGGGATAATAACCCGGTATTGTTCCTCGAGTCTCAACTCCTGTACGGCGTTAAAGGCGTGGTGCCGGAAGAAGAGTATCTGGTTCCTTTGGGTGTGGCAGACGTCAAGCGCGCGGGCAACGACATTACACTGGTGGGCTGGGGGCCGGCAATTCCGGATGCCCTCAAGGCCGCCGGAAGATTGCAGAGCGAACTGGGCGTGAGCGCGGAGGTGGTGGACATTCGCAGCCTTATCCCGTTCGACAAAGAAACTATCCTGGCTTCCGTGCAGAAGACGGGGCGCTGCGTGGTGGTGAGCCAGTCGGTAACCATCGGCAGCTTCATGGGCGAAATTGCTACCACGATTCAGGAGAACGTCTTCGATTATCTCGATGCGCCCATCATGCGAGTGGGAGCCAAGGACGGCATTGCGCCGCAGTCCCACGTGCTCGAAGCCGTTTTTCTTCCTAATGCCAATGACATTTTCCAGGCCGCCAAGGCCATACTGTAAGCGGCTAAGAAACCTACTTAGCCTGTCATTCCGAGCGGAGCGAGGAATCTTGCTCTGCGGTTTTTCTCCACAACCCGCGATTCAGAGCAAGATTCCTCGCTCCGCTCGGAATGACAGTTATCCGGAAGGCGTTCAGTGTCCCGGTAGAAGGGATCACGACCATGGTTCGACCGATCACCATGCCCAAGCTGGGGCAATCTGAGGAAGTGGGCACGCTTGTTCGTTGGCGGAAGAAGGTGGGCGACACCGTCGCAAAAGGCGACATCCTGTTCGAGATCGAGACGGACAAGGCCCTGCTCGAGGTGGAGAGCTTCTTCGAGGGTACGTTGCTGAAGACCGTAGTCCAGGAAGGCACCACCGTTCCCATTAACACCACGGTCGGTTTTGTGGGTGATCCCGGAGAAGCAGTTCCGGAAGCGATAGCCCCAACGCCCGAGGCACGAAAGCCGGAGTTGCCCGGCGTTTCGAGAGAAGCCCCACGACCACCAGCGCCGTCACCCACTCGAGGGGTGTCCGAACCGCGCTTCGAGCGGCCCGTTGTGCCCGGAGAGCTGCGGGTTGTAGAAAGGATAACGGCCGCACGCAGCGTGATGACGGCCCCGGAAGTGTTCCGCATCAGCCCGCGCGCCGCCAAGCTTGCCAGGGAGTCCGCCATCAACCCCGCGCCGATTGTGGGCACGGGCCCTTTCGGCAGGATTGTGGAGCGTGACGTAAAGAATTATCTCGAATCCAAGGGTTACTACCAGCTCCGCATCACTCCGGCGGCCAAGCGGCTGGCGGCCAAGGAAAACATCGACATTTTGTCCCTGGGCGGCGACCCTCGCACTCGCATCACCGTGGTTCGGGTCGAACGAGCTATCTCGGAAAGGCCCCAACCCATGAGCAGAATGCGCCAGGTAATCGCGTCGCGGCTGACCGAGAGTTTTACCACCACCCCGCACTTCTTTGTCACCGTAGCGGTGGATATGACCGAGCTGGTGAATCTCCGAGCCAAGCTGCAAGCCCAAGGCGCGTCCTATACCGTAACTGATTTCATCCTGAAAGCCGTGGCGATGAGCTTAGTCGAGTTCCCGGTGGTGAACAGCACCACAGACGGCAAGAACATTCGTTGGCACAGCAGGGTCCACTTGGGCATCGCCGTGAACCTCGAGCAAGGGCTGGTGGTGCCGGTGATCCGCAATGCCGAGGAGCTGAGCCTGGCGGAACTGCACGACTGCGCCTCCGAGCTGATTGCCAAGGCCCGCGCCGGCAAGCTTATTCCCGATGAAATGGGCGGAAGCACCTTCACCATTTCGAACATGGGCATGCTGGATATCGAGAGTTTTACGGCGATCATCAACCCCGGTGAAAGCGCCATCCTGGCAGTTTCGAGCGCGCTCAAGCAGCCGGCGGTCAAGGATGACCAGATCGTCGTCCGTGACATCATGAAGATGACGCTGTCCTCCGACCACCGAATTATCGACGGCGCTACGGCGGCCAGATTCGCAAACGCAATAAAACAAAAACTCGAGGAGATATCATTGTGGAAACGTTTGACGTAGTGGTAATCGGCGCGGGGCCGGGTGGGTATCCGGCCGCCATTCGAGCCGCGCAACTGGGCGCTTCTGTGGCGCTGGTCGAACGCGAGTACCTGGGCGGAACCTGCCTGAATTGGGGCTGCATTCCCTCCAAGGCATTGATCCACACTTCTGATCTTTACGCGCAAATGAGGTCGTCGGGGACTTTGGGCCTCAAAGCCGAGAACGCCTCATTCGATTACGCCGCCATGGCCGAACGCAAAGATCAAGTGGTCCGTGGACTGCGCAATGGCGTGAAACAGTTGCTGGCAGCGAACGGCGTGAAGGTCTTCGAGGGAACCGCGTCGTTCGAGAGCCGCAAGCGGATTGTGGTGAATTCGAAGTCGGAAAACACAGTTATCGGGGCGGAGAAAACCATCCTCGCCACCGGCGCCACGTCTTCCATGCCCGCTTTTCTCCCGCGGCATGAGCGGGTGGTCGAGAGCCGCGCTTTCCTCGACCTGAAATCTGCCCCTGCGCGCGCGCTGGTTCTGGGCGGCGGGGTCATCGGCTGCGAATTCGCCTGCATGCTGGCCCAATTGGGCGTCCAGGTCACCATCGTGGAGATTCTCGAGGATATCGTGGCATTCCTGGATGTCGATGTCAGGCGCGAGCTGCGTCGTCAGATGGAGAAGACTTTGGGCATTCGCATCCTTACCGGGACGAGCCTCGAAAACATCTTTGCGGACGAGCACGCTGTTCGGGGAACCGCCGGGGGAGAAGCGCTCGGGGCGGATTTGCTCCTTGCCGCCTTGGGGCGCAAGCCCGTGACGCAGGAACTCCAGCTCGAGAATGCCGGGCTCAAGACCAACCAGCAGGGTTTCATCGAGGTTGATGAGTACGGCACCACGCAAGCGTCAACCATCTATGCTATCGGAGATGTTACGGGCGGGCCGCAGTTGGCCCACGCGGCCACCTCGCAGGGCCTCGTAGCGGCGGAAAATGCCTGCACCCGGCGCCGCCGCAAAAACGAAAAGCTCATTCCCTATTGCATCTTCACCTCACCGGAAGTTGGGGCAGTCGGACTAACGGAACAGGAAGCCCAGCAGAAGGGCATGGAAGTCAAGATCGGCAAATTCAATTTTGGGGCGCTGGGAAAGGCACAAGCCATCGGCCATCCCAGCGGCTTCGTGAAATGGATCGCAGATGCCCGGACCGAGCAGTTGTTGGGCGCTCAGGTGGTGGGCGTCCAAGCCACCGACCTCATCGCCGAGGCTACCACCGCCATCCGCGCCGAGTTCACCGCCATCGAACTTGCCCAAACCATCCACTGCCACCCCACGCTCGCCGAGGCCTGGATGGAGGCTGCGGACGTATTGCTCGGCGAACCCATCCACACCATCGCCAAGAAAAGGGGGCTTGGGGCTGGGGGCTAGGGATGGTCGATTGACGATTGACGATTGTCGATGGAACTTCCCGACTCTCGACTAAAAGGCGCAGACCTGCTTTCCAAGGCCTGCCCCACTTAGTCTCACTTCGACGGCGCCAATGCCCCGAGCGACGGCGGTCATGTGCCACTGCCAGCAGGGGCGGCTATTGCTGCCAGCCGCCGCCCAGGGCACTGTAAATCTGCACCAGGGAGAGCATCTCATTCAGCCGCGCCTGGGAAAGGGCCAGTTCGGCGGTTAGGTAATTGGTTTCGTTGGTGAGGACTTCGAGGTAACCAGTCGCGCCGCCCTCGTAGCGGACATGCGCCAGCCGGGCGGAGTCCTGTGCGGCGGCGGCCAAGAGTTCTTGTTGTTCCCGCGCCTGGCGGGTCTTTTGGTAGGCCACCAAAGCGTCGGAAACATCCCGGAACGCATTCTGAATCGTCTGCTGGTAGGCCAGCAAGGCTTGTCGCTGTTGTGCTTCCGCCAGCCGGACATTGGCCTGCAACTTGCCCGCGGTATAAAGCGGCTGAGCGACGGAAGCAGAGACAATCCAAACGCCTGAAGGCTTCGTGAACAGCTCGGTCAAAGCTGAGCTGATGAACCCGGCCGTTCCGGTCAGGGAGATGGACGGGAAGTAGGCGGCCCGCGCCACCCCGATCTGGGCATTGGCAGCTATCAATTGCTGCTCGGCCTCGTGAATGTCGGGACGCCGCTCCAGCAATTGCGAGGGCAGCCCCGCGGGAACCACGGGCGACCGCACCTGTTCGGTCAGGCTGTGCCCTCGAGTGATGGACCCGGGGTATTGAGCAAGCAGAAGCCTGATATAGTTCTCCCCCTGCTCGATCTGCCGCTCGAGATCTGGGAGGGTGGCAGAGGCCACATAGACAAGCTGCTCCGCTTGCCGCACGTCCACCATCGAGGCAGCCCCTTGATCCGCGAGGAGCTTCGTCAGCCGCAAGGATTCCTGCCGGGAGGCGAGGGTGCGCTGAGTGATATCGAGCTCCAGGTCAAACGCCCTAAGCCGGAAGTAAGCGGCGGCAACATTCGCCACCAGCGTGCTGACCACGGCGTGCCTTCCCCATTCGGTTTGGGCCAGATTGGCGCGCGCAGCCTCGGTGGCCCTTCGATACTTTCCCCAGAAGTCGATGTCCCATGACGCGGCACCCCCCACCTGCATGTAATCCCAGCGATAGGGAGGGGAAAAAGGGCTGATGGGCTGGCGTTCGGTCGTGCCGCCGACACCAACTCCAGCCGACGGGTACTGATCGGAACGCGTGATTCGGAGTTGCGCTTGCGCCGCCAGCACGCGCTCGGCGGCGATGCGCACGTCGTAGTTCTGTTGAAGCGCCGTTCGAATGAGCGACTGAAGCTGCTCGTCCTGGAAAACATTCCACCATTTGATATCCCCCAGGGATTCGGAGGAAGCAGCCCCCGGAACGGTGGCTGGCGCTCCCCGAAATCCCCCTGGAATATCAGTTTTGGGACGCTGGTAATTCGGTCCCACCGTGCAAGCCGGCAACAGAAGCAGCAAAAGCAATATGGAGACGGGGTGGCGCATACACTGCCTTTTGTGTATGCGCCACGCGTGTATGCGACAGGATTGGGGGGCATACATGAAGAGCAATGTATGCGCCACCCGAAATGCCAAGCGCATCATACTGGCTGGTCCCCCTTTGGGTCAGCGGCTGCCGGTTGCAGTTTGGGGTGGCGGCTCAGCCGGGAAGAGAGACCTTCAACTACCGCAAAAGTAACCGGAATCAGGAAAATGGCTATCAGGGAGGCGGCCGACATGCCACCAATCACCACGGTTCCCAGAATGCGGCGCCCCACCGCCCCGGACCCTTGCGCCGTCCAGAGCGGGACGCAACCCAGAATGAAGGCAAAGGACGTCATCAGGATGGGACGCAGGCGGAGCCGTGCCCCGTCTAGCGCGGCGTCAACAAGGCTCTTCCCGCGTTCGTGCTCGTTCTTGGCAAACTCCACAATAAGGATGGCGTTCTTGGCAGTCAGACCAATGAGCATCACCAGGCCGATTTGCGTGTACACATCATTCTCAAAGCGGCGCAGCATGAGCGCCAGGAACGCGCCGGCCACCGCGATGGGCGTGCCCAGCAAGACGCTGAAAGGCAGGGACCAGCTTTCGTACAAGGCGGCAAGGATCAGAAAGACAAACAGGAGTGAAAGGCCGAAAACCGCAATTGCCGGAACCCCCTTCGCGGCCAACTGTTCCTGAAACGACATGCCCATGTAGTCATAGCCCATCTCGCGCGGCATGGTTTGGGCGAACACTTCTTCCATGGCTTTCATGGCCTGTCCCGAGCTGATCCCCGGAGCGGCGGTGGCGTTGATCTGTGCCGCGTTGTATTCGTTGTAGCGCATCAGGAACTCGGGGCCGGTGATGGGCCGCAGGTTGGCCAGGGTGCTGAGCGGAACGCGATCGCCGCGTGGATTGGTCACATAAAACTGGCCGATGTTACTAGCGTCGACCCGGTAGTCGCCTTCCGCTTCCAAGTAGACCTGCCATTGGCGGCCGAAGCGGTTGAAGTAGTTCACCAGGTAGCCGCCCATGAAGGTCTCGAGCGTTTGGTACACTTCGGCGATGTTGACCTGTTGGCGCAGCACTTTTTCCCGGTCCACATCCACGTAGACTTGCGGGGCGTGGGCGGTGTAAGTGGCGATGACGCGCGCCAGTTCCGGCCGCCGCTGGGCCGCCGCCACAAACCGGTCCAGGTTGTCGGCAAAGAAATCCCCACCCCCCCCTGACCGGTCCTCGAGCACAAAGTTCACGCCCCCTGCGGCGCCCACGCCCGGGATGGCGGGCGGTGAGAAGGCAAAGCAGGTGCCTTCGCTCACCCGTGAGAGTTCCTGATTAAGGCGCATCTGTATGGCTTGGGCCTGCTGTTCCGGGGCCCGGCGCTCGTCCCAGTCCTTGAACCGCACGAAAAAGATCGCGTCATAGCTACTCTGGGTTCCGCTAAGGATGCTAAACCCCATGATGGAAGTGGTGGTTTGCACTTCAGGTATTCTCTGGAGGATGTCTTCCACCTTTCGTACAGCCGCTGAGGTGCGTTGCAATGACGCGCTACGGGGCAGGGTCATGGTGATCATCAGGTAGCCCTGGTCTTCTTCCGGAAGGAACGAGGTCGGCAGCTTTCTTCCCATGCCCACGCCGAGCACGGCGATCAGCGCCAGAAAAAGCAGGCTGAACGCGGACTTGTGGATGAGGACACGGGAGAAATTGACGTACCCCTCCCGGGAGCGCCTGAAAACGCGGTTGAAGCCGCTGAAAAACCAGCCGAGCGGTCCGCGGACTTGGTGGCGCGGCTTCAGAATCAGCGCGCAAAGCGCGGGGCTCAAGGTGAGCGCGTTGAAGGCGGAGAGAATCACCGAAATCGCGATGGTCACAGCAAACTGCTGGTAGAGTCTGCCGGTGATTCCCGGGATAAACGCCGTCGGGACAAAGACCGAAGCAAGGACCAAGGCAATAGCGATCACCGGCCCTGAGACTTGTTGCATTGCCAGCAGAGTGGCATCACGCGGCGTCATCCCCTCTTCAATATGGTGCTCGACCGCTTCCACCACCACAATGGCGTCGTCCACCACCAAGCCGATGGCCAGCACCAACCCGAATAATGAGAGTGTATTAATCGAAAACCCCAGCAGCGGGAAGACGGCGAATGTCCCAATCAGCGAAACCGGCACCGCCAACAAGGGAATCAATGTGGGCCGCCAGCCCTGGAGGAAGATGTAAACCACGAGGATGACTAGCAACAGGGCCTCAAGCAGAGTACGCAGGATTTCATGAATCCCGGCGGTGACCGCTTTGGTGGTGTCCACGCCGATTTCGACCTCGACGTCTTTGGGCAGCCGCGGGGCCAGTTCCTCCAGCTTGGCGCGCACGCCTGCCGCCGCGTCGAGCGCATTCGAGCCGGGCAATTGGTAGATGCCGATGGCGGCGGCGGGCACCCCGTGGGTTCGCGCATCGAAGCTGTAGGTTTGGGCGCCGAGTTCCAGGCGCGCCACGTCCTTGAGCCGCAACGTTGACCCGTCCGGATTGGCGCGCACCACGATTTCACCGAAATCCTCCGGCGTCACCAGGCGTCCCAGGGCGCGCACCGTGTAAGTGAATTCCTGCCCCTTTGGCACCGGTTCGCCGCCGATTTGCCCCACCGGGTTGACGGTGTTCTGCGCCTCAACCGCCGCCACAATCCGCGGCACCGTAACCCCCAGCTTGGCCAATTGATCCGGTTTCACCCAAATGCGCATCGCGTAAGGGCCGCCAAATACCTGCACGCGCCCCACCCCCGGCACGCGCGAAAGCTCGTCCACGTAATTGATGTAGGCGTAATTGGTCAAGAAGTTCCGGTCGTACGTCGCGTGGGGTGAATAGAATGAGATGACCATCATCGCGGCCGCGCGGGATTTCTGCACGATCACGCCGGTGGTGTTGACCATCGCCGGCAACTGCGGGGCAGCCTGCGACTCGCGAAGTTGGGTCAGAATCTGATCGATATTGGGGCTGGTGGCGACGTCGAAATTCACCGTCAAAGTGGTGTTGCCCCAGTTGTCGTTGGTGGAATACATGTAATTCATGTAATCCACGCCATTCATCAGGCTCTCGATGGGCGTAGCGACGGACTCCATCATGGTTCTTGCGTCGGCCCCAGGATACGTGGCGCGCACCTGGATTTCGGGCGGAATAATCTCCGGGAACTGGGAAATCGGAAGGGTCGCCATGGCCACCGCTCCTACGATGACCATCAAAAGCGAGATCACCATTGCGACGATGGGACGGTCGATAAAAAACTTGGACATTAGCGGCCACCCTCCGGCGCGGAGGTTTCGAGGTTCGGCGCCACCGTCATGCCCTCGCGCACTTTCGAGGTGCCCTCGGCCACCACAGTTTCGCCCGGCTCGAGCCCCTCGCTGATGATCCACATCAGGCCCACGCGTTCGCCCACCTTCACCTTGCGGATCGAGATGCTATTCTGCGCCGTTACCACGGCCACTTCGTAAGTTCCCTGTAGTTCCGTCACGCAGCGTTGCGGGACCAGAACCGCTCCCTTTCGCACGCCGAGCAGTGCCCGGACGCGCCCGAACTGCCCGGGGCGGAGGATGTTCCCGGGATTGGCAAATGCTGCAACCACCCGGATGGTTCCGGTCTGAGGATCCACCTGCCGGTCAGTGAAGATAACCCGCCCCTTGTGTGGATAAGTGGACCCGTCCGAGAGAATCAGGTCCAGCAGCGGAGAATCCGAGGCATGCAGTAAATCGCCGGCCGAGTTTTTCTTGGGTAGCTTGGAGGTGAATCGAAGGTACTCCTGCTCGCTGATGGGGAAGTAAACTTTAATGGGGTCGACCTGGGAAACCGTGGTTAGAACGGTCGAGGGCGAAACTAGGTTGCCCATCTGGGTGGTGGCGATTCCCGCGATTCCGTCCACAAGGGAGCGGACGCTGGTGAATCCAAGGTTCAGTTGCGCCTGCTCGACGGCCGCCTCCGCCGCCTGAATAGCGGCCTTAGCGAGCATTTGGGCCGCCATTTCGGCGTCAAGCTGGCTCTGCGCGATAGCCCTTTCCTTCACCAGGGGCGTGTCGCGCTTCACATTCACGTCAGCCAAATAGAGTTGCGCCCGCGCCTGGGCCAGTTGCCCCTTGGCTTGGTCGAGCGCCGCTTGAAACGGCCGCGGGTCGATTTCAAACAACACATCACCCTTGTGGACGTAGGAGCCTTCCTGGTAATCCTGGCGGATAAGATACCCACTCACCTGGGGCTGAATTTGGGCGTTTACGTAGCCCTCCAGGGTCGCAACCCATTCGGCGTGGACGGGCACGTCCATTTGGATTGCCTTCACTACCACCACTGGCATGGGCGGAGCGGAAGCTGCGGATGGCGGCTTCGGACCGCCGCAACTCAAGCCCGTCAACAGCGCGGCCAGAATCAGGCCAACGCACACGCGGGCAGGCGCCCCACCGAAAAAGGTGCGAACAACAACGGCCCGTCGCCCGAAGGCTTTGGGCCGCAGGGCGGAGGTCCCCGCCACTATTGCCTGACAGGCTGCCGGTGGCAACACCTGTGAACCGGAAGGTTCAGGCCGGCGCCAAGATACAAGGTCTATGCTCATCAAATTCCGCACCCTTCCTTCACCCCCCTCGGGGGAGCAGACATTTTGACTGCCCCCGCCCCTTCCCCCCTCGCCCATGTCCGCGTTTTCACTGCCACCCTCGGCCGTGATCAGCGGCTGCCTATTTATAAATCATTTGATTGATACAGTTCAATACCTGTCTTATAATCGTCGGCACGCGGCAGGGGAGCCCCGTGAAACCGAACCGACAAGTACCCACCAGAACCCGGCCTACCAGTGACCGCGGCGAGGCCACGCGGCAACGCCTCCTCGAGGTGGCTATTCGGGTCTTTGCGGAACGCGGCTTCGATGGCGCCCGCACCCGTGACATCGCCGAGGCGGCAAAGACGAACCTGGTCTCGATTGCGTACTATTTTGGAAACAAGCTGGGACTTTACCATGCTGCGGCATTGTGGGTGGCCGCTCGCTGGGCTGCCCATCAAGAACCCCTGGTCCAGCGGGCACGAACTTCAATGGCTCGCTCCGGAGTCACCCACCGCGAATTGATCGAGATACTCTGCACTCTGTTGCGCGACTTTGTCCGGCTTATCTTGGGCGACTTCCTACCCGACTGCTACGGAAAGTTTCTGGGCGCGGCGGCATCCGGACCGGCTCGAGAGTTTTCCATCATAGACAAGGGTCTGGCGCCGCTGCGGAACGTGGTGGCCGAAGCCATCGCCGAGCTTACCGGAGAATCCGCAGCCTCCCCTGCCACTCAAGTGCGGGCACTGGCCATCATCGGGTCTTGTGTTTGCTTCCGCCGCGACCGCCCCGCCGTGCTGCGCGCGCTGAAATGGAAGCAGATCGGCGCGAAGGAACTCGAGGTCATCGAAGCGGCCGTTCAGGCGAGTATTCGGGCCATGTTCTCCCGGTGAGCCACAGATTCAGTTCAAGCCAACTTGCTGTCGGGCCGATTTTATCCCCAGTCAGACGCTCGAAAAGAAAGCCGTTGCTTTGCACTCCGAATGGGCCTACACTAATAGACGGCTTACAATCCAAAACAATATTCTGATCAGGAGGGGTGAACCTATGAACAAACTCAGCCGGACCCTGTTGGGAGTGTTTCTGGCAGTCACGTGCAGTTGCATCGCAATGGCGCAGGAGAGCTCGCAGGAGGGTACATCGACACCGAAAGTGTTGCAGATCACACGTGAATATACCAAGCCCGGCAAAGCCGGCATGGTGCATGAGAGATCGGAAAGCGCCTTCGTTCAGGCCATGACCCGTGCCAAGTGGCCGACGCACTACCTGGGCATGACGTCGCTCTCGGGCAAGAACCGTGCCTTGTTCCTGACCTCGTATGCTTCATTTGAAGCTTGGGAAAAAGACAACCAAGCAGTCGAGAAGAACGCCACTCTCTCAGCCGCGCTGGACCGCGCCTTGATGGCCGATGGCGAGCTGCTGGATTCGGAAGACCAAGGCGTCTTCATTTTCAGTGATGATCTGAGCCTGCGGCCGCTGGTGGACCTCCCGAATATGCGTTACATGGAAATCTCCGTTTACCATGTGCGTCCGGGGCACACAAGGGAATGGACTGAGCTGGTCAAGCTGGTCAAATCTGCCTACGAGAAGGCCGTGCCCGATGCTCACTGGGGCATGTTCCATCAAAGGTTCGGCGGCGAGGGTGGCACGTATCTATTGCTCGTCGCGCGCAAGACGCTTGCCGAAGTCGATCGTAGCTTCCAGGAAGACGAGCAAATCGAGGCAGCCATGGGGGAAGACGGCATGAAGAGGCTTGGTGAGCTTTTAGGCTCCTCGGTGGAATCGTCCTCACATCAGTTGTTTGCCTTCAACCCACACATGAGCTACGTTCCTGAGGAGTGGATCAAAGCCGACCCGGACTTCTGGAAGCCCAAGCCGGCCATGGCGCCTGCCGCCAAGCCCGCTACAGAAGAGAAGAAAGAAAAGCCGTAACTTTCCGCTCGGCGCTCAACGATCCCATTTTGGGACCGTCCCGACACAACTGGAGCGCCCTTGTCCGCCAGTTGACGGACTACACAATTTCAACCCCTCAGCCGGCGGGCTGGGCTGTTGGGGGCAGGTTGGCCCGGCCTGCCACAACCTTGGTAAGGGTTGCGGCCAGACCGTCGATGGAACTGCCACCGCCAACCGCCAGGATAGCCCGTCCGCAGATTAACTTAAAGGGCTGTCATTTACTACTGTCCTACAGGCCGGGATGAGAGGGGCGGTTTGGGCAACTCCTTCATTGGCTGCTTTAGCGAGACGTCGTCCAAGAGCAGGGAGGGAACAACGAAGGAGACTATAGGTGCCCCCATTTCCGCCGGCGAACCGCCTGCGAAGATGGAGAACACCGAGTGCCCCATGCTGACGAAGGGAGTGCTGTAAACCACCGAGTGCGTGGACGCTGCCACGGCATCCTTGAACGAGGCGGTAGTTAGACCTTCGATGGCCACGTTCCGGAGGAGTTCCTCGCGCCCGTCGGGAAAGATTTTGTGGGCCACAAGCACGAGCCGGGTGGGGCCCTCGCCACCCTGGCCTGGCATGATACCGGTCATGAGGGTCATTATCACGTCCTGGAAGGCTTCGCCTGCTATAGGGTTTGCCAATCGTTCCACAACAATCCCATAGGCTTTTCCGCGCTGCTTTACCAGGCTGAGCAACTTCGCTTTCATCGCCTCATCAGGAAGCCCCTGAGTCGCGGTCACGAGCAGGTTACTTGGCGCCACGGTCCCACCCCGGCGGCTCCCAGTGCTCTGCGTGACTCCGGCGACGGGATCGCGCGTGGCGAGCAGGGTCTTCAGCATGCCGTTTTCCACCAGCACGGTCCGTCGTGTGGGCACGCCGTCATCGTCCACACGGCTTGCACCCAGCAGAGGCTCACCCTCATACCGGGTCTGGGTGGGATCATCCGCCACGCTCAGGAAGTCCGGCAGGACGCGCCCCCCTAAGCGGTCCTGGTAGGGATTCCCCAGATTCGCGCTAAATAGGGCGAACTGCGGCACGTCTGATAGCGGGGGGCGCACGGAGAGCAAAGCGGGCGCGATGACTTGGCTGAACAGTTCGGCTGCGGCCTGACCCTCAAAAAGCACCGGCCCGTTGTAATGGTCCAAAACGGGCGCGGACCGCAGTTTTTCCAGGCGTTGCCCCATGGCCAGGGCACGACTTTCGAGATCCCTCGGCGAGGGCAAGTCGCCGATCGAATGCCCGTAAGCCGCCAGGAAATCACGCAGCGGCGCGCCATCGGCCGCTTGCGTTTCCGCCCGCAGCAGGACGCCGGCGACTGGCGTGTTGCGGGTGAAGGTTGTGCCCTCGCTGTTGACGTATCGCGTATACTCCTGCTCCATTGTCACACCCGCAGAATCGCTGAAGATGGTGGGCGACCCTTTGAAAACCGCGGAGAGGCTGCGCGCCAAGCTTTCCAGTTGGGTGGCGTCGATTTCCGCCGCCGCTTGCACCTCCGTAATGGTAGCGGGCTGTTCCTGACTGAAGTCGGGGATCTCTTCCGTGCTGGTTTTGTTCTCAAGCGCAGCGCGCTTGCGGGAGAGGTCCTCGAGCGCTTTCTTGTAAGCGCTGTCGGTCGCCAGCCATAGCTGGCGGCGCAACTCCCGGTAGTTATCCTCGAGCGGAAGCTGTGCGACGCCTCTGAACCCCCCCGCCAATCCGCCCCGATTGAGAAAAGACATGGAAAGGAAGTGGCTGTTGTCCAGCTTGGGACTGCCCACGCGAACCTCGACGGCCAGAAAGCGGTTGCGAGCGGAAGAACTCGAAAGGAGTGCTCCAAAGCAAGCCTTCGCCTCGGCGGAGTTCTTCTCCGTCACCCGGTAGGCGATAAAGTAAGGCTTCTCCAGCTTTTCGAGCTGAAGCTGCTGCATCGAGCGGGCCAGTTCGTCCCGCATGGCGCGCAGCACGACATCATCCTGGGCGGAGGCGGGCCGGGAAAGCAGAAGGCAGAAGGCAGTAGGCAGAAGGCACAAAACAGCACACAAAAGTTCCCTTGACGTAGTGTTTCTCATCTTCGTCTCTCGTTTCTGCCCTGCCGCGCCCGCCTGGTGGCCTAGGGCAAACTCCTCACGAAGAACTTAGCCAAGCCTGTCATTCCGAGCGCAGCGAGAAATCTCGCTCTGTTTCAGCGCGGGTTACAAAAGAAAGAACCAGGGCGAGATTCCTCGCTGCGCTCGGAATGACACGGCTACCTGACGTCTCTGCCTTCTGCCTTCTGCTTTCTGCCCTAGAACGGTGGCGGCAAGATGGGCGTTCGCTCCTGGGACTTCTGCTTTTTTTGCACCTCGATTTGTGAAACCAGCACCGCCGGGGACGAGGCCGAAACCGGCACCGCGCCGGACTCCGCCCCGCAAATGCCGTTGAAAGTGGCAATCTGATTATCGCCGGCCACCATTTTGCTAAAGGTGGTGAGCGGCGTGCCGATCAGGTCTACGCCCCGCACCAGCTCTTCGCGCCCGTCGGGGTAAATCCGGTAGACCATAATTGGCAGCACGTTGAAAGCGTTGGGAATGACGCGACCGGTGAGCGTAAAGCCGCCCTCGATGTCCTGGAAGTAGAGCCCGAAGGGCTTGTTCTGCTTCTTGATCTCCTCCACCAGCATTCGCTTGAGTTCGGCGTGCGTCACGGGGTCGGAGACTTCCACGACCAGGTTCGACTGCCGCGCCACTGCGGCAAATCCCTGCTGCCTACGCCCGTGGCCATTGGATTGGGGGAAGCCCTCGATGGGGGAGCGCGACATCAGGAAGTTCTTCAGAATGCCGTGATCCACCACCACCACGCGGCGGGCCTTGACGCCCTCGTTGTCGTAAGTGTAAGCGCCCACCAGGTCGGAATCGCCCAGGCGTCGCAAGGTGGGATCGGAATACACGCTGAAGTTCGCCGCCAGCACCGGCTGCCCCACTTTCTTTTTGAAGGTCTGTCCTTCTGCTTCCGATTTCTGGCGGTGGCCCTCCACCCGGTGGCCGAAGATCTCATGGAAAAAGACGCCGCTGGCCCGGCCGGAGAGGATGGCAGGTCCTGTGTAAGGATCGACGATGGGCGCGCTGCGCAGGGCCTCCAGGTCGTGGATCATGCCCTCGACCGCCTTAAGCACGGCCGCATCGTCGGGCAGGCCTTGGGGCGTGAAGGCGAAATAGGACTCATAACGCGGCAGCTCCATGCCGTCGTCGGCCTTGCTGAGAGCGGAAATGAAAAGCCGGTAAAAGGGCTGCGACACCTGGATCTCGGATCCATCACTGTTCACGTACCAGCGCGTTTCGATGTCGGCGTTGAAATAAGCCTGAGCTTCGTACAGGCTGCCGTAGCGGGCAAAGGGAGCGGTGTACTTGCGGACCTTCTCCTCCCAGACCTTGGGATCAACCTTCAAGATTTGGGGTTCTTCCAAGTAAGTGGCTGCGGGTTCGCGTGCGAAGTCGTCGGACTTGTCCTCCGGTGAGACGGCCACCTGAACCGCCGTTTTCACCTTCGTGTACTGCTCCACCGCCGCTTTGTATTTCCGGTCGGTGTTATACCAGATGATGCTGCGCAGAGCCTCGGCATTATCTTCGATGGGAACCTGGATGAAGCCGAACCTCTCCATGAAATTAAACTCAGGGAAACCGGTGGCGATGAGATGAGTGTTATCGAGATGGGAATCGCCCACGCGCAAGTCGATGTCCAACTGGCGGCTGCGGGAGCGAACACTGTTGGTAATCTCGCCGAAGGAGGCATTGACCTCCACCACTTGGTCGTCCGTGATCTCGTAACTGAGGAAGTAGGGCGGAACAGGTTGGCTCTTCAGTGTCTGGAGAGAACGTTCAAGCTCGGCCTTCAAAGAGGCGAGGAGGGGTGAAGGCTTGGCATTCTGCGCCTTGAGAAGAGCGGGAAAAATGAACAAGAGAATAGCAGCCCAAATCAGCTTACGGGTACGCATGTGGGGCCTCCCAAGGTGGTTGAATCATATGTCCCGCACGTTCAATTGTCAACTTTCGGTAAGAGAGCAGGCCAGGATCCCCTCGACGGCCGCTTGTTTTCCTGCTAAAAACATAGTGCCTGGAGATTTGAGTTCGGGAACGGGAGGTCTGAGCCGGAGCATGGAGTTGAGCATCACCAATGAGCTAACACGGGACAATTTAAGCAAGAAGTCTGGGCAGCCTTCGCCCGGCGAGGACAGGCTATTCTCACTCGACTTCTTCCGCGGGCTGACGATGTTCCTTCTGATAGGAGAGGCGACCGGCCTTTATGAACTTCTCAGGGCGCCGGCGTTCAATGGCACACTGCTCGGCGCGCTCGGTTGGCAGTTGGATCACCATCCTTGGAACGGACTGCATTTCTGGGACCTGATCCAGCCTTTCTTCATGTTCATCGTAGGCGTCGCCATGCCCTTTTCATTCGGCAAGCGCTGGCAACGGGGCGACAGTTGGGGGAAAACCCTTCGCCACGCGCTGTTCCGATCGGGATTGCTACTGCTATTTGGCTGGGCCCTTTATTGCATCGAGCCGGGAAGACTGACCTTTGAGCTTTGGAATGTGCTGGCCCAGCTCTCCTTTACCTATCTGGTTGCTTTCCTCTTCATGCGCAAGCCGGCCGGTGTGCAGATTGGTTTCACTTTCTTATTGCTGCTCGCCACTGAGCTGCTCTATCGACTTTGGCCGGTAGCAGGGTTCAACCAGCCATTCGTTCCGGACCATAATTTCGGATCTTGGATGGATCTGGTGCTTATGCACAAGCTTTCCTATGATCACTGGGTGGCGTTTAACGCCGTACCCACCACGGCGCACACCATGTGGGGAGTGCTTTGCGGACAAGTCCTGAAGAGCAACCGCGCCTCCCTGCGAAAGATTCGCCTCCTGGTCATCCCGGGAGCCATCGGCGTTGTAGCCGGCTACGCCCTCAATTCCTGGGATCCCATCATTAAACGCATTTGCACTAGCTCGTTCGTGATCGTGAGCGGCGGGTGGTGCCTGCTGGCCCTGGCCTTGTCCTACTGGCTGATCGATGTCTTAAAACTGAGGAAATGGAGCTTATTCTTCAGCATCGTGGGAATGAACCCGCTCTTCATTTACCTGTTCACAAACACGGGCGGAGCGGGGTGGTTCAACAGAATCGCCAGACCTTTCACCATGGCGTTGTTCCAATGGACTGGCACCCTCAAGGCGGAGATTGTCACGAGTTTTGTTGTCTGGGGCATGCTCTGGTTGCTCTGCTTCTGGCTTTACAAGAAGCGAATTTTCATCCGGATCTGAAACCCACATTGGTGTAGTTTAGCCATTTCCCCACTCGCCGCCAGGGCACAAAGACACCTAGCAATCACAGGTCACTCGAAACGCTCTCCCTTGGCCTCTTGGTGTCCTGGTGGTTCGGCGTGTTTAGGCAGGCATTGTGTTGATTAGCCGACCTTTTCGACACTGATCGGATCGCCGTCTTTCACTTGGCGCAATTCGCTTACAGAGCCGAGCGCCTTGCCCCAGATATTCGTCCGCGCCGCGAGGCGAATTTCCTTGCCGCGGGAAATGGGTGTGGGGCCAAAGCCGATGGCAATGGAGTCGCCCTCAACCCGGAAGGCCAGCTCGCCCGCTTCGACCACGTCCTTGGCATCTGCCTCCCTGCGCACATGAACCGGTGTGGAGAAGTAGACCTCATCTCCCCAGGTAGAAGCAGTGGAAGTGAAGGGCAGCTTGGCGTAAATGGCGTCAGCGGTTGGGGTGTCAAACAATTCCGCCTCGATCTTCACCGGCCCAATAGTCATTTTGAGTTTGCGTGTTGCAGTCATATTAAGACCTCGGAATCAGGAAGCCTGCATGCTGGCAGTGCTCTTGGAAGGCTTCGCCGAATTGGGCGGCCAGCAAGGCTTCTTCTTTCTTCGCTTTCATCCAATAGCCCAGGACGATGAACACGACTCCCGCGACGCACCGCCACTTGTCAATCGCCAAGGCTCCGCCGATGGCGGCCAGAATGAGTCCGGAATAGATGGGATGCCGGAGATGAGCGTAGGGACCAGTACGGATGAGTTTGTGGTCCTCTTTGAGGGTGATTCGCGCACTCCAATACTGTCCCAGGTGCCAGCGGGCCCACAGCGCGATGGCAATGCCGATCCAGGTGAAGGCGACGCCGATAGCGGCAACCGCGTAAGTGCGATGGAGAACGCGATGCCCCAGGACACCGATCGCGCCGAGGTCACTAAAGAGCAAGCCGTAGCCGACAATTTCCAGAAGGATGAATCGGGCACGCGAGGCCAAGGACTCTTGGCTGACAGCTCTGCGCGTCTTCAGCGCGCCGACTGCCCAGTACGCGCAAAAGACGATCCACGGACCTTCGATGAGATAACGCCAAATCACGAGAACAGGCCCTCCAGATTTTGAAAGCCCGAGGCCAGCCAATGCTGGAGCCGCCGACGGCCCTCTTCAACCAAATCGAGGATTTTCCGCTCTTCTTGCTTATCTGGAGAGGCCGCTTGCCACAACGGCGCTAGCCAATTTGCCAGTGGGACATTCGATTCCAGGGCGTTTCGATCCAGCACGGCCAGCGCGGCGGCCGCGCCGAAAGCATAGCGTGATGGCCTGACGCCTTGATCGATGGCAACGCGCAGGGTTCCCACCAAGCGGTCGTCCCACCCGAGTTTTCGCTGCGGATCGCGCCCTACCCTCTCAACGCTGTCGTGAAGGAAGGGATTGACCATACGGGCGAGCAGGTCGTCCGCGTATTCACGATACCCTTCGCGCGTAAAGAGCGCGTCTTTTTCCGCGTGCTTGCGCACCAGCGCTTCTCCGGATTCATGAATGAAGGCGGCGCGGAGGAAGGCGAAGATGTCGGGGTATTTGGCGAGATCGGCGATGCGTTCCACGCCGCGTAGGGCGCCCACGTAAGCGGCGAGGGCATGGGTGGCGTTGTGCCCATATAGCTTGGCTTCTTCGAAAGGCAACAAGTCATCCTTCTCCTCAAACACCTTTATGCCGCGCTGAAAAGGCGGCGCGTTCCCGGCGCCCCCAAATCGGATTTTGGAAATCAAGATTCGGTTAAACGCTTCGACAAGAAAGGCACGATGGCCGCCGGGAGTGATGGTAGCCAAGCCCTGCAATCTGATTTCGTCCGGGTCGGAAACCACCCCGCTCATCTTTCCGATCACGGTGTTCAAGAATCGGACGCGAGTGGAGACGGGCGCTCTCTCGTCCTCGGGAATCTCCGCGAGGACACTCGCCTCCAGGATCTCCGCCGCATGGTTATGGTTTTCAGCCGCGTAAACGATTGCCTGCGGTCCTTGCGCGGCCGCCTTGCGTCGCAGGCCCTGGGCTAGGAGGCGATGAATGCTGCCGGGGCTTGGCGAAGTGTAGAATTGCACGCTGGGCACCGCGGTGGCAATTTCTTCCACTTCCGCGACTGCTTCCACCAAGCGCCGCTGGCCAGGCCCGGAGCCCGGTTCCACGATTTCCAAGGGCCCAACTTCCGCGATCTCGATACGATCTGGGTGAGCGATGTTCACGGAAAAAAGCCCTCCCGCTCCCCGCACCGCGCTGACAATCTCCGGCACCACTTCGGCCACCACTAGCCGGCCAAAGCTCCGGGACCGATACGCCTCATAAAGAAATAGTCCCGCTTGGATGGGGCCGAAGCCGAAGCCAACGAAAGTCCGTTGGCGGAGGGGGCTGGGGGCTAGGGGCTGGGGGCTGGGGCTATCTCGGATGGTCAATTTCGAGCCGCTTTCTTCTTTCTCCCGGCTCCCACCCTTGTCCATCATTATCCTCTGACTCCTGTTTGTCACTCGTCCCGCCGCGGCGGGTCACTCGTCACTGCCTTAGGTATCCCGCCTCATCCTGGGCGCTCCAGCATTTCACGGCCCGGATTTCAACGCTGCGGCGGTGAGGGTAAACCACAGCTTTGCCGTCAATTTGCTGAGCCATGATCATTCTCAGGAATTCGACAGCGTGTTCGAGGTCGCCAATGCGAGTAATATGGCGTCCGGCGTCAATCTCGCCCTCAGTCATCAACTCCAAGGTTCGAGCAATGTCCCAAGGGGAACCACCACTGGAGCCCGTGACGTTGATTTCCTTGTAATGGACGATGCCGGTGTCGAGGCCGATAAGATCTTCCCCTTTTTTCAAGCCGCCAAACAAGTTCAGAACGGCGCCCCGCCCGACCAGGCTCTGAGCGCTCTCAATGGCCTTCTTCGAGCCCACGGCCACAATCACGTCATCGGCCCCGCAGTAGTTCGTGAGTTGGTTCACGAAGTTGCTCAAATCAGTCGCCGCCGGGTCGACGACCCTAAGGTCGATGCCGGCCTTGCTGGCGCGCGGCCCCAGCAGCGTCCTCACCAGTTCCAAACGCGCCTCAACGAGGTCGGCCACAGCGATGGCGCGCGGCCTGTAGCTAAGCGCCAAGTCCACGTGCATCCGCCCCATGGCCCCCGCGCCGATCACCACAGTTACGCCGCCGGCCTTGAGCCCTTTAACAACCTGTCGCGGCCCCAGCGGCTCCTCCTGCACCAAATGCACGTGATGGTCTTGCGCCGAGACACAACATGACAAAGGTTCGCTCAGCGCCGCGTGCGCGAACGGGAATGAGGCGTCCCGGATCGGGAGAAGGCATCCGGCGGCCACAACCTCCTCCGGGATGAGAATGTATTCCGCCAAGTGCCCTGCCAGCGTGTAGCCGACGGATACCTTGAAGATGCCTCGACCCCCCTCCCGATACCGCTCCCGGTGATTGATGGGCGCGTGAATGACTGCGGGTTGAATGACGTACCGCTCCCCAGGACGGTAGCGATCTTTCAGTTCCTGCCCCACCTCAACCAGCGTCACCGAGCCTTCGTCTCCAAGAATCACTGGGAAGCGCTCCAGGTCCCAGCCATACAACTGGGGGTGCGCCGGACCTTGCTCGACCAGCTTGATAAGCGATGTACAGATTCCCGCAGCATCCACGCGGGCCAGCATCTGACGCGGACCTGGACGCGGCGTCGGCACGCGACGCACTTGCAGGTGAGCGAAACCGACCCCGTCCAAAACCAGGGCGCGCATGTCAAGGGGAATCGATTGAGTCATGTCACCTCATAGGAAGGGCAGGTGGGCAGATAGGCAGATGGTGGAAAGCAGAAGGGAGAATATAGCAAGCGCAACCTCGGGCTCCTCGATGGACCACATGCTGCGCCGCAGGGCCGCTAATCAAATCTCAGATTTCAGATCCCAAGTTTCAGATTCCAGAGCAGCAATGCCTTTACACGTAGGCCGTAATCGAAAGGATTTGGATTTTGCCTGCTGCCATTGTCGACTGCCTTGGCGCCTGCTGCCTTCTGCCTATGGCCAACCGCTGACTGCCTACTGCCTCCGCGCCGACTGCCCACCCGCCCGCTGCCCGCTCTAGTCGTAATACTCGAGTCCCAAGTGAGTGATCAGCTCTTCACCGCGCAGGTGCCGGAGGGTGTTTTTAAGTTTCATAAGCTGAATAAAGATATCATGCTCAGGGTAGACACTGGCGGCGCACATGGGGCTCTTGAAGTAGAAGGACAGCCATTCCTGAATTCCCATCTTCGCCAGGTCGGGGCAGCGCTGGGCGAGGTCGAGGAAAAGCACAAGGTCCAGCGCCATGGGAGCGGCCAGGATCGAATCGCGAAAGAGGCAATTCACCTTGATCTGCATCGGATAGCCCAGCCAACCGAAGATATCAAGGTTATCCCAGCTTTCCTTATTATCACCGCGCGGCGGGTAATACTCGATTCTCACCTTGTGGAAGTAACCCTCATAAAGCTGGGGATAAAGATCGGGCTGAATGATGTACTCGAGCACCGAAAGCTTGCTCTCTTCCTTGCTGCGGAATGCCTCGGGATCGTCCAGCACTTCGCCATCGCGGTTGCCCAGAATGTTCGTTGAAAACCAACCCTTCAGCCCCAGCAGCTTTGCCTTGATGCCGGGGGCCAGGAGAGTCTTCATGAACGTCTGACCTGATTTGAAGTCCTTACCGCAGATGGGAACCTTTTTCTCCAGTGCCAAGGTAGTGAGGGCAGGAATATCCGTGGTGATGTGGGGCGCGCCGTTGGCGTGAGGAACGCCCAGCTTCAAGGCCGCGTAGGCATAGATCATGCTGGGAGAGATGTCCGGGCTGTTCGACTTCAGACCTTCCTCAAAGGTCTCGAGGGTGTCATGAACGGGATGCGGCTTGGAGAAAACTTCCGTCGAGCCGCACCAGATCATCACCAGCCGGTCCGCGCCTGATTGCTTCTTGAACTTCTGAATATCTTTCATCACCTGCTCGGCAAGATCCATTTTTGATTTCCCGGTCTTTACATTGTTGGGATGAAGCCTCTTCACCCACTTCTGCTCGAAGGCGGCGGGCATCGGCCGCAATCCCTGGAGAAAATCCTTCAACTGCTCTATGTGACCTTTCTCGAGGACTCCGGCTTTAGTGGCGGCTTCATAGGCGTTGTCGGTGAACAGGTCCCAGCCACCAAACACCAAATCCTCGAGATTGGCCAAGGGAACGAAATCCTTGATCATCGGAATCCGCTTTTCGGTGCGCTTTCCAAGGCGCACCGTACCCATCTGGGTTAGAGAACCTATGGGGAGCGCAATCTTTCTCCGAACGGCTTCCACCCCAGCGATCATTGTGGTCGCAACTGCCCCCATCCCAACCGTAAGAACACCCAACTTCCCCTTCGGCTTTGCTATGGCCATCTCTTTCTTTTTCACTGTTCCTCCTCCGCCTCTCAGGTAGCGAATTAATTCATCAAGCCAAATCGGTTATATTCTGTCAATAAGGGCGAAAATGCAATGAGTTTCGCTCCGCCGCTCTCATCGTCTTTATGCCCCACTCCCCCTTTGGGGGGCGGTTGAACAGCCCGCCCTACTGACGTGTTCGAACCGGGCACGCGGGTCGGCAATCGTAGGTCTGCCTTCAAGATCGACATACCCTGCCTCGCCCTGCACGACGAGCCGTTGGTGGCCGAGCAGCAACGCAGCACTTTTGCGGAACCAGGGCTCGAACTCCGGGTCGAGGGCGAAGGGGTCGAGGATGGGTTTAGCCTCCGGCGTATTGTGCTCCGTGCCATTGAAGACAGGCCACCAGCGGCGGCGCGCCGTCGAGACAATTTCCGCCAGACGCTCGCGCGTGTTGCGATGCGGAATGACCTCAATGGCGTAAAAGCCCGCCCCCTCTAATCGTTCAAGCAAAGCCCCGATATCCCGCTCGCCGGAAGTAACCGGATTTCCTAGGACCGGGTAAGTGGGGATCGCTCCGAAGGCCAGGAAAATCCTGCGCAGTTCCTCAACAGAGACAAAGGCCTCTTCGGACTCGCGCACGAAGCATGGAGCGCCCGCCTTGAGGAGTTTGGCGCGAAGGAAGATTTGCAGCGCGGCATCGTCAGCGCCCGTCGGCGGCGCCGCCCCACAAAGCTGAGCGATTGCTTCAGGGAGCGATACGCCCTGTGCGGCGGCCCACTCGCGCAAGCGCGCCAGGGTGGCCCAGGCCACGTGCCGCTCCGTGGCATTACCGCGCGGCGTTAAGCCGACAACAGATTCCCAGGTGGGACCGTCAGCGTGCATTCGCTCCCCGAAAAGCGTAGCGACCTTTCCGGTGATCTCACGATTCCGGCGTTCGAGGGCCGCACGCATGCGCGCCAGATTAAGCATTTCAAGGCAAGAATCAGGCGGGATCCTGGTTACGCCCTTGCCGCACAGATACACACGGCCCGGATTGCCAGGGTCGTTGAGCAGGACGCCCTGCGCCTCGGCGTCTCGGTCCATGGCCACAGCCTCGAGAGAAAATGCCGCAGCAAGGCCCGCAATTTCACAGGCGCGGCGGAACTCCTCGTGCCCCGCAATCGTGTAGTGGTCGTTGATGCCCAGGACCGCCAGGCCCTCCCGCGCCGCCTGCCAAACGGCTTCCGTCGGAGAGCGAAAGACGCTGAACGATTCGCTGGTGTGAATGTGGCAGTTGGTGCCACGCTTCGTCCTGGGGCCGAGCTGGGCGCACAGTTGGCTGAGCGCGCGCAGGCGCTGTTCGAGCCCTCCCTGATAAAGCTGGGTCTCGAGCTTGGCTGTGTTTTGTGCGCTATTCATCGAACCATGACCTGCCCGCTGTCCACCACCAGGGTCTGGCCGGTGATGCAGCGCGCGGCGTCGGAACAGAGGAAGACGATAGCGGCGGTAACGTCCGAGCGCTTGATATCGCGCTTCAGTGCGGTCAGCGAAACATAATAAGGAATGACCTCTTCGGGCTTGATCCCCCGCTTGCGAGCAGCGGCTTTGATGTACTCCGGATTCCAAATCTTGGACCCTTCGAAGACATTGCCCGGGGCAACGCCATTGACGCGAATGCCATCAGCCCCCAGCTCGAGCGCCCAGCCGCGCATTAGATGAAGCTCGCCGGCTTTCGTAGCGTTGTAGGCGGAATTGGCCTTGGAAGCCTCCAAGCCGCTTTTCGAGGAGAGCACGATCATGGCGCCGCCATCACCCTGCGCGCGCAGGATGCGAGCCGCCTCCCGCGCCACCAGAAAATAGCCTGTGAGATTAATCTCCAGCGCTTGCCGCCACAAATCCGCCGGCATGTCGACCAATTCGTAGGCCGGAGCCACCCCCGCCGCACAGACCACGATGTCCAGGCCTCCCCAGTGGCGCAAAAGCGTGTCAAAGGCGCCTGCCACGGAGCCTTCGTCCGTCACATCCATGTGGACGGGGAGGGCGCGCGAGGGCTCCGGCGAGCCCGCTGCGGCTTCTTTTGCACCTGGGTCGTCCACGTCGCAGAAGGCAACTGCCGCCCCCGCTTCGACCAAGCCTTGGGCAATCCCGCGGCCCAGACCGGATGCCGCCCCCGTCACCAAGGCGACCTTGCGCGCCAGGGGAGCGGCCGCGGCGTCGAACAAGGCCGCGCGGTAGTGTTCCACCTCCCAATTAATGATGAATTCGGCGGAAGCCGCGCTCAGGTTATGCGCACCGCCGCGCCCCAGCGCCAGGCGCGTAATCCTGGCGGCGGTTACACCCAGCGCCTCTGCCGCACCGAGCTTGGCAGCATTCTCAGCCAGCAGGAAGGTCCCCACTTCTCTAATCATGGCCACCCTGGGTGGAGCCTTCTCATTCAATGCCGGTTTCAGCTTAGCAACCAATTCTTCGAGAGACTCGCTCACCAGGGCGTGGGAACCCGTGTAAACAATGTGGTCAGGCGTCAACGCGCCGCTGGCCAGGATCTCCGCCCTTTCGTCGCACGCTACGCCGGCCAGTTCCGCATCGCTGGTTAAGCGAACGAAAGGAGCGCTTCCTCGCGCCCCGCTCCACGCCTGGCGCAACGAGACCATGGCCTTGCGCAGCGCCGAAGAATCCAAGCCCGAGGGCGCGCGCAGTGGCGGAGCTTGCGGCGCGAAATACCGCTCGCAACGTCCCACCCATTCATTGTGGAGCGCCAGACACGCCTGCGCCTCGTGAGCCGAGACCAGAAGGCCATGGTTCTCCATGAAAATGACGGCCGGAGAGTGGTGGTGTTTCTTTTCATAAGCCTCAGCCGCCGACTTGATGGTGGTGGCGAGACGCCAGCCGGGATCGGCGTAGGGCACCCAGAGCGGTGGGAGTTCGCCGGCCGGCGTAATCTCCTCCAGGGCCTCCAGGCCAGGTCCGCAATTCAATGCGTTTGCCGCCACAGGGTGAGTGTGGATGACCACTCTGCCGAGCATGGCGTGAAGCGCAGATTCGACCGAGGGCCGCCCGCTGCCGCCAATGACTGCGGAGAAGAGATGTTGCAGCACGCGCGCTTCGCGGGTGTTCGCATCCAGCGCGGCGAGGTCACCGCGATCGAAGATGCTCAGGACTCCAGCCGTATCGAGCTCGACCCAGCCGGCGGCCTCACTCATCGCGGTCAGGGGCGTACCGCTGGCCTTGATGGCCATCGTCGTGCCGTCCGGAGATTTCACGGAACTGTTCCCGCCGCCGGCTTGGACGTAATCACGATTCGCGCCGACCGCGCGCGAGATGGCAATCAGTTGCGCCAGTGATTCCTTATCCATCGTGGTTCGACCTATTCGCAGTCGATAACCGCCTTGATTCCTTGTCCCGCCTCGACCACGGCATAGGCTTTGACCATATCCTGAAGTTTAAACCTGTGCGTGAGAAAGCGGTCCCAGGGCAAGTCGTCGCGCGAGACCATCTCCAGCGCCTGGTGGTAGTGCTGGAGGTTGGAAGCAAAGCAGCCAAAGATGGAAATTTCGTTGTAATGAATGAGATTGGCATCGAGGTCCAGAAGCGGGTTGTCCTTGGGCACCCCGGCAAAGAACGAAACTCGCGCCTTCTTGCGAACCAACTTCAGCGCGTCAGCCTGGGCCGCCTTTACGGAACAGGCAACGATGGCGACATCAAATTTCTCTTCGCCGCCTGCTTCCATAATCTTCTTGACCGCGTCACCGCCGGACGTGTTCACGGGCACGCCCACCCCAAACTCGCGCACATAGTCCAAACGTTCCTGCGATACGTCCGATACGATCACCGGGTGACACCGGCGCGCCCTAAGGATGCTGGCATGCATCAGACCAATGGGCCCGGCTCCGAAGACCACGGCGCGATCATCCGCCTGAGGGGATAAGTACTCCTGGCCGTTCAGGACACAGGAAAGCGGCTCGATGAGCGCCGCGCGCTCCACGGACATGGAATTCGGGATCGGGATGACGTTACCTTGCGCCACCGCTGCGGCAGGTATTCTGACGTACTCCGCAAATCCCCCAGCGTAGTCGTAACCCAGCGCTGTGAAGGAGTCGCAGAGGTTGTATTGCTTGCGTTGGCAGTAAATGCACTTCCCACAGCCCACCACCGTGGCGATAACTGCCCTTTGGCCGATGTGCAGCCCACCTCCCACACCTGAACCGATTTCGTGAACAGTTCCAACAATCTCATGCCCGGTAATCGCCGGCGGCACCACGTTCTTTTGCCCATGGGTGTAAATGCGCTTGTCCGTTCCGCACACGGAACAGCGGAGGACCCGCAAAACAACCTCGCCGGGACCGGCCGTGGGCTTCGGAACGTCCTCGATGCGCACGTCACGCGGCCCGTAAAAAACTGCTGCTCTCATCCCGTTTCTAACCTTTCTACAGTTAAGCGAAAGCCCATGCAAATAAACGCACAGTATACACGGAAGCTCCGGCAGCATTCAACGAAGGGCGCTTCGTTCGCGCAGTTTCAGGGGGCCACCTTTGTGGTTGACCCGGGCGGCCACAAGGGTCGCCCCTACAGCGTGCTGCCCCCGCGGCCTGGAGTCAGCTCGGCAGCAGCCATGCACCTCTACCGTTGTGACCCAATCCAGGCATTAATTCTTGTTTCCAGCACATCGAGGGGGAGCGGGCCGTCCGCAAGCACGGCATCGTGGAAGGCGCGCAGGTCGAACTTATCGCCGAGGGCTTCGCGGGCGCGCTCGCGCAGTTCGACAATTTTCATCTGGCCGAGTTTGTAAGCCAGCGCCTGCCCCGGCCAGGCAATGTAGCGATCCACTTCGGTCTGGATGTTGGGTTCATCCATGGCGGTATGCTGTCGGAAGAAGTCCACCATTTGCCGGCGCGACCAGTGCTTGTAGTGCACACCTGTATCCACAACCAGGCGAACGGAACGCCACATCTCATTTTCCAAGCGACCATATTCGCTATACGGATCCTGGTAGAAACCGGCTTCTTTGCCCAAGCGCTCGGCGTAAAACGCCCAACCCTCGGAATAGGCATTGTAAGAAGCAAATCTGCGGAAGGGCGGAAGGCCAGTCAGTTCCTGCGCGATGGAAAACTGGAGGTGATGGCCGGGGATGCCCTCATGATAGGCAATTGCCTCGACATTAAGCAGCAGACGATGCTGGGGATCATATTCATTGACGTTGATGCGGCCAGGGCGTGAACCATCGCCGGCTCCGGGCGAGTAGTCGGCAGGGACAGAGTCGGGCGCGCGAAACGCTTCCATGGGGATTACTTCCAGCTTGTTCTTAGGCAAGTGACCAAAAAGCTGCGGAAGTTTGGCATACATCTGGTCGGCGTAATGCTGGTAGAGACTGAGGAGTTGCTGGCCGGAGGTCGCATAGAGGTGGGGATCGTGGCGGATGTGCTCGTTGAAACTCGCCAGGTCTGCGAAGCCCTGCTGGTGAGCGATCGCGAGCATTGCGGTCTCGATTTCAGCCACTTGCTTGAGCCCCATCTGGTGGATCTCCTCCGGGCTTAAATCCGTGGTGGTCATCTGTCGAATGTCCAAGCGATAGCGGGCGTCACCCTGCGGCAGCGCCCAGATGCCATATTCCGCGCGTCCTTTAGGAGCGTATTGCGTGCGCACGTATGCCGCAAAACTCGCGTAGGCGGGCGCCACTTCATTCTTCACTACGGCGAGGATGGCGTCGTGCAGGCGCTTCTGCTCAGCCTCCGAAATGCCGGCGGGAAACTTGCATACGGGCTGCGTGAAGGGGCTGTCGCGCAGAGACTTGTCGGCGATGTCCTGGGCCTGGACGGCGACCTTCTCCAGCAGATAACGTGGCGGCATCAGGCCGTCGCGCAGGCCGAGCTGCATGTCCGCCTCAATCTGCTCGAAGACGCGCGGGAGCTGGCGCAGGCGCGAAAGATAGTCATCATAATCCTTCACCGAGCGGAAAGGGGTGGCTGAGGGCAGGGATGCATAGCCCAGATGCACGCCGTTAAACTGGTCGGCCGGCATTTCCCAGTTTTTGAAAGCGGCCGAATCGATGTGCTCGCGCAGGCGGCGAACCATGAGAGTCTTGTTCAACTGCTCCTGCACTGGGAAGCCGGCAGTGTCAATAGACTCGATGGTCTGAAGCGTCTGCTTGGCGTGCTCGAGGTCCTCGGCGAAGAACTTAGCTGAATGATCACTCGCCCGGTCGTTGTATCGGTTGTCGCCGATATGAGTGGCCATTTCCGGATGAGCTTGAAGCTCATATTCCCACTCTTGTTGGATCGCCGCACTGAGCTGCGCGCGGCGCGTTTCTGTCGAGGTTTCCCGCGGCCCGCTTGTAATGGCAACCGTCACCAACGGAATTGCAAGAAGCAAGATAGGAACCCACCTCATAAAAGGAACACTCCTCGTAAGCAAGTTGTAGGGGGGACGGCTTGCCGTCCCCGGGCCGCCTCGTAGATCATGGGGCAAATGTTTTTCCATAATCTAACAGCTTTCTGCGGGGCGTGGCAAGTCTGTCCATGTTAGCCTGAAGGAAGCGGGGGTTGAAGGCATTACGACGAAAGCCTTGCTCACCATTGAACAGTGCACGGACCTGAAAGGAGGGCTGGCTATTCTCAGGTTGATTGCAAGGGTAGTTGTAATCGGCCTCGTGTTGGCAGCCGCTTCTTGAGCAGTCGAGAAGGAGGCGCTCCGGGCGCCCTCGATGGAACCTCTCTTCTTTTACCTTGCGGACCCCTCTTTTGTGCTGGCCACAAACGATGGCCCACTGAGGAAGGCAATAGCCTGTTCCCCATAATCGGCTCGTGTCATCAGCTTCGCTGAGTTTTGCACGCAAGCAGGCCGGGGCGCCCCTTTATAGCTCAGAGCCTCAGGTTGTGCAGGTAAGCGTAACTGATCTTAGCGCTTTCCAGTGAGTCTCGGTCGCACTCGTCCTGCTCCACGTAGAAATGCTCCAGGCCGCCTTCGCGTGCCGCCTGGAAAATCTTCTTCCATTCGATGATCCCCTGACCCACTTCCGTGAAGGCTGCGGGCCCTTCCCCCGTGGTGGGCGGATAGCCGGGCTTCAAGTCTTTAATGTGAAGCTGCGGGAAGCGCCCCGGGAAACGGTGGAAGTAGTCCACCGGGTCTTTCCCCGCGCGCACGCACCAGAAGCAATCCAGCTCGAAATTCACAAATTTGGGATCTGTCCTGCGGATCAGCTCGTCGTAGATGACCGCGCCGTCCACGTTGGCGTAGTCGAAATTGTGGCCGTGATAAAAAAACCGGCAGCCCGCCTCGCTGATGGTCTTCCCCACTTGATTGAACCATTCCGCATCTCGCTTGACGCCCTCGAGGGTCTTCCGGTCTCGGTCCTCCAGACTAGCCAGTCCGATGTAACTGACGCCGCATTCCTTGGCGCCCGCAATGTTCTTCTCGAGGTCATGCTTGAGCTGGTACTCCTCGAAATGCGTGCTTATGGCTTTCGGGCCGAGATCCGTCAGGATCCGCCGGAGCTCTGCGGGCTTCTTTCCATAATAGTTGGAGTCGCCCAACTCCACCTCCCGGTAGCCTATCTCGGCCACACGCTTGAGTGTTTCCTCCGGGTCCTTTTCCATGTGGTCCCGGACGGTATAGAGCTGTAAACCGATGGGCATGCCGTAAGGATTAGCCAGAATCTGCCCCTTGCGGCTCAAGGCCAAAGCTGTCAACCCGAGCCCCGCGTTTTGCAAGAATCGCCTTCTCGGAATCGAATCTATCATCTCGTTTCACTCCTCTCCTGTTCGGGTAGGGCCAAAGGCCGCCGAGTCATTCCAAGCGCAGCCGAGAATGACACCTTTCGCAACCACTTATCAGCACCCTGTTAGCGCGCTTCCTGCCGCCCTGGTCCAACGGTTTGGTTCTGAGGTGATTCAGGAACGGGCTTGAATATCACCTCCTTCGGGTACTTCGACTGGATGGGAAGGTCGTATCTGGAGCCCCCCCCTTGCACGTTAGTCGGCGTGAGCGGACACACTAGGTTGCCGGTATCGCGTTCCATGGCAGCGAAACGAATGAAGGCATTGCGATGGTATGATTCGGTGACGGCGTCTTTGGTGAAATTCGGGAGCAGGACTTGGAATGCGCCACGTTCGTCCGGTGTCACGCGCGCCAGCGGGTACATCGGGACTGATCCTTCGGCAATGTGGAACAACTCAAGTTGCCAAAAAGGCATGTACCAGATCACTACCTCATAAGGGCGGCGGCGAAGCTCTTCCGGCAGTTCCACTCTCCCGTTGAAGGTTATAGTCGGCAGGTCCTCGCAAGAAACCTCTCTGGTCTTATCCGACTCGGATAAGGAATGGACCGTGAACATCACGGTCTGACATCCGGGCGCGTACATAATCACCAGGAGGCTGTCGGCGGCTTGATGGTCCACGGAGGTGTCGATCAGGTACGAGTTCCTCTCCGGCTCGGCCTTTATAAAACCATAGGCGCTCCCAAAAGGTCCCGTTAGACGGTAACCAAGTTGGACCTGTTCAGATCGAATCTCCGGAGGAAGCCGGATTTCGAACCGTGCCGGCTCCTCTTCCTGTCCCCGCCCTGCTTTAACAAGAAGGAATGCCAAGCCCATCAACACGAAAATGGCCAGAGCACGCTTTGTGAAGTGGCTCATCGGATGACCTCAGGCGGGGCCCCGGCTTTGGGAGGCACGAGCGAGAAACCTCCAAGCAGCCATTATACCGTTGTTGTCTCGCGCGGCAATTCGATCTTTCAGGCGCCTTAATCACCATGCGGTTGCTTGGCGCCCGGGTGCCTTGGTGGTTGAAGATGTCATAGTTAAATTGCAGATGGGGATCACCCCGGACATGATCCGCATCATGTAACACGAATTTTCAAAGCATAATACTGTAGAATAAGAGTGTGCTAAGCTGACGAGCAGGTTCCTATGCATATTCCTGATGGCTATTTAAGCCCGAGCACGTGCGTGGCGTTGTACGCCGGCTCAGCGCCTTTCTGGTACGTGGCATTGCGCCGGTTGAAGCGATGGCTCAGCACACGGCTCATTCCGCTGCTTTCGGTCTTTGCGGCGTTTTCCTTCCTGGTGATGATGTTGAATCTGCCGTTGCCCGGCGGCACCACCGGGCACGCCCTGGGCGTCGCCATCGCTGCCATCGTCCTCGGGCCTTGGGCTTCCATTCTCGCCCTTTCGATTGCCTTGTTGATACAAGCTCTCTTCTTTGGGGACGGTGGCATCACCACGCTAGGAGCCAACTGCTTTAACATGGCAATTGTCGGTTCTCTGGTAGCGTACTTCGTTTACCGCCTTCTGGCCGGGCGGGTGGCCATCACAGCCCCGCGAAGAGTCGTCGCAGCGGCCCTGGCGGGCTACATAGCGATCAACGCCTCGGCGTTTTGTGCGGCCCTCGAGCTTGGCATCCAGCCCCTGCTTTTCAGAGACGCGAGCGGTACGCCCCTGTATGCCCCCTACCCTTTGAGCGTTGCCCTTCCCGCCATGTTGATTGGACACCTGACCTTCGCCGGACTCGCCGAATTTGTCCTGTCAGGCGGCGTGGTGGCCTATCTCCAGCGCGCCAATCCTTCCTTGCTCGAACTCTCTGCTCCAGGCGCAGCTCGCGGCGAGGAAGGACGCCGCCAAGTCTCCATTCAAGGTGCTTGGAGCACCCTGCGGCCCCTTTGGATTGCCCTGGCGTTGCTGTTGGCCCTGACCCCCCTGGGTGTCCTGGCGGGCGGCGCGGCTTGGGGCGAGTGGGGAGTGCGCGATTTCTCACAGGCAGCAGCACGGCAGAAAATCGCGGCGGTTTCGAGCCACGTGGCGCCACCTTCACGAGCACCTCAAGGTCTGGAGCGCCTTTATTCTGTGTGGACGGCGCCCTTTCCCCAATACGCTCCTCCGTTCGTCCGGCACCCGGCTCTTGGCTACCTGCTTTCCGCCATGTTCGGCTCGGGCATCATCATCCTGGTTTTCCTTATTGTCAGCGCGCTGTGGGCACGCGGAGGCAGACAACGAAAAGCAGACTCGATGTAGGGGCGGCCCGTGTGGCTGTCCAGGGCGACCACAATGGTCGCCCCTACGCATTGTTTTATGAATTTTGTTGAACGCACCATTTCGAGTCTTGTTAACGCGATGGAGCGGGCGATCTATGCGGAAGAACTCGCGAAAGGCAATGGTCTGCTTCAACGCCTAGACCCACGTATCAAACTGGTGGGCATCCTGGCGCTGGTCGTGGCCTCCGCGATGGCCCATAGACTCTGGGTTATTGGCGCGGTCTTCGCGGTCGCGGTGACTATGGCCGTAATGTCGCGAGTTTCCTTAGGAATCCTGGCAAAGCGAGTGTGGATCCCAATCCTCATGTTTACCGGGGTTATCGCCCTCCCCGCTCCATTCATTATTCCCGGCCGCGAGGTCTGGCGGCTTCCAGGCGCCGGTTGGCCGGTCACTGCGCAGGGCCTGGCCAGCGCATGCTATCTCGTGGGCCGGGTGGAGACTGCCGCGACGCTATCGGTCCTGCTCGTACTTTGCACACCTTGGAGCCACGTATTGAAGGCGCTGCGAGTGCTGCGTGTGCCAGTGGTCTTGGTCGTCATCCTGGGCATGACGTACCGCTATATTCTGTTGCTGCTCCAAACCGCTCACGATATGTTCGAGTCGCGGCGGAGCAGGATGGTGGGCAGGCTGGAGGGGGCAGAACGTCGTCGCGTGGCCGCCTCGAGCGCGGGAGTTCTGATGTCTAAGAGCCTCCAACTCAGCGGCGAGGTTTACAGCGCCATGCTATCCAGAGGCTTTCGGGGCGAAGTCTATGTCCTGGATGACTTTCGGACATCAACCCTCGATTGGACCATGCTAGCCGTGTTTGCGGTCTTAGCTTTGGGCGGATTGTATCTAGGGCGATAGAGGCCCAACCGCCGCCGAGCCCCCTTCCTTAGTCAAGGGGGGGCGTTCAGCCTCCCCTCCTCGCATGAGGAGGGGGCAGGGGGTGGTGGCGCGCAACAAACGCTACGGCACTGCATTAGGGAGAGTCAAATGTCCGTTCCCGTCTTCGAGGTCCGAGACGTCACTTTTCGCTATCCCAAGGTGACCGCGCTCGACGGCCTGAGCCTTAACGTCAACCCGGGTAAGAGGGTGGCCCTGCTGGGCGCCAATGGCTCAGGCAAGTCAACCTTGCTGCACATCCTGGACGGGCTGGCCTTTCCGGAAAAAGGCAGCGTGCGATTCGAAGGCGAGCCACTCACCGAGGATCGTTTACAGGATCTTGAATTCGGCTATCAGTTCCGCCGCCGCGTGGGAATGGTATTCCAGAATCCTGATGTGCAGCTTTTTTCTCCCACGGTTTTTGATGAGGTGGCCTTCGGCCCCTTGCAGCTGGGATGGCCCAAGGAGGAAGTCCGCAGGCAGGTTACCCAAATGCTCGAGGTCATGAAGATAGTCCCGCTTAAAGATCGCTCGCCCCATCACTTGTCAACGGGCGAAAAGAAGCGGGTAACGCTAGCCTCGGTGCTGGTGCTTGACCCCGAAGTGCTCCTCCTCGACGAGCCCACGGCGGCGCTGGACCCCAAGAGCGCAAGCCAGATGATCGATTTCCTGGTGGGCTGGCGTGGGGGAGTCAAAACGGTGATTACGACCACGCACCAACTGGATATTATCGAGGATATCGCGGATTTCTGTTATGTTTTCGAGACGGGCCGTGTGGTGGCCGAAGGGGCGCCTTCGGAGGTCTTGCGCGACACGGCTTTGCTGGAGCGGACCAACCTTATCCATGTTCATCGCCACGTTCACCCCTCGGGCGAAGTTCACTCCCACCCCCATGTTCATCCCCACAAGCACGCCGATCTGTCATCCTGAGCACAGATTCCACGATCGCTCGGCTCAGCACCGTGCAGAAGAATGATTCCCCCCCTTACTTTGGATATGCTCCCCTACGCGACGGTTTCCCAGGGGCGGCAGATGCGCTCGATAATATCAATCATATTCTCGACTTCTTCTGAAGTTGGGCTGTTCTCTGGATGCACGGCGGCGCATCGGGCCCCCCACGCCCTTCTGAGGAGCGCCCTATCCCCAAGCGAAATATGGCCAGCTTCGAGCAGCCGGTCAAAAAGGATTTCGGTGGCGCCCTTTACATAAAGCTTCAAGCCCCCGCAGAGCCGACGCGCGGCAAAACGCAGGAGCCGCTCATATTCTACCCCGGCGATCATGCCGGCCAAGTTCGGGTCTTCGTAGACCAGGATGCGGGCAAGTTCCAGAGGGCCGTATTTCTCGAGAAACGGTCGAAGCACCTGAGCCACGCGGCGGCGCTGGATCCAGATGTCCTGGTCAAATGCCGTGCGCACGCTCATCGCGCCCGGCGCCTCAAGTTCTTCAATCGTCAGCTCGTGATAAGTCCACAGAGCGGTCTCGGTGGAAGCTACGGAAGGCAGGTGGAAGTGCTCTTCCCACTCCCGAAGCTCATCGCAATAGGCGAGATAGACGTCGACGGTGCGCGGGCGGTAGACCTGAAGAAGGTTCATGATGGGCGTACTGAAAACGCCGAAGCGATCGGGGTGGACGAAGCGCAGCACCAGGGAGACTATGCCGATATTCTGGAAAACCCCCAGCGCCCTCTGCACCAAGTCGCGCGCATCGGCAGGAAGGGGGCCTAACATAAGATGCGCGTTTCTCAGGGTCTGGTCCAACTCCTTTTCGACCGGCTTCGGCCAATAGCGCGCGAAGGCTGTCTGAGCGGGGTCAAAGATGTTCAGGACATCCTTCGCCACCAGCCACCGTTTGCCGGAGCGAAGCTGCTCGAACTTCTTTTCCAAGGTTTGAAAGGAATAGGTGCGCCCGAACTTCTTCTTACAAACTTCGGGGAAGCGGTCGAGATAACTCCTCAGGTCAAAACCCGGCACGATTATGCCCCTCCCCGAGCGTCAATCCGGACGCAGCTAGCATCTGCTGACATTTTACCGAGGTTGGCGTTCAAAGCAAGGTTTTCGCTCCAGGATAAGGCAGGTATGATTAATTTACCAAGGGACAAAGTGGGAGACTTGTGCTAATCTGCGGCTAGTTTGCTCACCCGGCGGGGCTTGGCTGAAATCGGCCACCGTCGGTTGAATTCAGCCAAGATAAGTTCATTCACTGGGTAACAGCTCATTTGGCAAGTGCCTTTAACTACTTGCGAATCAATAAGATGGCTCACCACACCATAGCCCGGAGCTTTGGCGACCCAGTTGCCTTAGCCAAGGCGGAGGACGAGATGAGGGCAGGCAGCCGAACAGATGCGAGGTGGGCCATGAAAAGCCGAAAACTATGGTATTTGATCGCGCTCAGCATGCTGTGCCTGTTGGCAGCGAAAATGGCCATGGCTCAGGAGCAAACTCCCCCGCCTGGAGCTGAGGCCCAGGAGCAGGCGCCGCTGCCGGACGTCGGGGACCAGGATCAAGGACTCCCGCCGGGCACCGCGGGCCAGCAGCAAGGACCCCCGCCAGGCGCCGCCCGCATTAGCGTGCTCAACGGCCAAGTTTCCATCATGCGCGGGGACAGCGGAGAATGGGTGGCGGCCATTGTGAACGCGCCCGTGGTGCTGGGCGATACAGTAGCGACGGCCGCGAACTCCCGCGCCGAGCTCCAGCTTGACTTTGCGAACGTTGTGCGCTTAGACCAGAATGCCTCGGTGAAGATCGCCGACCTCACCCAAAAACACATTCAAATCCAGGTGGCAAGCGGAATTATTGACTATACGGTATTCAAGGGCTCAGAAGCACAGGTGGAAATCGACACCCCCAATATGGCAGTGGTTCCGCTGGGCGAGGGAGTCTACCGCATCCAGATTGACTCAGACTCGCAGACGGAACTCACTGTCCGCAAAGGCAGGGCCCAGGTTTCAACCCCCGAGGGTAGCACAACCCTGGAAAGCGGCCAGGTCATCTACATCCGAGGCACGGATAATCCCGAATACCAGATCGCCAGCGCCGCGCCCAATGACGAATGGGACAGATGGAATAACGATCGCAACCGCGAGATCGAGAATGCGCAAAGCTGGCAGTACGCGAACCGCTATTATACTGGCGCTCAGGACCTTGACCGGTACGGTCAGTGGGAAAACACGCCCGACTACGGTTATGTCTGGGCCCCTAATGTCGGGCCGGACTGGGCACCTTATTATGACGGCAATTGGGTATGGGAGCCTTACTGGGGATGGACTTGGGTTTCCTTCGAACCCTGGGGCTGGGCGCCCTACCACTACGGCCGTTGGTTCTGGTGGGGCAGCCGTTGGTGCTGGTGGCCGGGCATCGGATACTGGGGTCCGCGCCCCATGTGGGCGCCAGCTTTCGTCTCTTTCCTCGGCTTCGGCTTCCGAGGCTTGGGGTTCGGATTTGGCCTAGGCTTCGGTTCGATTGGTTGGCTACCGCTAGGCCTCTTTGACAGAGCCTTTCCTTGGTGGGGATTCCATAACGGTTACCATGCTGTGGGTATTACTAATTTAATAAACGGTACCAACTTCAACCGTGGCCTCCGCCCGCCTGGGAATGTGCCTGGGCGTTACACTTCCAACCTCCAGGCAGCGCTAACCAACCTCAACATTCGCCGCGCCATCACCACCATGCCTGCGGATCAGTTCGGAAGAGGCATGGCGAGAGGGTTTGGGCGCGGTGTGGATGCCGCTACACTGCGGCAGGGCCGAATGGTGCAGGGAACTTTGCCCATCGTCCCCACCCGCGCGAGTTTGATGCCGGGTAACCGCATGGCCAGCCCTTCCGCCATTCCGTCGCGGGCTGTCACGAACACGCGGTTTTATTCCAGGACCCCTGCTCCTGCCCGCCCTGAGTCCTTCAATCAGCGGGCCGCGCAGATTCAGCAGATGGTCCGGCAGAACCCCCTCGGAATGTCGAACAATGGCGCGCGGCCGGGTGCGAGCTCAACGGGGAGGTTTGGGAACGCAGAAGGCGCAGGCAACGGCGGCTATGGCAACGCGAACCGCTCCGGCTCCGCGAATCCAAGGTCCACGACGCCTTCTAGCCGAGGCCAATCCGGCTACTCGGGCTGGCAGCAGTTCAGTCCTCGTGCGCCTTACGGCGGGACGCAAACTCAGCCGGGGCCTAATGTCCGGGGTTATGAGTCCCGGCCCGGCGCTGCGCAGCAGGGGGGCAACTGGAGCAGTTGGCAGAGGTTTTCGAGGCCAAATCAGCCCGCACCCTCGAACAGGGGCGGGGGGTGGAATGCTCCCGCGCCGCGTCCCCAGTCTACAGCGCCAAGCTGGGGCCGATTCTCCTACGGTTCGGGAGCGCGACCCTATGGCGGTTACGGCAGCCGTCCCACCCTGAATATGAATAAGCCTATCGTGGTCCAACGGTCCACGGCTCCGCGCGCTTCCGGAGGCGGGGGTAGGGGAGTCTCAGGTGGGGGTGGACACGGTGGTGGCGGGGGCGGCCATGGGGGCGGGGGCGGACACGGTGGTGGTGGGGGCGGCCATGGAGGCGGGCGCGGCAGACGGTAGCCGAAGGTGCCAGGTGTCGGGCGTCAGGCGTCGGGTCGGAGCAAGAAGTCGGGAGTCAGAAGTCAGGAGACAGAAGAAAGGCACAACAGGGCAAACGTATCTCCCGTCTGTTGCCTCAGCGCGCTCCTCATTTTCGGTGGACGTGGCGAGTGTAAATAGTCGGTAAGCCGAAAAAGTAGGAACGTAAAAAAAGCATGGACGACTCTGGCGCGCATACCTGAAAAACGGCACCCTTGTCGAAGGCATAAAGCATGAGCTTGACAAGGTGCACTAGGACCCCTGCGGTAGCTCCGACATCCCTGTCATCTGGAGAAATCAAGACACTGGTCAAACTGCTGGTCTGGCAACCACGCCGCTCAGTGAGCTGGTGAAAAATAGTGATTAGACCGTCGGGTCCTTCTGACTCCTGACTCCTCACTGCCAATCACCACAGTTCTCATATACAATATCTATATATGCTGGAACAGAGCGATTTGCTAGCTGCAACAAGTGCGCCGCTCGAGGAGATCGAGTCGCTTCTGAACGCGGATCACTCGGACCCGTTCCACATACTCGGCGCGCACGTCGTGGAGTGGGAAGAGAAGCCGGCCGTTGCTGTCCGCGCCTACCTGCCGGGAGCTGAGCGTGTTTGGGTGCGGCGGGATTCGGGTGTTTTTAGTGCGCAATGCATCCATGCGGACGGATTTTTCGAGGCGATGTTCCCGAATGAGACGCAGGTTTTCCCCTATCGGCTTCGCGCCCGTTACGGCGAGGGGAATGAGCCTGAGTTTGAGGACCCGTACCGTTTTCCCCCGGTCCTTTCTGAGTTCGATCTCTACCTTCTAGGCGAAGGCACCCACCACAAGTCCTACGAAAAACTTGGCGCTCACCTGATGGAAGTCGAGGGGGTTCGAGGCGTGGCCTTCGCCGTATGGGCTCCGAACGCGCAACGGGTGAGCGTGGTGGGGAATTTCAATAACTGGGACGGCCGTCGTCATCCAATGCGCTCGCGCGGAGGCAGCGGGGTTTGGGAGCTGTTCCTACCGGGGCTCAGGGAGGGTGAACTCTACAAGTATGAAGTCAAAGGGCGCAACGATTATCTAGGTTTGAAGACGGATCCCTACGCCTTCTTTGCGGAACTCAGGCCAAACACTGCTTCCATCGTGCGCGACATCGATGATTATACCTGGCACGACCAGGACTGGATGGAATCGCGCGCGCAGCGCGAGCCCCTTAAGTCGCCTCTTAGCATCTACGAAGTTCATCTCGGTTCATGGCGGCGCGGCGAAGGCAACCGCCTGCTCAGCTACCGCGAACTTGCCGAACAACTGGTCGACTACGTGCGCCACATGGGTTACACGCACCTCGAGTTGATGCCCGTGATGGAGCACCCCTTGGATGAATCCTGGGGCTATCAGACCACTGGTTACTTTGCGCCGACCAGCCGCCACGGCACGCCCCAGGATTTCATGTGCTTCGTCGATTACTGCCACCAGCACGGCGTCGGCGTGATCCTGGATTGGGTGCCGGCCCACTTCCCTTCCGATGCCCACGGGTTGGCGTATTTCGACGGCACGCACCTTTACGAGCACGAGGACCCGCGCTTGCGCGAACATCCCGACTGGGGCACGCGAATCTTCAATTACGGCCGGCCGGAAGTCGCGAACTTCCTCTTGAGCAGCGCGCTCTTTTGGCTGGAAAAATATCATGTCGACGGCTTGCGCGTCGACGCTGTCGCCTCAATGCTCTACCTGGATTACTCCCGCAAACCGGGACAATGGATCCCCAACCGATACGGCGGCAACGAAAACCTCGAGGCCATCGAGTTTATCAAGCGGTTCAACGAGCTTAGTCACCAGGACCAGCCCGGGGTGCTGACGATCGCGGAGGAGTCTACGGCTTGGCCGGGGGTTTCACGCCCCACGCACTTGGGAGGTCTGGGTTTCAGCCTGAAGTGGAATATGGGTTGGATGCACGACATATTGCTTTATTTTTCCAAGGACTCCATCCACCGCAAATATCATCACCACAACCTCACCTTCGCGCTCCTTTATGCTTTTAGTGAGAATTTTGTCCTGGTGCTTTCCCATGATGAAGTAGTACACGGCAAGCGGGCGCTTCTGGCGAAAATGCCCGGAGACGTTTGGCAGCAGTTTGCGAACTTGCGCTCGCTTTATGCCTTCCAATTCACCCACCCCGGCAAGAAGATGCTCTTTATGGGCGGGGAATTCGGCCAATGGAACGAGTGGAATTCGAAGCAGTCCCTGGACTGGAATCTGCTGGACTACGAACCCCACCGCCAGATCAAGCAATTGGTTGCCGACCTGAATTGCCTTTACAATGCCGAGCCCTCATTGTACGAAGTTGATTTCGATTGGCAGGGTTTCGAGTGGATCGACTTTCACGATACCGACAACTCTGTGATCGCTTTCTTACGCCGCGCGCGCGCCCCCAACAACTATCTAGTCGTGGTCTGCAACTTCACGCCCCTCCCCCGCGCCCGCTACCGCATTGGCGTGCCGGAACCGTGCTTCTACCGCGAAGTCCTCAATACAGACGCAACGAAATATGGCGGCAGCGGCGTCGCCAACTCTCCCGGCCAACAGGCGGTCCCCACACCCTGGCAGAATCAGCCCTGCCTTATCGAGATAACCTTGCCGCCGCTCGGCGTCGCCATTTTCAAGCCGGAACGCTAGCTTTGCTCTTGACATGAGTTTCGCTTAGATGTATAGTTTCAGCGTACGCTGAAACTATAGGTTTAAGCGAAACTTGTGACCGAGCGTGAGCTTAGAAATCGATTCGAGCCTGCCTTTTCACGGTTCCTAACTGAAGTCCAGGGGTCAATCCGCCGGAGGATAAACAATCCGACGGCAAAGACGCGCCCCGACCTGGTGATGGAGACCGAGATCAGGGGCAAGCGAAAGAACCTCGTCTTTGAGTTCCGGTCAATCGGGCAACCCAGGTACACCCGGGAAGCTGTCGCGCAGGTCAAGGCCTACGCCAGCGCTATTCCCAACAGCTACCCAGTAATTGTTGCTCCGTATATTCTCGAGCAGTCAGCCAGAATAATACAGTCCGAGGGTGTAGGCTTTTTCGATTTGGCTGGAAACTGCTTGCTTGACTTCGATGGCGTGTTCATCCGTTCGCAGGGCTATCCCAATCCCGATCCCACCACACGAGAATTGAAATCACTTTTCGAGCCGCGCGCCTCGAGGGTGCTGCGGTTCCTGCTAACGCCTGCGCTTGTCCCTGACAGCCTCCTCAAGCCCGGCGTGGGAACACAGCCGTGGATGTTGCTTCAGCCACCAGGGGACCGCAAGTGGACCGTGGAGAAACTTGCCGAACTGGCGGAGGTGAGCCTTGGCTGGGCATCCGCCGTCAAGCGGAAGCTTCTTGATTTTGAATACGTAAGGGAAGAGGACCGCCGCTTGGTTCTGACCAAGCCCGGAGAGTTGCTGGACGAGTGGGCCAGGAGTTACGATCCGGGTCTACACCACAGAATAGGTCTGTACGTACCGAACGAACTTCTCTCTGTGGTTGAAGGCGAACCGGCGAGGGAACACGCAAAGGAAGAGTTCGCTGAGAGTATCAAAAACGAGTTGAAGCTAAGCGCAGTGCTTTCCGACCCCGTGACGGGGCGCGATTTCCCTTTCGCCTTCACTTCGTTCTCCGGCGCCAGCTATGTGGCCCCTTTCGTTCGATATGTTTCCGTGACCACGTACTTTTCCGGACCCATTGAGAGGATCAAGAGGGAATACAGCGCGAAGGAAGTCCCGAGCGGCGCAAATCTCAATATCCTCGTCCCGCACGATGAAGGAGTCTACTTTTGCTTGCGCCAAATCCGGGCGGCCTACGTGGTCAACCCTGTCCAGCTCTATCTCGACCTGATCACCGACAAAGGCCGTGGTGAGGAAGCAGCTCAAGCCATTCGCGACATGGAACTCAAGTACTGACATGCCAGGCCTTCATGATTATTCCAAACAGGATACCGCCAGGGCGCTCCAACTCCTCCTGGAGTTGGTAGAACATCTCAAAGCCTACAAGGACCACATCGTCTTGGTTGGTGGCTGGGCGCCTTACTTCCTGATTGAGGACCCTGCGGGGAAGTTTGAACCACACATCGGGAGTCTGGACGCCGATTTGTTCCTGGACTTCCGCTCGATACCTGAGACTGCGTACGAAACTATTTTCGAGATTCTTGGGCAGGAGGGATACCGTCAGCGCAGAGACCGGCAAGGAAAAGTCATCCCAGCAAGCTTCGAAAAGGTTGTGCTGTTAGTGGGTGGAGGCAGTTTCCCGATGCGTGTCGATTTCCTGGCAGGCGAGTATGGCGGAACGGCTCAGTCTCATCGTCACCAAAAAGTGCAGGACCTGCTTGCCCACAAGGCCCGTGGCTCTGACATCGCCCGCGAGCAGAACTACACCCGTGAGATAACCGGACAGCTACCTAATCGGGCGAGAGTAACGGTGCAAGTGAAGATCGCCAACGAAGTCGCGGTCTTGGTGATGAAAAGCATCACCATGGGGCAGCGGACCAAGCCCAAGGACTTCTATGACCTCTACATGCTCGTGAAGTATTTCAAGAGCGGCCCTTGCAGCGTAGCGGGCAGCTTAAGACCCCTCCAGGGAAACAAGCTGGTGCGTGAGGCCATCGCCAATATCCGCCGGTACTTTGAGCGCTTCGATTCGTTAGGCCCCGTTTCGGTTGCCGAATTCTTCCAGCCATCCGACCCTGAGGCCTGGGCTGTTATTCAGCGAGATGCGTTTGAGCAGTTGCAAGCGCTGCTTAACGAGTTAGACCGATAGGTTCCGGACGAACCGTCGAGTCGAGCTCAAAGATGTTCAGAGGGCGGGCACTACGTACCCAGCACCAGCCGGTCTACTCGCTGGCCAACGTCGCGCAAATAGGCCGCGTCGCCGCCCTCCAGCTCGGTTGTGGCGTAGCCAGTGTAGCCAACGTCCGCGAAAGCCTTGCGGACCGCAGGCCAGTCGATATCGCCATCTCCCAGGTTGACCCAGCGGTAGCCATCCTCGAGGCGCTTGAAGTCTTTCAGATGGACTTTGGCGATTCGCTTGCCCAAATTGTGAATCCAATCCTGGGGATAACCGTAAAGCACCACGTTGCCCACGTCGAAATACGACTTGACCCAAGGACTCTGAAACTCATCCACGTACCTTGGCATCTCGAGCGGGCTGAGGAGGAATTTGTTCCAGACTTCCTCGATGGCGATGATCACCTTCAGCTCCTCGGCCAGAGGAATCAAGGTGCGGATCTGCTTCTGGGAGCGCGTCCATGCCTCGCGGTAAGTCGTCTGCGGGTTGACGACCGCCGGCACCAATAGCACCGTGTCAGCCCCCCAGAGCTTGGCGTTGCGCAGCGAGGTTCGCATCCCCTCGAGGCTCCTCTCCACTACCGCAGGATCGCTCGAGGAGAGCGGATTGTCCCAATGGGCCATGTTCATCACGGAATGGATTCTGACCTTGGCGTCATCCGCCGCCTTCTTGATTTCCTCGGCCTCATGCTCGTCGCTTACCGTTTGCCCCTCGATAGCGTCGAAGCCGACTTCCCGCACCAATTTCATTCGGTCGGCGTAACTCAATTCCTTCGGCAGCATGCCGATCTGAAGGGCTTTCTTGATGTGGCTCGCCGTCGGCATTGGAGACGCCCAAGAAGCCCCCGGCCCGGTGCTCAGGGCCGCTGCGCCAGCCGCAATCGATGCCTTCAAGAAATCCCGTCTGGTACTCTCATTCTTCATTTCAGCCTCCACCTCCCCTCAAGGGGTTCGATTCTACCTGGATTCGTAAGCTGGCTCGCCAGTTGCGGACGCCCGCGTTTACGCGAAGTTGGAAATATCGATATGGGGATCGTATACCTCCTCAGATTTCATCAATTCATCCCAAGTAACCAACCTGCCCGTGTATGCGGCCGTGCGTCCCAGCATGGCGCTGAGCGCGGACTCGGCGCCCTGTGCCGCCTGGTTATGGAATTGGCCGCTGGTGATACTTTCCACAAAGCTCTTTTGCTTCTCAACATCCGCTTGGTCCAGTGAGCCTTTGAACGTCCCCGCAGCCGAGAACTGGCCGCTTCCCTGCGCAGGGCCAAGCCCCGCGTCCCACGGCTCGGCTCCGGCGATGCTGACCCGATAGTCGTAATGCACCTCCGAGCTGCCCTTGGTGCCGAAAAAGCGTGCGGCAGCGTCAAAGGCCGGGTCGTCAAACTGCGTGGATCCAAAACTGACCTGCACATGATCCGGATAAGTGAAGACCACATTGAAATTGTCCCAGCAGTCCCCCGCGTCCGTGCGCAGCTTGCGTCCGCCCCCGCCTACGGCATATTCAGGATGCCCCTGTAGAGTCCAGTTGCACATATCAATAACGTGGATGTTCTGCTCGACGATGATGTCTCCCGAGAGTGTGCGGTCCCATACCCAGTTGCGAAGCCTTTTCTCTTCCGGAGAAGCACTCGGCCACTCGGGACGGTCGATGTGGCCGCAGTAGTAGTAGGCCAAGCCGCAACCGATCTTGCCCAAGGCGCCTCCCTGGATGCGCTTCACCAACTCGACGTGGGGTGGCGCTTTGCGAATCTGAAACCCCACCTCCAGGCTGAGCTTTCCCTGGGCCTTCTCGCCAATGCGCATGACGCGCTTGGCGCCCGGCACGTCCACGGCGACGGGTTTCTCGCAATACACGTGCTTTCCCGCCGCCACCACGGTTTCCAGGTGGTGAGGATGGAAGTAAGGAGGAGTGGTGATGAGGATAAAGTCCAATTCGTTCGATGCCGCTATCTGCTCGTAGGCTTTAGGGCCTTGGAAGAGCTGCGAGGAATCAATGGCCGCGTAGCCCTTCGCCTGCTGGTATTCGTCGAAGTGTTTGCGGCCGGCCTCGAGTTGATCGGCAAAGAGGTCAGCCAGGGCCACCACGCGGGTATTGGTGTTGTCCACGAACCCTGTTCCTACCGCCGTGCCGCGCCCGCCACAGCCCAAAATCCCCAGGCGCACGGCCGAGTTCGCCGCTGAACCTCGCACCGCCTCGGGTTTCACGATCATCACGCCCGCCGCGGTCGCGGCCGCTGCGCCGAGAAACTTTCTCCGACTGATCTTCTCCGTTGAGCTATTCACCATGAGTGTGCCTCCTTTGAGAGCCTTCCGCTCTCAGCCCTCAGCTTTCAGCCATGAGTCCTTGCCAAGGATAATCCCGAGCGCCAGTCCGACTCTGCTCACGGCCCCGAGCGACAGCCCAGGGGTGGCGAGAATTGCCGGCTAAGCGCTAGCATTATACTCCCACTAAAGATCTGATCGTCCTTATGCGGGCCGCTTGGTGCGACTGCCCGGCTTGACGGCGGGAATGCCCGACTTGCAGAAAGGACACTCGGCGGGAGTGTAGTTCTGAATTGCCAGTGTCGCGAGGGCTGCCCTGGGGACGCCTAGCTCGGCCGTGCCACCGCTGCGGTCAATCAGCGCCCCAACCCCCACCACCTTCCCTCCCGCTTCCTCGACACATTTCATCGTTTCGCGCGTCGAGAGGCCTGTAGTCATCACGTCTTCCACCACCAGTGCCGGCTCGCCGGGCGCCAGGCTGAATCCTCGGCGAAGAGTCATGACGCCTTCCTGCCGCTCCGTAAAGAGTGCCCGGATGCCCAGCGCGCGGGCGACCTCGTGCGCCACCAGGATTCCGCCCAGCGCCGGCGCCGCCACCACCGTCGCGCCCAGGGTCGCCAGCTTTCGAGCGAGTTCGGAGCACAATTGTTCGGCGACTTTCGGGTGTTGCAACACCAGCGCGCATTGGATGTAGCGGTCGCTGTGCAGGCCCGAAGAGAGAATGAAGTGGCCCTCAAGGAGCGCGGAGTTCTCGCGAAAGATTTGTAGGATTTCGTTGTCGGTCATGAGATCTTTCCCTTGAACAGAGACTCACCACAGAGCGCACAGAGAACACGGAGAAAAACTCCTCTTCCGTGCGAACGCTAAGACCTCTGTGGTGAATCTTGTCTTGAATGAACAGCTTCCCCCTTATCTGACGAGGGGGCTCTCCATCTCTGCCACAATCGCATCCGCCGCCGCGACCGGGTCGGGCGCGCCGGTAATCGGTCGTCCTACCACCAGATAGTCCGCCCCTGCAGCGATGGCGCTCGCCGGGGTTGCAATTCGAGCCTGGTCGTCTGCGGCGGTGGAGGCAGGCCGAATTCCCGGTGTGACAATAAGAAAGTCAGGGCCGCACGCCTGCCGGAGGGCGGAAATTTCGCGCGCCGAGGCCACCACGCCATCGAGTCCCGCGCTTTGCGCCAAGCGAGCCAGCCGTACCACAGCCTCGATCGGCGTTCCCGAAATGCCCAGCTCCTCGAGGTCCTGGAATTCGAGACTGGTCAGCACCGTCACCGCCAGCACCTTTGGGCCGACCTGTAGGGGCGGCCCTTGTGGCCGCCCTGTGTCGCTCGTAGGAGGACCGGGTAGCGCGGACCCCCGTTTTTGGGGTCCGCGGCCTTCTCCGGCCAGAGAGCATGCTCCTTCGAGCGCCGCTTCCATCATCTTGCGCCCGCCGGAGGCGTGGACATTCACCATGCTTACCCCAAGCTCCGCCGCCTCGCGGGCCGCCGCCCGCACCGTGTTCGGGATATCGTGGAATTTGAGGTCAAGGAAAACCTTATGGCCCGTTGCTACGAGATAACGCACCGCCAGGGGCCCTTCGGCGGTGAAAAGCTCCGAGCCCACCTTGAACATCCCCACGTGGCCTTGCAGCCTTTCCGCCATCCGAGTTGCTGCATCGCCGGTGGGCAGATCCAGCGCTACAATCAGTTTGTCTCGCAAAGTCATTCCGGCTATTGTAAACCCAAATTGGCAAGTTTTGGAGGTCTCCAGAGCCTCGTGTCTCCAGAGCCTCGACAAACGGCCCTTGGGCGTGCGATGATTCGTCGGGGAGATTGCCGAAGTGAGCGAGCGGTTGCAAAACCTGTTGGCGGAGTTGCAGAGGCGGTTTGAGGGGCTCTACGGGCCGCGCCTTGTCCGCCTGATGCTCTTCGGCTCACAAGCTCGGGGCGATGCCAAACCCGGCTCGGACATCGACGTACTCGTGGTTTTGGAGGGGCCGGTGCGGCCGGGCGAAGGAATCCGTCGCACACTCGATTCGGTTGCCGATCTGTCACTCGAAAACAATGTGGTGTTTTCTTGCATTTTCGTTTCACGTGAACGGTTCGAAACCGAACTCAGCCCTTTGCTCATTAATGTTCAGCGTGAGGGGGTGGCCGTATGACGCCCGAACAGGAGGGCCTGTTATTGCAAAGACGTGGGAATTCTCGGAGGGATGATTACCCCCTCGCGCGTTCTTGCCTCATCGGCGAACTTGCTCAAGCGCTCGGCGACGCTCTTCACGTGCCGGGGCAGAGGCAGCTTGGCTCCGGCTTCGAAAATGGGAATCAGCTTCTCAAGCTCCGGGCCGGAGGCTGCACCCGTTAGGGCGACGCGAATGGGATGGAACAGGTCCCGCCCTTTATTCCCAGTCTCGTTCTGCACTTCCTTGGTGAGCGCGCGGAACCGCTCGTAACTCAATTCCGTTTGGGCCAGGACCTTGGGGATGAAGGCGTGGAGCACAACCCGCGCGCTTGCCATCCCCGAGAGTTCGAGCTCCTGGACTGCTTTCCCGGCATCATATTCGAAAATGATACGCACCGCGTCAGGCAGTTCGCGCAACACGTTGATGTTCTTGAGCACAGCATCCAGCACCCGTTCAAGCCAAGCCAGAACTTCCGAAGTTGGACGTTCGTCCAAGTAGCCCGCCGAATGCAAGAAGGGAACGGCAAGCTCGGCTAAGCGGCTGGGCGGGCATTCCTTCATATAGTGCCGATTCAGCCAATAGAGTTTTTCCTGGTCAAAAACTGCCGGACTCTTGGTGATATGCTCGAGTGAAAACTGCTGGACCAGTTCCTGCGGGCTTAGGATTTCCGTCTTTCCATCGGCCGGCGACCACCCTAATAGCGCGAGGTAATTCCGCAGCGCTTCAGGAAGGATTCCCATTTCACGAAAACTCTCGAGCGAGGTTGCCCCGTGGCGCTTGGAAAGGCGCGTCCGGTCGGAACCCAGAATGGTGGAGAGGTGGGCGAACTGTGGCGGTTCCCAGCCCAGCGCGGCGTAAACGGCGAGTTGGCGCGGGGTGTTGGAAATGTGATCGTCGCCGCGAATGACGTGACTAATTGCCATCAAGTGGTCGTCGACGACCACCGCATAGTTGTAATTCGGATTCCCGTCAGAGCGCACCAGGATGGGATCGCCAATGACTTCGGCCGAAAAACTGGTGGGTCCGTGGACGAGGTCGTTCCAGGAAAACGCGCTGGGCGCAATTTTCAGCCGGATCGCAGCAGGCTCACCCGCCGCAACCTTCCGCGCCGCTTCTTCGCGCGGACGCTTGCGACAGCGCCCCGAATAGCGAGGCTGAAGTCCGCCCTTCAAGGCTTCCTGACGCTCCTGCTCGAGTTGCTCGGGAGTACAGAAGCAAAAATAAGCGTGGCCTTGATCGATCAAGCGGGCGGCTAACTGGGAGTAGGTCTCTTTACGCTCCGATTGGCGATAGGGGCCAAACTCGCCCCCTTTGTCCGGACCTTCGTCCCAATCGATACCGAACCAGCGCAAATCCGCAAGCAACTGTTGCTCGTACTCTCCCTTGGAGCGCTCGACGTCCGTGTCTTCGATGCGCAGGACGATGGCTCCGCCGAAATGCCGGGCAAAAAGCCAATTGAAGAGGGCCGTGCGCGCATTCCCCACATGGACGTAACCGGTCGGGCTAGGCGCAAACCGAACCCGAACCCTGGACATGGTCTGGTCTTCAGCCACCCGCTAACGATAACACATCAGAGGCGCTTCGGGAGGGCCATTCGAAATGCGCGTGGTTCCGCCAGCCGTTTTGGGAGGGCTACTCGAAGTGCGTTGGGTTGCACCGCATGCGGACCAAAAGTCTGCATTACAGTGCGAAACGCCTAGTTTCTCGAGCGAAGTTCCTGGCAGGTAAGGCAATAGCGAGCCCAAGGGACAGCTTTCAGGCGAAGGGCGGCAATTTCCTCATGGCATGCTTCACAGGCGCCGTAAGTGCCACGGGCGCAACGACCTAGGGCGTTGTCAACTTCTCGCAAGAGCTGGCTGCGCAGACTTGCGGTCACCGCAGTCACATCCTGCTCGGCAGTTCTGACTGCAAATTCAACCACATCCGGAGACTGAACGTTAGTCGCCAGCGCTTCGGGCGCGCCCTTTGCCGACGCCAGTAATTCGTTCCGCTTCTTCAACAACAAGCTTCGATAAACGCTCTTTGCAGGTTTCACCGCTGTTCCCATTCCAAACCGCCCTTCGGCCTTTCCCAGAAAAGCCTTGAACCTTTCGCCAGCGATAATTGATGACTTAGACCCCCTCAAGGTTGCACAATTTTTGGATTTATTTTATTTTTTGTGCCAAGCTATCCCTTTTTAGGAGGTGTCTGGATTGGCAAGACATGAGGAGATAATACAACAGATTCGGAAGGCCCTTGGCCGTCCCCTGCACGGCAGCTCGGTGAAAGGCGAAAGTGCCCTACCACCAGCCTCGTCGCTGGCGGGGATACTGCCAACTATCCCGCCGGAAGAACTTCTTCCCAAATTCGAGGCAGAATTGGCAAAAGTGGCCGGCATGGCCCATCGCGCAACTGATCGCCAAGAGTTGGAAGAAATCCTCAGGACTATCCTCTTCCAGGCTAAAGCCACAAACGTAGTCCTTTCCCGCAATCCACTTTTGGCGGAATTGAACCTCGAGCCGCTGCTGCGCGCGTGGGGCAAGGGCATCTGCGTTTGGCCGGCGTCTGGGGCCAAGGATGCTCCTGTTGACGAGGATGTTTCCCTGAGGGCCTTTGCCAAGGCCAGTTTTGCGGCGGCGGTGGGGATCACGGGTGTGGACTTTGCCCTGGCGGAAACCGGCAGCTTGGTTGTCAGCAGTGGTACTGAAGGCGCCCAACTAGCATCGTTGGCGCCGCCAGTTCATGTCGCACTGTACCGGCGGAGCCAGCTAGTGGCGTCGCTCGATGAAGTCTTGGAAAGGCTTCCCGCGGCACGCTCGCCTGAGCAAACTGCGCCAGGCCGTTCGGTTGTTTTCATCACAGGGACCAGCCGCACTGCGGATATCGAACAGATCCTCATCCGGGGCGTCCACGGCCCAGGCGAGGTCCACGCCATCCTCGTCGAAGAGGCCTGTTTTTTATAAAGCTAGGGGCTGGGGGTGGGCTCGCGAATCGCTAGCCCCCAGTCCCAAGTCTCGAGTCCCAAGGCTGACAAGTGTGACGTATCATTGAAGGTAACGAGTTGCCAGCCGTATGGTCGAGTCTGGATAATACTCAGCGCGGCATTATTCAGGACAAGACGCCTTCTATACTCGGAGGGCGACATTCCCAAGGCGTGGCAGATCGCCAGGCGGCAAACGGTTTTGTGGAAGACCACCAGCACAGGACCCGCAGGATGCTTGGCCGCCAGAGAATCCAGGCAGGACACGACGCGTTGCTGGGCTGCGAGGCCGCTTTCGCCGCCGGGAGGCGCGAACTGGGCAGGATCGGCATCCCAGGCGCAAAAAGTCTGGGGGTCGCTCTCCATTATTTCTGCCACCGTCTTCCCTTCCCACTGGCCGTAGTCAAGCTCGACAAGTCTGAAGTCGGGGACAGTCTGCAAGCCCACAGACTCAGAGATCAAGTGTGTCGTCTCCAGGGCGCGCTCCAGGGGGCTTGAATAGAGCGCTTCAAAGGGGATGGGCTTCAGGCGCGCGGCCAGGCTCCTTGCCTGCCGGCGTCCGGCTTCTGAGAGAGGAACATCGGTGCGGCCGCAAAACCGGTTCTCGGCATTCCATTCCGTCTCCCCGTGACGCAGCAAATAGAATAGTCCCATAGGAACCGGGCTTCCCAAGTCATCGTTCGATCGCCAGGAATATCACGCAAACAGGTGAGGGCACCTGAAGCACTTGACCGGTCGGCGTTAAGAGGCCGGTGTTCGGATTGATGCGGAACTGCACGACGTTGTCAGAGTCCTGGTTGGCAACGAACAGATACGAGCCAGTAGGGTCGATAGCAAAGCTGCGCGGCGTCTTCCCCAACGTGGGAACTTGAGCCAGAAGCGTGGGAGTCCCTTTTCGAGAGTTGATCGCGAACACGGCGATCGAGTCGAGCCCACGATTGGAGGCATACAGAAACCTCCCCGAAGGATGCACTTCCACTTCGGCGGCGGTACTCTCGCCCTTGAAATCCGGGGGAAGGGTCGAAACGGGTTGGAGCACATCTAAGGCTCCCCTGGCCGCCTCGTACGAAAATGGGGTTATGGTGGACTGCAATTCGTCGATTACATACCCGAATCTTCCGTTTGGATGAAAGGCAAAGTGCCGCGGTCCCGCCCCAGAGCTAACGGTGGCGGAGGGGGGAACGTTTGGCGCAAGCGTTCCTTTCGCGGCATCGAAACGGTAAATGAACACCTCATCAAGCCCCAAGTCTGCGCTGATGACAAAACGGTTGTCAGGCGACATGTAAACCGAGTGTACATGTGGCCCCTCCTGGCGTTGAGGGTTGACGCTGGCGCCCTTGTGCTGCACAAAGGCCGTGGCTTGCCCCAGACGGCCGTCGCTCAGAATTGGGAACACCGCCAAGCTTCCGCCGCCATAGTTAGCGACCGGAACGTATTTCCCAGTCTTATCCACTGTGAGATGGCAGGGGCCGGCCCCGCCTGACGCCACTTCGTTCAAGAAGGTGAGCTTGCTGGTTCCACGGGCGATGGCGAAGGCGCTGACTGCGCCGCTAGTTCGCCCCTCGTACTGCGATATCTCATTGACAGCGTAAAGGAATCGGCCGGAAGGGTCTATCGCCAAAAACGAAGGGTCGACAGTCTCGGCTGCCAGCCCCACCGACGTCAGGCGATCCGCGGCTGGATCAAAGCGGCAAGCATAAATGCCTTTACTTCCCTTTTCGGTGTAGGTGCCGATGTAGACAAGATACTTGCTCTTGGTGGAGGCCCGTTCAGCGCCGCGGGCGTAAAGAGTGAATAGGAACGGCGCCGGCACCAGCGCCAGAATCAAAACCAAGCATGGAATGGTTTTCATGCTCCTATGAAACCTCATTCGACCCCCTCGGCGCAAGTGCTATAATTTCAGTGCCTAGTGGCTGGTGCTTAGTGCTCAGTGCCAATAATCCGGTCACTTGTCACTAACGGACTGGCTGGGCTTCGCGACTTCTCGGTTCTTTGGTTTCAGGTTTTGTCTAGCCACTAAGCACTAACCACTGGTAACGACGACGGGACAAATCACCATGACTACGTTGATGGCAGAGATTGCGCAGCAGCCAGCGGTCCTTTCGGGCTTGCGGAAGTTCTATACCAGTCCCGGAGCGATTCCCTCCAAGGCGCTGCGAGCGATGGTGAAGCGCTGGCCGCCCACCGTAGTGGTCACCGGCATGGGATCGTCTATGTACGCGGCCTACCCGGCCCAGGCCTACTTGAATTCTCTGGGTATCCGCGCCTTGATCTGGGAGACGGGCGAACTGGTGGGCCACATCCGGAAGTTCCTCGGTGCAGACATTCTCTTGGTGGTGGTCTCACAATCGGGTGAAACGGCGGAAGTCCTCCGCCTGCTCGGCGCCCTGCCGAAAAGGGAGGCTTTGATAGCGGTCTGCAATACGGAAACAAGCGCCCTGGCACGGCGAGCCAACCTGCTGCTGCCCATGATGGCGGGCCCCCCGGCCCCCGTGGGCACCAAGACTTACACCTGCGCCGTGGCTGTTCTGATGTACCTGGCATTGGCGATTGCCCGAAAGCCGACACAGGCGCTCACCCAGGCGCTGATGCAAGCCATCGAGGCCCAGGAGAAAATCATCGAGCGCCACGACGAGCTGATCCCACCTACCGTGGAGTTCTTTAACAACCCACTCTATGTTGCCTTGCTGTCTCGCGGAGCTGAGTTGGCCTCGGTCTACCAGGGAGCGCTGTTGTTCAAGGAGGTGGCGAAAATGGGCGCGGAACCCACGAGCGCCGCTCAGTTCCGTCATGGTCCCATGGAGATCATCGACCCCGCCCACCGCTACATTATCTTCTCCCGGCAAAGAGAAATGGGGACGAAGTGGAAGGCCGAGACGGGCCTCTTCAAGCTGGCGAAGGATATCCGCAAGCACGGTGGGCGCGTCCTACTTTACGCCGACCAGCCTTTTCCCGACGTCACCAATGTGCGGCAGGTCGCCGTCGAACCGGTTCGGCTGGGGTTAGGAACCCTGATCGATTCCGTCCATATCCAGTTGCTGGTCCACGAGCTCGCTCTGCGCGCCGGCCTGGAGCCCGGCAGTTTCCGGTTCGCGGGCTAACTTCTTGGGCAGGGCAGACCTCCCCTTTTGAGGTTTGCGGGTCTTAGAGAGCGGGGACCCTTTCGGCGCGCCGGCCACCAAAGGCATGGATGGTTCGAGTACCCCCGACGCACTCGCCCCCATGCCAAATCCCCTTCGGAATGAAATACTCTTCTCCGGCCCTCACGGGAATGCGCTTGCCATCGATAATCAACGTGTAGCAGCCCTGCACGACGACCATGTATTCGTCGTATTCATGCGCGTGCGGGGCTGATACCGCAGATTCACGGCAGGTCCAGAAGGCCATTTGACTTCCATCGGCGCCATCAAACACGTACCCTTCTACTCCGGGGGTGGCTTGACTTCTGGCGGCAATCTTATTGGCTGGATGCTTCATGAAATCTGGAAAATTATCCACGGTTCCTCCTTAAGTTGTCGCGGTAGGCAATGAGGTCAAGTATCGCAATCATACATGAACCGACCTAGGAAGGGTGATAGAATCTGAGAATCGGCAAGCGGAGTTTCTGGAGAGTTACAGGCATGAGCTGGCAAGGCCGGATTGTCATCGACCCTAAAATACTGGCGGGAAAGCCGACCATAAAGGGTACACGGCTGGCGGTCTAATTCATCGTGGACCTGCTGGCGCAAGGTTGGACGGAGGACCAAATCGTAACGAATTATCCCGGCTTGACTCACGAGAATATCTTGGCTTCCTTATCCTACGCCAGTGACCTGCTGAAGTCTGAAAGGGTCTTTCCAACCGCGGTGTGATAATGCGTGTTTTGGCCAACGAGAACTTTCCCCGAGAGGCTGTCGAAGCCCTGCGAAGTCACGGGCACGATGTGGCCTGGGTCAGGACGGATTCGCCAGGTTCAAGCGACGAAGAAGTCATTCGCAGAGCCGCGGCAGAAGCTCGAGTACTGATTAAGCTAGTAACCGATATGTTATTCAACGTCGGAAGGGTCTTGTGGCAACTATCTTTCCGCCTTCTTCGACTATGTAAGTGGCGTTGGCTTTGAGGTTCTTGAGGGTATCGCGCTGGCCGCTGGGCCAGATGATTTCGACGCTGTCGGCTTGGGTGGCTTTTCCCAAGCCAAAAGTCAAGGTAAGTTCGCTTTGCGAGCAGTAGCTCGAGCCGGAGTGGACGGTCTGCCAGTTGGCGATGCCGCCCGAGGTGGTGCGGACTTGCGCGCCGATGCCGTCCCGGTTCGAACGCGTGCCGACGGTCTTGATGCGGATGGCGTTGTTTCGGCTGCCACCGACGTTGCGGAAGAGATAAGCAGGCCCGCCGTTCGTCGTAACCAAAATATCCGGCGCGCCATCGTTATCGATATCCGCGTAGGCGGCGCCCCGCGCCACCAAGCGGCGCGTGAACCCGAGTTGCTTTCCCACTTCCAGAAACTTGTCGTGGCCCTCGTTGTGGAAGACCAGAGGAAGCTCGGCGTAACTCACCTGTTGCTGGATGCGCCCAATGTCCGGCTCAATGTGGCCGTTGGCGACGAACATATCTTCGAGGCCGTCCAGGTCGTAATCGAAAAAGAAAAGGCCGAAAGAAAGCGAGAGCAGGCTGGCGCGGCCCAGCGATGAGGATGGGGCGATGTCAATGAAGAAGCGGTTGCCCTCGTTGTGGTAGAGGCCGAGCATCTGGTTGGAGAAATTGCCGATGGCCAGGCTGGGGTAGCCCGAGTGATCGAAGTCATCCTCGTCGATCCCCATGGCGCCCCGCGCCACGCCGTCCTCGCTGAAAGCGATGCCGGCTTGCACGGCCTGCTCGGTGAATGTGCCGTCGTGGTTATTGTGGTAAAGCTTGTTGCGCTCCGTGTCGTTCGAAACCGCGAGGTCCGGCCAGCCATCCATGTCGTAATCAATCACTGCCACGCCGAGCGACTTACTGGTGGAATCGTAGATGCCGGCCTTCTCGGTGACGTCTTCGAAGCGGCCGTTGCCGAGGTTATGAAAGAGCCGGGGAGTGTCGCCCTTATAGGCTTCCGGGGTGCAATAGGATTTGTGCCGACCGTCGAGCGTGCAATAAAGGTCGTCCTTCTCGGACCACTTTACATAGTTGGTTACGAACAGATCGAGCTTGCCGTCCTTGTCGTAATCGACCCAAGCAGCGCTGGCGCCAAAGCCGGTGTTATTCACCCCTGCGCTTCGTGTGACGTCCTTGAAGGTTCCATTGTGCTCGTTGTGGAAGAGGTGAGCTTCACCGAGGCCGGTGATGTAGATGTCGTCCCAGCCGTCGTTGTCGTAGTCGCCCACCGCCACACCCATGCCGTAGATCTCGAGGTCCAGGCCCGCCTTGGCCGTAACGTCGGTGAAGGTGCCGTCGCCATTGTTGTGGTAAAGCTTCGGAGTGGCGCGCCGGGTCTTGTGGCCGGGAAAGTCCTTGCCATTGATCAGCAGGATGTCTGGATAGCCATCGTTGTCGTAGTCAATGAACGCGCAGCCCGGTCCCATGGTTTCCGGCAAGTATTTCTTGCCGAAGGCGCCGGTGTAGTGGGTGAAATTGATTCCCGCCTTCTTCGTGATGTCCTCGAAATGGATTCGCTCGCTGCTGTCACTAGCCGGGGCCTTAGCAATGCCTGCGGAGGTCGCGGCGGGTTTGAAACCTGCCGTGAAGATCAGACTGGCAACGCCGGCGGCCAGGAAAAACCCTGCGACTCCGGATTTTAGATTTCGGATTTTGGATTTGTCCGGCATCGTTCACTTTCCCTACAGCGCGACCCCCTCACCCGGCCCGCCTCGGCTGGTGAAAGCGCCGGCGGCGTGCCACCCTCTCCCCCAAGGGGGAGAGGGCTGCTTCCCGATGGGTTTTGGCCCCTGACACCTGATACCTGCCACCCGACGCCGGCACCAGCGGCACCGACACGTGCTCGTGGATGGGTTGTGATTCGTTGTTGTCTTCGGGATGACTGAGCTTATAGGGGCCGGTGATGGCGCGCGAGGATTCATCTGCCTTGAAGCGCAAGTAGAGTTTCTCTTCCCGCGCCGCCAGCGCGTCGTCTCGCAAACCCCGATAACAGAGCATCAGGTTGTAATGGGCTTCGAGGTCCTCCGGGTCGACAGCCAGTGTCTTGTCGAACTCCGCCTCCGCTTCTTTGTATTTGCGCTGGAGAAAGAGCATGCGGCCCATCTGGTTCCTCACCACGCGGTCGCGCGGATACAATGCGGAAGCCTCGGAAAACTCGGCGAAGGCTGCCGGGTAGTTGCCATCGGCCTTGAGGGCAAGTCCCATGAAGTAATGCGCGCTGCCGAGGCGGGGATTCAGTGCGATGGCCTTTTCGAGCATGGGCTTCGCCGCATCGATATTGCCTTCCTGCACTCGCGCGCGCGCCACGTTGACCCAGCCGTCGGCGTACCCCGGGTCAAGCTTCGTCACTGTCTCAAAGGCCCGCTCTGCTCCTTTCAAATCACCTTGCAGCAACAGCCCGATGCCATAATCGTTCCAGCGCTCGCGGTCGCCGGGATTGAGGCTCAAAGTTTCGGTGAAGGGCATAGAGTTCTTGGCGACCACCGGAACAGTCGCAGTGTCTTGCGCGATCACCACGGTGGGCACGTCCGGAATCGCTTTGAACTTTGCGGAAACCTTGGAAAGGTCACCCTGAAAAACCCAGCGGCCATCATCGTAGTTCTTGGTTACGTCGGGATTAGCTTGAGAGGGATCGCGGACGCCGGCAAATGCCCATTGCGTATGCCACCAGGAGAATTTCCGGTAGTTCAGCTTCGCGGTCAGGGTGATCGAATCTCCGCTATCCTCGGGGACCTTCATGCGGAAATGCACGGTGTCCGCGGCGCCTGGAGGTATCAGGTGGGCATACATGGTGGCGCGGGTGGACCAGGCGTTGCGCTTGTTGATGGGATTGCCGTGCGCATCGAGCTGGAGGGAGCGGTAGAAGTGCGCGCCCGGCTCGACCGGGCCGTGGCCGTTGTCCGCAGCTTCCCCGCTCCAGAAAATGATCTTCCCTTTACTGTCACGCGCCTGAAGCTCCAGCCAGCAATCGAAGGCATCCACCGTTCCGCCCGGAAAGAAATGGCCCAGCTTGCGGGTGCGGACCACCACCTCGACGCGCAGCGTGTCGCCGCGCCGCACTTGAGCCGCCGCCCGCCCCAGCGGCGCCATCAGCTTGAGGGGAGCGACCGCGCTCACTCCCGCAGCCGCCAAGCCCGCTGAGGATTCTTCACCCACGGCAAACGTGCTGGCCAGTTGCGGCGCCTCTCCGCCACCACCCACCCTCCTCGTCGGGCCAGCGCCCTCAGCAGGTTCTTCGGCCAGAGCAAAGATATCGACGCTTAAAGCACCCTCCAGGAAGCTCTCGACTTGCCGGACTTGTTCCTGGTCGCCGTAAGAAGTTGGGACGGCCGTGTTCGCCGCCGCAAAGCGGTGCGAGTGCACAAAGCCCTTGATGTTGCCGAAATCCTTCGAAGGCACGAGCGGCATATGGCAATCCGCGCACTGCGCAGGCTTGGGTGGGTAATAGAACGACCTCGCGCCCTGCCCGGAAACGCCGCTGGCCTGCCAGTTGTCGTAATCGTTGAAGCCGCGAATCCAGCGGTAGTTGTTGACAGGCACATCCAGGTGAACCTTGTGGCAGGTAGAGCAGAATTCCGGGACCAGTCGCGGGTCTTTGTGGAAAGGCTTCAGGAAGGCGTTGCGGTGCGGCTTGGGATCGAGCTTCACCGCATAGTCATGCAAGAAATGGAGGAGGGGGTTCTTACTCGAGGCCAGCCGGTCGAGCGGCGGATAATCCATAACGAACCCACCCTGGCCCATGGTGTCTTTCACCCGCGCGATGGAATGGCACGACATGCACCCCAGGCCGTTCTGGCCCTCGCGCGTATCCTCGACATCCCGGATGGGGTGCGTCTGCATCTTGTTGGCGAAGACCAAGGCATGGTCGTGGCAGCCGCCGCACCAGAGCGAAGGCTTGATGCCGACGGTGTCCTGCATGTACTCGATGGCCTTCCGGTACCACTGGTTATTGAAGGACGCCATGTGATGCATCGAGCTTTGCCACTGATTGTATATGTCCGTATGACAGGGCCGGCAGGATTCGGAATCCATGAAGAAGTGCGAGGTAATGGTCTTGCCGTCGCTGGTGGTCGCGGAACTGGGGAAGAGCAGGCTCGAGGGGCCGCCCCCTTCATTATCCATACTCAGAGGGGCGGTGGAAGGGTTCTGAATCCTGTAGCGCGGATCGGAGTGGATGTAATGGTAGACCGCGACGACTGAGTAGAATGCGCCCGCAGCTACGGCCACTGCAAGGCTCCAGCGCCAAGCGGTTGGCAGGCTTCCGGGACTGGGGTCGGCCGGGCCCTGGGGATTGGCCAAGCCAGGTGAGCGAGCGCCGCCCACCCCTAGCTTACTACGCCAGCACACCAGCAGGAAAAACAGGCCTCCGATTGCCAGCCCCACGTGCGCATAGAGCGCCACGCTCTGAGGCCGAGTCATGCCCACGACCGCCAGGTAGACGCCAGAGGCTGCCGCCAGCCCTAATAACAAGAGCGCGCCGGTTCCCCAAACGCCGGCAAATGACCTTCGATGCCGGAGCACAAAGCCCACGAAAAGGACGCCGACACCTATCCCCAGCAGGGGGTGCAGCAGAGCGTTCGCGACATAAAACAGTGAGGGGACGCCAAAGGCGGAGACGTAGGCGCTGTTGAAAATGAGAAGGGCCGCAGACACGGGGAGGAGCCAGCCTCCCCGCGAGCGGCTAGGGCGTGTGTTTTTCATGCTCTCTTGATCTTGCCCTGATTCTGCCCAGGACCCGACGCAGCCATTAGGGTAGCGAACATGGCCCGGGGGTTTCAATCGCTTTGTCGCAGGGATAGCTCTCTTTTCTCTATTAGCTGCCCCCTTTCTTTACATTACACGCATGCGAGGGGTCGAGGCTGCCCACCCCTCGGAAGGTGCGAAAAAATCAGGATGTAGGGGCGGCCCTTGTGGCCGCCCGGCGGCCCGCCGCCCGAAGGCTTTGGGCCGCAGGGCGGGCAACCATCCCGCGGCTGCGGGACCCCTACGACACGCCTGCGCAACACGATTTTTTCACACCTTCTGTCGCCGTGGGCCACATGATGGCGCCACCACCGTGGCTCAATACGTTTTTCGTGGCGTTAAATTAACGCTTATGGGGCAACGCCCCCGGAAACCAACAGCACTACCGACCGGACCTTGAAAGGGTCGAATTGATAAGCTAACGATCAGCCCAAGGGGTAGAGGGGCACGAGTTTGCACACTCGGGCGCGCAGCCCGATTTGGAGTGGGCAAGCCGAGCTGCTGCCGTTTCTTCGGGGGCCTGCTTGAGCAGTGGAAGGTCGGCCGCTGCGCTACCTCATTCTGAGAGGCGGACCTTCAGATTTGACTTGACACCTTTGAAACCTATATATAGGATACACACTTATGAAGCACGTGATCAATATCGGCGCCCAAGTCAAGCGGGGCAGCGCGGAGTTGGCTATTCTATTGGTGCTGGCGGACGGGCCACTGCACGGCTACGAAATCGCCAAGCGAATCGAGCGCCAGACGCAAGGCGTGTTGCGCTTCAATCTCGCCTCCCTCTACCCGCTGCTCTATCGCATGGAGAAGCGCGGTTGGCTGAAAGCGACCTGGGAAGAGCATGCGAGCGGGCGCCACAGACGCTACTACCGGTTGGCGCCAGCGGGCAAACGGCGCGTGCTACCCCTTCGCGAAGAGTGGGGACAGTTGTTTCGAGCATTGAATAGCCTGGCAGGGGTGACCCATGCCTGATTGGCACGAGCTCGCAAGACGAAGGTTAGGACCGTTGGCGTTGGATAGCGACCGGCAAGAGGAGATCATTGTTGAGCTTGCCAACCACATGGAGGACCATTACAGCGATTTGGTTCGGCAAGGCAAATCCGAGGTTGAGGCTGTCCAGGTCGCCTTGAGCACCGTGGCTGACTGGGATGAGCTTCGTCACGAAATTCAACTCGCTGCAACCGAGGAGGGCATTATGAAATACCGCATTAAGGCCCTGTGGTTACCTGGGGTATGCACGAGCGCGCTTTCCATGCTTCTGCTTCGACTGTTACAGATCCGGTCCGCCCCTGCGCCAAACGTTGTCTGGTTACCTTACGGTGTGGGATTCGTGGTTTACTGGCGCTGGTTGTTGTTTCTGCCGCTGATCGGCGCTCTTGGAGCGTACTGGTCCCGACGAGCAGGGGGAAGGGTCGTCGAGCGGGTGTTGGCCGCTTCCCTCCACATTGTGGGACTGAGCTACCTCATGGTATTGAGTTTTTGCCTCGCTGTAATTATTGATTTTCGTGTCTCTCTGAGCGTCCAGCTCGTGGCATTTGGGATGTACATCTTGGGCTGGGGCCTCGCACCGTTTCTTCTGTTGCTGCTTGGGGCCCTCCCGTTCCTCAGGGGAGATGCCGGGGAATCTCGCCCAGCCGCAAGCTTGCAGTGACGAGAAATTACCGCCGTAGGGCCGAACGGCGTTCGGCCTGTCCAAATTGGAGACCTACTCGAGTGATCAGAGCACCTCTCCCGGCGGTTGGATCGAGCGTTATTTAGACAAGGCCGAGCGCTGCTGGGCCCTACAATCGGCGCACGACGGCCTGCTGGGCAAGGTCGAGCGCTGAGCGGATGGCGCCGAACGTCTGAGCTTTATCTTCCAGCGCGCTTAGCTTGATGGGCGGGGCATTCTCTTTGTAAACGTGCTGCACCACCTTGCCTACGGTGGAAAGCATGAACTCCGGCGCGCCTTTGGCGATGCCTCCTCCCAAAACAATCAAGTCAGGGTCGAGGACGGAAATGATATTGACGATACCAACCCCTAGCATAGTGAAGATTTTTTCCAAAACGGACCGCGCGTTGGGGTCGCCTTGGCGGAAAGCCTCAAAAACGAAGTGCGCGTCGCGTTCCGCGGCGAGGCCGGAAGCTGCGGACACGGCCGGTGGCGGGAGCGCTTTACGCCCCTCGGCGGCGATCCCCATCCCGGAAACATGGCTTTCAAAGTGGCCCGAATCGCCAAAGTCCTCCCCCCAGCGGGGCCAATCGATGTTCATATGGTAGACTTCGCCGGCGGACCCTGTGCGGCCGCGATAAAGCTTGCCGTCCACGAACACTCCGGAGCCGGTTCCGGTCCCGATGGCGATGAACACGAAATTGTTGACCCCCTGAGCGACCCCGCGCCAATGCTCGCCGATGGCCGCCATATTCGCGTCGTTCTCGAGGAAAACCGGCACGCGCAATTTCCTTTCGAGCTCCCGCCCCAGATGGATCTCCTTCCATCCCGGCAGGTTATAGGCAAAAGCCACCACGCCGCGCTCCGCGTCCACGGGGCTGGGGACGCCAATGGCCACGGCGCGAACGCGTCCGCCGGCCTTGGTGGTGAGCGAGCGTACCCCGTCGACAATCTCGCCCATCAGTTTGTGTGGGCCGTCCTCAGGCCGAATTTTCTTATTGGAATCCTGAAGGATCTTCCCGCCAAAATCCGCCAGGGCGAAGTGGAGGTGGCTGCCGCCCAAGTCGATGCCGACTACGTGGCCGAAGTCGGGGTTGATCCCGACTTTCGCCCCGCCCTCGCTGATGACCAGGAGTCCCTTCTTAACCAGCGGACGGAGCTTTGCCAGCACCGACTGGGGTTGAATGCCAGCTTCCCGGGCGAGCTGGGCAATCGAAGCTGTCTCGCGGTTTGCGATTTCCTGAAAAATCCGCTGCTCAGTGCTCTCTGATTTGAACATTAAGAAGCCTCCAATTAGCGCCGCTGTGTGCCCCATAACTTTCAACCTCTCACATAGTGTGGCGGTCCGCGGAAGCCACAACGACCTTCTCCGTGCCCTCGGCGCCTCCCAAGCTCTAACACAGAGGACACAGAGGCGCTCAGTGCCCCCTGTGTTAAATGCTTTTTAAGCCACAGAGGGCGCTGAGACAAATCTCGTCAGCGCGGGGCGCTGCCTACCTGAAAGCCTCCTCTACGAAAAGCCCTTCATCCTTGTTCCGAGGCCCTTCGCAAGAATCAAATCGGAATACGATTCCGCGACGATATCCTTTGCGGTTATTCCGAACAGTTTTTGAAACTGGCGCGCCCGGGACCCTATCTTCTTCACATCACCTGTGCGTGATATGGCCTCAACTTCGATGAACTTGCCCAACTGCCGCACGCGGTCCAGGTGAATTTTCACATTCTTCACGAAGTAAATCTCGCGGCGCTTATCTACCACGGCCAGCGTCGCGAGGGCGCGCGCCAGGATCGCCCGGAGGGAATTCCTCCGAGGAAGAAGCATCATCTCAACCGCAGCCTGGCGGGGGCGGTGAACGTTGCTGCGCCGGTAGAAAATCAAGGCGTTCTCAATGCGGCCCTCCCGAACCTTCAGCCGGCCGGAAGGGACGCGAAAGTAGGTGTCGATCTGGTGGTCGGTTCCAACAAAGCGGGCGCCCAATCTCTTGAGCACCTCGCGGACGCGAGGCTCGTCCTTCAATCGTGCTTTAAACTCGAAGTTGAGGAGTTTCATTGCGGGAGAAGCTCACCCTACGATAATGACGCCGTAGACTTTGGGACTGGCGATGGTCTGTGGCACTTTCAGCGCAACCTCAGGCTGGTTACCCTAACACAAGAAGTGTAGCACAGCGCGGCAGAGCCGCAATTACAAATTCCAGATTCAAAATTTAAGAGGCTAGGATTTAGCGCTAGAATAAGGGAAGCACCGATGGAACCCCGGTTCGAGACACGTTGGAACCTGACCCCTCGCGAAGCCATGCGGCTTCAGGAGAGCTTGGCCGAGCGGGTAGAGCTCGAAGACCGCTTTGGAGACATCCACTACGTGGCGGGCGCGGACATGGCGTTTGATCCCGAAACCGAGGTGGCATTTTCAGGCGTCATTGTTTATCGTTTTCCCGGCCTGGAGGAAGTGGAGCGCCGGATGGCGCGGCGCAAGCTGCGTTTTCCGTATGTCCCCGGTCTGCTTTCGTTCCGCGAGTGCCCCATCCTGCTCGCGGCTTTTGCCCGGCTCGAGACCGAGCCGGACCTTATCCTGATCGACGGCCATGGGCGCGCGCACCCGCGACGGTTCGGCATTGCATGCCACATCGGCATCTTGTTTGACAAACCCACGATCGGCTGCGCCAAGTCACGGCTGGTGGGTGAGCACGAAGAGCCCGGTGAGAGAGCCGGCGCGGCCGCCCCTCTGATGCTCGAAGGCGAGCGCCTGGGGGTGGTGTTGCGAACGCGCGACCACGTGAGGCCCATTTACGTCACTACGGGACATCGGGTTTCACTCGATTCCGCAGTCGGCTTGGTGAAGCAGTGCGTGGATGGATTCCGCATCCCCAAGCCTACGCGGGAAGCTGACCACTACGTCCGCGATTTGCGCCGCGCGTATCAAAAGAGTCGAGAAGTCGCGAGTCGAAAGTCGATCGGGGAATGACAACGCTCAGGGGCAGAATGTTATAATCAGGCGGTGGTAGCAGGTCCGTTTGATGCAGAGGCGGCTTTACGCCGCCATCTGGCGATCCCGCAGACGCGGGGATCGCCGCCACAAGGGGCGTTTGGGGGCATGAAAATGGAAAGTGCTGCGACGGTTCAACCTGGTAGCGCGGCGGTTCGCGAAAAGTCACAATTGATGTCAGCCTCGGAGATCGACCGCACGGTGGTGCGCCTGGCGCACGAAATTCTGGAGCGCAACAATGGCCTCGAGGGACTGGTTCTGGTGGGAATCCGGCGGCGTGGAGTCCCGCTCGCCGAGCGATTGGCTAGGAAGATGACGGAGATTGAAAAGACCGAGCCCCCGGTCGAAACGCTGGACATCACGCTCCACCGCGACGACCTCATGAGTGTCGATCAAAAGCGTGCCGCCCAGCCACCTCGGTGGTTCTCGGTGGAGGACAAGACGGTGATCCTTGTGGACGACGTCCTTTATACGGGCCGAACTGCGCGCGCCGCCCTGGATGCCATTGTGGAGCACGGGCGGCCGCGCCGAGTGGAACTCTGCGTCTTGATCGACCGTGGGCACAGGGAGTTGCCCATCCAGGCGAATTACGTGGGCCGGGTTCTGCAGACAACAGATACCGAAGCAATTGCAGTTCGTCTCCGCGAAGTGGACAACCAGGACCGGGTCATGCTTTGCGAGCGGGTTTAGAATCACAGTGGCAAGTGCCTGGTGGTTAGTGCTCAGCGATTAGTGGCCAGTGCGTGTTCACTAGTCACTAACCAGTGCTTTTGAGCGAGGGGGTGATATGAAATACCCGGTGGAGCCCGAGGATGTGAAGTTAATTCAAGGGCGCAGCAAAGGGCTACAGGTCCTGTGCGACTGCGGCTGCGTTAACTTCAACTACCTCGATCCGCAGGACCCGGCATGGCGCTGCCGCAATTGCCAGCGTATTCTGAGTTACGACTTTCCCCGCCTCATGGAGAAGGTGCTGGCTCGCGAAGAACGAAAGGCCCCCGTGTAGCATGAGTCAGGGCTAGGCGCTGCGGTTGGGGAGTGCCATGGCCGGTGCGAGATGGAGAATCGGCGGCGCACTCTTCAACGTTCCGCGCTCGCGCCAAGCCGTCTAAGCAAACGAATTTGTCCGGCGTGGTAAACATCGTGCAAAGCGACGCCGAAGATGAAGTGGGACGGAATTCTGCGGGTCGTTCCCGCGGACATGTCGGCAACGGCGTCCAGCAGCTTCTGATGCTCTTGGTCAAGCAAGGCCAGATCCTCGCGCCAGGCTTTGTCGCTGCCGTTGCCCTCCGCCGGGCGCATGAACCAGTTCGATCCCTTGAGCGCAAACGAGCCCCGCTTGTCGCCGCGCAGTTTGCGGCGCACAACGTACTTCCAATATGCCGCATGGACAGTAATTTCCCAGATATTGTGGCGGTCGGGAGCGGGCCTCCAGGCCGCATTCTTCGCCGGCAGAGCGCGCAATGCTTGCCGCAAGTTTGGGCCGTGCCAGGCTTTTCTTGAGTAGGCTTGATCGAGAATCTGCGTTAGAAGTTCGATGTTGGAACGTGCCGCGTCATTGCTCATGGCGGGTTCTCCTTACCGCTACCATTCTTGCACATGGTGAAAAAGCAGCAAAGGAGTCAACACATGCCCTACGCAAAGCCTTCCCGGCGCTCCTGGGCGGAACCGTGGAAGATCAAGATGGTCGAGCCCATCCGCATGACGAGCCGCGGGGAGCGGGAAAAGTACATTGTCGAGGCCGGTTACAACACCTTCCTGCTTCGCTCGGAGGATATTTACATCGACCTGCTCACCGACAGCGGCACCAATGCTATGAGCGATATCCAATGGGCGGGGTTGATGCGCGGCGACGAAGCCTACGCGGGCAGCCGCAACTTTTACCATTTAGCGGAAACCGTTGGCGAATACTACGGCTATAAATACATGGTCCCCACGCACCAGGGGCGCGGGGCCGAGCACATCCTTTCGAAGATCATGATCAAGCCGGGCGACTTTGTCCCCGGCAACATGTATTTCACCACCACGCGCCTCCACCAGGAGTTGGCGGGAGGAAGCTTCGTGGACGTCATCATCGATGAGGCGCACGACCCGGCCAGCGAGCATCCCTTCAAGGGCAACGTGGACCTGGCCAAACTCGAAAAGCTGATCGACGAGGTGGGAGCGGGGAAGATTCCCTACGTATCGGTTGCGGGAACGGTGAATATGGCGGGGGGCCAGCCGCAATCCATGGCCAATATGCGGGCGCTTCGAGAATTCTGCGACCGGCACGGCATTCCCATCGTCCTCGATGCCACGCGGGCGATCGAAAACGCCTACTTCATCCAGCAACGCGAAACAGGGTACCGCTCGAAGAGAGTGGCGGAGATTCTGAAGGAGTATTGCTCCTACACCCAGACATGCACGATGAGCGCCAAGAAAGACGCGCTAGTGAATATCGGGGGCTGGCTGGCCAGCAATGATGAAGGACTTTACGAAGAAGCCCGCAACATGGTCGTGGTCTACGAAGGGCTACACACCTATGGCGGCCTGGCGGGGCGCGACATGGAAGCCATGGCGTGGGGCATCAAGGAAAGCGTTGAGGACGACCACATCCGTGCCCGCGTCGGCCAAGTCGAGTATTTGGGCCAACACCTGCTGGATTGGGGCGTCCCCATCGTTAAGCCTATCGGAGGGCACGCGGTTTTCCTGGATGCCAGGTGCTTTTACCCGCACATAAAGCAGGAGCAATACCCGGCCCAGACGCTGGCCGCTGACATCTACGTCGATTCCGGGGTGCGCACCATGGAGCGCGGCATCGTCTCCGCCGGGCGCGACCCCAAGACGGGCCAGGAGTACCATCCCCGGTTGGAGTTGGTGCGTGTCACCATCCCGCGCCGCGTCTATACTCAGGCCCATATGGATGTGGTGGCGGAGTCGATTCTGGAAGTCTACGGGCGGCGCGACCAGGCGCGCGGGTTGAAGATGATCTACGAGCCCAAGTACCTGCGCTTCTTCCAAGCCCGGTTCGAACCGGTGGGGAAATAGGGAACAGGATGCGGGCAGCATGCTGAGAGCAGTCGCGCATTCCCGTCCGCTGACGGGCACCCAGAAACCGTGAAATGTCCAGCCAATTTCTAACCTTCCTAGGCTAGCCATTAGCCACCAGCCACAAAGCACTGACCACTCGCCAGCAAAAAGTGACTCCGCCACTTTCCCTCATGCGATAGTCCACCGCTGCCGATAGGGGAGTTTGAAGACCATTCGTGTGGTCTATTTGCTTCACCAACCCGCAGGTCATGGGAAGTAAGGCAATATTGCGTTCCAACAGATTGAAAGGGACAAGGTGCGTTATGGCGGAGAAGAAGAAAAAACGACCCCCGCAAGAGGTCCGAGTACCCGTGGTGGACGTTTTTGAGGAGGAGGACCACCTGCTGGTTATGGCAGAGCTGCCCGGCATCGCCAAAGAGGACGTAAAGATTGAGATCAAGGAGGACGTGCTTTTGATCTCCGCGGCGCGCGGCGACAGGAAGTATCGCAAGGAAGTTCTCCTGCCCCGCGACGTGACGCGGGGAAAGCTGCAGGTTTCCTGCAAGAACGGGATTTTGGAGATCAAGTGCCCGAAATAGTTGGCGGGCTTGAAACCCCCTCACCCGGCCTGCGCCGGCTGAAGAAAACGCCGCTGCAGGCCACCCTTTCCCCCAAGGGGGAGAGGGACCGCAATCGGGGTGTTGTAGCGGCGAGTTTGTCTCGCCACACCTCTTGCTCCGTTCCTCCCCTAACCATGGGAGTGTCCCTGTGAATTACTTAGTTTATTGCATCTTTCGCGGACCTCTTCCGGCGGCCCTCGAAATTCCCGACGGCGTGGCGGGGCATCGTGTCTTCACCGCGAATTACAATGGCTTGGGAGCCGCACTTTCCAAGCTTGCCGAACCCCACGCGCCGTCTGCTACCTCGAACCTTCTCGCCTACGAGCGGGTGGTAGAGTCCTTTTATCGCCACCTGACCGTGATTCCCATGCGCTATGGGTGTGGTGTGGGGTGTCCATACGACGCCGTCATTTTGTTGAGGGAAAATCACCAGGCGTACAGCGCACTTCTCCTCGAACTCGAGGGGTTGGCGGAGGTGGGCATTCAGGTGCTCCTCGACGGCTCCCTCGCCGCCGGGGAAACCGATCGCTCCGCGAACCTGCCAGAATGGTTTCCTCGCCCAGCGAGCGGCCCCGGGGCCGCTTATTTGGAGGCGAAGACGCTACGTTGCCAAAGCGACCAGCAGGCAACTACGGTTCAGCACGCGTTGGTGGAGAATCTCTGCGATTCGCTGCACGGCTCTTTCGTTCGACACAAGGTGGAATTCCCTTGTTCCAAGAGAAGCCATCTCTTGTCCCTCTATTTCCTGGTGCCTCGCGATTCTGTGGAAAGCTTTCGCCACGCCGCGCGTCAGTTCCCCGCCAACCCCTCCTTCAAGCTGCTTTTGAGCGGTCCCTGGCCACCCTACAACTTTGTTGATGTCTTGCAACCGTAGGTGGGCGAGCAGGGGGCTCAGACGGTTGGACATTGGGCAAGCTGCCTTACCCATCCCAATGTCATTTCGAGCGCAGATTCCTCGCTTCGCTCGGAATGACCGCCCCCAGAGATGGCCCCGCCCAGTGTCACCGTTGGCGGGAAGTGATAAACTGCAAGGAGTGAGATTTGATAGGGCGCGGGAGGCTTCACGTGGCTGCTGGACTGCATCGAAAGTCACTTCATACCCGCGGAAGCGGGAATCCAGTCCGTATGGCGACGTGCATCCCCGCTTGCGCAGGGGCAACGAAGCCCTGACTTCCATTTTTGCGGGTGGGCCGCAGGAGCGTGACCACTCTGAAAAACGTGCACATCACTCTCAAAGATAAAGTAGCTGTGATTACGGGCGGGTCCCGTGGTATCGGCGCGGCGACCGTGAAGGTGTTCGTTGCCGCGGGTGCGAAGGTTGTTTTCAACTATCGGCGAGAAAACCGCGCCGCCAAGCAGGTCATCGAATCCTGTGAGGGCCTGGAGGGTCAGGCCGTTGCGGTGCGGGCCGACGTCTCGAACATGGCCGATGCCAGGCGCTTGGTTGAAGAGGCGGTTTACCGTTTCGGCAAGTTGGATACGCTGGTGGCGAACGCAGGGATTTGGAACTACAAACCCTTGCCCATCGAGCGAGTGACGGAAAAGCAATGGGACGAAATGATGGCTGTAAACCTCAAAGGCGTGTATGCGCTGGTGCGCCACGTCGTTCCCCAAATGATCCGCCAGAAAGGCGGGCGAATCATTGTGGTTTCCTCGACCGCGGGGCAACGTGGAGAGGCTTTTCACAGTCACTACGGAGCCAGCAAGGGCGGCCTGATTAGCTTTGTCAAAGGGCTTTCTACAGAACTGGCTGGGCACCGCATCTTGGTGAATTGCGTCGCTCCGGGTTGGGCGGAAACGGATATGAGCACACCAGTGTTGAAAAATAGGCGCGAGTATAAACAAGCCCTATCCACCATTCCGCTTCGTCGCTTTGCTCGGCCGGAAGAAATTGCTCTGCCTATTCTCTTCTTGGCCTCGCCCATGGCGACGTTCATCACCGGAGAAGTCCTGAATGTAAACGGCGGGAGCGTTTTGTGTGGGTAGGTGCAGGGGCGGCCCTCGTGGCCGCCCAAAGGCTTTGGGCCGCAGGGCGGGCAACCATCCGTCAGCCGACGGATTGCCCCTACAAAAGAAAAGAAGGGACCTTTTATGGTCATGCCAAGATGCAGGGTCGGAGAGATAATGACGGGGGCGGCGCTGGTCCTCCTGCTTGGGGCCGCCTCTGGGACGGCGCTACGCGCGGGGCAGAATTCTGCTCAGCCTTCTGCCAATCCTGCCGTGACTCCTTCGAAGCCTGCCGAGCCTCCTTCGCGCATCGACCCGAAAGCCCAACAAGTCCTCGACCGGGTCATTCAGGCATTGGGCGGACCTGCTTTCCTGAAAGTAAAACGGCTGACCACCCGAGGCCGCATCTATTCCATCAGGGACGAGGCCACCGCTGCTTTTGCCCCCTTTGATAGCTTCGTTGAATTCCCCGATAAGCGCCGCTTTAGCTACGGGAAGCGTCCCCCTGTCATCCTCATCAATAATGGCGACCAGGCTTGGGAATTGGACCGGATGGGCCAGACCACTCAGCTGCCGGAGCAGGTCCGGCGCTGGAAGATTTCCAATAGCTATGCGCTGGAAAATCTCCTCCGTCTCCGCATCCATGAACCCGGAATGCTCATTCAACTGGGCGGTGTTGACTTCATGGATAATGTGGCCACTCAAAGTCTGGATATGGTGGACGCGCAAGGAACGCAATTGAAACTGGATTTGAATCGCCAGACGCTTCTGCCGGTTAGCGTCACGTATCGCGTGCGCAACCCCAAGACAGGCGACTGGGACGACTTCGCGGACGTCTACAGCGATTACAAGAACATCGATGGAGTCATGACCCCCATGCATATTGCGAGATTTATGGATGATGAACGAGTTTCTGAAGTCTTTCGCAACTTCGCCCACTATGACGACGCATACCCCACTACCTATTTCCAACCCGTCTATTAGGAGTTCCGTCTGTTATAATGACCTAGGGGAGCGAGCGTGAAAAGCCAAACGGAAGGGCGGGGCACTGGCTCCGCCACAGAGCCCAGGCAGGATTTGGGGACTTTAACCCCTGAAGCAAAGCGGCTTCAGAGCCTAAAGGACCGCTCAAGCCTTCCCGCCTTGGCGGCCGGGCTAAAGACTCACCCTTCCACGCTGCGAAGCACTACGATAATCTGCGTCCGGCGCGACGGGCGGCTGGCCATGGGAGGCGATGGTCAGGTGACCATGGGAGAGAATATCGTCAAGCAGAAAGCCCGGAAGATCCGGCGTCTTTTCAACGAGAAAGTCCTGGCGGGTTTTGCCGGGAGTACCGCTGACGCCCTTTCCCTATTTTCCAGGTTTGAACAGAAGCTCGAGGAGTATCACGGAAACCTGAGCCGCGCCGTGGTGGAGCTGGCCAAAGACTGGCGGACGGACCGCGCCCTCAGGCACCTCGAGGCGCTGCTCCTGGTCGCGGATGAAAAGAACACTTACCTGGTGAGCGGCAACGGAGATGTGATTGAGCCTGATGACGGAATTGTGGCCATCGGCTCCGGCGGAGCTTTCGCTCTGGCGGCCGCGCGCGCCCTAGCAAAGCACACCACGATGAGCGCAAAGGAGATTGTCGAGGAGTCCATGCGCTTGGCCGGGCAAATCTGCATCTTTACCAACGACCAAGTGACGGTCGAAGAACTGTGAGTGCTAACCTACCACCCCTTATTCCCCTCCTCAGTGAGGAGGGGAGCAAGGGGTGGTGGCATCGCGAGCGCTGAATCCTATGGTTTTCTATCTGCCGGAAAGTCTCGAGACGGCCACCTCACTGGATGAGCTGACCCCGCGCCAGATCGTGATGGAATTGGATAAGTACGTGATCGGCCAAAGTGAAGCCAAGCGGTCTGTGGCCACGGCCTTGCGCAACCGCATGCGGCGGCAAAAGCTACCTCCCGAGCAAGCGGAGGACATCCTTCCCAAGAATATCATCATGATTGGCCCCACCGGAGTGGGGAAGACGGAGATCGCTCGTCGCCTGGCTCGGCTGACGAATTCTCCTTTCCTTAAGGTGGAAGCCTCACGCTTCACTGAAGTCGGCTACGTGGGCCGGGACGTGGAGTCCATGGTCCGCGACTTGGTGGAAATCGCCATTGACATGGTCCGGGAAGAGCGCATTGATGAAGTCGCTGAAAAGGCCGAGCAGAATGCCGAAGAGCGTCTGTTGGATCTGCTTCTCCCCCCTCCACCTTCTTTGAAGCCGCATGAAAAGAGCGGCGACGAGGACGAAGCACGCGGCGCCGCTGCCCAGGAACAGTTCCGCCGCACGCGGGAGAAACTGCGCGCCCAGCTCCGCGAGGGAAAACTCGACGAACGCCAAGTCGATGTGGAAGTGCGGGACCGTAGCTTCCCGGCTTTCGAGGTGATCTCCTCGCAAGGCATCGAGGAGATGGACATCAACATCAAAGACATTCTCCCCGGGCTTTTTGGCTCCAGAACCAAGAGGCGCCGCATGCGCGTGGTCGAGGCCATGGATTACCTGACCCAGGAGGAAGAAAACAGGCTGATTGACATGGATCAGGTGACCCGCGTGGCGGTGGAGCGCGCCGAGCAGTCGGGCATCATTTTTCTGGATGAAATCGACAAGATCGCGGGCCGGGAACGGGGCCACGGGCCGGACGTGAGCCGGGAAGGAGTGCAGCGCGACATCTTGCCCATCGTCGAGGGTACTACGGTCAATACGCGTTATGGGATGGTGCGCACCGATCACATCCTCTTCGTCGCGGCCGGAGCTTTCCACGTGAGCAAGCCGTCCGATCTCATACCTGAACTGCAGGGGCGATTCCCCATCCGGGTGGAACTGCACTCGCTCACCACGGAGGATTTTATCCGTATTTTGAAAGAGCCCAAGAGCGCCCTGGTAAAGCAGTATGCAGCCTTGCTGGAGACGGAAGGCATCAAGATCTCCTTCGCGGACGAGGCGCTGGAGGAAATTGCCAAGTTTGCCGCGGCGGTTAACGAGCAGACGGAAAACATCGGGGCCCGGCGTTTGCACACGATTATGGAAAAACTTCTCGATGAAATCTCCTTCGAGGGTCCGGACCTGAAGAAGAAAACCATCCGCATCGATGCGGCTTACGTTCAGAAGCAACTGGCGGATATCGTCAAGAACCAGGACCTCAGCCGGTACATCTTGTGACCAATGGGAGATTCCTCACCTCGCTCCCCTGAAAATCCGCCCTCGCCGGTAATCTCAGGTGCACATCACAGCGCAGGCTTGTCTAAACTAGCAGCTCACGGCAGCGGCTCCGCCGCTTCGACTTGCGGAAAGCCTCCGGCTTTCCGGCCAGCACAGGCCCCTTGTTCCCCTCCGCCCAGGCTGGAAGGCTCAGCCTTCCAGCCTCCGCGGAGGGGGTTGTTCAGAACGCAGGCCTTGCGGAAAGGCGTAGCCTTTCCGCAAGACAAGCGGCGAAGCCGCAAGTTATCGTTGCCAGACTCGAGCGTAATTTGGACAAGCCTACATCATGGCGGTCCCCAGCGATGGACCCCCGCTTTCGCGGGGGTGACGACGGTCGCCCGGGCACTTCTGCTAGCCCAAGTTGTTGGCATTGTTTTCCTGCTGGCCTGTGGTGTGCAGGGGCCGCCGCAGCCGCCCCGGCTCGAGGTGCCGGTACGCGTAACGGACGTCACCGTAAATCAGGTGGGACGCCAGCTCGAGATCCGGTTTACGCTTCCCCAGTTAGCCGTGGATGGAGAGCGTTTGACTAAACCGCTGGAGATTGAGATTCTGCGCGCCCACCTCCCCTCGGGCTCACAACCCTCAAAGTCCCCCTCCATGGTCCTTTGGGCTAGGCTTCAACCCAGCCAGTGGGCTCGTTACAGCAGCGAGGGAAAGCTCATCTACCCTGGGCCCCTATCGCAAGATGAATACAAGAACTGGCAAGGAGAAGACTCGCTCATTGCTGTCCGCACTCTTACCCGCGGGTTTCGCCACCGCGCGCTGGAAAGCGAGATTTCCAATCTTGTGCGGCTGCGCGTATTGGACGTGTCAAGCCCCGTCGAGCAGGTGGAGAGAGAGGTGAGGGAGAAGGCGATTGAGCTGAGGTGGCAGCCACCCGGGAAAACGCTTGAGGGGCTTGCGGTCAAGTATCTTGGGGGTTACCGCGTTTATCGGAGCACCACAGGAAAACCGGGATCATTCCAGTTGCTGGCCGAGAGCGCCGAGCCAAGATATTCGGACCAGGATTTTGAATTCGGACACAGTTACTTTTACGAAGTCCGGGCGTTGTTCAAAGAGGCCGGAACCACCGCGGAAAGCGAAGCCTCGCAACCCTATGAAGTGATCGCCCGCGATGTATTTCCGCCGGCGCGCCCCACAGGGTTATCAGCTTTGTATACCAGCGGCGCAGTGGAATTGGTATGGACGGCCAACTCGGAAAAGGATCTGGCCGGTTACTATGTTTACCGGCATGAGAACGGCGAAAAGCCCAAGAAGCTGAATAAGGAATTGCTCCAAACCCCAATCCTCCGCGACGCCAGTGTCGAGCATGGCCACACTTACATCTATCAGGTGACAGCGGTGGATCTTTCAAACAATGAAAGCCCGCCGTCCGAGGAAGTCAAAGTTGAGACTGGAAACTAGAAATCAGAAACTAGAACCCAGAAAGACTATCCGTGATGTCGTAAATTGAGTCCGTCGCAATGTAGGCATATCGCACAGTGGGTCTGCCCTCTCCCATGAAGCTGGGTATGTGCCACATGTTGGCTAGACACAGGGGTTAGAAGTGAACGAACTGCCCTCTCCCGAGGGGAGACGGTGGCCCGTGACGGCGCTTTCGCCAGCCCTCGCGGGCCGGGTGAGGGGTCAGTTCCAGCGCGCAGCGAAATCGGACCGGACGACTACGTTGCAAGGCAGGGAGTGAGCCCCCACAAGGTGCGGAAGGGGTTAATTGGACGGGCAAGGCAGATCGAACAAACCGGTTTCACGTCACGCGCAGGACGGGAAGCCATCCCCCAACAATTCCGTCATTCTCCGCGTCCGTCCGATTTTGGGTTGGGTGGCTGCTTTCGCGACCCTTTTGCTTCTTCACTATCCCTTCCTCCGCCTGCCCTACTATTGGGACGAGGCGGGCTACTACATACCTGCTGCGATGGACTTCTTCCACTCCGGGCAGTTGATCCCCAGCAGCACCCTTCCCAGCGGACACACTCCCCTGGTCATCATCTATCTGGCTCTGGTATGGCGGGCTTTTGGGTTCTCGCCCCTGGTCACACGTGCGGCCATGATCGCTGTTGCCGCGGGCACACTGGCGGGCGTTTACGCGCTCGGGCGCCGCGTCGCCAATCAGGAGATTCGATGCTGGAGTGTGTTACTCCTGGGGCTTTCACCCCTGTTTTTCGCCCAAAGCGCGCTAGCTCATCTCGACCTTGCGGCGGCATTATTCACCGTACTGGCCCTCGTGGCCCTGCTTGAAGATCATCCCGCCAAGTTCGCGCTCGCCTCCACCGCCGCCGTCTTGAGCAAAGAAACTGCTGTGGTCCTGCTGCCTGTCGCCTGGATCTCCTTCTGGTGGCGCTGCAAGAATGCGACCGGTACTCTCGCCCGCGCCTGGTGGGCCGCCTATCTCGCGCCCCTCGCCGCGCTGATTGCCTGGACGGGTTTCTACCACCATGCCACGGGATTCTGGACGGGCAACCGCGAATATCTCAGCTACAACCTCTACTCCACGCTCCATCCGGCTCGAGTGCTACTGACTTTCCTCCGCCGCCTTTATGAAACCTTCGCCGGCGGGTTCAATTGGCTCCTGACGGCCGGCGCGATCGCGGGATTGGCATGGAGCCACAGGAACAAAGCCGGCACCGCTCTCGAAACGCCCGTCATTCCCGCGAAAGCAGGAATCCACTCCCTCTTTTTTCTTGGCGGCTGGCTCGCTGCGGTTTATCTGGTGATGCTCAGCCTGGTGGGCGGCGCCGTCTTGCCTCGCTACTTGCTGCCCTTCTTTCCGCCGCTGGTTTTGATCGCCGTCATCCTGATCTGGCGTCTGCCGAGGCCGCTCGCCCGGTCTATTATGGCCGTCACTACAACCTGCTTCGTCTGGGCGTGGTTGCTGAATCCTCCTTACCCATTTCCTTTTGAGGATAACCTGGCTTATGCGGATTTCATTCGCCTCCACGAGCGTGCCGCGCAATTTCTCGAGGCTAAGGCCGGAAAGGAGCGAATCCTGACCGCCTGGCCGGCCACCGATGAACTGGCGCGCCCATTTTTGGGCTACGTTCGCCAGCCCCTCAAAGTGGTTCCCGTACAAGGGTTCGGCCGGCAGGATTTCGATGGTGTTTCCCCGGAGTCCTTCGACTGCTTGTACCTTTACTCGCGCCGCTGGGAGCCCGGCAACAACTGGCTGAGGCGCTTCCCCTGGCTGCAAAGGCTTCAAGAACGCTACTTTGAGTATCAACCCCAGGTTCCGGAAAATGAGCTTGCCACCAAGTACCATTTGCACCTGCTGGCGAGCTTCGAAAGGCGGCACCAATGGGCTAGAATCTACATCAGACAGTGAAACTGTCACTATTTCATTGAAAATAAAGGTTGTTAATGTGGACCGGACCTTTAGGGCGGCAGCCATTGCGCTGCCCCACGCCGCGAGGTCAACACTATGGGTACCGGGAGCGGGACGCTTCCGCCACAGCCAGTGCGAAGGACTCGCGGTGCAGCGGCGGCTCTTGTGGCCGCCCCGGGGCGACCGTTCGATGTCGGCGGCTTGCCCCGACGTCGCGGCGGGATGCCCGCGCTACTGGGCGTTGACAGCCCACTATCGTGTGCTATACTGAAAAGTGCTAGGGTCGCGAGGGGCTCTAGAGCCTTCCAATTGGAAACGTGGCTTCCCTGTTATCGAGTCGCTAGCGCTGGTTCGTGTGAAGCTTCAAACTCGCCATCCTAATCTCCACCACTCCAACAACCATTGAGGGCTTGTGGAAGCAACGAATTGCAAGAAAGAACTCCTGATTGAGATTCCTGTCGATGTGGTCAGGCGGGAGGCCGATACCGTGACCGCGCAATACGCGCGCAAGGCTCGAATTCCCGGCTTCCGCCCCGGCCGCGCTCCTGCCTCGCTGGTCCGAAGCCGCTTTCGGGACGAGATTCGAGACGAGGTGGTGCAAGCGCTGGTTCCCAGATTCTTCGAGGATGCCGTCAAGGAGCAGAAGTGGACGGTGGTGGGTCATCCGCGCTTCGAAGATCTGCGATTCGAAGAGGACCAACCCCTGGCGTGCAAGGCCACGTTCGAGGTATTGCCTGAAATCGAGCTCCAGCAATATAAAGGATTGGAAGCCGAGGAAGAAACGCCCCGGGTGACCGAGGCGGACATTGATAAAGCGCTGGAAGAGGTGCGCGAGCAGGCGGCCACTTTCGAGGTGGTTTCGGATGGGTCTGCCGCGGAGGGGGACTACCTAACGGTAAATTATAGCGGCTATGATGTCAAAGCACCTGCGGCCCATCCGCCGCAGGAGCGTGACGTGACGCTGGAGTTGGGCGGCCGGGGAACCCCCGCGGCCTTCACAGAAAACCTGCGCGGGGCTCGGCCGGGCGAGATTCGTGAGTTCGAGGTAAACTACCCGGAGGATTACCGCCAGGCGTCCCTGGCGGGAAAAACCTTGCGTTACCGCGTCGAGGTTCAAAGCATCAAACATAAAGTGGTTCCCGCGGCTGACGATGAACTGGCGAAATCGGTGAGCGAGTTCTCCACGCTGGGGGAACTCCGGGCCAAGTTAAGTAAGGACCTTGAGGAACGCGCCAGACACCAGGCGGAAATGGCGGCCAAACAAGAACTCTTGCAACAGCTTCTTCGATTACACGAATTCGCAGTCCCGGAGGCAATGGTGGAAGCCCGGCTCGACCGCAGACTCGAACGCGCCATGAGCCAGCTGATTTCTCGAGGAATTGATCCCCGTCACGCGCAAGTGGACTGGCGCAAGCTGCGTGAGGATTCGAGGGCGGACGCTGAGAAGGAGGTGCGCTCCTCGTTGTTGCTGAGCAAGATTGCCGAGGCGGAAGGGATCGAGATTTCCGAAGAAGAAGTCGATGAAGTGATTCGCGAGATGGCGCAAGAGGCGCACGAGCCTCCGGCCACCCTCAAGACGCGCTTGACACGCGACGGCGAGTTGGATATGATAAAGTCTACTCGCCGCAGTCAGAAGGCTATTGATTTCATCTACCGCAACGCCAAAATCACTCGCAAAAGTGACTAGGTTTCAGAAACGGTGCAGAGTTTCCCCAGTGGAAAAGCGATGACCAGCAGGCCCAACATGACTCTGATTCCTATGGTGGTCGAGCAGACCAACCGCGGAGAACGCGCTTACGATATTTATTCCCGCCTGCTCAAGGACAATATTATTTTCATCGGAACCGCCATCGACGACAACGTGGCAAACCTTGTGACCGCCCAACTGCTCTTCCTGGAAGCCGAGGATCCGGAGCGAGACGTCTCGCTTTATATCAACTCGCCGGGCGGTGTGGTCACTGCCGGCATGGCGATCTATGATACGATCCAGTTCATCCGCCCCGACGTTGCGACCATCTGTATTGGCCAGGCAGCCAGCGTGGCGGCTCTCTTGTTGGCGGCGGGGACTCCTGGAAAGCGTTTTGCCCTCCCCAATTCGCGCCTGCTCATTCACCAACCGACCATGGGCGGTCTCTCGGGACAGGCCACCGACATCGACATCCATGCCCGCGAAATCCTGCGCATTCGCGCCAGCCTTAATGAGATCATGGCCAAGCATACCGGCCAGCCAATCGAGAAGATCGAACGCGACGTGGAGCGCGATTTTTGGATGAGCGCCCAGCAAGCTCGCGAATACGGCATCATTGATGAAATCATCTACAAGCATAAGTAACTTACGGCTATGACCACGAAACGTCCCAACTCGGAGGAAGCCCCCCACTGTTCATTCTGCCGGAAGGTTCAGGATGCGGTGGGTAAGCTCATTTCTTCCCCGGGGGACTTTCCCCGCGCCTACATTTGCGACGAGTGCGTGGCCATCTGCAACTCCATTCTGGAGGAGAAGCGGAGCGAGGACATTCCCACCTCCCAAGCCAGGCCTCCCAGACCGCCCGATATCAAGGCCTTTCTCGACCAATATGTGGTGGGACAGGAAAAAACCAAGAAAAAGCTGGCCGTGGCGGTTTACAACCATTACAAACGCAACCTTCTCACCCGCGTACGCAGCGAGGTGGAGCTCACCAAGTCCAATATTCTGTTAATCGGCCCCACCGGGACGGGTAAAACCCTTCTGGCTCAGACTCTCGCCCGCGTTTTGGAAGTCCCTTTTGCCATCGCGGATGCGACCACTTTGACAGAAGCCGGCTATGTGGGCGAAGACGTGGAGAACGTGGTTTTGAAACTGCTCCAGAATGCCGGGGGTGACGTACAACGCGCCCAGCAAGGCATCATCTATATCGATGAAATCGACAAGATCTCGAAAAAGGATGAGAATATCTCCATCACCCGCGATGTCTCCGGCGAAGGTGTGCAGCAAGCCCTGCTTAAGATATTGGAAGGGACCATCGCCAACGTGCCCCCACAAGGCGGACGCAAGCACCCCCACCAGGAATGCACCCCGGTTGATACCACCAACATTCTCTTCATTTGCGGCGGGGCTTTCGTAGGACTGGAGAAAATCATCGAGCAGCGCATGGGGAAGAAGACAGTGGGCTTCCGTGGGGACAACCCCGGCGTTCTCCCAGGGGGGGAGCGGAGGAACGTCGAACTCCTCGAACAGTTGCAGCCTTCCGACCTGATCCGCTACGGCTTAATTCCTGAATTCGTAGGACGCTTGGCCGTAGTAAGCGTGCTGAACGATTTGGATGAGGCGGCGCTGGTCGAAATCCTGGTACAGCCCAAAAATGCCCTAGTCCGTCAGTACCAGAGACTGTTCGAGTTCGAAAATGTTAAGTTACGGTTTACCGATGGCGCGTTGAAAGCGATCGCGACTCAGGCTATCGAAAGGAAGGTGGGCGCTCGCGGGTTACGAATGATCCTCGAGGATCTGATGTTGGACCTGATGTACCACCTGCCGAGCCAGAGGAAATTGCGTGAATTTGTGGTGACCGAGGAGATGGTTCAGAACCACGAAATCAGCTTTAGCTCGACGTTCCTCGAGAAGGCAGGTTAATGGAAAACCCTATGTTCTCAGGCCGCGAAAAGACTGAAACTCGTTCCTTGCCGATGATGCCCATCCGTGACGTGGTCATCTTTCCCCACATGATGACTCCCTTCGTCGTGGGACGGGAAGCTTCCATCCGCGCCCTCGAAGAAGCGCTGGCGGGGGACAAGAGGATCTTTCTGGCCACTCAGCACGATCCCTCCGTTGACGACCCCAAACCCAACGAGATTTACCAGGTGGGGACCGTGGCCAACATCGTGCAAAGCCTGAAATTGCCGGACGGCAATATCAAAGTGCTTGTGGAAGGGATGGACCGGGGGAGAATCCTGAAGATTTCGAATGAGGATGGGTACTTCCGTGTCACCATCCAAACCAAGATCTTCCGCACCGTGACGACTCCCAGCCTGGAACAACTCGTCCAGAGGGTCACGTCGCTCTTCGAGCAGTACGTCAAGCTTTCCCAAAGCCTCAATTACGACACGATGATTGCGGCGATCAAGGTGGATGAAATCGCTAAGTTTACGGACACCATCGCCGCCAATCTCAACGTCAGCATCGAGGAAAAACAGGAACTCTTGGAGATCTTCGATCCCGTGGACCGTCTCACCCGTCTGGCGGATATCCTGGATGTGGAAATCGAAAAACTCAACGTTGACCGCACCATTCAGGGCCGGGTAAAGCGCCAGATGGAACGGGCTCAGCGCGAGTATTACCTCAACGAGAAAATCAAGGCCATTCAAAAGGAGCTGGGACGCAACGAAAAAAACGAGCTCGAGGAGCTCAAGAAGAAGATTGAAACCGCAGGCATGACTAAGGACGCCCTCGACCACGCCATTGCCGAGCTCAAGCGTCTGGAAATGATGCCTCCCATGTCGGCGGAGTCCACCGTCTCGCGCAATTACCTCGATTGGCTTCTGGCGGTTCCCTGGAAAAAGAAATCGAAAGAAATCCGCGATATCAGCCGCGCTCAAAAGGTTCTCGAGGAAGATCACTACGGCCTGGAAAAGATCAAAGAGCGCATTTTGGAGTTCCTCGCCGTCCGGCAACTGGTGAAGAATCCGCGCGGCTCTATCCTGTGTTTTGTGGGACCGCCGGGGGTGGGCAAGACTTCCTTGGGCCGGTCCATCGCGCGCGCCACTGGCCGGAAATTCGTTCGCCTCTCCCTGGGCGGGGTGCGTGACGAAGCGGAAATCCGCGGCCACCGTCGGACTTACATTGGCGCGCTCCCCGGCCAAATCATCCAGATGATGAAGAAGGCCGGCACGATCAACCCGGTTTTTCTCCTGGACGAAGTGGATAAGATGAGCATGGACTTCCGCGGCGATCCTTCCGCGGCCCTGCTGGAGGTCCTCGACCCCGAGCAAAACTACACTTTCATGGACCACTACCTGGACGTGGAATACGACCTGTCAAAGGTGTTCTTCGTTACCACGGCCAACGTCGTGCACACCATTCCTCAGCCCCTTCAGGATCGTATGGAAATCCTGCGTCTGGAGGGATATACCGAGCCCGAGAAGTTGGAGATCGCCAAGCGTTTCCTGATTCGCAAGCAACGTGAGGCGACCGGTCTGACCGCCGGCAATATGACCCTGCCGGATGAGGCCATTGTCCACATCATTCGGCATTACACGCGAGAGGCCGGGGTCCGCAACCTGGAACGTGAAATCGCCAACATTTGCCGCAAAGTGGCCAGAAAAGTGGTGAAAGAAGGCAAGAACCTCCAGGTCACAATGAGGCCGGAGGATGTAGGCGAATTTCTGGGAGTTATAAAGTTCCGGGACACCAAAGCCGAAGAGAAAAATGAGGTAGGGCTGGCTACCGGACTGGCCTGGACGGAAGTGGGAGGCCAAATCCTCAACATTGAGGTTACCCTGATGCAGGGAAAGGGTAAGCTCCTCTTGACCGGTAAGCTGGGCGACGTGATGCAGGAATCCGCACAGGCGGCTATGAGTTACGTGCGCTCCCGCGCCAGCCAACTCGGACTCCGCCCCGATTTCTATCGTCACTTGGATATCCACGTTCACATCCCGGAGGGGGCTATTCCCAAAGATGGCCCCTCGGCGGGGATCACCCTCGCCACGGCCGTGGCCAGCGCCTTGACCAAGATCCCCGTGCGTCGAGACGTTGCCATGACCGGAGAAATCACCTTGCGCGGCAAGGTGCTCCCTATTGGCGGCGTCAAGGAAAAGCTTCTCGCCGCTCACCGCGCCGGGACCCGCACCGTGATCCTGCCGCTCGACAACGAAAAAGATCTGGCGGATATACCTGTAACTATCCAACAAGAACTGAGCCTCCGCTTCGTGGAGAGCATGGATGAAGTTTTGGACCTCGCACTGGAAAGCAAGATCGAGGCTCCCCAAGTCCTGGTCCCCGAGTCCCCAACCCCAGTCGGCTTGGAGCCTCCAACCCTCGAAACTGATCGCGGGTCATTGACCAATTAGCGTCTGAAGGCGGCAAGTCAGAATTTGGAAGCAGCTGAAACCCTGAGCGGGAGATGCGCATCAAAACAACCTGTCCTAGTGCTCTCTCCGGGTGGGCACAGATTAGGAAAGGCTGCCCCTGACAGATCAAGCTTGCAAGACCCGGGTCCACGTGAATAGCTTTTTACCGCACTTCGTGCCGCTCTTTTACTACCGCCAATGACTATTCGTTCTTTTGGGACGGATGGAAGGTTCGTGGAGCGGTGGAACTCGGAATCATTGGCGCACAAACCTCGAATTAAGAGGTGTTGTCCTATTTTAGCGTAGCGCCGACCCGGCAGTCGCGGGGCCGGCAAGTGCCCCGACGACCCGGGACGCTACAAGTCAGATCAGGACAGTACCGTTTTTAGAAATCCACTTGAATTAGAGAGAGAAGTTATGCCTGCAAAGAAACAAGAAGTAAAACCCGCCGAGGAAATCCAGGAAGAAAAAATTGCGGAATTACAGGAAGGCGAAGTCCTCGACATCGCCAAGCTGAAAGAGATGAACATCAGCACCCTGACGCAGGTGGCCAAAGACCTGAGCGTGGTGGGCGCGACGGGGATGCGCAAGCAGGAATTGATCTTCAAGATCCTGCAAGCACAAACCGAGAAGAGCGGCCTCATCTTCTCCGAGGGCGTGCTCGAGTGCCTCCCTGACGGCTTCGGATTCCTGCGCGCGCCGGATTATAACTACCTGCCCGGGCCGGACGACATTTACGTCTCGCCCTCGCAAATCCGTAAATTCGATTTGCGCACCGGGGATACGATCTCCGGCCAGATCCGGCCGCCCAAAGAGGGGGAGCGGTACTTCGCGCTCATCAAAGTCGAGGCGATTAATTTTGAGCCGCCCGACGAAGCCCGCAACAAGCTCTTCTTTGACAACCTCACCCCTCTTTATCCCCAGGAGCGCATTCACCTGGAGACCATCAAAGACAACATCTCGGCGCGCGTGCTCGACCTGTTGACGCCCATTGGCAAGGGGCAGCGCGGCTTGATCGTTTCGCCTCCCCGCACCGGCAAGACCATGCTCTTGCAGTGCATTGCCAATTCCATCACCAGCAATCACCCGGAAATCACTTTGATTGTGCTGCTGATTGACGAGCGCCCCGAGGAAGTGACGGACATGCAGCGGACCGTCAAGGGGGAGGTGATAAGTTCCACCTTCGATGAGCCGGCGGCGCGGCACGTGCAAGTGGCGGAAATGGTGCTGGAGAAGGCCAAGCGGCTCGTCGAACACAAGCGCGACGTGGTCATCCTCCTCGACTCTATCACGCGCCTGGCGCGCGCTTACAACACCGTGGTCCCGCCCTCCGGGAAGGTGCTTTCCGGTGGCGTAGATTCAAATGCCTTACAACGACCCAAGCGCTTCTTCGGCGCCGCCCGCAACATCGAGGAGGGCGGCAGCCTCACGATCATCGCCACCTCCCTCATCGATACGGGCAGCCGCATGGACGACGTGATCTTTGAAGAGTTCAAGGGCACAGGCAACATGGAGATCAACCTTGACCGCAAACTCGTCGACCGGCGCGTCTTCCCCGCCATCGACATCAATAAGTCCGGCACCCGCAAGGAAGAACTCCTCGTCCCACGAGATGAGCTCAACCGCATCTGGGTGTTGCGCAAGGTGCTGAATCCACTCTCCCCGGTTGAGAGTATGGAGCTGATTATCGATAAGCTGTCGAAGACGAAGAGTAATGCCGAATTCCTCGCTTCCATGAGCAACGGAGGAAGGTAAGCTCAGAACTGTCGCAGCTTGGCCCGCTTCCCTTCCTGCCTCCGCTGTTCTTCGCTTCTAGGTCTCCGGTTCCAGTAACTTCTTCGTCCGCGCCAAATCCAGAATCTGCTCGACCACCTGATCGGCAGCAAGGTTAGTGGAGTCCATTTGATAGGCGTCCGCTGCGGCCACGAGCGGGGAAATCTTCCGCTCCGCATCGAGCCGGTCGCGCCGGGCGATTTCGTCAGCAGTTTGCTCGAGGGTGGCCGAACGTCCTTTTTTGCTGTCTTGCTTCAGCCTCCGCCGCGCCCGCTCCACCGGATCAGCCCTGAGAAAGACCTTTAAGGCGGCGTCGGGAAAGACCACGGTGCCAATGTCGCGTCCTTCCATCACCACTCCACGCCCCACGACGCAGCTTCTCTGCGCCGCTACAAGCTTGGTGCGCACTTCCGGCAAGCGCGATACTTTGGCTGCTGCCAAAGTCACTTCTGGCGTGCGAATTTCTTCCATCACGTCCTGCCCGTCTAGCAAAACGCGAAAATGCAGCCCCTCCGTGGTGATGCGGATATCGGTCTGCGCAACGACTCTTGCTACCGCCCGCTCATCGTCGGGGGAGATCCCTGACTGAAGGACCTTCAACGCGGCGGCCCGGTATGTGGCGCCGCTGTCAACATAATTCAGTCCAAGGCGCGCCGCCACCTTCTGGGCGACTGTGCTCTTGCCTGCCCCGGCAGGGCCGTCGATGGCAATCACTAGGGGCGTTGACATAGATCGGACATACGAGTCGTCAGTCTTCAGTTCTTAGTAAAACCGACGCCATTCCGAGCGTAGCGAGGAACCTCGCTCTGGTTTGTGGTGGAAGGAATTGGAGTGAGATTCCTCGCTGCGCTCGTCGAAAGCCACGTCATTCCCGCGCAAGCGGGAATCCACCTGACGTGAGCCCCCGCTTTCGCGGGGGCGACGGGGACGCCGTGTTCGTACCGATAACTGACAACTGACGACTGATAACTGATGACTAGATTCTCTTGAACGCCTTCTGCAAATCCTTCATCCCATAGCGCAAGACAGTGGGCCGGCCGTGCGGGCAAGTCATGGGGCACTCCGTCCTGGCGAGCGCCTGGAGCAGCCAATCCATTTTGCTCTTGTCGAGAGGCATGTTCACTTTGATAGCCGCGTGGCAAGAGACCGAGGCGCCGATTTTGTTGCGCAGGACATCCAAGGACACCGTCCGCCCCTCTTGCCGCGCGTGGTCAAGGATTTCGCGCATCAAGTCCCCCACATCGTCGGCGCGCGTCTCTGCGGGCGCGGCCTTGATCGCGAGCGTTCGCTGGCCAAAGGGCTCGGCCTCGAACCCGTTCGCCGCCAACTCTTCCGCGATCTCCTGGTAGGTAACCTGCTGCTCGGCCCTTAATTCCAGAATGACGGGCACTAGGAGCCGTTGTACTGAGACCTTCTTCTCCTGCCGCATGCGGACGTGCCGATCAAACAAAACTCGCTCATGGGCGGCGTGTTGGTCCACGATCCACAGCCCCGTGGGATTAGTGGCCACGATGAAGCTCTCCTGAACCTGGCCCAGAGGCTGAAGATCAACCGGCAACTCCCCCGGCGTCACGATAGCGGCTGGGGCCGCTTGGCGGGCGAGCGAATCGGCTTCCAATCCCGATGTGGGGGGAGCGTAAGGAGACAGCGCGGCCTCGAGCGGGAGCCGATCCGTCCGCGGCTCCGGCCGAGGAGCGGACAACCTGAACGGCGGGGTAAGGGCTCGCCCTGGCGCGCCTACACACGGGTGCTGAGTGCCTTGGCCCGCTGTGGGCTCTTCCGCGAGCTTCTCGGCCACCTCCGCCGCGTCAGTGTCCACGGGCATCCCTCGCGACGACTTGGCTATCGGAAACGCGGCCACTGGGCGGGTTGCCAGCAGAGCCTGGCGAAGCGAATCCCGCACCAAGTCGTGGATGAATCCCGAATGGCGAAACCTTACCTCGATTTTCGTGGGGTGAACGTTCACATCCACTTCCGCCGCAGGTAGCTCAAGAAAAATCAAGGCCACTGGAAACACCATCGCAGGAAGAATATTGCGGTACGCTTCCGTGATGGCATGAAGGATTAAGCGGTCGCGGACCAGCCGCCGATTCACAAAGAAGTAGATGTTATTGCGGTTGAGCTTGTGCACCTCGGGGCGGGAGGTAAACCCAAACACGCGGACCAAGGGGGCCTCACTGGAAGTCTCCGCTTCCTCCTCGGCGCCTAGCGGCGCCGGATACGTCATGCGCCGCTCCACAGGAGCAATCTCGATCAGTTGTTCGAGTGTTTGGCCGCCCATCACCTGGTAAACTCGCTCGCGCAGGCTCGCAACCGGCGATACATGCAAGATCTCGTTGCCCAACGAAGCCAGCCGAAAACTTTTGTTCGGGTGGGCAAGCGCGTAATGCGTTACCAAGCTCGCGATGTGACCAAGTTCCGTGGATTCGGACTTGAGAAACTTGCGTCGCGCGGGAGTATTGTAAAAGAGGTCCCGCGCTTCCACGCGCGTCCCCGCCTCCCACGCTATTTCCTTGACATCGCGCAGCCTTCCTCCCGCCATCTCGAGGCGCGTGCCCGAGCTCTCCGAGGCGTGCCGGGTCTCCAGTACCAGGCGCGAGACGGCTGCCAGCGAAGGCAGGGCCTCGCCGCGGAAGCCTAGAGTCGCGATTTCAAGGATGTCTTCGGCGGAGCGTATTTTGCTGGTGGCGTGCCGCTCGAAGGCCAGCAGGGCATCGTCGTGGCTCATGCCACATCCGTCGTCCACCACTCGGATCAGGCGCTTCCCCCCCGCTTCGACGGCCACTTGGATTTGACCCGCGCCCGCGTCCACGGAGTTCTCCACCAACTCCTTGACCACCGAAGCAGGACGCTCCACCACTTCGCCGGCGGCGATTTTGTTGACGACGGCTTCCGGCAGGATGCGTATGATACTCATTGACTCATTGAGCCATTGGGTCATTGCGGAGTGGTTCTCGTGACGAACGTGATTTATTGACTCAATGATTCAATGACTCAATGAATCAATGGCACAATGGCTCAATCCTTCCTGATTTCCAGCCCCAGCTCTTCAAGTTGCTCAGGCTCGACGCCGGCGGGAGCCTCACACATTAAATCCACGGCGCTGGCGGTCTTGGGGAAGGCGATGACCTCGCGGATATTCGCCTCGCCTGCCATGAGCGCAATAATGCGGTCGTAGCCCAGGGCAATGCCGCCATGCGGGGGTGTTCCGTACTCGAGCGCATCGAGAAAGAACCCGAAGCGCTCTCGGGCTTTCTCTGGCGTCAAGCCCAGGACGCTGAAGACGCGGCGCTGGATGTCCTGGCGGTGAATACGGATCGAACCGCCGCCAATTTCCGACCCGTTGAGCACCAAATCGTACCCCAAGGCCTTGACCGAGCCCGGATCGGACTCGAGCGCCTCCAGGTCCTCTTCGCGTGGCGAAGTGAAAGGATGGTGCATGGCGGTGTAGCGCTTCTCGCGCTCGTCGTATTCGAACATGGGGAAGTCAATCACCCAGAGAAAGCTCCAGGTGCCGGGCTTGATCAAGCCTAGCCTTTCCGCCAACTCCATTCGGAACCAGCCGGAGGCCTCATCGAGATGACGCAGCCGGAGGCGCGAGAGTTCCTCGCAACCGAGGAGAACGATGAGATCGCCGGCAGTGGCTCCCGTAGCATTGACGATACCCCGCAAGCATTTCTCGCCGACCGTCTTGGATAGCCGAGACTGAATTTCGGAATCCTTCAATTCCAAGAGGGCGAAATTCCCTGCTCCGAGCGTCTTTAGAGGAACCTGGTATTTGTCCATCTGGCTGCGCGAGATTTTGCCCGCCCCGCCTGGAATTCGAAGCGCTTTCACCGCCTTGAACCCGCGTAGATTGGCCAGGGGACTCCCAGTCATGTCGATCCGTTTCCAGGCCAGGTCGAATCCCAGGTGAGGCTTGTCAGAGCCATAGCGCTCCATCGCCAAATCATAGCTCAGGCGCAGGAACGGTCGCTGAACTTGCACTTCGACGAGCGCAAACAGCTTTTCCATCAGCCGCTCGATGATCTCGAACAGCGCCTCGCGTTGCGGGAAGGCCATCTCGATATCTATTTGCGTAAACTCCGGCTGGCGGTCCGCGCGCAAATCCTCGTCGCGAAAACATCGGACGATCTGGAAATACCGGTCAAAGCCTCCGATCATCAGAATCTGCTTGAAGAGCTGCGGAGACTGCGGCAGGGCGTAGAAATGGCCGTGATGCAGGCGGCTGGGGACCAAGTAATCGCGCGCGCCCTCCGGCGTCGAGCGCGTCATGAACGGTGTCTCAATCTCGCTGAATCCATTTTCGGAGAGATGCTGGCGAACCACCTGACTTGCCCGGTGCCGAAGCCGCAAGTTGCGCTGCATCTGCCCTCGCCTTAAATCCAGGAAGCGAAAACGGAGCCGAGTCTCTTCGCTCGTCTTCGTTTGGTCATCGATGGGAAAAGGCGGGGTCTTGGACTCGTTAAGGACAAGCAGGCTTTTGGCTTTAACTTCCACCATGCCCGTGGCTATGTTTGGATTTACAGTGTCCGCCGCGCGCAGCACCACTTCGCCCTCTACTCCCACCACGTACTCGGGCCGGACTTCATCAGCCCGGTCGTGTGCTTGGGCGCTAATTTCCGGATTGCAGACGATCTGGATCACGCCGGTATGGTCGCGCACATCCAGAAAGATGATGTTCCCAAGGTCCCGCCGGCTATCAACCCAGCCCGCCAGAAAAACCGTCTGCCCCGCGTGCGGCTCTCGAAGCTCCCCGCAATAGTGCGTTCGTTGTCGATCTCCAAGAAGGTCTAGTTTCAATTTCACCGCCCTAAAAAACAGTAAGTAGTAAATTATAAATAGTAAATTCTAAATTATTACGTTACATCGAATATTATCCTCTTATTGAAAGCTAGTCTGCGGTCGAAAACACTCCTGTTATTCCGATCCCGCAGTAGCGGGAGAGGAGTCTCGCTCTGGGTTGTACGAACCGCGAAGCAAAGAGCAGGGCGCGATTCCTCGCTGCGCTCGGAATGACATCGCAACATCAGACCCCTCTTCATAATTCATAATTTACAATTTACTATTCGCAGTTCACTACTCACAAGCCCGCTTTCACGAAGTCCGCGATGTTTTGTGGTTCCATTTCCTGCTGCCTGCCGGTGGCCATGTCTTTCACTTGATAGCGCCCGGTTGAGATTTCGCCCTCGCCGATAATTATGGCAAAGCGAGCCAGGAGTTTGCTCGCCACTCCCATCGCCTTCTTGATTTTCATGGGGTCATAATCGATCTCGACGCTCAACCCTTGCGCGCGCAGCTCACGCACCAGGCGCGCGGCCGGTGGGAGGGTGGCCTCGCCCATCCAGACGACGTATGCCGCGAGCGGTGCCTCTGGTTTGAGCACAGCCGCCGCCTGCACGGCCAGAATCAGACGGTCCTGGCCGATCGAGAATCCGATGCCCGGCGTGGGCGGGCCGCCCAGCATCTCGGAAAGCCCATCGTAGCGCCCGCCTCCCAGCACGGCGTTCTGCGCCCCCAGGGCGCCGCTGGTAATTTCGAAGGTCGTCCGCGTGTAGTAGTCGAGCCCGCGCACCAGGCGTGGCGTAACCTGGTAAGAAATCCCGCGCGCCTGAAGTTCGCTCGTAACGCAGTCGAAATGCTCGCGGCAATCGGGGTCAAGATGCTCGATGATCTTGGGCAGCTTCTCGATGATGGGCTGGTCGGCCTCCACTTTGCAGTCCAGCACCCGCAATGGGTTCGTGTCCGCGCGCCGCTGGCAATCCGCGCACATCGAGGCTTTCACGCTCTCGAGGGCCTCGCGCAGAACATTCAGATACTCGGCGCGGCACTTGGGGCAGCCCACGGAGTTCAGGAGAAGCTGATACTCCCGGATGCCGAGCCGCTCCAAAAAAAGCACGAGCATCTCCAGGACTTCCACATCCACCAGCGGGCTCTCGGACCCCAGGACTTCTGCCCCGATCTGGTAGAACTGGCGGTAGCGCCCCTTTTGCGGGCGCTCGCGCCGGAACATGGGACCAATGTAATAAAGCTTGTGAATGCCGCCCAGGTTGTACAGGCTGTGCTCGATGTAGGCGCGCACCACCGATGCCGTCGCCTCCGGCCGCAACGTCAGGGATTCGTCGTCGCGATCCTGAAAGGTATACATCTCCTTCATCACAATGTCTGTATCGGCGCCCACGCTGCGCGAGAAGAGTCCCGTCTGCTCCAAAATGGGAGTGCGAATTTCGCCGTAGTGATATGCGGCGAGAATGCGACGCGCTTCCGCCTCAACCCGCTGCCAGAGGTCGGTGTCGGGCGGCAGCAGGTCGCGCATCCCTTTGACGGAGCGAATGGGTTCAATTCTCGTGGTCATCTAAGTGCCGTCTCTCCCGGCCCCCCATGGGCGCTAGTTAGGCCTTACCAAGAATCCATTTGAGCCACAGCGGTGGCGGAGACCTGCGGCCCACGGCGCGAGCCGCGGGATGCGGGCGGCCAGCAGTTCCTTTTCCCACGGCTTAGAAAGTGTGAGAGAATCACGACGTAGGGGCGGCCCTTGTGGCCGCCCGGCGGGCGACCACAAGGGCTGCCCCTACAATATCTCCAAGCCACAAACTCCTCGAAATTATCACGCCCCGAGAAACCCTGCAAGGAATTTGCAGGAGAATATTCTTGACAACGAAGGCGCCACTGTTTAGGATTAAAACCTGCGTTTTCAGGAGGTTCGCTTGATAAAGCTGGATATCATCAACGATGTTGTAAATCGCACCGGTATTACCAAAACTAAAGCGGAAATCGCTGTCGAGACGGTCTTCGAATCCATGAAGAAGGCTCTCGCCGGAAACGACCGCATTGAGCTTCGCGGCTTTGGTGTCTTTAACGTCAGGCCCCGCAAGACCGGAATCGGCCGCAACCCCAGGACGGGCGCCGAAGTGAGCATTCCGCCAGGGAAGGCCGTGCGCTTCAAACCCGGCAAGGAACTGCAAACCCTTCCCTAGACTATTTACAGACTCAGACGAGCAGGCGAAAATACATCTTTCGCATCCTGTGCTATGGGCGATGAATTCTATATCCGGCCTGGCCCTGGGGGGCTGTCTCCGGAGGTCATTATTGCACGGACCGAACCGCCGGTGTTTCGGTGGCTCGGGCCGCCACGGCGGCGATGGTTTAACTCGCCCGCTTTTCACGGCCTCCTGTTATTCCTCACATTTGTGAGCACGCTCATCGTGGGCGCCCACATAGCCCTGAACTACGAGCGTAATTTTCCTGCGTTCAACTGGGATATCTCGCGGGCTTTCCTCACAGGCATCCTCCGTAACCCCGCCACGCTCGAGCTTGGGATCCCCTTTTCGCTCACGCTGCTCGCCATCCTGCTGGCGCACGAGTTAGGACACTTTTTCACCTGCCGGTATTACGGTATTGAGGCAACTTATCCTTACTTTATCCCCGCTCCGACCTTGATCGGAACCATGGGCGCCTTTATTCGAATCAAAAGTCCTATCACCACCCGCCGCGCCCTTTTCGATATCGGGATCTCCGGCCCGCTGGCGGGTTTTATCGTAGCGATTCCCGCCCTGATCGTGGCCACCTTGAACTGTCATCCGGTAGTGCCGCTAAATCTTCCGGACACCATCACGCTGGGCAACCCGCTCGCCATCACACTTCTGGCGAAGATCTTCCGCCCCGGCTTGAACCCCTCCAGCATCTCTCTGCAACCCGTGGGCTGTGCGGCCTGGGTGGGTTTGTTTGCTACCGCTCTCAATTTGCTTCCTGTAGGCCAACTCGATGGCGGGCACATCCTCTATGCGGTTCTGGGCGACAGGCACCGAACGGTTTCCCGGGGTTTATTCCTGGCACTGGTCCCCCTCGGAGTTTTCTGCTGGGCAGGCTGGATGGTTTGGGCTGCCGTTCTGCTGGTCGTCGGCCTTCGTCACCCGATGGTCATGATTCCTTCAGAACCGCTCGATAACGTAAGAAAGACTCTTGCCCTGGTGGCAACTTTGATTTTCCTTCTCACCTTCGTGCCCACACCGTTCGCTGTGCGGTAATATCGAAAATCGACGCTAAAGGACCAAACCAGCCGGACGGACGTGCAGGGCTGGGCCGGATATCGAGCGATACAACTTCCATTTCCGAGTTTCGATTTTCGAGTTTCCAGTTTCGGCACTCACATGATGTTGACCGGATCTACGTCGATCATCACCTCGCGGGGCTGGACCCCCGATTGCGCGCAGTGGTGGGCCAGTTGTTTCAGTAGCGCGTGAAGAGCCGCACGTGAAACCGACTTCAGCAGGAACTGGATTCGATAGCGCCGCTCCACTTTCGCCAGGGGAGCTGGTCCTGGACCGAGGATCTTGATGCCGGGGTACCGCCCTTCGACCCTGGTGAAGAATTCTCCCATCTCCTTTGCTACCTGTGCAGCCCTTTCCAACTTCTCGTGCTGGGCCACGACGTTGGCAAGAGCGGTGATCGGCGGATAATGCATCATGCGCCGGAAGCCCATCTCCTTACTGAAGAACCCGTCGTAGTTCTGGTCTGAGGCAAGGCGAATTGCGTAATGACCGGGAAAGAACGTCTGCACCAGAACGCGCCCCGGGGTGTCGCCTCTCCCGGCGCGCCCCGCCACCTGGGTTACAAGCTGGAAGGTGCGCTCGGCGGCCCGGAAGTCCGGCAGGCCCAAGCCAATGTCCGCAGACACTACGCCCACCAGCGTAACCCCGGGAAAATCGTGCCCTTTCGCGATCAATTGTGTGCCCACCAGGATGTCGATCTTCCCTTCCCTGAAATCCGAAAGCACACGCAGGAACTCGCTGCGGCGTCGCGCCACGTCGCGGTCCAGGCGGGCCACCCGCGCCCCGGGAAAAAGCTCAGCGAGTCTTTGCTCGAGTTTCTCAGTCCCCTCGCCGACATAGTGGAGGTACTCACTTCCGCAAGCCGGACAAACAGATGGAACGGCGGTCGAGTAACCGCAATAGTGGCAGGTCAGATGGTGCTCCCGGCGATGATACGTGAGCGAGACGGAACAATTCACACAGCGCAGCGTCTGACCGCAGCTCCGGCACAACAGGAACCACGAGTAACCCCGCCGATTGAGGAGAAGCATGGTCTGTGCCGAAGCTCGAAGCTGGGCCTCGATTTCCGCCTTCAGCTTGCGAGAGATGGGCGCTTGGGCGTGCGTCTCGCGGAACTCCTGCCGCATGTCCACCACCTCGACCGCAGCCAGTTTCCTGCCCACCACGCGCTCTTCCAGCTTCACCAAGTGGTATTTGCCCTGCCGCGCATTCCAGTAAGATTCCAGTGAGGGCGTTGCGGACCCCAGAAGAGCCAGGGCGCCGGCGAACTGCGCGCGCACAACCGCTACATCCCTTCCGTGGTATCTCGGCGTCTCGTCCTGCTTGTAGCTTGAATCGTGCTCCTCGTCCACGATCAGCACACCCAGATTCGCGAGGGGAGCAAAAACCGCAGAGCGGGTTCCCAGCACCACCTTGGCTTTACCGCGCCGCGCGCGCCACCAAGCATCATCGCGTTCCCTTTCGGTCAACCCGCTGTGCAACAAAGCGATCTGCGCCCCGAATCTCGAGAAAAACAAAGATTGCATGGCGGGAGTTAGCGCAATCTCCGGCACCAGCATCAGGGCGGACCGGCCTCGCTCCAGGCAACGGGCAATCAGGTGAAGGTAGATTTCTGTTTTTCCACTTCCGGTAACGCCGTGCAGCAACACCACATTGAATCCTCCGGAATCGAGCCGGGGGAAAAGGTCATTGAGGGCGTTGGACTGCGCGGGTGTCAGTGGAGGCGGGCCCTCCGCATCGCCATTCGGAAACACATGCTCGTGGGGGCCCGGTGGCTTCCCGGGCCACGACTCGCGAGGGCCTGCTTCGCCAAGTTCGATTAACCCCGCCCGGCTGAGGGTGCGCAAGTTGGCCAGGCGGGCGCCCGCTGCTTCGAGAAGCTTGCGGTGATCTTCCGCAGGCCCCTGCCGCTCGAGTATCTCGATGATTCTCTTAGCGACGGGGGAGAGTCGGGGCGGGCGTTCCGGCAATGGCCCTGCCAATCGGACGGCAAGAACATTTCGCCGAGCGCGCTGGCCAATCACCTCTTCGACCATCACCCATTTCTGTGCCAATGCCGACGGAAGCGCGTTGGGGAATTTCTTCTGAAGGCTCTCAACGGAAGCACCCGGACGCCGGTCGAGGTAGGCCAACAGAGCAGCTTCCTGACTTCCTCTGCTCTCCTCCAGGAGGGTGGCGGCGATTTCTTGCAACTTTCGGCTTCCCTCCTGGGTCAGATGAACACGCCGAGCCCGCCGAGTCGCGTTCCTCAGCGGCAACATGGCACGGAAAACTTCCCCCGGCGGCCCCAGGTAGTAATCAGAAATCCAGAGCCCCAGCCTTACGAGTTCCGAAGAGAGGACAGGTTCAGGATCGACGGCGCGCAATGCCTCGCGCACCTCGATCCCAGGCGCCAGCCGGCTGGTTGGACCCAGCACGATGCCCGTCGCCTTGCGGCTGGCCAGGGGGACCAGCACCCGCTGGCCAGGAGAGACTGAAAGAGATGGCGGGAAACGGTAAGTGAGCGGATGACGGATGGCCGCCATCACGGCGACATCGAAGAGAGAACCTTGCGGCTTTTTTCGTCCTCGATCCATGGAGTTAAGAGTCGAAAGTCGAGAGTTAAAAGTCTAAAGATGATAGTCTAGAATCGAAGCGACCGCGCATGCAAACAGGCGTGTGGGGCATGCAAGCAGGCTGTCATCCTGGGCGCAGCGAAGCATCTCCGCAGTTCGTCTCAACCCGTAGAGCTCGAAATCAACTGCAAAGATCCTTCTCCCGCGACTGCGGGATCAGGATGACAGGCAGAAGAAACGGTCTTTGTTTCTCGACTTTCGACTCTTGACTCTCGACTTCATGTAAGGCTGCGAGCATGCTGCGCCGTGAGGTTGGCGTAGAGATTACCAAGGCGATCCAGCATCTTGATGGCCGGCGAGAAATTCCGGCGGTTGATGTGCTCGATGTTGAGCCCAAGCAGCGGCGGGTCAGGCGGCAGGTGGTCGAAAACATCCATCAGGATGCGCTGTGCCAAGTCGAGCGACCTCTCGAGGCATGTGGAAGCGGGGGCGGCGGCTCCCTCTTCCGAGCCCAGCAGAAAACGATCGAGATTCTGCGGGATGTCCGCTCCCAGCCAGCGCAAGAACTGCAAATCGCGCCGCTGGCTGACCGGAGCGAAGCTGAGGAAAACGCGTGCTTGCAAGCCGTTAAGCCGCTGCACGAGCCACACCACGTCATTCGAGTCAAACAGAACCTGCGAGGTGAAAAAGTTGAGGCCCGCCTTGACCTTGGCGCGAATCCGCTCGGATTCATTCCTGCGGCTGGGAATCGTGATTCCCCCCAGCGTTATCGGCAGTCCCTCCCTCCGCACCAAGGCTGCGGCCTCCATGACGTTTGGCCCCGGATAGCGGACCGCGGCGGATTCACCGCCTACTAGAATGATGTTCCGTAGGCCCCGTTCCAGGCAGGTCTCGCGGAACCAGGTTTCCGGCTTCGGGTCATGGACGACCACGCGGTTGAGAACCACCTCGGCTCCCAGTTCACGTTGAATGCGCGCGCCCAACAATCTTGGCTCGACGCGCGGCACGAACTTGCTGGTTCGCTCCGTGCCGCGATCTTCGTCAAGGATTTCCGGAAGATTGACCCCCTCCACAAACGGTATGACCCGTCTCAATTCTGCAAGGGATTCATTGATAGCCGCCGGCTGATCCGCCGCCGGCGGCACAACCTCAAAAAGTGTCACCGGGACGAAAGGGTTCAGGATTTTCTCGTGCAGCGTCATTTGCCGATCCCTGCGTTGGGGGCGCGCTATTAAGTTCCAATTTAGCCCAAACAGGTGGAAACCGCAACATCGGTGGATTCCGGGTGGGAAACGCTGCCGATGAACGGCGAGGCAGGCGCTGTGGAGAGTCGTGAGAAAAAACCTCACCCGTCCCGCGGCGGCTGTTGAAGGCGCCGTCGCGGGACACCCTCTCCCCTGGGGGGAGGGCTGTGCGTCAAAATGGGTCTGCGCTACGGCTCGATGAGGGGTGGTAGGCGGCGGGGGTGGCGGTAGACGTCGCGGAGATGATTCACGTCCCTAGTCGCCTTTTCCCAGCGTTCCAATTCGTCATCATAACGAACCGAGATATTGTCGAGGAAATAGGGCAAGTTTTCCCCGAGCCAAAGTTTGCGGTAGTAGGCGCGCAGCAAGCTGGTCTGGTCGCGCATATCCTGGAGCAGGCCATTGACGCCGTCAATTCGTTCCAGGATATCGCCGACCTCCTGGGGCTTCGTAGCATTGGCTTGCGCCTGGGAATAGAGGTCCATGATGTACTTTGCGTAAATCGCCTTTTGGCCGAGGAAATCGAAGCGTCGGGCGGCAAAGTCTACGTAGTCCAGGAGGTCCTGGTTTCGGTGCGCGAGGTGGGAGTTGGTGATGAGATCGGCAATCACATCTTCAGCCAGAAGCCGAATCTGATGCGCGGCTGGCTCCATTTGGCGATAGAGGTTCTCCCCTTCCGGGCTTAGGGCGTCGACCCAGGTCAGCCAGTCCTCTCCATCCGAATGGACAGCGCCCCGGAGGAGAGCATGGATCTCGGTAAGGTTTTTGATCTCTGTGGCGAAGTGATGATCCTGAGCGCGATAAAACGCCCAATCCCACCCGTCGGAGAATTGCTGGTCATCCACGGTTTTCTGCCAGGACTGCGCGGCGCCGTAAACCAAACCGTACCAGGTGAAGTTCACCGTGCTTTCGCCATTGTCCATCCAGGTGGTGTTAAGGACCCCGTTGGCGCCCAATTCTTTTCCGTCCGTCACGAATTGCCGTATGTTGGGCAGCGCCACCGCGTAGTCCGGGAAAATGCGGTTCCAGTTGCTTACGCCCGGCGCCACCCAGGTTTCAAGTCCCACATCGCGGAAGGGCTTGATCTCGTTCGCGAAGGATGGCTTGGCATCGTAGTCCCAAGGGACGGCAATCATGTCGTGGGGCAAGTCTTTGAGATGTTCGGGGTGCTGGACCCCCATATCGCCCCAGAAAAGGACCTTGCGATGATAGGGACTCAAGTCTTCGTCGATTTTGCGAAGGTAAGCGATGTAGACGCTGCCGTAGCCTTCTTTTTCGATCTCCGCTTTGGTCCGCCCCTGGCCCAACTCAAAGGTTTCATCGGCCCCAATATGCAAGAACGGCCCGGAAAAGACAGCAGCGAGATCGGCAAACATCTTGCCGATGAAAGTGAAGGAGGCGGGGACGGTGGGCGAGAGCACGTGCCCGTATGGGACTTCGACCATGTCTTGGAACCGCTCATTCTGAAGCGCCAGGTGCAAGTGTCCAAAGGACTCCTGCTCAGGAACTATCACCATGTGAAATTGTTTGGCGTAGTTGACGAGTTCCGTGGCTTCTTGCGGAGTCACGGCGCCGCCCGGGGCCGCCACCAGCGGCAGGCTCGGGTAAGCAAAAGTGTTCTCCATGTAGAGAGAGAACAGGTTGATTTTGAATTCCGACAACAACGTGATTTCCCGCTCGAAAGACGCCAGGGTGGGGATGGGGCCGCGGCTAATGTCGATGCTCACCCCTCGCCAGCGCACGGCGGGCCAATCGACCACACGCACGACCGGAACCTCTGCGCCACCTCCCGGGGTCCGTTGAAGCAACTGCCGAAGCGTCTGGACGCCGTAAAAGACCCCCGCCGCCGTCTTGCCCACGATGGAGGCTTCGCGAGGCGTAACCACCAGGAAGTAACCTTCCTCATCAGCCTGAGGCGGCAAGCTCAATCCCGACTGTTCTAGAATGTGCTTGCCGGCTTGGCTTTCGCTGCGCGCCAGCACAACTCGCGGCCAGCCGGCGCCCTTGGCCACCACCCTGGCGGAAACACCACCTAGTGAATTCAATTCCTGCGCGAGAAGCGAAGCGGCAAAGCGGTCTTCCTCCTCGTTGCTTGCCACTTCGATGCTGAGGCGCTCCCCTAACCGGAGCACTCCCTGACCCACTTCGACCTGGTTTGGGTACGGGACGAGCGGCAGGCTGGACGAGAAAAGCCCGGGGCTAACAAATACCAGAGCGAACAAAAGGCTAGCAAAATGTCTATTCACGCTTAACCCTCCAACTGGAGTCCGTTGGGGGCACCCTCGAACGCCATTCCTCTCCTACGCCCCCAGGAAAGCTGTGAGTGTACACCCTACCGACTCGTTTTGAAACGCTGTCGGCAATCCGGGGGCTGTGCGCCTCTCGTAAATGACCCCTCACCCGGCCCCGCTCCCCGATGAAGCGTATCGGGACAGCGGGTCATCCTCTCCCCAAGGGAGAGGGCTGGGGCATAAACACGCAGGATGGCAGCCCTCTCCCGTGGGGAGAGGGTGGTCCGTCGGCTGACGGACAGCGGGCCGGGCGAGGGGTCATTTTGTGGCCCATGAGAGCAGCCCCTTACTCAACTTCGAATTCGGGATGAATAATGTCGTCCGAAAAGCGACAAAACGGCCCACACAGACGCCTTGGAGTCGAATTTGATGCGCTTACCGCAACCCATCATCTCTCCCAAACGTCTTAGCTCTAGTAGTTAATCTCGGACGGAAGGTATTCTATTCCTGTCTGTTGCTGTGTGCTTGGTATGGATGGGATTCATACAAGGTTGGAAGCTGCCGCCGCGTGATTTTACCAACTCAAAATTCTGACAGGAATGGCGGCGCTCAGCCTCGCGCGACCGCCTGTTTCAGCGGAGGTTGATAATGGGGAAGGGAATTTGTCAGCGACCGACGGACGTAGACGTAAGGTGCGTTCTTATCTTTCTTTGCTTTCTGGTCATCAGTCTGGTGGCGACAGGACGCGGCCAGACGCCGAGCGCCGCCTACAAGGCCACGGGCACGGTGGTAAGCACTGAGTCAACGGGCTTCACCATCCAGACCGACGCAGGAACGCGCCTAACAGTATCGCTCCCCAGCAATGCCCTCCTTATCCGCGTCGCTCCCAATGAAAAAACTCTGAAGAATGCCACCCGGATCACCGCCGGGGACATCGTTGTAGGCGACCGCGTTCTGGTCCAAGGCCACCTCTCCGACGATCAGAAGACCCTGGTCGCCGTCCGCGCGATCGACATGAGCCAGGCAGCCATTGCGCAGGAGCACGCAACGGAAAGCGCTCAATGGCAGCGCGGAGTGGGCGGGCTGGTGAGTTCCGTCGATCCCGTCACCAGCACAATTACGATTACGGCGGCCGGCTTCGGGGGCTCAAGAAAGGTCGTGGTCCACATATCCAAGGACACAATCCTACGCCGCTACGCGCCGGGTTCGGTGAGGTTCGAGGATGCAAAATCCGGGACGCTCGCCCAGATCCAACCCGGAGATCAACTTCGCGCCCGAGGCACGCGTAGCGCGGATGGGAACGATTTTGCCGCAGAGGAAATCGTCTCGGGATCGTTTCGAAACATCGCTGGCACGGTCTCTTCGGTTGACACCAGCCAGGACAGCATCACCGTTATGGATTTGAAGTCGAAGAAGCCCTTGCTCGTGACGTTTACGCCGGACTCCCAACTCCGCAAGCTGGACCCCCAATTCGCCCAAAGGATTGCCATGGTATTAAAGGGGGGCGGGACGGGCGCGCCAGGCGGGCCAGCGAGCGGCGCACGTCCGCCAGGTGCTCCTGCCTCAGGTGGAAGTCCAGGAGGTCCCCCAGGGGGCCCCGGAGGTCCGCGATCGGGTGGAGCGCCTGATTTCCAGCGCATCCTCAACCGGATGCCCCAGGCAACTCTTGCCGATTTGAAGAAGGGCGACGCCGTGATGATTGTGGCGACGCAAGGCTCCGCTTCCGGCGGGGTGACGGCAATCACGCTGCTGAGCGGTGTGGAACCGATTCTGACAGTCTCACCGAGCGCCAGCCAAGCGATGTTCATGGCAGGCTGGAACCTCGGCGGCGGCGCCCCGGTCGGAGAAGAAGGAACGCAACAATAGAACGCCCGGCTTACTGGAGCGCAGGCGTCTCGCCTGCCGTCGGTGCGTACATCGTACGCTCGAGTGGGAACAAAACGTGCCCGCAAGGCGGCTGCGCTACAGTCGGCGGCCACTTCAGAAAGACTGAGCGTTTTCCCAGGAGAGGTGATGAAATTGCGGTTATTTGGAAAGTGGCTTCATATTGTTCTCGCGCTTTTTTTGGCGCTCATTCTTACACATCCTTTACTCGCGCAAATTCCTTCCGGAACGCTCCGCTGCCAGGTGACCGACCCCTCGGGCGGGGCGGTAACGCAAGCTACCGTCCTGGTGACCTCCGCCGGAGGACAAACCCAAGCTGTTCAAGGGAACAAAGACGGCATTTACGAATTCAAGGGTCTGGCTCCCGGCAAATACTCGGTGAAGGTCATCGCAAAGGGCTTCCAGGTGTTCGAGCAGGCGGGAATTGACATCAGCGCCAGCCAGGTTCAAAAACTAGCCATCTCGCTTCAGATCGAGGAGGAGGTGCAAAAGATCACGGTTTCCGGTGAGGCGCCCACCGTTAGTGTGAATCCCGAGAACAACGCCAGCTCGCTCGTCATCTCGGGTAAGGAGCTCGAATCGCTCTCCGATGACCCTGATGAATTGCAGTCCGAGCTGGAGGCATTGGCAGGGCCATCGGCAGGGCCAAACGGAGGCCAGATTTATATTGACGGCTTCACCGGCGGCCAGCTTCCTCCCAAGTCTTCCATTCTCGAGATCCGCGTTAATCAAAATCCTTTCTCGGCGGAATACGACAAGCTCGGCTACGGCCGCATCGAAATCACCACCAAGCCCGGCATGAGCCAGTTCCACGGCCAAGCTTTCGTGAGCGGGAATACCACTGCCTTCAACACGCGGAACCCTTTCGCCCTCGAGGAGCCGACCTATCATTCGGAGTTTTACAACGGCAGCATCGGCGGTCCCCTCAGCAAGAAGGCATCTTTCTTCTTCAATATCTTTCGCCGCGATCTGGACGACTCCAACGTTGTGAGCGCCTACGTTCTTAGTCCTGATTTGACTCAGCAGCTCCCCTTCAGCCAAGCTGTGCTCAATCCCCGCATGCGCATGAACCTCGGCCCGCGCGTCGACTACCAGCTTAGCTCCAAGAATGTCTTGACGGTCCGCTACCAGCTCTGGCAGAACAGTGAAACCAACGATGGAATTGGTAATTTCTCTCTTCCTACTCAGGCTTACAATGGCCACGGCTCCGAGCACACCATCCAGGTAAGCGATACGCATGTGATCAGCGACCGGACGGTGAACCAAGCCCGCTTCCAATACCTTCACGACAGCAACTACGAGGCGTCCGCGAATATTCCGATCAGTACTACCAGCAACCTCATTGGCCCGCCCATTGGCTGCCTCTTACTGGCGCAACCCTGCCAATTGTCGGTGCTGGGGGCGTTTACAGGCGGCGGAAGTAGCATTGGAAAGACCACCGACACCGAGAATCACTACGAGTTCCAGAACTACACTTCGATCAATCTGAGCAAGAACTTCGTGAGGTTTGGCGGGCGCTTCCGGGACGTCGACGAGATGACCAGCTCCACCGAAAACTTCAACGGCACGTTTACGTTCCCTTCCTTGACGGCTTACCAAATCGCGGAAAGCGGCGCGCAGGCCACCCCCCCTTGGACACCCGCACAGATCGCAGCAGCGGGCGGCGGGCCGATTCTCTTCTCGATCGTTCGCGGCAATCCCGCCGCGAGCCTCAATTACTTTGACCTGGGGCTATATGGGGAAGACGACTGGCGCGCACGGCCCAATATGACCCTCAGCCTGGGCTTGCGCTTCGAGACGCAAAGCGGCATCCATGATCACGCTGACCTCGCCCCGCGAATAGGTTTTTCTTGGGGCCTGGGCCACGGAAGGTCGGCCAAGACCGTTTTGCGCGCCGGCTTTGGCATTTTCTACGACCGCTTTTCGCAGGATGATCTGCTTCAGGCGGAGCGCTTGAATGGCTGCAACCAGCAGGATTTTATCTTCAGCCAGACTGACGCTTTGAATGCCTTCCCCAATATTCCGTCCGGCGTTCCGTCCCCGGGGGCCGCCCTAGGCTGCCAACCCGGTTCGAACATCTACCAGGTCGATCCGAACCTGCGAACGCCCTATACGACTCAGGAGGGGGCGGGCCTGGAACGACAACTATCAAAGAGTGCGACCTTGTCGGTCACGTATCTAAATTCGCATGGGGTCCATCAGCTTATGACCCGCGACATCAACGCGCCTTACTGTTCTCCCAGCGCTTCTTCCTGCACGCCGCTCAGCGGCGGCAAGCGCCCGTTCCAGAACCAGACTTTTGCCAACGTCACTGACCCTGAAAACATCTATCAGTACGAATCCGCCGGTATATTCAATCAGAACCAATTGATTACGAACTTCAACATGCGGATGGGGGCGAAGCTGAATTTATTTGGCTTTTACACACTCGGCTACGCTAACGGCAACACCGCTATACCGATGAACCCGTATGATGTCGCGGAAGACTACGGGCGGGCGGCCTTTGACGTGCGTCACCGAGTCTTCGTGGGCGGCACGTGGACCATGCCCCACGGGTTTGCCCTCAGCCCCTTCATCGTCGCGAACTCCGGCGCGCCTTTTAATATCACGTTGGATCAGGACGTGTATGGGACTGGCCTTACGATGCCTAACGCCCGGCCGGCATTCGCCAGTCCTCAGGCGCCCGACACGCTGGTAACCCGATGGGGCACTTTCGATATCAGTTCCACCCCTGCTTCCGGCGAAAAAATCATCCCGCCAAACTACGCCACCGGTCCCGGCCAATTTACAACCAACCTGCGCCTGAGCAAGACGTTCGGCTTCGGAAAAAAGCCTGAGGGTCCTGGCACCTCTCGCGGGCCCGGTGGCGGACCAGGGGGGATGGGTGGTGGCAGAGGCGGCTACGGTGGCGGGCTCGGAGGCCGCGGGCTGGGTGGAGGAGGAGGGATGGGCGGTTTGTTCGGCCCGACCGTCACCAACACGCGTTATAGCTTCACTTTTAGCGTCAACGCGCGGAATGTGTTCAACACCGTAAATCTGGCCGCGCCCACCGGCGTTGTCGGTTCGCCGCTCTTTGACCCGAGCAGGGGCACATGGCGGTCGAATGCGCTCGTGGGAGGATTTTTCTCCTCGGCAGCGGCGAATCGCCGTATCGACCTTCAGGCGGCGTTCAACTTCTAGCGTCGGTTGTCATTGCACGACAAGGTGGACGGAAGTCCCCCGGGTGACCGTCGTTGTAGTCCCCGTAACAACTCCCACTCCCGCCGTTGTCCCCGTATAGGTCCCCAGGACAGGTATGGTGTAATTCCCCGTTGGAGTCCCATTAATCGTCTGGGGCTGGACTACGTTGGTGTAAAGATAGTCCTGGCAGCTTACCAAGAACATAGCCGTAAGTGATAGTACGGCTAAAGCCACCTGCGCGTAGATGAGTCTTCTACGCTTTCCCGTTCCGCGGAACCGCAATTTCCCGCGAACCAGGAGGGCCACAAGCAGCAAGAGATTGCACGCCCCCCATAAGGCAAGAAACATCGGAGGTGGCGGGGGAATACGTGGACGGGCACGCGGAAGCGGAATCAAGTGGGCGGGTGTTGACGAGGTTGATTGCGGCGTGGTGCTCACTGTAAGTACAGAGCTGACCGCTCCACCATTGGGCGTCAAGGAGGCGGGGTTGGCGAGACAAAGCGTTCCCTGCGGCAAAGGCGTTTGGCAACTTAAAATCACCGCCTGGCTGAAATTATTGACGGGCGACACCGTGACAGTATAGGACGCCGACTGCCCCGACTGTATGGTGTTGGTTGCCGGGGTGGCGGAAATTGAAAAATCCTGGAGGTAGATCGTCAAAGTCAGCGTGGCCGTCTCGTTGCCCGATGTGAGGTCATTGCCACTGACGGTGACGATGGTGGGGTTGGAGCTCGTAGCCGAGAGCCCGGTAAGCGTCATCGTGCTGGTGTTCGGCACGGTGGTCGAATTCAAAGCGATCTCCGAGGGGTTGAAAGTGCACGATGCGCAGGAGAGTTGGATGGTGTCCGTGAAATTGGCAACGAAAGCCGACATGGATACGGTGAACGTAGTGGTTGTGGTGCCAACGGTCAGAGACTGGGTGACGCTAGGAGAGCTCAATTGGAAGTTAGGGTTTCCAGTCCCCGTTAAACTAAAACTCGAGGAGCCGCTCTGGGTGTTATCTGTAATTGTAATACTACCTTTAATAATGCCCGTCTTGGAGGGAGTGAAAGTTACCGAGAAAGCGCAAGAGCCCCCCACCGCCATGGTAAACGGATAAGGAGGGCAGGTATTGGTTTCCCCGAAGTCGGTGGAAGTCGAGGCGATGTTGGTAATGGTCACCGGGACTTGCCCGTTGTTGGTCATAACCACCGTCTGTGAGGCACTGGTGGTGTTCAAAGTCGTAGCTGGGAACACCAGACTGGTCGGCGAAAACTGCACCTGCGCAAGGCCGGTGACCCCAGTACCGGTGAGCGAGACCAGATGTGGACTTCCAGCGGCATTGTCGGTGATGGCTAGCAACTGGGTTTCGTTCGACAGCACCGTCGGAGTAAAGGTAACGTTGATGGTGCAAATTCCGCCAGCCGCCGGGACGGTTGTCCCACAATTGTTGGTCTGCGCAAAGTTGCCGGCCGTAGCAATACTCGATATCTGAAGCGGCTCGGTGCCGGCATTCACCAGAGTTACAACAGAAGGAACATTCTCGGAGGTAACATCAGCGGTGGTGTTTTCGGTCACATTGCCAAAGTTTAATTTTTGCGGGGTCAAGGCAACACCTGGAAGATTGTTGTGATAAATCATGGAGATGAAGGCGTTGCTGAGCCCGGTGGTGCTCCCCGACTGTCCTTGATAAGCGAGGGCGATGGCAGGGAAATTGGAAGAAAAGGTTGTCCCCGCGATGGCCGCTTCGAAGTCGCCGTTGTTGGTGCCGTTCGACCACACCGCGATCCCATTTCCGAAGTTCCCCGCGCTGCCGCCAAGAAAAGTGGAGTACACCAAAGAAGTTCCTTGGGTATTCACTTCGGTCACAAAGGCATCTTGGCAGGGGGTGGACCCGCAGGTACCCCCTGAATAGCTCGCCTGCACAGCGTTGGCGGTGCGAAAATCGGAAGATTCAGTGTAACCAGTCACGTAGGCGTTGCCCGCGGTGTCGACGGCGATGCCGGAGGCGACGTCTGTTAAGCTACCGGCCAAGAGGGTGGAATAGAGGAGGGCGGTACCATAATGGTTCATTTCGGTAACGAAGGCCGCCGAATATCCCGGCGCTTCCTTGGTGGCGTAGGTCTGATAGGCGCCGGGAGTGGTGGGAAAGGTTGAGACGGGATTACAATACGTGGTGGGTGGCGTGGTCGTTGCTGGACTACACGGGGTGAGGGTGCTACCGGCGATGTAAATGTTGTCTTGGCTGTCCAGCGCAATCGCCCAGGCTCTATCGTCCCCGGTTCCGCCCAGGTAGGTGGAAAACACGAAGCTGGAGCCATAGGCACTAATCACGGTGATGAAGGCGTCCACGCTCCCGGCGTTGGCGGTCTGGTAAGCATTGTAGACGGGAAAGTTGGTGGAAAAGGTGTAGCCCGTTACATACGCATTATCGCCCGAATCCACTGCGATCCCCTGTCCCGAATCGGCGCTGCTTCCCCCCAGATAAGTGGAATAGACCAACTGTTGGTTTTGCGGCAAATTCGTATCGATTTCGGCTACAAAGGCATCGCCATTGCCGCTGTTACCGGACTGAATCGGGTTGACGGTGGGAAAATTGGTCGATTGGGTGTAGCCTGTCACAAAGACATTCCCGGAAGGATCCAGAGCTATGGCCAACCCGTAATCGATAGCACTCCCGCCAAGGAACGACGAAAAGAGCAGCTTGGCACCACTGGGATCCAACTTGGAAACAAAAGCGTCGGTGTTGCCGCCATAAGCAATTTGAAAGGCGCTGGCAGTGGTGGGGAAATTTGCGGAGGACGTACTGCCCACGACGTAAACATTCGTTGACGAGTCCACAGCAATCCCCTCGCCGACATCGTAGTTGTTTCCCCCCAGGTACGTCGAGTAGATGATCGCCTCGCCGTCAGACCCCAGTTTGGTTATAAAGGCGTCCGTGTCGCCCCCGTAGCTCTTTTGATAAGGCGAGACGCCGGCAGCTGAGCCACCTGCAGGAAAATCGGTTGAGGCCGTGCTGCCGGTAACATAGGCCTCACCGTAGGTATCCAAAGCAATCGCATTTCCCGCGTCACCCCCACTTCCGCCCAGGTAGGTTGAATAATATAGATAGGGATCAATAACCAGTGGCTCATGCGGGTCATAATCGAGCACCTTGAAGCCAACCCTGTTGTGCCCTTTAAGAACATAAGACGCGGTAAGGAAATGCTTCTTGGCTGGGTTCGACTTCTCACTCTGGAAGGCGAGGGGCCGGCGAAAAGTAACTTGGCCATCCGTTGAGGCGAAGATCAAATCACCTTGCGGATCGAGCGCCGCGTCGCTGCCCTCGAAAGTCAATCCCAAGGACTGCGGCTTAACGCCCGGTGACAGCACGAAGTCGTACTCCAGTTGACCTTGACTCCCGTAGTAAACCAGGTTTACGCCAGGGCGAATATGCTCGAACTGCACCCTCTTGTAAGTCGGAACATGGGTATGCCAGCGGCTGGGGTCATTACCGATAAAATAGTTGCTCACCCCGGGGAGCTGCTCGAGGCCGGTGGCAGCGGCGGAGAGATTCGCTCCCTCAATTCTCATTCTCAACACGCGAGTGGACGGTTTCGGCGGCGGTTGCACTTTTGGCGGAAACTGCGCCCCCTGCCCTGGCGACTGCAACGCCAGCGCCGCTTCGCCAGGTTTCAGCAGAATGGTGTAACCTCGGCCGCGCGCCAGGAACCGAACGTCGGGGTCCGCCTGTCCTTGGTTCACCTCAAAGCTCATCGGCAAGGCGGCATAGGACTTCCACACGCGAGCTTTCGACAAAGGAAAGCCCTGCGGGGGTGAAGGCATGCCGGCAGGTTTGTGGCCCACAGGATTCAACACGGTGAGGAGAATAGAAAGCAGTAAGAAAAAGATACTCAGCATATCCACCTTCAAATTCAAAAGTAGAATTTAACTGCAAATTGGATGGCGCGCGCATCATTCGGGTTGTCGCGCGTTGAACTGATCTGGCCGAAGTTCGAAGTGTTGAGAAAATCCAGGTTGGAGGGTTGTGCAAAGAATGGGTGGTTCAGCGCGTTGTAAGCTTCCGCGCGGAACTCGACCCGGACATTCTCTTTAACCTGGAAGCTCCGACGAAGGGCCGCGTCGAGCCGGATAAGGACCGGTCCGTAAACCTGAGTGGCGCCGCCTCCCAGCGGGGCAAGGTTGCCCTGCCCGGTCGTGGTGACCACAGGAGGATTATAGAAAGCCGCGGGACTCCAGTACTGGCCCACAGTGTGCGGACCGTTGTTGGGCTTCGCTCCCTGCACCTCCAGAGCGTCGCAGCCCACGCCCGCAGCGGCCGTAATGGTACACGGAATAGTCACGGGCTGGCCACTCGCGTAAGTGAAAATCCAGTTGAGAGTCCAGTTGCCGAGGATTCTCCCCCTGATGTCGCCTTTCCCCGCCAAGTATTGTCTTCCCGGCCCGAAAGGAAAGTCATACCCGCCGCTGAAATGACCCGTATGTCGAACCTCGAAGTCCGCCTGTTGGTAATCACCCCTGACACCGAAAGATTGGATGTTGGGGGCACGATAAGTTTGCGGGTTGGTGAGGTTGAAAAAGTCCAGGGCATCCGTCTTGGTCCTCGCATAAGTATAATCGGCAAGGAAATTAAGCCCGTGCCCTAGATTTTTCACATATTGCACTTGACCGGAATTGTATTTGCTGTCTCCTTCTGTCTCCAGATAACTCGAGGCATAGGCGAAGCTCAGGAAAGGTTCATAGGTTTGGGGTTGTTCGGAGGGGGGGAGCAGCTCGTTCACCTCATTCAGTCCCGGGTTTATCAACAGATGGTGGCCTACGGTCGTCACCCAGGTGAACTGAAGAAGATCATTGTTATGCCGTTGATATTGCACCGAGAGATTCAAATTGTTGGTATAGGGATTCTTGAAATTCTGCTGCATACCTCGCAATACCAATTCGTTAGCCGAAGCCGCCAACGACGTGAGTGGAACAGGCGCCAGACCTTCTTCCAAAGTCGCGTTACTCAAGGTCGAGGGATAGGTGATTGGGGTGCCGTCATCCAGGCTCCTGTATTGGTAATTGACTTGAAAGGGGTAGTTGCCGTTTAGGCCCCCCTGAGCCCCCTGATTCACCAGTCCGCCGAAAAACGTTCCAAACCCTCCCCGCACCACTACTTGGGGCGAGTACTGATAAGCAAAGCCGATGCGAGGGCCGATATTGAGCCTTTGGGTATATATCATCGAGCCTCGGCGTATATAGTTAAGTTTGACGTTGTCGTTAGTGAGGGTATTGGTAAAGTCAGTAGAGAGTGTATTTATATAGCTGGTGACGCAGGTGACTGGGTACGCAGGGCCGCAAGGGAGAGTATCGAATCCCCGGCCGGAAGGAATCAGATACTGAGCCTGCCCGGCGCTGCCCGGAATGAAATTCGCCTCCGCACTGAAGTTCTCCTTCCAAGGTTGGAAGTATTCCCACCTTCCGCCCAAGGTGATGGTCAGGTCGGGGCGATACTTCCATTGGTCTTGGAGATAGGCGGCGTAGTAAAGCCGCCAGTTGTACGAATCGATGTTGCTGATGTTGGAGGCGAAAACCTGGTTCGGCCCTCCCACGTAATTGCGCCCGAAAGGCACCGTCGTCTTCTCCGGAGTCAGAACAAACTGAGCCACTCCCGTGCTGGGATCGAGGGAATTGGCAATGGAAGCGAAGTTGCCCGAGAAGCCGAACTCCCCGCGGGAATAAGGAGGCTGATTGATGGCGTCTTTAATCTGCATGGCCTCACCGCCGCCAGTTACGGTGTGATGCCTCTTGGTCTTGGTGAAGCCTTCGCTTACCTGGTAGGTCGCATTGTAATCAATCGCGGGCATATAGGGACCGCTTCCCAGCGGAGAGTAAATCCCGACATTGATGGTGGGTAGGCCGCCGTTGCCGGTGAATTGTGGAACACCCGCAATCCCGAGCTGCGCAGGGATATCAGTCAATTGGTTGGCGTACGCTTGCACCCTCTCCAGCTCCACATAGCTGCCAGCCAGCCGGATATTGTGGATCAGGGTTGAGGAAGAGACGTGGTTGATGCTCAAGACCCCGTTCACCGCCTTATCGGTCTGCGTGTAACCTCCGCCATCCGCGTAGTCCGGCGTACCGCCCACCTGCGCCGGGAAAGGACTATCCTGTAATTGGGGGTTATCGAGAAAGCTGACGCGGACGAACGCTTGATTGCGATCGCTCATGTGGTGATCGACGCGAATGTCAAACTGGTTGGCGTCGCCTCGGCTGAATGCGTTGGTGGTGTAGTTGTCGTAGACCGTCGAAATGGTAGGCGCCGGAAAGAGATTCAGGAGCCCCGCCGCCACCGCGTCCACTCGCTTCGCAGGGATCACGTTGCCGGGAAACGGATCCCGGACGTAGCCCGAGGTGGTGGCAGTCGAATGTTCATATGACTCGCCTGTAGTTAACGAGGTTGTCGAGGCAGGATCGAAGATCGTCCCACAGGGCACGGTGCGCCCCAGCACATCCGGTCCGCTGGTGCATTTTGGCTGCCCGGCGATCAAATCCGTGAAATCCGTATAGCCACTGCTTCGCTCATCAAACGTGGGCACGGTGCCAACGAAAGGAACGCCCTGGCGATACTTCGTTCCTTGGTAATCCGCAAAGAAGAATGTCCTGTTCTTGCCATTGTAGACGTTGGGGATGTTCAGGGGCCCACCCAGACTTGCGCCGTACTGGTTCCTGCGCAATTCCGCCTTCCTCAGAGCCACAGCGTTATCAAAGAAGTCCGCGGCATTAGTGTAGTCGTTACTGGAGTAATCCCACGCGCTTCCGTGCATTTCGTTGGTGCCTGATTTTGTGGTGGCATTGACCACCGCGCCAGCCGCACCTCCGACGGCAGCGCTATAAAGGGTTTGCACTCTGAATTCTTCAATGGCTTCCATGGCAGGAAGGACTTGATACCCAGTGCCGGGGAGGAAGTCTGGGAAACGGTTGTTGTTGTCAGCTCCGTCGAGGAGATAATTGTTTTGGGCAGGCTGAACGCCGTTGGCCGCGAAACTCCCCGTCGCCGCCAGCTGGATGGGGGCGGGGCCGCTGAGGACTTCGGTTTCTGCGAAACTCTCCTGCGTCGACAAACCAGCACCCGTGGGTCCGCTGGGGCTTATGCCGGGAAACAACTGCGACAAAAAGGTAAAGTTGCGGGTGAATACGGGAAGAGACTCAACCGCGAGTGGAGTCAGCATCTTGTCCGCAGGCTCGTAAGTGTAAGACGCAGTCGATCCTGAAGAAACGGTGGCGCCCGAAGCAGCCTGGGAGGCAACGAGTTGGAAATTGACCTCCACCTGCCGCTGGATTTCTACCACCACCCCCGACTGAAAGGCGGGAACAAATCCTTGCAACTCGACCGATACGGTATAAGTGCCGACCTTGACGGGCACGAAATCATAACTGCCGTCTCCCCGGGCGTAAGTGGACCTCGTAATGGCGGACGCTTCATTCTTCAGAAAGACCTTGGCGCCGGCTGCTCCTTCACGCGCGGGGTTTTTAATGGTCCCAGCCACGCTTCCCGAATCAACTTGCGCGGACACCCCTTCGCACGCGAGTACAATACAAACCAGGAAGCCGCTGGTTCGCATCAACCTGATGAACTTTGAAATCGCTCGTGTCAAAGATTCCTCCAGTAACCGCGTATGGTACGGTACGCCCCCTTGCGCGGGGCATTTTGGGCTAAGCCAAGCCGCTTACGTTTTCAACTAATCTTCCCTTGGCCTTTGTTCTTACCTTGCTGTGCGCCTGCTCTTTGTTGTTGCGCAAGAGAATTACACTGTCGCGGGCTGCCAATTCCCCTCTGGGCCTGGCAGCACCATTCTCAACTCAAACGCTTCCTTAACGCATCCTGCTGCCGGAACAATCCAGCGATTTTAGCCTGAGCGGGGGGTCCAGTTACAGGGGTATATCGCCCCACCGGACACAAATCACAGGTATCAAGAGCATTGTAAAGTGGTTGGAAGGCGATAAGAGGGCAGTGGTTTTCCCTCTCGGTGTTAGGTTGGTGTAAATGTTTACTTACACAGAGTTGATCTCGCCCCCCTGCCTTTTCACACCTTTCAACTCTCCTCCTCGCGTTGGCAAAATATCTTTACTGCTCAGGCAGGATTTCGCAACCTACCGCCCTCACTTCATTCCCGGCAACATCGTTGGGCGGTGATGCCCGCAAAGGAGCGCGGACCCCGCTCCTGCGGAACTTGCGGCTTTCAGCCCGCCTCAGGAACTCACCCAAGAAACTTGTAGCCAAGCCCCATTATAGTCTGAATAAACTGCGGATGGCTAGGATCTGCTTCCAATTTGCGCCGCAGGGTAAAGACATGCACGTCCACGGTTCGCGTCGAAGGCACTCCGCTGTACCCCCAAACTTCCTTCAGAAGCTCCTTTCTGGATAACGTCGCTCCCGGGTGCTCGATGAAGTATTTTAGCAATTGAAACTCCCTCGCCGATAGAGCCACCGGGGATCCCTGCCGATAAACCTCGGCGCGGCGGAAATCCACCCGGACGGGGCCGAATTGGTAGATCGCGCCCGGCATCCCACTCCCGCTCGGAGCGCGGCGCAAATGGGCCTCGATCCGGGCGAGCACTTCCAGCATGTCGAAGGGTTTGGTAACGTAATCGTCCGCTCCGATCTTCAGACCCAAAACTTTATCGATGGTCTGGCTGCGAGCGCTGAGCATCAAAATGGGCGCGGTAATCAATTGCTGGCGGAGTTCCCGGCAAACATCAAGGGCGCTTTTCCCCGGCAGCGTGATGTCCAAGACGATCAGGTCGAAGTAATCACGCGTCGCGCGCTCGAGGCCCGCCTCCCCGTCCGCAGCGACTTCAACGCTGTAGCCTTCACACTGCAAGTCGTCCCGCAGAGCCGCCGCAAGCTCCGGTTCGTCTTGGATCAAGAGGATCCTCTTCATTTTCCGGCTGTTTGCCGCCGCCCGCCGGCCCGCTTCCATACCCTTGGCGCGCTCTGTCGCAACCTTCTCCATACGTCCAGCCATGTAGCCTGTCGCGAATTTAGCCTGGTGTCAAGCCGGAAACTAGTCTGATCGTTAGCTAACCCCCCCCCCTTGCTCTAAGCCGGGTTGCCGTGATACCCTGTTCCTGGCGGAGGGCGTGGAAGCAGGCACGCGCGAATGTCCCATGAATTGGCGGCTGCCCATCGCGTTGAGCGTTTCGATGCTTGCGACGGTCTTCCTTGCGCCCCTGTCCGCGCAAATGCGCGGCATGCGCGCAGCCGCCCCTGCTCCTCGAACGCCTGCCTCTTTCAGAGCGGGCGGGAGAACCGGCTTCGGCTCCCGGGGACTGGGCCGGCGCGGGTTCTTCCCAGGCAGCAGGTTTTTCCCTGGCTGGGCATTTCTGCCGCCCCCCTTCTACGCCGATTTCGATTATGACTACGATTACGACTACGGGCCGGAGGCGATCCAAGCGCCTCCACCCTGGGTAGTCCCTACGCAAGCGGATCAGCCGCCTGCCCCGGCGAAGCCAATTGAGCCACTGGTGCTCGAGCGCCACGGCGATGAGTGGGTGCGGATTGCAGGGTATAGCCAGTCGACCGCTTCAGCACAGTCAATGAAGCCCAGTGCCGAGCAAGCCCCTAACCCACCCTCCGAATCAGCAGGACAAAATAATGCAGGCCAGCCGGCGGCCCCCAAGCTTCCACCCGCGGTGTTGGTCTTTCGCGACGGTCACCAGGAAGAGATCGAACGGTACACGATCATCGGTCCGGTCATTCACATACGCGCGGATTATTGGAGCACAGGATCGTGGACAAGAAAGGTCGCGATTACCGATTTGGACCTCCCCGCCACGCTGAGAGTGAATCGGGAGCGGGGTGGAAAGTTTAGTCTGCCTTCCGGGCCTAATGAAGTGGTGGTCCGGCCGTAGATTCCCCCATTGCATCGATCAATTGGCCTGCGCTCAGGACTGTGGCCAAGCGCGGGAAAATCTTCTCAACGAGACTGCGGTGCACCTCGGGGTCGAGGTCCGCTACCCTCGGCTCCGCCGCAGTTAGCGCTGGTGCTAGTTCGTAATTTGGGCGCTTCTTCTTTGGTGGGCCTGGGTAGAGTTGAACTACCGACCTCACCCTTATCAGGGGTGCGCTCTAGCCAGCTGAGCTACAGGCCCGCTGCCTGGTCGGGGCTGCGGAAGCAACCCGCGGATCCTGGCGGGAGGTTTTATAAGTATAGGTGGAGGAACGGCTTCACGCAAGTGGAATCCACCATATGTGTTTTCATAGCCTTTTAGTCACCCCTGTGGTATAAATAAAAAAAAGGGTGGACTACCGTCTGAAGTTGGCCCGGATGCGGGGCAGAATTTCTCAAATATAGTAAGGAATTCCGTATGTCGGAAGTTTGCAAAGACGTTCTCCCCAATGGTCTCACAATTCTCTCGGAGACGATGCCTGCCGTCCGCTCCGTCTCCATAGGCATCTGGGTGAGGACCGGTTCGCGTCAGGAAAGCGAGGAGGACAACGGCATCTCGCATTTCATCGAGCACATGGTCTTCAAGGGGACCACCAACCGAAGCGCGGAGCAAATTGCCCGTGAGGCCGACTCGATCGGTGGCCATCTGGACGCCTTTACGGCCAAGGAGTGTACGAGCTTCTCCATCAAGGCTTTGGACGAGCATGTGCCGCGGGCCTTCGACATCGTTTCGGACCTGTTCCTCAATCCTCTCTTTCAACCTGAAGACATCAGCAAAGAATCGAAGGTCATCCAGGAAGAGATCAAGATGGTCGAGGACACGCCCGACGACTTGGTGCACGAACTGTTCACGCAGAGCTACTGGCGAGGGCATGCCTTGGGCAGGCCGATTCTGGGCACTCGGCACACGGTGAGCAGCTTCAACCAGGAGCGTCTCTACGGCTATTTCCGCCGCCACTACACCCCTAACAGCACGCTGGTAGCGGCCGCGGGAAACGTCGAGCACGAGCGCTTCATCGATCTGGTGGCGCGGTATTTTAGCGACCTGCCGCGCGGGCCTGCGGCCGACGACGGTCCCCCGCCCACGCCCCACCCCAGCATTCGCCATCGGCATAAGAAAGAGCTCGAACAGGTTCACCTTTGTGTGGGCGCGCCTTCCTACCCGCAGCCGCACGAGAAGCGCTTTGCCTGTTACATCCTCAATACGGTGCTGGGTGGCGGGATGAGCTCGCGCCTGTTTCAGAACATTCGCGAGAAGCGGGGGCTTGCCTACTCGGTTTTTTCCGGCCTCAGCAGCTTTCGCGATGCAGGTTGCCTGAGCGTCTACGCAGGCACCTCGCTGGAGAGTGCGCGCCAAGTCTTGGGCCTCATCCTCGAGGAGTTCCGTCAGTTGAAGTCCCAGCCCATCGGCGAGGAGGAGCTCCAACACGCCAAAGACTATCTGAAGGGCAACCTTCTACTCAGCCTGGAGACGACAGGCAGCCGCATGGCGAATGCGGCGCGGCAGGAAATGTATTTCGGGCGCAATATCTCGCTCGACGAGGTCTCCCGGCGCGTCGGCGAGGTAACTTCTCCCGAAGTCCTGGAAGTGGCGCGCGAGTTCTTCCAGACGGACCGGCTTGCAGTCACTTTCCTCGGGCCCGTCAACAGCTTCAGGTTCACCCGCGCCGACTTGGCTTGCTAGGCCTTGCGGCGCGGCCCTCGAATGCAACCAAAGACCGGGCTTTTCATCTTTCACCAGCCCTTGAGGGGGAAGGAGGAACCGTGATTATCGTTCACGTGCACGTTCGAGTCAAAGCGGAATTCATCGAGGCCTTCAAGGAAGCCAGCATCGAGAATGCTCGCCACAGCGTGGAGGAGCCGGGCATCGCCCGCTTCGACGTGATTCAGCAGGCCGATGACCCTGCCTGCTTCCTGCTGGTCGAGGTTTATCGCAGCGAGGAAGCCGCCGCCAAGCACAAGGAGACGCTGCATTATGCCGCCTGGCGTGGCGCCGTAGCCTCCATGATGGCGGAGCCTCGCACGAGCGTGAAATACTCCAATATCTTTCCCGCCGATGAGGGTTGGTGAGGCGGCGGTGCGTTTCGAATTTGCCACGTCCACACGCATCGTGTTCGGGCCAGGCGAGGTCCGCGCGGTTCCTCCCGCTGCAAAGGCGATGGGCCAGCGGGCGCTGCTGGTCCTAGGCCGCTCGCCGGAAAGTGTAGCCTTCCTGATCGAGGCGCTGAAGCTGGAGGGAATCGGCTGCGTTAGCTGGCCTATACAAGCGGAACCCTCCGTTTCCCTGGTTCGGCAGGGTGTGGAACTCGCCCGCCGGGAACAGTGCGACCTGGTGATTGCCTTTGGCGGAGGGAGCGCCATTGACGCGGGCAAGGCCATTGCCGCGCTTCTGACCAACGGTGGCGAGTTGAGCGATTATTTGGAGGTGATTGGCAAGGGCCAGCCTCTCCAAAATCCTCCCGTACCCTTCATCGCCATCCCCACCACCGCCGGCACAGGGTCTGAAGTCACGCGCAACGCCGTCCTGGCTTCCGCCGAGCACCGAGTCAAAGTTAGCTTGAGGAGCCCGTTGATGCTGCCGCGGCTGGCTGTGGTGGATCCGGAGTTGACGCTCGACTTGCCTCCGGTGCTCACGGCCAGTACGGGGCTCGACGCGCTCACACAGTTGATTGAGCCCTACGTCTCGAGCCGCGCCAATCCCCTGACCGACGGCTTCTGCCTCGAGGGCTTGCGCCGTGTCAGCCGCTCGCTGCGCCACGCTTATCACAGCGGGCGCGACCGTGCGGCGCGTGAATTCATGTCGCTGGCGAGCCTGCTGGGCGGACTCGCGCTGGCCAACGCCGGCCTGGGCGTGGTGCACGGCTTCGCCGCGCCGGTGGGGGGCATGTTCGACGCTCCGCACGGAGCCGTCTGCGCCGCGCTGCTGCCGCACGGGATGGACATCAACATTCGCGCCTGCCGCGCTCGAGCCCCGGAAGGCGAGGCGCTGCGCCGCTATGAAACCGTGGCGCGCCTGTTCACTGGCAAGCCCGACGCCCTCGCCGAAGAAGGAGTGGAATGGGTTCGCCAACTGTGCCAGGAATTGCAGATTCCTCCTCTGCGCTCCTACGGGATTCAGGAACGGGATGTAGCCACCCTTGTCGAAAAAGCCTCCAGAGCCAGCAGCACCAAAGGTAATCCCATCACCCTCACATTGGATGAGCTGCGCGAGGTATTAACCCGCGCCTTATAGCAGTCGAGGGGACGGCAAGCCGTCCCCCCACAACCCACTCAGAAGTCAAACCGCACGGCTAATTGCCCCGTGCGATTTCCGCCCAGTCCCTGTGGGATGCGGAGGTCCCAGCCATTGGAGTTGGACGGGATAGGCACAAGCGTCTGGTAGTTGCACGCAGGATTCGCCTGATTCAAGTTGGCGTTGGGCAGCGGATACCAGTCATTGAGCAATGTGCTCGCGACGGGATTGATGCAGTCCTTAGAATTGGCGCAGGGGTTGCCCGGGCCGCCTGGGATGGTGTTGTTCGAGTAGGGTGCGCCCGTAAAGGGGTCCATCAGTACGCCCGGGGTTCCTGGGGCATTTACCAGAGCAGTCAAATCGCCTGCTCGTTCCGCTGCCGTCGGAACAAGAAGTTCTTCCGGGGCAGAAGTAGTCTTGCGGTTTCCTTCGTAGTCCAAAAAGAAAAACGTTCTGTCTTTCCCGTTATAGAGATGGGGAATGGTGACGGGGCCGCCCAGGCTTCCGCCGAAGGTATTGAAATGCTTGGGCGCCTTCGTCGCGAAATTGTAAATGTTCGCGTCCAGCGCGTCGTTCTGGAGGTAGTCGAACAGACTTCCATGAAGCTGGTTGGTCCCGCTTTTGGTAGTGAACGTGACGTCACCCATCTGCGCGAACTCGGCGTTATTGTTGAACGCCGTGACGTTCATTTCCTGAATCCCTTCTTCGGAGGGAAAAGCGTCTTTCAAGGCCCCATTCATGCGCACGTTCGCGGTGGAGATCCCGTCCGCCGAGTAACCCGTCTGGGCCGAGCTCGAGCCGCCCACATTGATGTTTCCCTGACTGTCCGTCGTGACATTGGGGTTCGTTGCCAGCGCCGCGAGGGGGGCGCCCAATCTGAGCCAGCAAGTTCAGGTTTTGGTGGACGCCCTTATGTAGTCAATGATCCTAAAATATTCCCTGATAATACAATTCAATGTTTTTATTATTTGGATAGGCTCCGAGACGAAATCCGAAACCCGAAATTCGAAAATAGGCGCGTTTCTCGAATTTCGCTTTTCAAGTTTCGATTTTCGATTTTCGTTTTTCGGGTTTTGCCCTAGCACGACCCCAATGCCAAATTCAGTATGGAAGAGCACCCGTCAGAAAATCCTAAAGATCACATAAGGAACTCGTAAGGGGATGATTGAAAGTTTTTATTGTGCGGATTAGGTGTGGTTCTAAACGAGTTTCGATTTTCGAGTTTCGGCTCTGGTCAACTCTTGGGCACATCCGGGCGGTTCCACCATCCGCCACCCAGCGCCTGAAACAAGGCGGCAGTGTCGGCATAGCGATTGGCTTGCGCCTGAACCAAGTTAATAACGGCTAGCTGATAGGCTTGTTCCGCGCTTAAGAGCGCCAGGTAGCTGACGTAACCGGACTGATACTGTTTTCTGGCCAGGTCCAGGGTGATGCTGGAGGCATTTTTTGCGTCTGCCGCGGCCTGCAAGGCGTCAGCGTCTTGTTGCAGCGCATGCAGTGTGTCAGCGACATTCTGAAAGGCGGTCAAGACCGTGCTGCGATATTGTTCGGCAGCCTGAGTAAAAGCGGCTTGGGCGGCGCGCTGCCGATGCCGCAGGGTACCGGCATCAAAGATGGGCTGGATGATTCCTGCGGTCAAATCCCAAAAGCCATTGCCGTGTGAAAACATCCTGCTGATTGCATCCGGCGAGCTGCCGGCATCGGCGGTCAGGGTAATAGTCGGGATCCGGTTCGCAATGGCTACGCCGATGAGGGCGCTGGCAGCATGGAGGTTCTCCTCCGCCTGACGCACGTCCGGGCGCTGCTCGACGAGTTTCGAAGGCAGGCTGAGCGGCAGTTCCTGCGGCAGGTGCAGATTCGGCAGCTCAAACTTTTCGGTCAAGTCCTGGTTGGGGAACCCGCCCGCCAGCACCGCCAGCAGGTCACGTTGTTGCGCCAACTGCTTCATCATGGGGGGCATGGTGGCGATGACTTGCGCGAGCTGCGATTCTTGCGCCGCCACGTCGAGTTCGCTCGCATACCCCTTCGCATACTGTTCCCGTAAAATCTTGAGCATGTCGGTGTTGATGGAGATGAGCTCCTCGGTGGCTTTTATCTGCCCCCGCAAGGATGCCTCTTGTATGGCCGCGGCGGCGACATTTGCGCTCAGTGTGATATGCGTCGCGATCAAGGCAAAACGCGCCTGCTGGGCCTGCGCTGCGAGCGACTCCACGGTTCTGCGGTTTAGACCGAAAACGTCCGGCACAAACGAGACGCTCACCTGCGGCGTATAGAGGCTGTAATTCTGGATGTTGGCGTTGAGGACAGGTGAAAGGTCCTGCGCTGTCCTCGCCCGGGTCACCGCAAAACTTCCGGTAACACTGGGATAGTAAAAACCTCGTTGGGCCAGCACATTTTCTCTTGCCACTATCAACGCCGCCTGCGCCGCCTTGAGGTCGGGATTGGCTTTGAGCGCGCGCTCAATCAAATCGTTGAGTGGCTTCGAGTGAAACAATACCCACCACTCTCCCGGAATATCTTGCCCTTTCTCAAAGTGTTGCTCCTCTCCCCCAGCGACCTTGGCCGTGCTGTTGGTAGTCGAAATCGGAGTGGGCGTATAGCCGCCCACATCCGGCGGAGCGGGCTTCTTGAAGTTGGGCCCCACAACGCAACCAGGGGTGAGTAATAAGGCAGCGGTGGCGACGAAGAGGGCGAGGCGTGATTTGAGTGTGCGAAACATGGATCTAGTTCCTTACCAGGTTCTGATTCGCGCGTCACAGGCGCTCTAGATTGCGGCCCGTCAGTTGACGGGCCGCACTCCAAACGTCTCGACCGCTCTACATCTTGTTACTGCCTGCGGTTCATACGGGTTCCGTTGAGCGCCGCGGCACTGCTGCTGCGCGAGTTCGGCGCTCCAGCTACGACTGCGGGGTTAGGGCTGCGATGGCGCACAATGCTGAAGGATGGTGCGGTGGGCCGGACGACACTCGGCGCCCGAGCAGCCAAGGTGTTGTTGACTGTTTCGCTGCGGACGAACCCGCTTTTTGCCACGCCAGCGAATTTGCTTGAACCCGGCTGTCCAAGATTCATGGGATTTCCAGCAGGGGAACTCTGACGATGATTCGGAAGCTGTTTAGGAGGATTTACCTTCTGGGATGCTGCCCCCAAGTGACCCCTCGCCCGCCTGCGGGCCGCAGCGGGGTGTGCGCCCTGAGCGTCCGTTACTCTTCGGCCGGCGAAGGCCCGTCCCGCGCCGGCTGATGAAAGCGCCGGGCGCGCATCACCCGCTCCCCTAGCGAGCCTGTGTGGCGGCGTCAAATGGTGTGAAAAACCGATCCGAGTTGGAACCCCCTCACCCGTCCCGCAGCGGCTGGTGAAACCGCTGTCGCGGGACACCCTCTCCCCCAAGGGGGAGAGGGCTGAGTTTTCACACATACCCCAAGCAAGAGGGCAAAGAAATAATAAAAGGAGGCAGGTAATCTTCATCCTGATTGAACCTCCGATGCTGGGTGATTGTCGCGGCCTAGAAATATCATTCTCAGCGCGGGCACAGCGAGAAGCAGCATGACGGGGCCGAGCAGCATGCCGCCCACGATCACCGTGGCGAGCGGACGCTGCACCTGGCTGCCGATACCCGTGGAAATGGCCGCGGGAAAGAGGCCAATGCAGGCCGAAAGCGCCGTCATCAGCAGTGGGCGCATGCGCGTGCTTGCGGCGCGGTACATTGACTCCATGGGCGCCAAGCCCTTATCTCTTTCGTGGTTGTAAAAAGTCATCATCAGGATACCGTCCATGACGGACACGCCGAAGAGCGAGACGAAGCCGATGGCGGCGGAGATGCTGAAATGGAGACCTGCGATATAGAGGGCCAGGATGCCGCCCACCACCGCGTTAGGGATGCCGGCGAGCGCCAGAAGGCTGTCGCGCATGTTATTGAACAAGCTGTAGAGCGCCCCGGCAATCAGCACGAAGCTGAGCGGCACAATAATCTCCAGACGTTTTTTGGCTTCCTGAAGGTCTCCGAACTCGCCCGCCCAAACCAGCCGGTATCCCGGCGGAAGTTTCACGTTGTTCGCGATCCGCGTCTGAGCCTCCTCGACCGTGCCGCCCAGGTCGCGGCCACGGACACTGAACTTGACCGGGATGAAACGCTGCACGCTCTCGTGATAAATCCAGGCAGCTCCCGTATCCAGGGTGATCGTGGCTAGTTCGTTCAAGGGTATGTATGCATTGGCGCCACTCGAGGTTTGATAGGCCACTTTGATGTTGCGGATTTTTTCGATGCTGTCGCGGTATTCCGGCGTATAACGGACGACGAGCTCGAACTGCCGGTCGCCTTCCAGGACCGAAGTCGCTACGGCTCCACCCATGGCCGCTTGCACGACCAAGTTAACATCACCGGAATTGAGGCCATAGCGCGCCGCCTTGGCACGATCCACCTTGATGTTCAAGTTTGGCTGTCCCAGGACGGGGAAGATGCCGAGGTCCTCAATGCCCCGCACCTGGCTCATTTGGTCGCGGACCTGCTCGGCAAGTTTGGTGATGGTTTGGAGATTGGGACCGACGATCTTGACCGAATTCACGCCTTTGACGCCCGAGATTCCTTCCTCGATGTTGTCCTCAATGTATTGGGAGAAATTGAAGACGACCCCCGGCAGCTCGTTATTAAACTCCGCTTGAATCTGGTCGGTTAACTTATCCTTGTTCAAGCCTTTGGGCCATTCGTCAAAAGGCTTGAGGGGTGCGAAGAGTTCGACGTTGGAGAAGGGTGAAGCGTCGCTGCCGTCGTCCGGCCGGCCATGCTGGGAAACCACAGTAAGGACTTCGGGGTGTCGCAGGAGAATTTCGCGCATTTTTCTCGTCGCTGCCTCACCATCTTGCAGCGAGAGCGTGATCGGCATGGAAGCGCGAATCCAAAAGTTGCCTTCTTCCAAATGCGGAAGAAACTCGCTGCCGAGTTTCGGTGCGATCAGGAAGAAGGTTCCCAGAGAAAAGGCAAGTTCGATTCCTACCACGAGAAAGCGGTGATTGAGTGAAAACCGCAGCGCAGGATTGTATACATGGTGCAACAGGCGGACGACGATGGTTTCGGCTTCCTTCACGTGCTTGGGGAGCAGCATGGAAGCGATCACGGGCGTGACCGTAAACGTTGCGATCAGGGCGCCGGCCAGGGCGTAGCCGTAAGTGCGCGCCATAGGGCCGAAGATCTGACCCTCAACTCCCTGCATGGTGAACAAGGGCACGAAACCGGCCACGGTGATGAGCGCCGAGAATAGAACCGCTTTGTCCACCTGCATGGCGCTGATCAGAATCAGCCGCAATCGATCCGTCCATCCGTGAGCTGCCGTTGAATGTTCCGAGGGTCTCGTCGGGTCGGGCCCCCAAGCTCCCCCCGCCAGGCGCTCGAGCAGGCTCCGTCTTTCCTCCGGGTCGCGCTGAAAATTCTTGAAGATATTCTCCACCAGGATCACGGCCGAATCCACGATGATGCCGAAATCCACCGCGCCCACCGAAAGCAGGTTCGCGCTTTCGCCCGTAATCACCAAAAGGATGGTGGCGAAAAACAGCGCGAAGGGGATGTTCAATCCCACGATGGTCGCGCTGCGGAGATTACCGAGGAAAATCCATTGGATCAAGAAGACCAGCAGGCATCCGAAAATCAGGTTGTGCAGAACCGTGTGCGTGGTGATGGCGATCAAGGAGGAGCGGTCGTAATAAGGAACGACCCTGACTCCCGGCGGCAGGCTCCCATCGTGATTCAGCTTGTCAATGGCCGCTTTGACCTTGGGAATCATGTCGGCGGTCTTTTCCGTTCGCCTCATCACCACGATCGAGCCCACCACATCGTCCTGCTGGTCGCGGCCCAGAATGCCGAGCCTTGGCCGGTAGCCGACCGACACCTTGGCGACATCCCGGACCAGCACGGGGACACCGTTGGCCTGGGCGAGAACCACATTTTCAATGTCGTCAACCTTGTAACCCTGCCGCAAATCATCATTGCCGCCATCATCAATGAGACCGACGCCGCGGATATTGATCGACTGCTGGCCCACGCGGATTTCGCGTCCGCCCACGTTGAGGTTGGCGTTGCCCAACGCCGTCAGGACCTGGGGCACGGTGATGCTGTAGGCTTCCAGCTTGTGAGGGTCCACATCGACCTGGAATTCCTTCGTGGGGCCTCCCCAACTGTTGACGGCAGCGATGCCGGGAATGGTCAACAGCCGGCGCAGGACAATCCAATCCTGAACCGTGCGCAGATTGGTGACTCCGAAATGCTTTGGACCGACGACTTGATAACGATAGATTTCACCCGTCGAGCTGTTCGCTTGAATGGTGGGCACCAGACCGCCCGGCAGGCTAACATTCTGTTGCATCGCCACCGATGCCTGGGCGTAAGCGAAGTTGTAGTCCACCCCATATTTGAAGGTGACGCGCACAAAGGACAATCCATAGAAGGAGGTCGAGCGGATGACATCGATGCCGGGGGTGGTGTAGAGGCCAATTTCCGTGGGAAGCGTGTAGTAACGTTCCATCTCCTCGGCCGAGAGGCCTGGCGCCTGCGCGGTAATTTCCAAGATCACAGGCGTAGGGTTTGGATACGCCTCAATATTGAGCATCTTGAAAGCTATGACCCCGGCGCCGGCAAACAACAGTAGGCCCAACACCACAATCGGGCGGCGGCTCAGGCAAAATGCGATGAGAGATTTGAACATAGGGGTTAAGAGTGTCATTCCGAGCGGAGCGAGGAATCATGCTCTGATTCTTTCTTCCGCATGACGCCTCGCTATGCGGTTTGCCGCCGGGCGAGATTCCTCCCCTTCGCTCTGCTCAGGGTCGGAATGACAGCGTTCACAATCGTTTTCAGCATCCGGCTAGTCGCTCGGTGGTGCTTGCAGCATGTTGCTCAGAAAGACGGCGCCGTCTGCCACGACCAGTTCTCCGCGCTGCAAACCCTCGAGGATCTGAACCCAGTCGTCCTTTCGCAGGCCGGTCTTGATAACTCTTTGCACAAAATGGTGGCGATCGGTTGTCACCCAAGCCGTCATCGTGCCGTCGGATTCGCGTACCACGCCATTCGCGGGTATGGCAGTGGCTTCCACCGGGTCGTGAACGCGAATCACGAAATTAGCGAGCATTCCGGGATGCAGCTCATTGTCGGGGTCCGCGATTTCGGAACGGATCGTTACGCGATGCGTATTCGGATCCACCGACTCGTAGATCTTCGAAACCCTCCCCAAGAACACGCGGTCGGGATAAGACATCACCCGGACTTGAACCTGCTGGCCCAAATGAAAAAGCGGGATTTCGCTTTCAATGACGTTCGCCAGCATCCATTTAATCGTGACGTCGGACACCGCATAGGGCGCCGGCATGTTACCCGGCTGCACCAACCACCCCGGCTGTGCGTTTTTGGAGGTGATTTTGCCGGGAATGGGACTGCGTACCACCAGGGCGGGATCGATCTTGCGCGAGGCGATTATTTGATCGATTTCGGCATCCGTTTTGCCAAAAACGCGGACGGCATCGCGCGCTGCTTTGAGCGCGCCTTCCGCGGTTTGTTGATCGGAGGCCGCCTGTTCCTTCTCGCGCTCGGCCACTCCGCCCAGACCCTGGACGCGCGCCAGTTCCTTGTTAGTCAGCTCGAAAGTCGCCGCCGCGCCGATCAGCGTTGACTCCGCCTGGATGAGGTCAGGACTCTTAATGGTGTAAAGAGGCTGGTCTATGTGAACTTCGGCGCCAAGCTGCGCCAGAGTCGCGATGATGGTCCCCTGATAATCCGGGAAAACTTGCACGGACAGGTCTTCGTCATAATCAATGTTGCCCACCGCTTCCTTCTCAACGGGGAAAAGGTAGCTTCCCACCGGTTCGATCTTGATCGAGCTCAGTTGGCTGGGCGACAGGTCCAAGGTCGCTTCGGACGGGGACGTGTTGGACTTTGCGCCTGATTCCTGCGGCGTATTCGCGTTGGTAGCCTGACTGCGACTGCGGCCGGATTCCAGCAGTCCCGTGGCGACGACAATCGCCACGGCCGCCACCAACACTACGGCGAATCTCTTGCTGATGTGAAGCGGATACTCCATCGTTCTCCTCTACTGTCAATTGGAGCGAAGCGGAGAATCTCCGCAGTTCGCTCATCCCAAGATCTCCTGGCACTCGTCATTCCCGCGAAAGGGGGAATCCACCTTCTTCTAGACCGACGTGGCCCCCTTACGCGGGGGTGACGACAAGGATGATTTCATCTCCTACCGTGGGACCAACATAAAAGATTAAGGCTCAGGCTGGCCGTCTTCCAGTTATCTTGCGGGCAATCCGGCCCTATCTCTAGGACACTATCCTTCGGCCAGATTGACCCTATCTTTTGGTCATTGGCGCCGCGACCGGCGGGCGCTTTGATAGAATTATAGACGCGCTGTAGCGGCGGTCTCTCACCGCCGGCCCAAAACTCGTAAGGCTTCCGGCACTCAGAGACCGCGGCTACAGAGAGGGGGCGGTAGCGAGATGCTTTCATTCTTCCTACGATTAAGTCGTGCCAAGCTTCTCTTCGTCGCCGCGATGATGATCTTGATCGTGGCCCTCATTGATTGGCGTGTCGAACTGAACGTCTCTTTTGGCTTTCTATATCTTTTCCCCATGCTGATCGTGGGCAGTTGCCTGCCGCGCTGGCAACTCGCAATACTGGGAGGATTATGTACCTTTCTGGCGGAACTCTTTTCCCCCTTCTGGAGTACGTGGGATCTGGCAGCAGGGGTTCCCCGCGACATCTTCATGTTCGCTGCCTACTTTGGCACCGCGCTCTTTGCGCACGAATCCGCTAAGAACCGGCGGCTGGCAGAGCGGCACGTGCGTGAGGTCGAACAGGAGGCAGTGCTGCGGCGCGACGCTGAGCAGCAGTTGCAAGCGCTCATCGAGAGCAGCCCGGCAGCTATCCTGACAGTGGATTCTGCCGGTAAGATAGTGATGGCCAATCAAGCCGCCCACGTTTTGCTGGATTTTGAGCCTGGGACCTTGCCGGGCGAATCCATCAAGGACTTTCTCCCGCTCTTGGCCCGCGTGCCGACCGCTGACGAATCCATTCCCAGCTTCCGCACCGCGATGCAGTGCAGTGGCCGGCGCCGCGACGGCGAGGTGTTTCTGGCGGACGTTTGGTTCTCCACCTATAAGACCAGCGCCGGGCCAAGGCTGGCGGCTATGCTCGTGGACAGCTCCGAGGATCTTCGCGACGAGGAGGAAGCCAGCCTGCGCCACCTCATGGTTGCTTCGCGCTTAACCGTCGGAGCTGTCTCGCACGAAGTCCGTAACATCTGCGGCGCCATCGCGGTGGTTTACGAAAACCTTTCGCGCCATCACGAGCTGGCGGCGAGTGAGGACTTCCGCGCCCTGGGTGATCTTGTGGAAGGTCTGGGGAAAATCGCCGCCTTTGAACTGCGACAAAGCGCGGGAAGCGAGGAACCGGCAAGTGTGGACCTTGCCACTGTGCTTGACAACTTGCGCATTGTGATCTCGCCTTCACTACGAGATGCGGGTGTGCTGGTTCGTTGGCACGTCCCCAAAACCTTGCCCCGGGTGTGGGCCGAGCGCCATAATCTGTTGCAGGTACTTCTGAACCTGGCCAAGAACAGCGAGCGCGCCATGCAAGACCAGGAGGTGAAAGAGTTCAGAGTCAGCGCGGCCGTGGAAGGTGAACGGGTCGTGGTGCGCGTCCGCGATACCGGTCACGGCATTTCCAACCCCGAACGCCTGTTTCAACCGTTTCAGGAAGGGGCGGAAGCCACCGGGCTGGGGTTGTACCTCTCGCGGGCTCTGGTGAGAACATTTAACGGCGACCTCCGGTACGAACCAGGACCTCCCGGGTGTTGCTTCGCTTTGGACCTCGTGCCTTGTGTGGAAGGTGGGTAGAGGGGGACCACGCTGCCCAGAAAGCGATCGGAAACGAATGGACAAAACCAGAATCCTGTTACTGGATGATCATGCTCTTTTCCGGGCCGGCCTAAGCCGCTTGGTGGAGAGCGAGCCCGACCTGGAGATGACGGCCCTTTGCGCCACACTCGCCGAAGCCACCGAGATCCTCCGCCAAAAACCGATTGACCTCGTGTTACTCGACTACGATCTGGGAAAAGAGAACGGCTTCGAGTTTATTGCACGCGCCCGGGAGCTCGGCTTCGAGGGCCGGTTCCTCATCGTCACTGCAGGAATGAGCGATGTCGAATCTGTCCACGCGGTCAGACTGGGCGTGGGCGGGATTTTTCCCAAGCATTACTCGCCAGGCTTGCTCGCCCAAGCCATCCGCAAGGTCATGGCAGGAGAGACATGGTTGGATCAGAACTCGATCCAGGCATTGGTGCAAGCGACCCAGAGGCGGGAGGCCCCCGACCTAAAAAAGCCTTTCACAGAAAGGGAGAACCAAGTATTGCAAGGCGTGTTTGAGGGGCTCAGCAATAAGGAAATTGGGGCGCGTCTCGACATTTCGGAGAGTTCGGTGAAAGCGGCTCTGCAACAACTCTTCCAGAAAACAGGCGTGCGCACGCGCAGCCAGCTCGTGCGGATCGCGCTCGAAGAAGGCATTGGCCGCAAGAGGTAGAGCAAGTGGGCGCGGCCCTTGTGGCCGCCCTCACGCAACCATCCGTCAGCCGACGGATTGCCCCTGCAACGTGGTTTTTCCACACGCTACATGGGACGGGCTTGCCTACAGAGATTGTGATAAAATTCCTGCCAATGGGTCTCTTCCTCGACACAACGGGGTCTGCGTTGCCCACTCGTCAAGCCCAAACCAAATCCTTCTATAAGGTGTAGCCAGGATGCCTGATATGCATATAGTTCCAAAACCGACACGGTCCCGACTTTGGCTTGCTGCCAAGACGGTTCTCTTCCTAATAGTTCTGAGCTGCCAAGCGGTGGTGGGGCAGCAATCGCCGCCGAGTGTGCGAATCGACCTCGAGCAGGCTATCCAAATGGCGGTGGTCCATAATCACGCCCTGAAGGCCGCGCGGACCGAGATCCAGCAAAGCCAGGCAGAGGAAATCACGGCCGCCATCCATCCCAACCCGGTCTTTACTTATGATGACCTCTATGTCCCCATTTTCACCCCAAGCCAATTGACCGCGAACACGCTCAATGAGATCACGGAGTTTGACCTCGGTGTCAGTTACACGTTCGAGCGGGGGCACAAGCGGCAGGCACGCATTCGGGCCGCCCGCGATCAGACAGCCGTGACACGCTCGCAGGTCAGCGATACGGAAAGAGGATTGATGTTTAACGTGGCGCAGCAGTTTATAGGCATCCTCCTGGCCAAATCGAATCTTCAGTTCGCAACACAGGATCTGGCCAGCTACCAGCAGACCGTAGATTTGAGTAGCGAACAGTACAAAGCGGGGGCGATCAGTGAAGGCGACTTGCTGAAGATCAAGCTGCAATTGCTACAATTTCAGATGGACGTCTCTCAAGCACGGCTGAGTCTGGTCCAAGCTTTCGCTAGCCTGCGCGCCCTGCTGGGCTACGATGCGCTCCCGGAGGGATACGATGTGGTCGGCGAGCTTGCTTGCGAGCCTCTAAAGCTAAATCAAGAGGATCTGCAACTCAAAGCGCTGCAACTGCGCCCGGATTACGTCGCGGCACAACAGGGTGTTACGGCCGCACAGAGCCAATACTCCTTGGCCAAAGCCAACGGCAAACGCGACTTGACCACCACCTTCGACTATACCCACGTTTCAGCACTGAATGCCGCAGGATTGACCCTTAGCATTGAGATCCCCATCTATGACCGAAATCAGGGTGAGATCGCTCGCACCCACTACGCCATCGCCCAGGCGCAGGAGACCAAAACAGGTACCGAACAAGGTGTGATGACGGACGTGGCCAATGCTTACCAGGCATATAAGACCGGCGACGAGGTGGTTCAACTTTACCTCTCCGGCTACCTGAAGCAGGCCGAGGATTCGCGCGATATCAGTGAATACGCTTACAAGCGCGGCGCCGCCAGCCTGCTCGATTTCCTGGATGCCGAGCGAAGTTACCGCGCCACCCAATTAGCTTACCGCCAGGCTTTAGCCACTTCCATGCTCGCCATCGAACAGTTGCGAGAAGTCGTAGGAACGAGGAAACTGCAATGAAAACAGCAAGCAAAACCCTCAAATGGAAAGCGCTTCCTCTAATCCTCGTGGGACTGCTCTTCCTGGCGGGGTGTGGGCAGCGTGGTGCGGACGCCGGAGCCTCTTCGGTTTCCTATGGCCCCGCTCCGGGCGAGGAACCCAAAGCGCAATTGTTCACCGTCCCCCCAGAGCAGATGGCGCACGTCGAGGTGACACCGGTGAAGGTGACGCGTTTGCCTCGCGTGCTTCGCCTGACGGGTTCGGTGGCTTACAACAATTTCAAAACCACGCCGGTCATTACGCAAGTGAGCGGGCCGGTCTCGCGGATTCTGGTTTCACCAGGTGAGGTAGTCCGCACCGATCAACCCATGCTTTATGTGAGCAGCCCGGACTACGCGCAATTGCGTTCCACTTATCTGAAGGCTCGCGACGCCTTTGGATTGGCGGAGAAGAGTTATAACCGCGCGAACGACCTTTATGCGCATCACGCCATTGCCGAGGCGGACCTTCAGCAGGCCGAATCGACGCGAAACCAGGCGCAAGCGGATCTCGAATCGGCCCAGCAGTCGTTGAAGGTTTTGGGGATCAACCAGCTCGATCGTTTGCTAAAGGCCCCGGTTTCACCGGAGATTCCCGTCCTGGCACCCCTGGTCGGGGAAGTGGTGGAAAGGCTTGTCGCCCCCGGCCAAGTGATCCAAGCTGGCGCCACACAATGTTTCACGATCTCTGACATGACCACGGTGTGGGTATTGGCCAATGTTTACGAGCACGACCTGGGATTCGTTCACCTCGGGGACGCCGTGACGATCCAGACCGACGCTTATGCCACCTCCTTTAGCGGAAAGATTTCGTATATTGCCACGGCCCTGGATCCCACTTCCAGAACCCTCCAGGTGCGCATTGAGACCATTAATCCCGGCAAGAAGCTGAAGAGGGATATGTACGTTACGGCGCTTGTTCACGCCGGCGTGACGGAAGGCGCGCTCACGGTGCCGGACGCGGCCATCCTTCGAAATAATGAAAATCAACCGTTCGTTTACGTAGAGGAAGCCTCCGGCCAACCCCATCAGTTCGCGGAGCGGCTGGTCACAATTGGAGATAGCCAGGAGGGCAAGACGCAGATCCTGAGCGGACTGCGCGCCGGCGAACGAGTGGTCGCCGACGGAAGCCTGTTTTTGCAATTTGCCAATTCCTATCAGCGGTAGCGCAGACAACTGACGACTGACCATGATTCATCGCATCGTTCAATTTGCATTAAACCAGCGGTTCCTAATCGTGATGATGACTGCCTTTATGGTTGTGGCAGGAATCGTCGCGTTCCGACGTATGCCGGTGGACGCCTACCCGGACCTCTCGCCGCCCATGGTGGAAGTCATCACGCAATGGCCAGGGCACGCCGCGGAGGAAGTCGAGCGGCTTGTGACCCTGCCCATCGAAGTTGAAATGAACGGAATTCCTCGTCTGGTATTCAAGCGGTCCATTTCGCTCTATGGACTCTCGGACGTCATTCTTACGTTTGAGGAAGACGCAGACGATTATTGGGCACGTCAGGTGACGTTTGAGCGGTTAAGCGACGCCAATGTGCCCACCGGGGTGACGCCTTCGCTGGCCCCCCTGTTCTCGCCCAGTGGGCTTGTTTACCGCTACATCATCGAAAGCCCGGACCACTCGCCCCAGGAAATGAAGACCATCGAGGATTGGGTGCTGGAGCGAGCGTACAAGTCAGTCCCTGGAGTGGCCGACGACTCCGGCTTTGGCGGCACGGTGATGCAATACCAGGTGCTGCTGGATCCTTCTCGTGTTTATGGATATCACATCACCGTCCCTCAAGTGGTTCAGGCTCTCTCTGCCAACAATGCCAACGCCGGAGGCGGATTCTATTCGCAGGGAGGGCAATTCTACTACGTGCGCGGGCTGGGGCTGGTGCGAGACACCAAAGACATTGGCGAAATTGTAGTGACCAGTGTCAACGGCGCTCCGGTCCGGATCAGCGACATCGGCGAAGTGACTATGGGGCACGCGCCGCGGCTGGGGGAGTTTGGCTTCCAGAATAACGATGACGTCGTCGAGGGCGTCATCCTGATGCGCCGAGGCGAACAAACTCAAAATGTTCTAAAAGGAGTGGAGGAGAAAACAAGGGAATTGAATGAGCAGATCCTCCCCAAGGACGTTAAAGTTCGGCCTTATTACGACCGCAGCGATCTGGTGAAGCTAACTACCGAAACGGTAGAGAACAACCTGCTTCGGGGCATGGTGCTGGTGCTGATCGTGCTGGTCTTCTTTCTGGTGAGCTTCCGCGCCGCCCTGATCACGGCGCTCACCATTCCTTTGGCTCTGCTCTTTTCTTTCATTATTCTTCATGCGCGCAATATCTCCGCGAACCTGCTCTCCATCGGGGCCATCGATTTCGGCATCATCATTGACGGCACGGTGGTCATGGTGGAGAACATTTACCGTGAGCTAGGCTTGCGCTACGGGACGGATTACAAACTGGACGAGGTCATCATCGCTGCGGCTCGCGACGTGGACCGTCCGATTTTCTATTCTGTGGCCGTCATCATCGCAGGCTATCTTCCCATTTATGTGTTGCACGGGCCTTCCGGTATGCTGTTCCACCCCATGGCGGATACCATGTCCTTTGCCTTGATTGGCTCCTTGATTCTGGCCCTGACGCTGGTTCCCGTCATGGCCTCCTACTGGTTTCGAGCGGGAGTGAAGGAGAAAACCAATCGCGCCTATGAATGGTTCAAGCAGGAATATGCTACAGAGCTGAATTGGTGCCTGGACCGCCCCAAACTAACCATGCTGATGGCCACGGTGATCTTCGCCGCCACTTTGCTGCTGGTGCCGTACATTGGCGGCGAATTCATGCCTCACCTGGATGAGGGGGCTTTGTGGGTCCGGGCGACCATGCCGTACACGATCTCCTTCGAGGAAGCCGCTAAGATTACGCCCCAAATTCGCCAAATCCTGATGTCATACCCTCAAGTTACGGTCGTCGGCTCAGAGCTTGGACGCCCAGACGATGGAACCGATCCCACCGGCTTTTTCAACGTTGAATTCTATGTGGGGCTGAAGCCTTACAACGATAAAGCCTGGGCAGGATCGCTTCACACCAAGGAGCAACTAACGGACTCACTCCGTGATCGACTCAAAGCTTTCCCGGGCATTATTTTCAATTTTACCCAGCCGGCCGAGGACGCCGTGGACGAAGCATTGACCGGCCTGAAGAGTGCTCTGGCCGTAAAGGTATACGGCGCTGACTTGAATATCCTGCAAGACACGGCTTTGCAAATCAAGGACACGCTGGCCAGAATTCCCGGATTTTCGGAATTAACGGTGGTGCGCGAGCTTGGGCAGCCGAGTCTGCTCATTGACGTCGACCGGGCGAAAATTGCCCGCTATGGAATTAACGTGTCGGATGTGGAGGCCGTGATCCAAGCGGCTGTGGGCGGACAGGCTGCTACACAAGTCATCCAGGGCGAGAAACTTTTCGACCTTGTCGTCCGCATGAGGCCGCAATTCCGCGAGAGCGCGCGGGAAATCGGAAACCTTCTGGTCGGCACTCCGGCGGGCCAGCAGATTCCCTTGAAGCAGCTTGCGGACATCCGGCAAGGGAACGGCGCGTCTTTCATCTATCGCGAAAACAACTCGCGCTACATCGGAATCCAGTACAGCATTGTCGGGCGCGATCTGGAGCGGGCTGTGGCCGATGGGCAGAAGGCCGTGCGCAACGCAGTGCATTTGGCGGCCGGGTACCGTCTGGAATGGGGGGGAGAATATAGCGAGTTCCTCGCCGCCAGGGCTCAGCTCACGGTCATTGGTCCGATCACCGTGCTGCTCATCTTCCTCATCCTTTTCGCGCTCTACGGTAATTTCAAGTTCCCCGTCATCGTGGTGCTCAGCGTCGTCATGACGGAACCGGTCGGGGCGTTGCTGGCCCTCAAGCTGACCCACACTCCCTTTAGCGTATCTTCCGTTCTAGGCTTGCTGGTGCTGATGGGCGTCTCGGTTGAGACGGCAGTCATCGACGCTTCCTACATCAACAAACTGCGCTTGCAAGGGGATGAAATCCGCAAGGCGACCTTCGATGCCTCTTTGGTGCGACTCCGGCCCATCATGATAACGGCTTTGGTTGCCTGCCTGGGGCTTCTTCCCGCGGCGCTCTCAACGGGCATTGGCTCGGACTCGCAGAAGCCTTTTGCTATCGTCATTGTCGCCGGCTTGATTTCCCGGCTGTTTCTGGGGCGCATAGTGAGTCCCGTATTGTATCAGTTGGTGGCCCGAGAGGGTGACGTGCTGCAGGTGTAATTGATTTTCGCGCGCGCGGCCTTTAGAATCAGATTGGGGTATGGTGGGTGTTTCTCGAATAGACTGAGGAGGTCCATAAATTGATCCGGAAAAGCTGGGCTAGCTATAAAGTCTGGAGCGGGGTTTTACTGCTTGCGGCAGGAGTTTTGATGGCGCGCGGGATGGCGAAGGTCAAAGCGAATGGCCCGGATGATGCCGCCCTGGACGAAAAGGTCATCTCCTACGTTCGCATGAGGTACGGTATTCCTGATACGGTGAAAATCACGGCGGCCCCATTCCAGGCGTCGGGTTTCCCCGGCTTCCTGGCCTCGACGCTCATCACCGACGACGGCAAGCAAAAGAATAATACGAGCGTGTTCCTTACCAATGACCGCCACTACCTTATCGTGGGGTTCCTTTTTCCTGTCGGCAAAGACCCGAAAAACGAAATCGCTCAACATGTGCGTGAACAATTCAAGGTCCCTGAAACGACCACCCTCACGGTCGGGCCGTTCCATAACTCCGGCATTCCCAACTTCTTGGCGACCACCGTGGACGCTGATAACGGGAAACAGAAGCAAACTCAGGATTTTTACATTACCGAGGACAATCGGGTTTTGGTGTTGGGAAGAATCTTCAACTTGGGCGTGGATCTCCGGCGGGAAGCGTTGCGAATGATTGCGACCACCAACCAGCCAACCCAGGGTCCGGCGCATGCCCCGGTGACCATTGTGGAATACGCGGATCTCGAGTGCCCGATGTGCGGGAAGCTCCATGAATTCCTTGAAAAAGAGGTCCTGCCGAAATACGGGGACAAAGTTCGAGTTATTTTCAAGGAGTTTCCCCTCGTGCAAATCCATGACTGGTCGCTGACGGCCGCGATTGCCAACGAATGCGTTTACAAGATGAAGCCGGAGGCCTTCGCGGCTTACCGTTCGTTGATTTTCCAGAATCAAACCACCACCAATGCCGCCAACGTGCGCGACAACCTTTTGAGTTATGCGGACCAGGTGGGAGTGGACCGCATGAGGCTGGCAGGGTGCCTGGATTCCAAAGCTTCACTCCCCCACGTCGAAGAGGGGGCTCGCGAAGCAAAGGAGTTGGACCTTCAGAGTACGCCGACCTCTTTTATCAATGGACGAATGTTGGTGGGATTCGTTTCACCTGAGGCCTATTACGAAGCAGTTGATGCAGCCTTGAAAGAAGCCAAATAGCATGAAGAAAAAAGGCATATTAGCTTCGAGCTTGATGGTCGTTTTATTTCTCAGCTTGGGGAACCTTGCCTCGGCGGGCAGCCAGGGGACGTGGGGCAGCCGATCATGGGAGCCTCGGGAACGCGTCGGGATTGAGAAGCTGCTGGCTTTGCTTGATAGCGATCGATTTAGAAGTTACTTGGGCCTGGAAGGCCCGCAGGTGGAGCGGCTGCGCCAGATCGCGCTCGAGACAGAGAAGGCTAATGTGAAAATCAGGGCCGAGATAGAAGTGCGGAGCATCGAGCTCCGGGAAGCCCTCCGCGCCGACAAACCCGACCGCGATGAGATTCTGAAAAAGGTGCAGGAAATCTCGGACCTTCGCGGGGGAATGATGACACAGCATGTAGAGGCGATCCTTGCGGCCAAGTCTGTTCTTACCCCCGAGCAGCAAAGGAAAGTATTGTTCATCATCGAGAACCGCGAGGAGGGTGGGCCTGCCGGAGAAGGACGATGGGGCGCGCACGCCAAACCCCTCCCGAGGCCCGGGGAGTCGCCCCAACCGGCCCCACCTCATCCCGGCGAGCCACCGGTGCAATAAAATAAGTGAAGCCCGTGATGGCGAGGGCGAAAGAACGGGTCGTAGGGCCGGCCCTTGTGGCCGCTCACGGGCAACCATCCGTCAGCCGACGGATTGCCCCTACTACACCCGCGTCAGCGTTTGACCGCGTGAAGCAACAAGGCGCCTTCTTCCTTGAATTTCCGCATATGTTCCGCATCACGGAACCAGCGCCCTGTGTAAACGTCCGGCGTAGGTGAGCGGTCAGGAATGCGTCGGTGGCGCACCGCGCGAAATCCGGCTTGGCGGAAGAGCTCGGCCCACTCCTCGGCTGAGAAAAGATGGGTCTGCACCTTGAACAACCCTCCCCATTGGTGGCAGTGGAGATTGTCGCGGTAGTAATTGATGAGAACCCAGGCCGTGCCGCCCGGCGATAGCACGCGGAAGATTTCACGGAGGCCCTGCGCGGGGTCCGGCCAGTAATAGGCCGACTCGACGGAGAGGACCTTTGTAAAGTGACCGCTGTCCCAGGGAATAGCCTCCACTGCGCCGTGCGCGAAGACCACGTTAGGCAGTGGAGCGCTCAGCGCCTCCGCCCGCCCCAGCATGGCATCGGAAACATCCATCCCCGCCGCTAGACCAGCGGGAACGAGAGGCGCAATCCTCCGCACCAACCAACCTGTTCCGCAGCCCACATCGAGGACTTTGTCCCACGGCTCGAATTCGATGAGATCAAGCACCGGCTCGACGATCGGTAGATGGTGTTCTTCCATCTCGTCGCCGCGCCCCGCTTCCGCCCAGCGGTTGAATTCTTCGCGCAGTTGATGTTCGAGCGATTCATCGGTCATGCGAGATGGATAACCCTAGGATTTTTTCGCGGGTCTAGGAGTTTGTGACGTTAATCGGACGATTGGCGCTCCGATTCTAAGCTGGAACAGGTTTGGCGTTTTGAATTGTAACCTTCGGCTCACTCGCAGGGGCCGGGACTGGCAACCCATGTTCGCGAAGTAAGGCCACGTGTTCCTCCATGCCCCACTTGGCCTTGTAGAGACAATCTTCGATGGAGTTGCCCACACCCGTAAACCCTTCCAAGTCGGGAGAATAGAACCCGAAGAAATTGGGGTCTTCTGTGGCTTCTATGACGAGTGAGTATTTCATGTCGATCATCCGCGCTCACCTCTTCTTGATGCCTGCTGCCTTGAGTATAGCTTGGCAGGTCCCGGTTGGCACCTCTTTCGGGCCATGGTCGTCAATCCGGATCAACCGCTCAACACTGGGCTTGAAGTAATAGCCAATGGAACCTTTTTACTTTACCGGCCTGAATCCCTCCGTCTCCAGCAGCCGGGTCAACTCACTGAACTTCATAAATGCAGCCTATCAGCCCTGCACCTTTGTCAGCAGCTCCACGAACTTCTGCTCCCGCTCGCCCTGATCGAATCCCAGTTGTTTCTCCAGGACCTGGGTAGTATTCATGGAGCAGAACTTGGGGCCGCACATGGAGCAGAAGGCAGCGTCTTTGTAGGTTTCGTTGGGCAGCGTTTCATCGTGCATGGAGCGGGCCATTTCGGGATCGAGGGAAAGGTCAAACTGCCTGTTCCAGTCGAAGAGGAAGCGCGCGTAGGAGAGCGCATCGTCGCGGTCGCGAGCTCCGGGGCGGTGCCGGGCAATGTCGGCCGCGTGGGCGGCAATCTTGTAGGCGATGATGCCCTGACGGACGTCGTTCTTATCCGGGAGTCCAAGGTGTTCCTTGGGCGTAACGTAGCAGAGCATGGAGGCCCCGTGCCAGCCGATCATGGCCGCCCCGATGGCCGAAGTGATGTGGTCGTAACCCGGCGCGATGTCGGTGACCAGCGGGCCCAGCGTATAGAACGGCGCTTCGTGGCACATCTCGATTTCCTTGTCCACCTGGAGCTTGATCTGATCCATGGGAATGTGCCCAGGACCTTCAATCATCACCTGGACATCGTATTCCCAGGCTTTCCTGGTGAGCTCACCTAGGGTCCTCAGCTCGGCGAATTGCGCTTCGTCGCTGGCGTCCGCCAGGCAGCCTGGACGCAGGCCGTCGCCCAAGGAAAAGGAGACATCGTATTTCTGAAAGATCTTGCAGATTTCTTCGAAGTGCGTATAGAGAAAATTCTGCTGGTTATTCTCGACGCACCACTGGGCCAGAATCGCCCCGCCCCGGCTGACGATGCCGGTGATGCGTTGACGCGTCAGGGGAATATACTCGCGCAGCACGCCGGCATGGATGGTCATGTAATCCACGCCCTGCGCCGCCTGCTCCTCAATCACTTCGAGCATGATCTCGGGTGTCAGCTCACGCACGCGTGACACGCGCGAAAGGCCTTCGTAAATGGGCACTGTGCCGATAGGAACGGGACTGTGACGCAGAATCGCTTCGCGAATCTCGTGAATGCTGCCTCCCGTCGAGAGATCCATCGCCGTATCGGCCCCGAAATGGACGGCGGTGTGGAGTTTCTCCAGCTCCTGCTCGACGTTGGAAGCGGTCGCGGAGTTGCCGATGTTGGCGTTGATTTTGCACTTCGCCGCAATGCCAATGGCCATGGGCTCAAGCTCGAGGTGGCGGACGTTGGCCGGAATGATCATGCGTCCGCGGGCCACCTCGGACCGAATGGATTCCGCGGAAAGGTTCTCGCGCTTGGCCACGAACTCCATCTCTTCCGTAACGATCCCTTGGCGCGCATAGTGCATCTGCGTCACCACAGGTCCAGTCCGCTTCTTGACCCAATCACTCCGAATTGGAGGCAACATAGGCTTTTTCTCCCAGCTTACGAATTTCCCCGAACCTTGTGGCGCCGACCCCACGCCGGCGGGAGTAACGCCACGAGGATACCCCGAAAATCCAGTTTAGCGCCTGCCTCGACGCCCCGCAAGCCGCGAACCCCTGTAGGGGCGGCCCTTGTGGCCGCCCTGGGCAACCATCCGTCAGCCGACGGATTGCCCCTACAACTCCCCCAGCGGCGGTCTAGGTCGGGGCAAGCCCCAGCCCCCATTTTCCGCAAGCACTGCCTTAAGTTCCTCTGCCGTATTGACAGGCGGCTTGCACGAAGACCCGATGCAAACCAGCGCCAAGGGCGCATGGGCAAGGGGCAAGTTGGGCAACGTAGTGGCGAGCCCGGGTGGGAGTTCGCCACTCCTTATCACCCCTGGGGGAAACGCGAACACTCGCTTGCTGGCGCGCGCCGCTTGGTAGGCGGTGGTTAAGAGCTCGGAAGTCCGCTCATCCTTGGCTTCGCCTATCACCACCACTTCAACAGGAGGTTCCAGGTGGCTAAACAGGGCCAGCCCATAAGTAGAGGCGAAGAGGCCGTAATCGGCGGCCTTCGATGCAAACAGAGCCAGCGTTTCTCCCGCTCTCTCATGGAAGTCCGGGCGGGCGGCAAGGCTGGCAAGACGGTCGAGAACAAGGACCGCCACAGAATTGCCCGCCGGAGTCGGCGAATCCTGGAATGGCTTGCGGAACATTGTGAGGTTTCCCAGCCGGTCATCCAGGTCGCGCGCGGCATCCAAGAACCCGCCGCCATGGTCATCCCAGAAGCGGCGCAAAGTGATCTGCATCAGCTCCAGGGCGCGATCAAAGTAGAGGCGAGCGCCGGCAAGCTCATAAGCGTCCAAGAGCGCAGCGACCATGAACACCTGGTCGTCCAGCAATCCCTCGACACGCGCCTGACCGTTCACGAGGCTGTGGAACATACCCTTTTCGGGATCGTAGGCCTTGACGAGAAGGAGGTCGAGAGCGGCCAGGGCCCTATCGCGAGCCCCAGCCAAGCCGAGAACTTTGAACGCCTCGAGGAGGGCGGATATCATCATCCCGTTCCAACTGGCGTAAATCGTTTTGTCTACAAAGGGCGTAGGCCGCTGGGCCCGCGCTTCCCGCAGCTTGGCCTTGGCCCTCGCCAACACCTGCCCGACCTCGTCCGGCTTTAGTCCTACGCGAGCAGCAATGGCCTTGAAGGGTTGGTCCACGAACAGGACATTCTTGGCGGGGTTGTGTTGCATCTCGCCTTGAGGCTCGATGTGGTAGTAGAGTGATGCCACGTGCGCCTCGAGCGGGCTGAGAACCGCTTTGGTCTCCTCCAGGGTCCAGGTGAAGTAGTCACCATCATCTTCCAAACTGTAGTCTGCGTCCTGGCTGGCGTAGAATCCGCCTAGCGGGTCGGAGAGAACATTTCCTACAAAGGAGAGTATGCCCTCGGCAATCTCCCGGAAGAAGCCATTTCCCGTCACCTGAAAGGCGCGCAGGTAGCTGACGAGCAGGCCGGCGTTGTCATACGCCATCTTCTCGAAATGCGGCACGATCCAGCGCTCGTCAACTGCATAGCGATGAAAGCCACCCTCCAATTGGTCGTAGATGCCGCCCCAGCCCATATGCTCGAGCGTATTGGTCACCACGGTCAGAAAGGCGAATTGGCGAGTTTGGAGATAGGCCTCCAGCAGCAAGTCGAGGGCGCTGGGGTGGGGAAACTTTGGGGCGTTGCCGAACCCGCCGAACTGCGCGTCGTACATTCCTCTGACGCTCTCCAGCACGCCGTTGAGAACTTCCCTTCCTGCTCCTTCGCCGTCCCGATGAAAGCGCTCCATCCCTGACAGCGCCTCGGAGATCTTCTGCGCGCTCTCCAAGACTTGGGACCGCTGGGCTTTGTAGCTCTGCGCGACGGCTTCCAGCACACGTCTCATCCCCGGCCGGCCGTACTGGTCCTCCGGTGGGAAATACGTGCCGCCGTAAAACGGTTTGCCTTCGGGCGTGAGGAACGCCGTCAGCGGCCACCCCCCTTGCCCGCTCAGAGCGCTCACGGCAGTCTGGTACCTCGAGTCGATATCCGGGCGTTCATCACGGTCCACTTTCACCGCCACGTAGTGCTCATTAATCAGGCGGGCAACTTCCGGGTTCTCATAGCTCTCCCGATCCATTACGTGACACCAATGGCACCAGACCGCACCGATGTCTAGAAGGATGGGTTTGTCCTCTTCGCGAGCCTGTGCAAAGGCTCGCCCTCCCCATTCCTGCCAGTTAACAGGCTGGCGCGCGGCGCTGCGCAAATAAGCGCTGGCCGCCTGCCCTAACTCGTTTGTGGGCTCGTTGAAGTTCATCAGACTCACAGACAAGCTGGAAAATGGAAACTGCGAGCATCTCCCCGCAATTCTCCCGCATTAGGTCGGCGACCGAAATTTGGAAGCAGCTCCCCGCAATCCTGCTGTATACGGTCGAAGATCCACGAACAAGTTTCCATTTTCTATTTTCCAGTTTCTTGTTTCTTGCCGCTACTGTACGCGCGAGGAGTTGGGCGGCTCCTCTTCGGTCTGCGCATCATCCAGAGGTTTGCGTCCCGCGAAGCCTTCCTCGATTCCGTGCCAGTACCCAATGCGCGCTTCTCCCAACTTCCAGCAGAGATAAACCTTCTCGCCTCCTCGTAGGCTTGGGAAGTCCACCAAACCCGTCTCGAGATCCTTGACCAAGCACCCGATTTGTTGGATCTCCTCCACCGCGCGGGTCAATTGCTCGGCAACCTTTTCACGCTGGGCTTTCTTGCGGTTGAGCTCCGCGAAAGGCGGAAGCGAGCCACCCAGCATCATGATGCGCAGCGCGGCGTCGGAGATTTCCGCGGTGATGCTGTCCAGGAGGCGCTTCTGCTTGCGAGCCTCCTCGAGAAACCGCCCGATCGCAGGCAAAAGCTCTTCGGCTTCTTGGCGATTGAAATACTTTTCGGCCATGGAAGTACATTCAAGAGTCGAGAGTCGAAAGTCGAGAGTTAAAACCCTTTGACTATCGACTCTTAACTCTCGACTCTCAACTGCTCTCCAGCATCCGCTCCAGCGCCACACGCGCCCAGCGTTTGGTTTCCGAGTCCACGGCAACCTGGTTCACCACCTGCCCATCCACCAGGCTTTCCAGCGTCCAACAAAGGTGCTGGGGCGAAATTCGATACATCGTGCTGCACATGCATACGCAATCGTCGAGAGGGATAATCCGGCGGTCCGTATGCTCCGCCGCCAGGCGGTTCACGAGGTGGATTTCTGTGCCTACGGCCCATTGGCTCCCCGGCGGCGATTCCACCACTCGCTTGATGATGTATTCGGTTGAACCCACGTCGTCCGCCAACTGGCAGACTTCCCAGGAACACTCCGGGTGAGCGATGACCCGGATGCCTGGATGCGCTTGGCGTGCCCGCGCGACGTGTTGGGGCAGGAATCGCAGGTGTACGGAACAGTGTCCCTTCCACAAGATGACGCGCGCCTTCCGCATATCCGCCTCGGAAAGCCCGCCCGCCTCCTGGCGTGGATTCCACACGGCCATTTGATCCAGCGCAATGCCCATGCGGTAGGCGGTGTTGCGGCCCAGGTGCTCATCCGGCAGAAATAAAGCTTTCTCGCCCCGCGCCAAAGCCCACGCCATCAGCTTTTTCGAGTTCGAGGACGTACATACTGCGCCGCCGTTTCGGCCCACAAAAGCCTTGATGGCGGCCGTCGAGTTGATGTAGGTAACAGGAACGATCTTGGCCCCGGTGGCGCGGTTCAATTCCTCCCAACAGGTTTCCACCTGATCGAGCTCGGCCATGTCGGCCATTGAACAGCCGGCGTTCAGGTCAGGAAGCATTACGATTTGGTGATCGGCGCTCAATATATCCGCGCTCTCGGCCATGAAGTGCACGCCGCAAAAAACGATGTACTCTGCCTCCGGCCGGGCGGCCGCCAATTGCGAGAGTTTCAGAGAGTCGCCTCGGAAATCGGCAAACTTCACCACTTCATCGCGCTGGTAGTGATGCCCCAAGATGATCAGGCGCGGCCCCAGCGCGCTTTTCGCGCCGACGATGCGCTCCTCGAGCTCTTGCTCGGAAAGCCCCACGTAGAGTTCCGGTAGGGTACTGAAGACTGCCGTCGCCATTTCGATCCCTCAGATCATTTTAATCCAGTTCGCGCCCGGCTTGCAGCGATACCGTCCTTGCCATGCCGATGTCATTCCCGCGAAAGCGGGAATCCACCCCCAAGCCGCGGAAGAAGCGACTGAAGACGAACTGGATGCCCGCTTTCGCGGGAATGACGCCCATTGCGCGCCACGACTACCCCCCGATGTACACCATGGTGCGGTCCGGCTGGACGAAATCGGGCTCGTTGATGCGGTGGCCGGATTCTTTCTGATGAACCGCATTGAAGAAGAACTGCCCAATGTCGCTGTCCATTGCTCCATTGCGAACCAGGTGCCGCACATCATGCTCTTCCATCGAGAACAGACACGTACGCAGCTTCCCGTCGGCGGTCAGGCGGATTCGGCTGCACTGCCCGCAGAAGGGGATGGAAACCGGTGCGATTATTCCAATTTCACCCCGCCCATCCGCGAAGCGATAACGCAGGGCGGTTTCGGTCGGGGAATGACGAGGTATCTCGATGAGAGGGAAGATCGGCATGATGGCCGCAACGATTTCCCTCGCGGTGACCACTAACTCGCGCCTCCAGGAATGGTCAGCATCCAGCGGCATGAATTCGATGAAGCGCAGAATGATGTCGCGCTCCCGGGCCAGGCGGGCAAAATCCACAATTTCATCGTCGTTGAATCCGCGCACCAGCACGATGTTTACCTTTACAGGCTTCAACCCCGCCTCCAAAGCCGCATCGATTCCGGCCATCACTTTCTCGAGTGAACGCGAGGTGCGCGTCATCCGCGTGAACTTAGCTGTGTCTAACGAGTCCAGACTCACGGTGACACGGGGAGAGCCAGCCGCGGCGAGTTTCCCGGCCATTTCAGGCAGAAGGTAACCGTTCGTGGTAATCGCCACGTCCTCGAGGCCATCAATCTGCCGCAAACCCGCGATGAAGTCCACGACTCCCGGGCGCAGCAGGGGCTCGCCTCCTGTAACACGCACTTTGCGGATCCCGAGCCCTGCTAGAATCCGGCTGAGCCGCAAAAACTCCTCCCAGCTCAGCAGGTCCCGGTGCGGAAAGTAGTTCTTCGGATCGGCGGACTTGCAGTATATACAACTGAAGTTGCACCGGTCCGTCACCGAAATGCGGAGGTCGTGAATCTCACGCCCGAATTTGTCCTTCAACACCATCTCTGCCAACGAAGGTTTTGGATACGTCCCGCCACGCGGGGCGCACTTCAAAGCCAAGCCCCAAACAAAAAGACCTACCCGCGTTTGAAGTAGGCCTTGTCCTCCTTTCCAAACACGGGAGGCGGCTCGATTTCTCAAGCCACCCTGTCGGCCCGCAAGGCTTGGGCTTGTGTTGTGCCTTTAGCAACCCCGGGCTCGGAGAACACTTTTAATCCTAGAGCATTAGATGACCGGATGCAATATAAGGTTCTGTATAAGGTTCTGTTGGGTGCCTTCGCACAGACTGCCACATCAAGGGTTATGTGGGCGCCACCCGCGGATGGGGACCACAAATCCTCGGGGATTGTTTACTCGCTGGGTGGAATTTGCTGTGCGCCGTGGATAACGGCAAGCACGTCGATCTGATCAGGCTTGATGTAGTAGATGATTCGGAAGGGCCCTTCCAGAACCTGACGAATTTGCGGGACCTCGAATTCCGCGACCTCCCGCCCCGACAAGGGGAACTCAGCAATTTGCTGCGAGCGTCTGGTCAGGCGGTCGATAACGTGGAGGGCGTATTGAGGCGAATTCCTTGCGATGTAGGTGTGAATGGCCGAGGGATGGTCGCGCGCAGTGTCGGTCCAGTGAACCTTCACTTTCCGAGGTCATAACCCGCGCGGACTGTTTCGACGCTAGTGGTGCGCCCCGCTTGGCTGTCGGCCAGCCCTGATTCGATGGCCAGACGCACGTAGATTTCACGCATCAGGTCATCCCAGGTAGAGCCGTCCGGCAATTTCTCGATTAGCTTTCGAGCCTCCTCCTTGATGTTAGTTGTTGCCATCCGCAGATCCCCCCTCCTCCTCCCCAGCGTACCTAAGCAATGTTACGACATCACCTACGCGCGCGCAACCAGTATCAGGGCAAGTGTCCGCAAGGTCTTCCCGCTCCACCGCGATCAGGACACTTGAACCGATTAGCGCGGCCATCGCGACTCTGCCACCATGGGTTGCTTTGCCGAGAGCTTCTCACGACCTGTGCATAGGACGGGCCAACTTGTGGCACAGGCAAGGGTGCCTGCGTCACCAGTCGGGGGCGGGAGATTCCGTGTAAAGTGTAACTTGACACAATACGGACTTGGGGATAATCTTGCCGAGTGAGGATTCGGAATGTGGTCCATCGGGGATTGCGGCGCTTCATCGAACGCGACGATCCCTCCGGATTAGCTCCGCCAGTAGTCGAGAAGGTCCGCAACATACTCACCTTCTTACAGGAAATCGAAGACGCCCAGGAATTGCGCGCTGTCCCTAGCTGGAAAGCCCACCAGCTTACGGGCAGCCGAAAAGGAACCTGGAGTCTCACCGTCGCCCGAAATTGGAGGATCACGTTCAGGATTGATCCCTTGGAAGGAGAAATCTTCAATCTGGACTATGAGGACTATCGCTGAAAGGAACGCAAACGGGATGCGCATGGCGCGGCCAGCACACCCTGGTCAGTTCATCAGGATGGAGATCATCGAACCTCTAGGGCTCTCCGTTACTAACGCCGCCAGGATTCTCGGCGTGACGCGACCGGCCCTCTCCGCGCTTTTGAACGCCCGCGCTGCGCTTTCTCCCGAGATGGCGCTCCGCGTCGAAAAGGCCTTCGGTCTCAAGATGGAGACTCTGCTGCGGATGCAGACGGCTTTCGAGATCGCCGAAGTTCGACAAAAAGCAGGAGAAATCAGAGTGGAGCGATATGTGCCGAAGGCCACAGGCGCACCGCCGGGCGACGCATAAACCGATCCATGTGCGGGCACCGGATGACCCCTCAGGCGCGTGACTGCGCCCTGGATGCGGTAAGCCCTTGGAGCGGCGCAGGGGTTGCCCACGTACAGGGCAAGGGCAGGGCCACTGCACGACAGGCACGGCCAAAGTCTAAGAGCCGCGGATCCCAAAACCGAGGGGCCGCGCTACAAGCTATGCATGGACCGGAGTCAATCGTGGCACAGGCAAGAGTACCCGTGCCACAGCAATAGAAAAGGCCGGTCGCGCTGGCGCGCGGCCGGCCCATAATCCCCCACAATCCAGCCCTGAGTCAGGCCGGGACCTTTTCTTCAACCTCTTGAGCGGGGTGACCGATCTGGACTAATTCGGTTTTCGGCTGCTTTAGCACCAACTCTTCGTAATACTGGCGGGCTTGTTGAGCCTCCCAAGCAGCCTTCCTGCGTTGACGCTCCTCTTCCGCGGCGGTAATCGGGACGTCGTGCTCTTTGGGGCGCACGCGAGCGGCGTCCTGGGTATCCACGTAAAGGGAATGCTCGGTGCTGTTCAGTTCCACGGATCTCCCCTTGGCGTAGATCTGGTGTTTGCCGTGCGTCTTGTACCATTCGGCTACTGTCGCGTTCTTGTACATGTTCTCGATGATCTTCCGCCAGCCGATTCCCGTGTTGTACGCGCAGAAGGAAATCTCGCCCTGCTGCGTGGCATAGGGGATGATGCACATCTCGGTGCGGCGGAAGTCATAGTTGAACAGGTCCTGGAACCACATGCCGGCGATGAAGAGAAAATTCCAGGGGTCGGAACGGCGCTTGAGCGCGTCTTCATAAGTACGGTCGGGGTCCGAGGCCCCGTACTTTTTCCTGGCCCGCGCCTCGCCCGTGAGGGCAAAGGATTTGTCGAACTTCTTGAGCAAGTCGACCAAGGCCAGACTCTTGGGCGCCTGAAACGGCCTGTAGTTCTTGAGCAGCGCCAGCCCCATCATGAAGTTGGAAAAGACTTTGCCGCGCGCCGCGTCCGTGATCCCCTGCATATCTTTTACGAGCTGGGGAATATCGAGGAACTGGGGAACCGGGGCCCATTCCTTGGTCTCTTTATTGATCATCAGCGCGGTGCCCACGCCGCAGTTGGGATGGCAGCCGCAGCTCACTTGTCCCCACTGCGCTTCCGGGCCGTGAACCAGATCGGCAAAGTCAGCGAAGGCGCCCATCAAGGAGATGGGGAACCAGTCGCGGGTGGGCTCGGTGATGCCCGTTTGCTTCTTCACGTCCAGCGCCAGGTGCGAGAGCGTGTAGCGTTGGCGGCGGCGGCGTTGCGGGGTAATGTCCTCGTCGCGGCCCGTAAAGCTGACGGGCTGGAAAGCCACAAAGGCGATCTTCTTGGGATTCTCGCGGGCAAAGTTGACGATGGGGCCCACCTGGTCGTTGTTCAGATTGTTCACGAGGGTGGTAACCAGAATGATCTCGATGCCCGCCTCGTGCATGTTCTCGATGGCGCGCAACTTCACGTCGAACAGGTTGCCCACCTGCCGATGGCTGTTGGCGTCGTTGCCGATACCGTCGAACTGCAAATAGGCATAGCGCAGGCCCGCCTCGAAAGCGCGCTGGCAAAACTCCTTGCTCTTGGCAAACTCAATTCCATTGGTGGCCGCCTGCACGCTGTTGTAACCCAGTTTGCGGGCATAGCGGATGGCGTCAAGGAAATAAGGGGACATGGTGGGCTCACCGCCCGAAAACTGCACGGACATCTGCCGGCGGGGTTTGATTTTGAGGGCATTGTCGAGGATTTCGGTGATGTCTTGCCAGGTGAGCTCGTGCACAAAGCCGACCTGATTGGCGTCCATGAAGCAGGGGTCACACATCATGTTGCAGCGGTTGGTCAAGTCCACGGTGAGCACTGAACCGCGGCCGTGCTTGATGGAACTTGAGCCGTGGTTGTGAAGCCCTTCGTCGTTGTGGGCGCGAATGTCGCGGCCAGGAAAGTTCTTTTCAATCCAGCGGAGGAAATTTCCGTCCACCGCCATCAGGTCCTCAAAATGGCCGTGGAGCGGACAATCCTTGACCATCCAAACCTGGCCGTCTCGCTCCAGAATCGTGGCCTTGATTTCCCCCACCTTCTCAGTTAACAAGGTTTGACAGTTCTGCTCGCCGCTCATGATCTTTGCCCGTGCTTCCTTCACGCACTGGGGACAAAGTGAATCCGTCTGCCGAGGCCACCCCAACTGTGGCTTGGTTTTTTGCCAAGATTTCAGGATGGGCTTGTCGGACCAGCGGGGAATAAAAGTGGGACCAGGATGGTATTTGTTGAAGAACTGGATGGTATTAAAAAGCAGGCCAGCCGTCGAGGAAATAGCCTGATCGGCGTACTTCATCAGCCGCTGACCTCGAATTCTTGGCATGTCAGTGTTTCCTCCCGAAGTGAAACTGTGGAAAACTTGCAAAACGCATAACGAGCGGGAGCTTCCAATCCCCCTAATTGCAAGTAAGGATGGTACGCAGACACTGACTAATATCTAAGTGTTTTTTGCCGAACGGCATTATTTGCGGCCCATATGGTACAAATAGTCAATTGAAGCGCTCACCTTCAAACGCGCTATCTGGGAGTTCTTACCCTACTCTCGCGTTTTGAACCCGAATTCAGGAGTTGCGAGCCTCGATTGGAAGAAACCCCTCACCCGGCTCTCCCGCGCCTGCGGGATCGCCACCCTCTCCCCAAGGGAGTCTGTGTGATAACCCTGCCTACACTGTCATTCCGAGCGGAGCGAGGAATCTCGCTCTGAGTATTTTCAAGGCAGTGCGGGACTAAACCGGCCACTTGGAAGTCACGGCTAGGACTTTGCCCGGGCGCGGCGGAGGCGAGGCAGAGCAATCAGCATGGCACCGTACAGCAGCAGGGATAGGAAAAGGGCAGCCTTCCGGTCCTGGCGCAAATCGTCAGTCAGCAAACGATAACCGCCTAGGAGCATGAGCGGAAAAACCAATTGAGCGAAATCTCGGAAGTCGGGACGGGAACCGACCGCCGCCACCAACAGGGTGACGCCTACCACGGCGCCGGTCCGCAGGGTGGCAAAGAAGGAGTCGCCGACAGCGACTGCGAAAAGCCCGCGGTAGATGCCAACCAGTCCACCGGCGGCGAGTCCCAGCACCAGCCAGACCAGAGCCGCGGCCATCGCCACGCGGAAAGCATGGAAGTTCCAGCCCCCTCCGATTGAGCGCGAGGAGCGTACGGCCAATAGGTAACTTGCTCCGGCCACTGCCGCGCCCATCCAGAGCGCAGGCGGGACAGAACCCGGCCAGAGAACTGTTCCCAGCAGTAACCTGGTGGACTGGCTCAAGGCGCCCGAAAGCATGAGCGCCAGCAGGAGGTACACGCCCCCGTGCATTTCCAAGGTCAACCTGCCCCAGAATCCGCCCGCGCCGATACAGGCGAGCGCAAGCAGAAGCCACACGATGGCGGCCCCACCGTCGCTGAGCAGAATTCGGCACCCTGCCAGGACCAACAGGATTCCGAAGGTGGAGTAGGTATAGAAATTGCGGCCGTGAGAGCCTTGCCGGGCAAGCACCTTAAAGGAAATGGCATAGCAGGCCGCCCCGCACAGGAGGGCGAAACCGGCGATGGCGGGAGTGAGGCGAGACCCCTGGGATGACAGTCGCATGGCGCCGCCGAGCCCAATCAGGAAAGCCAAAGCACACTGTCCAGTTTCGAAATTCGTAAAGGTGCGGCCGCGCAGAAGCGTCCTAACCGTCACGCTGGAGAGGTAGATAACCAGCAGCGCCATCTGTGCGGTTAATAACGCCCAGGCCGGAATGGGCGCATAGCCCTCCGGGAGGCCGCGGGGATTAGTAACCAGCCAGGTAGCCAGGAGAACTGCAAGATCGGCGGCCGCGGCGGCCAGCCACCGCGCATCCAGCCGATGTCCGAGGCAAGCGCAGGCTTCAATAGCCGCAGCGATGGTCAAGAAGACGAAGGTGAAGGGCGGCACGTCGTACGTGGCGATCAGCAGGACGCCGGAGGTACCGATGCCCGCCAGGGTGGAAATGACTGCGACCATAGGCAGGCCACTGCGGCGCGAAACGGCCAGACCTATCAGTGCGAATGCTACCAGGATCACGCTCGTCTGCCACGGGGCGACCATGTGGAAGCGCACCGTGGCCTCCCACAGGAGAGGGCAAAGGATCAGCGCGGCGGTAAGGCTGTAGACGGTGGTGGCAAGGCGGCGTTCCGCATGGGCTCGCGGCGCCCAAACGAGCCACGCCACAGCGTAGAGGGTTCCTGCGGCGAAGGCGACCTTGGGAGGAAAGACCCTGGATTCGGCGATGGCCCGTAAAAGGTAAGCTCCGGCCAGGCCGAGCGTCGCACTTCCCAGGACGAGGAAGATGGGGGTGGTTTCAGGGACTGGGAAGAGGGCATCCCTTTTCACGTCCTCTCGTGCGGGGGCGCCCTGGCCCGCCTCCGGAAGGCTCTGGGCCACAGGATGGCGTGCCCCTGGATCCGGAACCAAAGGGGCGTCGGGGCGAACCGCCAGGGACTCTTCCAGGCGAGCAACCCGGTCCGTCAGATTGCGAACCTGCTGGCGCAGGTCGTCCAGATCTTCCTGCAACATCGCAGAGGCATCCTCCTCTGCTTCCAATCAGCCAGCGATCTCACCTCGGAGCCTAAGCCTTATTCCCAGACTCCATCTGACGAATCTTGAGGTAGAGACCGCTGATGGCAAGAACGATAGCGATAAGGGCAATGCCCAAACCCTTGCGGCGAAAATCCCGTTCGCGGAGCGCCGCCAGGCCGGCTTGGTATGACTTGGCGGCAATTTCTGTTCCCGAATCCGTGAGTTTTCGGACCGTAGTCTGGTCGAAGGTGTGAACGTCGACGCGGGCTTTCACCAGCGCCTCATTCGCGTCCGCCAGTTCCACCTTGGGGCCCGAAACCTCCATACCATCACGTTCCGCGACATTGAGCACTTCCTCCGCCCGCGCGAGGGAGGAGTTGAGATGGGTGAGATCGTCGGACATGGCTTGCGAGGCGATGTAGCCCTTATCGCCCGGCGCGTGGCAGGCGGTGCATACGGATTGGGGCCCCGATCCCACCCAGGCATCGGTAGGCCGGACGATTTCGTGGTTCGAATGGCATTGCACGCACCCCGGCAATCCCATCTTTGCGAAGGCGGCTTGGTGGGGGCTCTTATCGAAGAGTTGTTCATTCATCACATGGCAGGTACCACATACGTTGGCGACCGAGCTGACCCCGGGCGGAGTGGCGCCGTGGTTGCCGTGGCAAGTCGAGCAAGTGGGCGCTGAGGTGTCCCCGCCCGCCAGCGCCTGGGCGTGTGCGCTCTTCTCGTAAAGCGCGAACTGATTGGTGGGAATGTCATAACCCTTCATGTAGGCGGCGTCGGCGTGGCAGTGAGCGCAGGTTGCAGCCACGTTGGAGGGGCAGACCGGCGAACGCGCGTCGGAGGCGGGAAGAATGTTGTGCACGCCGTGGCAATCGACGCAGGCAGCTACCTTATTGTCGCCCTGCTTCAGTCGTTTCCCGTGCACGCTGGTCAGATACTGACTCAACTGGTCGACACGCAGTTGAGGATTGAAGCGATGCATGTAGGCGGCGTCAGAGTGGCAGCGGGCGCAGAGATCCGGGATCTGGTTTTTCTTTGGCGCGCTACGAAATCCTTTGGCGGGGCTCATGGCGCTCATTGCTTCGTCGTTGGCATCGCCGCCATGGCAATCGGCACAGCTCAGACCGGCCTGATGATGGACATCCACCTCGAACTGCTCGGCGGGTTTGGCCAGATCCCCTCCGAGCGCTGCGTGGCAGGTGATGCAGGTGTTTTTAGGCGGAGCGGAAGAGGCCGCTGGGAGCGAGAAGAACATCAAGGCGATGAGCGTCGTGGATTTCTTCATAGCGTTCTAACGCAAGGCTAACGCCGACATCACAACCATGTATCCGATCACAAAAATCCCCAGGCCAGTGAAAAAGCGGGTCACGCGGCCGAAACCGATTCTGCGGTCAAGGAACGGCACCAAAATCCAGACCGCCGCCGCAATGCCAAAGCCCAGCATCCCAGCAAATTCGCCTTCCAGGAAAAGGATTTTGGGAGGGAGATACTTCAGGGTTTGAAACATGAAAAGAAAGTACCACTCCGGCCGAATTCCCGCCGGAGCAGGAGCAAAGGGATCGGCCTTGGTGCCCAGTCCCCAGGGGAAGATTGCGGCCAACCCCCCCAGCACTCCCAACGCCGCATACCAACCGATGATGTCGCGAAGCAAGAAATTGGGGAAAAAAGGCATAGAGCGCGGTGAGGTGCGTCCCTCCGCGGCGGCGCGCTCGACGCTCGGTGGAACGCTCATCCCCAAGTGTTGTACGAGCAATAAGTGAATAGCGAGCAGCAAGGTGGCGAGTCCCGGCAAAACGGCAACATGGAATCCGAAGAAGCGCGTCAATGTCGCGCTCGTAACTTCCTGACCTCCGCGCAGGAAAACCAGAAGCCATTTCCCGATCCATGGAACCGAACCCGCCATCTCAGTGCCCACTTTAGTGGCGAAAAAGGCCAGAGTGTTCCAGGGCAGCAGATATCCGCTGAAGCCAAAACCCAGCAGGATGAAAAGCAGCAGCATGCCACTGATCCAGGTGAGTTCTCGCGGCTTTCGATAAGCTTTCAGGAAATAAACGCTGAACATGTGCACGAAAGCAGTAAAAATCATCAGGTTTGCCGACCAACTGTGCACGGAGCGGATGAGCCAGCCGAAGCGCACCTGAGTCATGATGAATTGCACGCTTTCGAAGGCGTCGTTGGCGGTAGGCCGATAATAAAGCAGCAGCAGGATGCCGGTCAGGATCTGAATGATGAATAGAAACAGGGTCATGCCACCCAAGTAGTACCAAAGGGTGTGGCGGTTCACCGGAACTGTCTTGTGGCGTAAAAAATCCTCCACGCTTCCGGCGCCAAACCTCTCGTCGAGCCAATCCCGGATTCTATGGTGAGTAGCCATAATCAGGCGTTGCGGGTGACCACTACATCCTCACCCTGAATGTGAACCTCATAGACCATGAGCGGACGGGGCGGCGGGCCGCTGATATTGCGCCCCTCGAGATCGTACAGTCCGTTGTGACAGGCGCACCAGATTTCTCGCAGGTCGGAACGATACTGCACCGTGCAACTCAAGTGCGTGCACACGGCCGAAAAAGCACGGTAGCTGCCGTCCGCCAGATGGACTAGCAGGGCGGGCTCGGAACCGAACTTGAAGATCTTTCCGCTGCCATTCTTGAGTTCGCCCACCTTCGCCGCCACCACAAAACGGCTGGCTGACTCTGCCACGGGCGGGGGAATGATGTAGCGCAAGGCGGGGTAGAGGAAGGAAATGATCGAAGCTACGACGCCGCTGCCCAAAAGGAGATTGACCCAGCGCCGACTAGGTTGAATGCTTCCACGCGGAGTGGGGTCAGTGGTTTCGGACAACGCGTTTTCCTCTCCTGCGGTCAGCCCTGCGCATAGAGCTTGAGCTGGATGCTATCTGTTCTCGGGCGCCTTGCACCCTCGCGGCTTTCCTGGCCACCCTGCGATTGGCCAAGCAAGAACATGTAATGATGCCCGAATGTTTGCTTTCCTCGCAAGGGTGTTTTAGCGGCTGCGATAAAGGCCCATGGAACGAGGTTGGGAGTAAAACGTGCCCGAAGGACTTGGCCTTACCGCTGCCTGTGCTCCTTGCGCCGATTCCATTGTTGGACCAGCCGCAGAACGAATCAGGTGTCCAGAATTTCGGAATAAGCGACGCAAAGCCAACCGCATTCCGAAAAACGGTACTCTTGTCCGCGTGTGCGGCTGGCTGATGGTTTTCTGACATTCGGCCTCCTGGCAAGATTGGGACCAAACACTGCGCAGGTGCAAAAAGGCCGCATTTTGTGGACTTCTATGTAGAAACTAAACAAACCGAGGGTGATAGCAGGGACGTTTTTGAGGAATTTTACCCACACTGCTGGGCATAGTCCTACAGTCATGTGAGGCCCAGTGCTTAACATGTCCAAGTGGTGCGGAGGGCCGGAATCGAACCGGCACGTCCCGTGAGGGACAAGGGATTTTAAGTCCCTTGCGTCTACCAGTTCCGCCACCCCCGCAGGCTGAAGGAACCACCACCGTTGAATGCCCCACGATCCTCATGATCGCAAAGGCATCGGCCCCTGGCCTCACCCAAGCGCCTGCCGCAAGCATGCCTGAACGAGTGTATCACGGCACTGGCGAGAGGGTAAGGGGCTTCCTTCATCCGCCCGTTCCGGTCTTCCAGCGTCCGACATACGAGGCACACGCACACAACCATAAGGGGCCGGGAGTGGCAATCTCAAGCCGTTACTTTAGTACTGTTGAGTACCGGTACTTTAGTGGCATAGAATCCAAGTTGTTTCAAGCGGAACACGGGGAGGCTAGCACCACCAATGCCAATCATGGCACAGACAGGAACTCCGCCACCTCCGGCCGCAGCGTGCGAAACCCGTAGTGCCAGCCCTTCCCTGTAACCCCAGCCAACGGAGGTCTACGTAATCGAAGTGATCCGCGGAGACAAGCACGAGAGTCAGAGCTTTGCAGGTCCATAGTTCGATCCATGGTCAGCAGCAAATGAGAAGCGTGAAGGCCGGTAAGGGGCATTACGGATTACTCGTCGGCACGGGTTTGGTGCTGACGTTGGCAGGGGTCGTTGCGTGGTCGCAGGAAGCGCAGCAGCAAGGGCAGGCATCGCCGGCCCCGACCCAGAGTCAGCAACCGCCGACGCAGGACTCCCAAACGCAGCAAGCACAGGAGCAAGGGCAGGCATCGCCGGCCCCGAGCCAGAGTGAGCAGCCGCCGACGCAGGACTCCCAAACGCAGCAAGCTTCGGGCGAAGCCGAGGCTTTGCATGTGCTAGTGGGACAGTCGCTGGAGGTAAGCTCGCCGGCGCCCATCAAGCGCTTCTCGGTAGCCAACCCCGGCATTATCGAAGCCGTGAAGGAGAATCCCAACCAGATCCAAATAACTGGCAAAGCACCGGGCGGCGTCTCGCTAGTGGTATGGGACGAGACGGGCCAGAGCCAGGAATTCTACGTCTCCGTAGACCTCGAGGGCCTCAGCCCGGGGGACCAGTCGGGGGAGGCCTTGCCAGACAAGCCGGTAGGGGTGGAAGTGCAGAAGAAAAATATGGCCTGGCTTGGTTTGGGCATCATTGCCCCAATTGTCTTGCTAGCAGGAGCCATCCTCAGAGCGCGGCGACGACGGGGGGAGCCTTACTTAAACAAATTTGACCTTCAGGTGGCGAAGATGGATCTCGCTTACGTGGACACCGCACCCGCACTCGCCGCACCGCCTATTGCATTCGCGGAGGGGCATCCTGTGGAGATGACCGCCACCGACGATGTGCCAAAGCGAGGGGAGGATTTTGACAAGTTCGCCCAGGAACAGAGGGAGCATTGGTCGCAGCAGCTTCAGGCGCAGGCCGAGGCGGCAGTGGAGTGGCTGCGGGAAGAAATGAAGAATTCTGGGCGAGTCGTGGAGGAGAGCATGCAACGCCTGGCCAGCCTGGCGGACGCGAAACTGGCCTCCCTCAGCCAAGCTACTCAAAACGAATACGGCCAGCAAATGGCGCAAGTGTTTCGGGAGCAGGCGCAGGTGATGCACGAAGCAGCGGACGGGGAGGTGAAGTCGATCAGGCAGGCCATCGAAGAGGCGATCGTGCAACTGCAAGCTGCGGAGCGGAAGAGGGAGACGGATTACCAGCAAATGGCGCAAGCGTTTCGGGAGCAGGCGCAGGTGATGCACGAGGCAGCGGACGGGGAGGTGAAGTCGATCAGGCAGGCCGCCGAAGAGGCGATCGCGCAACTGCAAGCCGCCGAGCAGCAGCGAGAGACGAATTGGACGGCTCACACTGCCCTTGCAGAGGAGCGTCTGACCGGAATGTCGTTAGCGTTGGAAACGCTGGAAGGGCGCGTGAGAGCACTGGTGGAGGACCTGCAGGGGAAGGGGGCGAAGCAGGCGGAGGACTTGCAGAAGATTGCGCAGGAGTTGGGAGGACGGTGGTCCCAGCAGTTCCAGGAGCAGGCCGAGGCAGCGGTGGAGAGCCTGCGGGAAGAACAGAAGGATTCGGAGCGAGTGGCGAAGGAGAGCAAGCAACAACTGGCCAGCTTGGCCGAAGCGCAACTGGCCTCCCTCAGTCAAATTGCAGCTAACGCTACTGCGGGTCTCGAGGCGGAGCAAAGGCGCTTGAAGGGGCATTACGAAGCCATGCGAGGAGAGTTCGAGAACCTCATAGAGAGACGCTCGACAAAAGCGTCCTTCCTTTCCTTGCAGAGCGAAAACCGCCCAAAGCGGCGCGGGATCGCCGCGATGTTAGCGATGGCGACAGGAGTCTTTCTGGTAGTAACAACCTGCCTTTTGGGTATAAGTCTTTGGACAGGCCCTCCGATGCAACTGAAGGCTGATGCGCCTGCTGAATTCATCGATCAAAGTCCAGACTGGGGCGCCACGCGACGCGTCCGGGAGCAAGAGGTTGCCCATGCGTACTGGCGGGTAGCGGTAGCGAGCTTGCAGGAGAGATATCCGTTTGGCAGCGAACTGCCACCCGAGCCCCCGAGCGAGTTTCAAGTCAGCAAGAGGTATGCCCCGCTGGGCGGTGCGAAGGAGTTTTACGAAACAAGAGATCGTTATTGGCAAAAGCTTCGCAAGACCTGGATGGAGCGTACTTCCTGGGTAGAAAGCCCTGACTGGGACGAGTCGTGGGCAGCTCACCTTAGGCACATCTGGGACCAGTTGCGCTTAAGTAAGTAGCTCGAAACGGCTCCTTCCCACCTCTGCCACCGTGGGCCACAGTATGTCACCCGCTTCGCGGGCTTCCCGCCGACAACGGACCATTTAGGTTGACGCCTATGGGGCAACGCCCCCGGCACAGTGACACGCAAACAGTCCAAAAACCAAATCCCATTGATCTCGTATCCTAAGAGGTATACCCTTGGCTACGCTAGGCTAATCTGGAGGATGCATGGGCGGAATTAATCGCAGGCAATGGATGAGGCGTGTAGGCGCGGCAGGGGTGGTGAGCGTGGCCGCCACTGGTACATCGGCGAAGGGCCAGGAGCCGGGAAATCCACCGCAGCCTACCAAGCCGGGGCGCCTTGCGCTAGAGGACTACCAACCCAAAAGCATGCTTCACGTGACGGAGACGAAGGTGGCGCGCTCGCGCTTTCCCGTCATTGATGTGCACACCCATCTCACCATGGGAGCGCGGCACAAGAATGGCGTAACGCTAGGCGAGGAGATAAGGGTCCTCGCCTCTCCAGACGATCTTCTGCCGGTGATGGACCGGAAAAACGTCCGCATGATGGTCGACCTGACCGGAAACTATGGGAAGGGGCTCGAGGAAGCTATTCAGCGCTTTCAGCGGCCTCACCCCGACAGGTTCATGGTTTTAACGGAGCCGGGATGGGACCACTTTAACCGTCCCGATTACTCGCGCTGGCAGGCAGACGAGATCGCACGCGCGCATCAGGAAGGCGCCAAAGGGCTGAAGGTGCTGAAGACTCTGGGCCTGTACCTGCGGGAAGACGTTACATCGGGCCGCCTGGTGAAAATTGATGACCCGCATTTCGATCTCATGTGGGAAGCGTGCGCAGCCTTCAAGATGCCGGTGGCCATCCACGTTTCAGATCCCGAAGCTTTCTTCCTGCCCATTGACAAATTCAACGAGCGGTTCGAGGAGCTGAACAATCACCCGGACTGGTCGTTTTATGACCGGGACTTTCCTAGCAACAGGGAACTGCTGGAAGCGCGAAATCGCGTGTTCGCGCGCCATCCCAAGACTGTGTTTATTACCCTGCACGTTGGAAACAACGCGGAAAATCTGGCTTCCGTGGGTGAATGCCTGGACCGCTTCCCAAACATGCATGTCGACATCGCAGCGCGCGTCGGAGAGCTCGGCCGCCAGCCCCGCACGGCGGGAAAGTTCTTCGAAAAATACCAGGACCGCATCATGTTTGGGACTGACGCGGTGCCCAACGGCAAGGTGACTCCCCAGCAGATTCTCTCTAGCAAACTCTATGAGATCTATTACCGCTTCCTGGAAACAGAAGACGAGTACTTCGACTACGCGCCGGCGCCCAAACCGCCCCAGGGGAGATGGCAAATCTACGGACTCGGTTTGCCGGAAGGCATCCTGCGCAAGGTCTACTATGAGAACGCGGAGCGAGTGCTGGGAATTGTCGATTGACGATTGTTGATTGAGGATTGACAACAGGCTGCCAGCTCTCAGCCGCCAGCTTTCTGCAAAGACCGCGTGTACTCCTCAGTGGGTAGGGCAAGCCCTACCCCTACGGTTTGTAGGGGGACGGCTTGCCGTCCCCGGCTCGATGTGCGTCCGGCCCGTCTGATCCATCCTCATCCTGCAACCAACCCCTCACCCGGCTCGCGGTGGCTTGCTGATAGCTGACGGCTGAAGGGTGATAGCCTCTTATCTCGCTTTTATCTCCGTCCAGTACTGATCGTAAAGCTGCGCGGTGGAGCCCACGTCGCGCATGAACTCGCAATGGACCAGGGACGAGGGGCTGGGAAAGACGGCGGGATTGCGGAGGAGCCAGGGTTCGATGTTTCTCTGCTCGTAACGACTGGGTGTGTTAAAACCCGAGTCGTTCACGAAGAGCGCGGCCACTTCGGGGCGGTGGAAATAGTCGATGAAGGCCTCGGCCAGCTGCTTGTGCGGAGCGGCGCGCGGGATGCAAGCGCAATCAACCGAAATCGTGCAACCTTCTTTGGGAATAACGTAGCGGAGATTCGGCTCATCGCGCATGACGAAGGTCATGTTGCCGTTGTAAGCCTGCGCGATCCAGGCATCGCCGGCGGCCAGGTCTTCCTGGAAATTCGAGCTATTGTACCCCTTCACGAGAGGTTTCTCCCTGAGCAGCAGATCGCGCGCCTGGCGGATTTCATCCGGGTTGGTAGAGTTGAGGGAATAGCCGAGTTTCTTGAGGGCCATGCCGAAGACCTCGCGCGTGTCGTCGAGCAGAAGGATATGTCCGGCATAACGCGAATCGAATAATGCTGACCAACTCTCCAGGTTTTCCTTGACCAGGTCGGCGCGGTAGGCGAGGCCCGTGGTCCCCCAAGCGTAGGGCACCGCATAATCGTTGCGGGGATCAAAGGGCAGGCCCAGGAAGCGGCGGTCGATGTTGAGCCAGGCGTTGGGCAGCTTGGATTTGTCGAGGGGAGCCAGCAAGCCTTGCCGGATGAGAATCTCCACCATGTAATCGCTGGGAACCACCAGGTCGTAGCTGACGTTGCCCCCCTGAAGCTTGGCCAACAGGGCTTCGTTCGAGTCGTAGAGGTCGTAATTGACTTTGCAGTGGAACTCGCGTTCAAACCCTTGCACCAGCCGCGGGGAGACGTATGAGGACCAGGTGTAAATATTGAGTTGGCGGAGGCTTTCGCCGCCCGTCCACGTGCGGGCGACGACCGGAGCCAGCATGAACAGGAAAACCGCCGTGGCACTCAACACCGCCGCCCGGACTTTCATGGCTCCGCGCTCCAGCCGTTGCGCAATGTAGACCAGAGGAATGGTGGCCGCCAGGATGACCGTGGAAATGGCGTTGATCTCGGGCGTGATGCCGCGCTTGAGCCGGGAATAGATTTCCAGGGGCAGGGTGGTGGAGCGAACCCCCGCCACGAAGGAAGTGATGAGGTAGTCGTCGAACGAGGTGGTAAAGACCAGCAAGGCCGCGGAAAGTATAGCGGGGGCGGCGATGGGCAAGGTGATGCGGAAGAATGTGGTCCATTCGTTCGCGCCCAGGTCGAGCGCAGCTTCTTCAATGGAGCGGTCCATGCCCGCCAGGCGCGCCCCCACCACGATGATCACGTAAGAAATGCAAAAGGTGATGTGGGCAATAATGACGGTCGAGAGGCTCAACTGCATACGCAGCAGGCTGAGGAAGATGACGATCGCCACCGCCATGACGATTTCGGGAATGACCAGGGGAAGATAGACGATGCCATCCAGGATGGTCTTGGCACGCCGGCGAAGCCGCGGGAAGACCAGCGCCCCCATAGTCCCGAATACCACACAGGCCAGAGTGGCGGCGGCGGCCACCAGGAGGCTGTTGAGCAGCGATTGGATGATCTGCTCGTCGCGCCAGAGCAATGCGTACCATTCACCGGTGAAGCCAATCCAATGCGCGGAAAGGCGCGAGCGATTGAAGGAAAAAATGATCAGGACGATGACCGGGGCATAGAGAAAGAGGTAAACAAATGTGGTGGCCGAAGTCAGTCCCAAGCCCTGGCGCCGTGGACGAGGCATTAGAGTATCTCCCGCGTGACGCGCTCGGCGCGGCGCGCGCCCGCCCAAAGCAGCACCAGGACCACAAAGGTCAGCAGAAAGGCCACGGCCGAGCCGAAAGGCTGGTCGCGCACGGTGGCGAACTGGTTCTGAATAAGGTTGCCCACCATGATGGTGCGCGCGCCGCCCAGGAGGTCCGGAGTGATGAAGGCGCCGATCGAGGCGATGAAGACTAACACCCCTCCCGCGCTGAGCCCCGGCAGAGAGATGGGCAGAGTGATCCTGAGGAAAGTGTGCCAGCGGTCGGCGCCCAAATCCTGAGCGGCCTCGAGAAGGAGGGGGTCGAGTTTCTGAAGCACCGCGTAGAGAGGAAGGATCATGAAGGGAAGCTCGCCGTAAACCAAGCCAATAAAGACGGCCAGCGGGGTGTAAAGCAAGCGCAGAGGCTGGTGCACGATGTGAAGAGACAGCAGAGCCGTGTTCACCACGCCCTCCGTGCGCAGGATAACCATCCAGGCGTAGGTCCGTATGAGGAAGCTCGTCCAGAACGGAATCACCACCAACATCAGCAGCGCGGACTTCCACCGCCCGGAGACTTTAAGGGCCAGGGTGTAAGCTACGGGATAGCCGAGAAGCATGCAAAGTGCCGTGGTGAGGACGGCCATCCAAAACGAGCGCCAGTAAACTCCAAGATAGAGAGGCTGGAACGCACGCGAATAATTCGATAACCCCAAGGCCCATTCAATCGTGCCGTAAGGCGAGCGCCGGGCGAAGCTTACCGCTAGAAGATAAGCCAGTGGAAGAAGAAAGAAGCCCACCAGCCAAACCAAGCTGCCGGAGAGGAGGGCGGTGGCGCGACAGGCGGGGCGCTGACGGAAGAAACGGAGCACGGGCTCCATTCTGGAGGCCACTCGCGTTTTAGTTTCCGGGCTCATGTCTTGGCAGGGGAGAATAACGGAAGGGCGCGACGGATGTCAAACCCCGGATGCAGCGCGGGCATGTTGTAGGGGCGACCCTCATGGTCGCCCCGGGGGCAACCACAAGGGTTGAATCCAGGGCAGCCCCAAGGTCCGCCCCTACAAGCCGACAGGACGCTCGCAACCGTATATGGTTCTGGGTGTATCCTATCAATGTGGGGAGTTTAGTGCACGGTAGCGCGCCAAATCGCCAGACGGCAAAGATTCGCAAAGAAGGACTGTTTTGTTTCACCACCGTTCTCAATTCGTTTGTCCCCAAGCCTAAGAGCCGCGGACCTTGGGAAGCAGGCCTATGCCTGCCGACCAATCGCCAGAGGGCGGCTTTGAGCCGCAGGGCGAAAGGCTTCGGTGTGCAGGCAGTTCCACGCTACCTGGTTTTCTTCAGCTTACTTTTGGCCAATTCATGCCTCTTTGCCAGCAGCGGACGCCTTGAAGAAAACAGCTCACGCGCCCAGCAGGCAGGAAGCGTGGATGCCAGCAATTCCTCAAGCCAGGAACAACCTGCGCCCGTCACGGCCGAGGACTTTCTGAAGAAAGGCAATGAATACGCGCGGCTACACAAGTGGAAAGAAGCTGAGGAGGCGTACCTTAAGGCCACCAGTCTGAAACCCGATTACTACCAGGCCCACTTTAACCTGGGCAATGCTTACCTGGCTCAACAGCATACCGCCGACGCCATCCGGGAATACCAGGAAACGCTACGGCTGAAGCCGGACTTCCCTGGCGTCCACATGGACCTCGGTGCCGTGGAGGAGTCGCAAGGGCACCTTCAGGAGGCCATGGCGGAGTACCGTTCCGAGCTTCGCCTGCAGCCCTCGAACCCCGATGCCCACGTCAGCCTGGCGAATGTGCTGGCGGCCAACCGGCAGTTTAGTGAAGCGGCAGCCGAATACCGCAAGGCGCTCGAGCTGAACCCCCAGGACAGTGGGATCTACATGGCATTCGCGAGCGCCCTGCTGCAATCGGGAGACGTGGCGGAGGCCAGCGCGGAGTACCAGAAAGTCCTCAAGCTGGCCCCCGATAGCGCCGACGCCCATGCAGGGCTCGCCTTGGCGCTCACTCAGGCCGGCAGGCTCGACCAAAGTGTGGCCGAGTTCCGCACCGCCGTCCGCCTGCGCCCCAATGACCCTGATTTCCACATGTCTCTCGCCAGCGCCCTCCAGGCCACCGGGGACTTGATTCACGCCGTGGAAGAGTATCGCCAGGCGGTTCAATTGCGTCCCGAGCAAACCGACTACCGGTATACGTTGGCGCTGGCCTTGCGGGATGCCGGCGATTACGGCGGAGCCATCACCGAGCTTCGCCGGGTTGTTCGCCAGCAACCGACGAACGCCAATGCCCATGCGGAATTGGCCGCCTCATACCTCTCCGTCGGCGACCATCCCGCCGCCGAGGCCGAATATCGCGAGGCGATCCGACTAAAGCCCCAGGACCCCTCGCTCCACGAAAACTTGGGATTGGTGTTGCGCAAAACTGGGGATCTGCCAGACGCCCTCAGGGAGCTTCAGAGAGCCGCAGAGTTAGCCAAAGACAATGCCGATTACCATCGCAACCTTGCGGAGACCTATCAGTCTGCGGGAGATATCGCCGGGTTCGTCCAGGAATACGGCGAGGAAGTCCGCCTGCGGCCGGACGATCCCGATGCGCATCTGCACCTAGCCAACGCCTACCAAGCGGCAAGCGAGTGGGATAAGTCGCTCAGTGAATACCGAGTGGCTCTGGAGATGCGGCCCGCCAGTCCCGAATTGCACTACGCTTACGCCATGGCACTGAAGGCTTCCGGACACATGCAAGAGGCGATGGCGGAATTGAACCGGGCGGTGGTGTTGCGGGCCGATTACCCCGAGGCTCTGGTGGCGCTTGGCGACCTGCTGGTGGCTGAGAAGAACTACGAGCTGGCGATTCCCACCTACCGTGACGCCCTCCGCCTCAGGCCTGACGATCCTACGCTCCACTCCCGCCTTGCCGGCGCTCTGCGAGAAGCAGGAGACAATGGGGGTGCGGCGGCGGAGAGCCAGGAGGCAGCGGAGCTCGATCCCAGCTTTGCCGGCTATCAACTCGATTTAGGTAACGCCCTCTATAATAAGGGGGATTACAAGGGCGCAGTGGAGGCTTTCCGGGCAAGCCTGGCGCGCCGCAATGATCCCCAGGCCCAGGAGAACCTGGGGTTGGCCCTCGAAGAACTGGCGAACTGGCAGGAAGCTTCGGAGACCTTCCGCGAAGCGCTGAAGTCGCGGCCCGACTGGTCGGAGGCGCACCTGAACCTTTCCATTGCTCTCAGCCATATGAACGACCCTGCAGGGTCCGCTGCGGAAGCGCAAGCAGCCTTGCGTCTGACTCCCAATCTCCCCGAAGCCCATTTTGCCCTCGCGAGCGCGTTGCTGCGAACTGGTCAGGAGGAGGAGGGGGTCAAGGAGTTGCAGGAAGCCCTGCGTTCCAAACCCGACTACGCGGAGGCGCGGCTGGCGCTCGCGGATGAGCTTCGACGCTCAGGCCAGCTCGCGGACGCCATCAGCGATTATCGCGACTACCTGCGGCTGCGGCCCCAGGACGCTGTGGCTCGAGTCAATCTTGCTAACAGCTTGTTGAAATCGCGCCAATTCGACTTGGCCATCCAGGAGTACGAGGAAGCCCTCCGCCTAGAGCCGAATGAGCCCATTACTCATTACGATTTCGCCGTGGCCCTGGAAGCTGTCGGCGAGAAGGCGCGCGCCCGACAAGAGTATGAAGCCTACTTGCAGCTCGATCCCACCGCGCCTGACGCAATTGAGGTCCGCAAACATTTGCGCGAGTTGCTGCCCCCCAAGAAGTAATCCGTGAAAAATGCATCGTAGGGGCGGCCCTTGTGGCCGCCCGAAGGCTTTGGGCCGCCCGGCGGGCAACCACAAGGGTTGCCCCTACATTCTTCACTCTCCGTACTTGAAGGCCTTGTTGGGATAGGGAGGATGCTTGGGAACCGGTCGCGGGTCCTTGCGAATCTCCTCTTGGAGCAGCTTGAGGGCGGCTTCAAGCTGAGCGTCGCTGCCGCCGAAAGTGGCATGGGGAAGGTTGTCCACTACGATATCCGGGTCGACTCCGTGCCCTTCAATCAGCCATTGGCCTTCCGGTCCGTAGACGCCCATCTCGGCTGCCGTGGCGATGCCGCTGTCGGCAAGCCGATTGCTCGCGGAGAGCCAGATCTCACCTCCCCAGGTGCGAACGCCGATAACCTTTCCCAGTCCGAGGCGGCGAAAGCCTTCGGTAAAGGCCTCGCCGTCGGAAGCGGTCAAGCGATCGCAAAGCACGACGATGTGGCCGCGAAAGGCGTACTGCATGTTCCAGGTGGGATTGCCGATGCGGGGCTGCCAATAGAACCATGCCCGGCGCTGGAGTTTACCGAGCAGCCAGGAATCGATGTTGCCGCCCCCGTTGTGTCGCACGTCGATGATCAATCCCTGACGATCAAAGACCGGGTAGAACTCACGCGCCCACTGCTCGATATCGCCGGAGCCCATCGCGCGCAGATGAACGTAGCCGATGCGCCCCTGGGACTCCGCCTCCACTTTGAGCCGGCGTGTGTACTCCCACTCCTTATAGCGGAGGTTGCGCTCATCCTGGGCCGAGATCGGCGTGGCGATGACTTCGCGAATCTGCCCGGAAGCCGACTTGACACGCAGCAGCACCTGACGCCCCGCCTTGCCGCGCAGTAGAGCGCGTTCATCCGACACGCCGAGCAAACTCTCACCATCAATACTGAGAATCACCTCGCCCTCGTGCACGATTGAGTCGGGCCGGGCAAGCGGCGGCGCCTCGTTAGGCAGGTCGGGATCGTGAAGATAGATGTGCTCCACCACGTACCCGCCGGCCTGCTCATCGCGCCGCAGTCGGGCGCCGAGCGAAGCAAGCGCCACGTCGTCCGCCGGCTTGCGGGCATCGCCACCGAAAACGAAGATGTGAAGCGCGGAGAGTTCACTCACCATCTGCGCGATGACATCGTTCAGATCGTCGCGATCCGCGGCCCGGTCCACCAGCGGAAGATACCGATCTCGCATTGCCTTCCAGTCGACGCCTTGCATGCTGCGATCGTAGAAGTAGTCGCGCTCCAGCCGCCAGGCGTCCAGAAACAGCTCGTTGAACTCGGCGCGCGGATTGGTATCGAACGTCCATCGCGAGAGGTCCATCTTGGCCTTGGGAAGCGCCTTCGGGTCAGCGAGCGCTGCGGCTTTGACGTCGGAATCGAGAATGTAAAAGTCGTCGCCTTTCCGCACCAGCATCTTCTTTCGGTCCAGCGACATCTCGGAACCCTGCACATCCGCGAGCACGGTTTCGGGAGGGTCGCCCTTGTTGGCGATATCCACGCACACGAGATTTCGCTTGGGTGGCACGCCCTCATCCCGCTCCAGCCAGCATAGCCGTTTCTCACCAGCTTGGAGATCGGAGTAATTGCCGGGAGGCACAGGCACCTCATTGAGCCGGGAGGGTAGATCGGTGAAGTCAATATTCACGGTCACGGGAGCCGGTTTTTTCGCTTCCGTCGCCTGACCGGGCTTCGCCTCCGGCGGCTTCTCCGCCTTGGCCTGAGCCGGCTGATCTGACTTCACTTCCTCGGACTTCGTCTCGGGCGATTTGGCGGGCTGATCGGGATGCAATTCATCCACCGGCGCGAAGGGCGAGCGCAGCCCGGGGGTGAGCGCAAGCTCATAGACTTTCATGGAGCGATCGAAGTAGGGGTCGGGCTGGCGCGACCCCCAAGGCGACCGCACCACTGTTGTCAGCATGCGGTCCGAAAGGAAGTAGAGCCACTTGCCGTCCACGCTCCAGGCCGGGTTGAAGCTGTTGTAGCGGTCGGAAGTGAGCGCGTGAATGGCGCCAGTGTTCGTGTTCAGGACCTTGATCTGCGTGAAAGTGTTGGTGGCCGTTTCCACGTATGCCAGCCACTGGCTGTCGGGCGACCAGGTAAGGTCGGCGAAGTCTTCGACCATGGACTGCGCGATCAGCTTCTGCTGCTTGGTCTTGGTATCGTAAAGCCACAACTGCTGGTCCTTGTCGCGATGCGCCAGCCAGCGGCCGTCCGGCGAGGGCACGCCTTCCCAGCGCAGCACCTTGGCATCGTGCGTCCATTGCTCGGGCGCGCCGATGCCGTTGGCGGGGTACTTCCAAAACTCGGTTTCGCCGCTTTCGGTGGAGAGCGCAATGATGCTCTTGCCGTCGGGCATGTAGCGGGCTTCGCGGTAACGGACTGCCGAGTTCCCTGCTACTTTGACGATTCGCCCGCTCTTGGCGGGGAGCGTGAACACCTCACCACGCGCGGTGAAGACCGCAGCGTCGCCGGTGGGCGCGATGTGAACCCCGGTGAGGTATTCGAGCGGTTTCTTCACCCAGTGATCGCGCAACTGATCGAAGTCGCTGACCAGCATGATGTCGATAACGGAGTCATGGCCAGTCTTGAGATCGAGCAGCCAAAGGTCGGCCCCGCATTGATACGCAATGCGGCCATTCGAGAGCGATGCCCACTGAACATCGAAAACGCGGTGGTGCGTGTGCTGTTTCAGGCCGTGCCCGTTTCGGTCCATCGAATAGACGTTCATCACGCCGTCGCGGTCGGAAAGGAAATAGACCCGCCCATCCCAGAACATCGGGTCATGCGAGGCGCCGGGCCAGTCGGCTGTCAAAGGCACGGCCTCCGAACCGGTGTCGTAGCGCCAGATGTTCTCCGCCGTGCCGCCCTGGTATCGTTTGGTGGAACTCGGCTGGCGGTTGTAGCGCGTGAAAAACAGCGTGTGTCCGTCCGGCGTATAGCTGGCCTCCGCGGCTTGAGCTAAAGGCACCACCTCGCGCCCCCCGTGGCTATCGATGGCCACCAGTTGGGGGTCGGGCAACGTGGAGTAGCGGTGGGTGCGGACGAACACGCGTCCATCGGGCGTCCAGCCCGCTACGGCCGCGTCTCCGTCCCAGGTGAGGCGTTGGGGCAAGCCGCCCTCCACCGGCATCGTGTACACCTCGACCGGGCCTTCGTATTCAGCGCTGAAGGCAACGGTTCGACCGTCGGGGGAAATGGCCGCACCACCCTCGTGGCCGGGATTGGACGTGAGCCGCCGCGCGGCGCCGCCTTTTACGCTGACCGTCCAGAGATCCCCTTCAGCCGTGAAGATGATCGTGTCGCCGTGAATCGCAGGGTCGCGGTAATAGCCAGGGCGCGTTGTTCCTGCGCCCGCAGGGGCAGTTCGCGAACCAGGACCCGTATCAGTACGGGCGGTTTGCGAGCCGCCACTACAAGGGATGAGGACGAAGGTAGTGGTGAGGATAATCGTTACCACCCGGGTGGCCAGCACAAGGTCCATGTATTTTCTGGTTCTCGCCGACATTTCAGCTTTCACACCTTCCTGTAGGGCAGACCTGCTTTCCCGCACCTGCGGGAGCGGAATGACAGGCCAGGGTTATTTCAGCATCCTGCTTAAGAACAGGTCTACCCTGCTTGTTTTCCCGATGCGCCTGGTCGCCGCGAAGGTTAAGGCGTCGCCGGGGGATCTGAGGCGGGCTTGGGAGTTTGGCCGGGCTCCCTGCGCGTTCCTACTTTTTCATTCGCGTCCACTCGGAAGAGCTTGAATCCCGAGTAACGATGCTCGTTGCGGAGGTGCTTGCCGTTCCAATCCACACTAACGGTGACTTGCTGCGGAACCCAGAACCCGGCGTCCGTGCCTTTAAAGTGTACTTCGCCGTAGACAATTTCGGTTGTTTCTCTCTGCAAATTGACTTCCGGCAAGGGCCTCAGCAAGTCGGTGCGGAGGCGGGTGATTTGGTAGCTCTGAGGATCAATCCAGGCCAGACCCTGGGAAAAAGTCGCCATAGTGGTTTCGCCGGATTTGAAGGCGCCGTTCACTCGCGCCTTCGCCGGTTGCTGGGCAAAGGCAATCACATAGTCATCCCGGCCATTGACTTTTTGCCGTCCGAGGTAACGAAAGTCGGCTTGGGGCTGGTACGCTGGATGGAAAACGAGTGAAGCCGAGGCGAATCCAGAAGTGAGCATGTACCCATCTTCCCGGCCCCGCAGCCAAGCTTGGCCTCCCGACGTATCGACACGGTACTCGTCAAAGCCCAGCCCCCAGGTCTGGGCCGGAGTGAAGCACAAATAGCGGAACTTCTGATCGAGCGTGCCCGCCACCTTCTCCTTGCGGCTCAACTTTTCCTGATGAACCTGTTCCAGCGAAGTGGTGTTGGGGAAATTGCTGAAAAAATCCGCCACGGTCTTGCCCACCCCGCTGAGGATGGAATTCAATGGTGCCTGGTCGGTGGCGGGTTCCAGCCCAGAGAGGTCGGGGGGAAGGCGGTGGAGATAGTCAAGCTGTTGATCTCCCTTGGTTTTTCCCTTCTCGTACACCGCCTCAACCTTATTGCGCTGCTCGATCTCCGCCCATAGCTGGCGGACGTGAATGGGCATCTGCTTCACGTCACGCCCATCAAGGTAACTAGTCATCTCTGAGCCCGCTGCCTGAAATTGGCCTCTGCCCAACAAAGCTTGGACCCGCAAGAGCCGCACCGCAGGTCCCGCGCCAGCAGCTAATGCCTTGCCCAAATATTCGTCGGCAGCCCCCCAATTCTGAACCAACAACTGCGAGCGGCCCAGTTCCTGAAGGGCGAGGGGGTCTTGAGGGGCGTATTTGAGCGCCTCCACGAAATATCCTGCCGCGATCTTGGGCTGATGCCGCCAACTCTCCATCACCCCCAACGCCACAAGGGGTTCCGGACGCCCCGGGATTTCGCCGGTAAGTATCTTGTTGGAAACCTCGACCAAGTTGCGGTAAGCGCCGTCCCAATCTCCCGAGGCGAGTTCGGTCAGCGCCAACATGGTGCGGCATGGCATGCAGGAAGCATCCCGATGGGTCACCTTCGTGAAGAACGGCAAGGCTCGGTCCGGACCGTTCTTTTCCAGGAATTCCGCGACACCGCGCGCATAGTCCTTTTCCCCGGCAGCCGAGAGCCCATCGGAGCTCCTGAGCTTCTTCAGCCTCGGCGCCAATCCTGAAATGAGATCGGCCTGCGAGAGCAGCTCGGAATCCTCCCCCGCCTCCCACAAAGTGACCCGAATAATGTTGGTCTTGCTTGCCTCCGCATAATCAAGGAATAGAGTGGCCTTGCGGAATCCTTTCTTAGTCACATCCACTTCAACAGCGAGTTCTTTGGTCTCCACGAGGTTTAACGAGTAGTCGACCTGGAACGCTCCTTGGCGGTCTGTGAACAGAGTCCGCATGGATGCCGAAAAGCTCTTAGGGACCACCTGAACCTTCGCGCCGGCAATGGGAACACCCTGGATTGTCGTCACCCTGCCCCCAACAATCCAATCGCTAAAGAGGTTGATGCCCTCCGAAGTGTTCGACGCGGAAATCTGGGCGACCGCGCAAACCGGCACCAAACTCGCCGCGGCCAACAGCACGGACATACGCAAGCGGGCTTTCATAACGACCATCCCACCAATTCGGATTTCGCGATTTCGACTCTACCTCCGCCAGCAATCCTACACCTACTGGCCCCGCTGCTTCAACCTCCATGAAGCGTTTTCACGCAGGCGGCAAGTCCGCGCCCTTGCGCCCTCGCCTCGCGGGGGTGGAAGGGGGCGGCAACTCCAGGCTTGTCCACATTACGCGCGAGCCAGCAGGCTCTGGTCTGCGGCTCTGCCCTCTCGCTTCGCGTGGGCTGCTCATCTGGAGAGGCAGCGGGAAGCCCCGGCCAGCCGCGGCACAGCAAGCTATGTAGCCTACGGCGGCAGCGGCATCGCCATGCCTGCCCCTCTCCTCCCCCTATATTCACAAATGTAGGCTAATTCACTTCAGCCAGGCTTTTAGGGCTGGTTCTTGGCATCCACTCCATTGGCGGTTTGGGCGGCGGGTTCGGGTGTGGGCATGTGACATTGGCCGTCGAAGAACCCTCCAGGATCAACAAGCAGGCAGGGCGTGT
>Ga0326727_10000450_pt1 | contig 170046 bp, 130 predicted proteins | sample MB2enrmetagenome_FD_207643 | JGI IMG/M metagenome (GOLD analysis project Ga0326727, IMG submission 207643) | Lab enriched peat soil microbial communities from McLean, Ithaca, NY, United States - MB29MY | ecosystem: Environmental > Terrestrial > Soil > Wetlands > Peat | place: USA: New York... | reverse complement strand
CCTGATAGGTTTTCTTCACAGCGGCTCTCCTCTCAAAATAGAGTTTCCAACCCGAACTCTATCCGAGTTCGGGTCGAGAGCCGCTGCTTTCTCTTTCAGGTTTCAACTAAAGGCGGGACAACTTCCTCCTGTACCACACCTACATTCATTCTCTCTAACCCATGAGGAATAAATGAAATAGAGTCAGGTTCACAACATAGGCGACTAAAGAACTGACAGGATTGAAGGCCGCCACACTCCAACCCGCCGCTTTCAGTTTGGGACCGATCCCCTGCTTGCGCGTTTGAAATTCCGATTCCTCGGATGTGACCCCGCTCATTGAAAAGAAACCGCAATACAGAAGTCCATCAAACTCTTATTTCCGTCTCGCGCGTGAATGCTACGAATGTAGGTAGAAGTAGTGCGGTATCGTGAGGATTCAAAGCGCTACCAAAATCGCGCCTATCCTCAGCCAAGTGGCGGCCTTCACATCGCTGAAAGTGGTTTGGCTAGGTGACTGAATCAGTTGACTTGAATATCGGCTCGGATGTTTAATGCCTCGCAGGGGCTGAGATCAGTCGCAGTAAAAATCATCGTGAAGAACAAATGCCCGAAGCATGAATGGGTTCTCATTCGCGACAGCGCCCCCAAAAAAAGTCGTATCCTGACATCTGCGGACTTGCGCCTTCAATTTGTCACAGGGCGCCCCACGCCTGTGCTCCATTGGATCGATGCGAGAATACAATCCTAACGGAAAGGCCCATTTTTGTCGGGTGAGAAAAAAGCATGAAAAAGACCAAGCAGCCTCGTAGTAGCAGAATTGAAACCAAGCGGCCAAAGGTTCTGCCTTATCAAAACCCCGATTTGCCCGCAGAGAAACGCGTCAAAGACCTTTTGCGCCGCATGACGCTGGAAGAGAAAGCCGCGCAGATGTTGTGCGTCTGGCAGGCAAAGGCCGAAATGCTTGTGGACGCCGACGGCAATTTCGATCTCCAAAAAGCCAAGGCCGCTTTCAAACAGGGCCATGGGCTCGGCCAGGTCGGCCGCCCTAGCGACGCGGGCAAAGGCAAGGACGCGCGAGGAATGGCGGAACTCACGAACGCTATCCAGCGATTTTTTACCGAGAATAGCCGCCTGGGAATTCCTGTAATTTTTCACGAGGAGTGTTTGCACGGCCACGCGGCTCCCGGCGGCACGAGCTTTCCACAGCCCATTGCACTGGGAGGCACGTTCGATCCGGAATTGGTCGAATCACTCTTCACCATGACCGCCGAAGAAGCGCGCACGCGCGGGGCGCATCAAGCGCTCACACCGGTGGTGGACGTGGCGCGTGAGCCACGCTGGGGCCGTGTCGAAGAAACCTACGGCGAAGATCCCTACCTCGTCTCGCGGATGGGCATCGCGGCGGTGCGCGGCTTTCAAGGCGACTCCAAATTCCGTGACAAGAAGCGTTTGATAGCGACTATGAAGCATCTCGCCGGACATGGCCAGCCGGAATCGGGCATGAACTGCGCCCCCGCGAATGTCTCTCTGCGCGTTCTCCGCGAGACCTTTCTCTATACTTTCAAGGAAGCGCTGAAAAAGGGCGGGGCCATCAGCGTTATGGCTTCCTACAACGAACTCGATGGCGTTCCGTCTCACGCCAATAAGTGGCTTCTCCAGGACGTCCTCCGCAAGGAATGGGGCTTCAAAGGCTTCGTGGTCTCCGATTACTATGCAATTTGGGAATTGGGTTACCGTCCCGATACCCACGGGCACTTTGTGGCCAAAGATAAGAAGGAGTCATGCGCCCTGGCGGTCCAAGCCGGCGTCAATATCGAATTGCCGGATCCGGACTGCTATCTGCATCTAGCGGAATTGGTGCGAAAGCGCGTGCTCAAAGAATCGCAACTGGACGAACTCGTTGCTCCAATGCTGTTTTGGAAGTTCAAACTCGGGCTTTTCGACGACCCGTACGTGGATCCGAATGAAGCTGACCGCGTGGTTGGTTCCGAGGCCAATCGCGAACTGGCTCACCGCGCGGCTCGTGAAGCCATCACCCTTCTCCGGAACGAGGGCAATACCGTGCCGCTCGATGTCAACCGCCTCAAGACGATTTCGGTCATCGGCCCCAACGCCAATCGGAGTCTGCTTGGAGGCTACAGCGGCGTGCCCAAGCACGACGTCACCGTGCTCGATGGGATCAAGGCAAAGGTTGGCAGCAGGGCCAAAGTCCTCTACAGCGAAGGCTGCAAGATTACCATTGGCGGCAACTGGAACCAGGACGCAGTCGTGCCCAGCAACCCTGACGAAGACCGAAGGCAGATCGCGGAGGCCGTCGAGGTCGCGAAGCAAGCGGACGTCATCGTTCTCGCCATAGGTGGGAACGAACAGACTTCGCGCGAAGCGTGGGGATTGAACCACATGGGCGACCGCACAAGCCTCGACCTAATCGGGCGGCAGGAAGAACTCGTCAAAACCATGGTTGCTCTGGGCAAGCCGGTGATCGTCTTTCTGTTCAATGGCCGGCCACTCTCGATCAATTACGTCAGTCAGAATGTTCCGGCCATCTTCGAGTGCTGGTACCTCGGCCAGGAGACGGGGCGCGCGGTGGCCGATGTGCTGTTGGGCGATTGCAATCCCGCCGGAAAGCTACCAATCAGTTTCCCGCGTTCGGCAGGCCATTTGCCGGTTTTCTATAATTACAAACCCTCCGCGCGCCGCGGCTACCTGTTTGACGATGTGTCGCCGCTCTATGCCTTCGGTTATGGCTTGAGCTACACAACGTTTGCCATCAGGAATGTTCGTCTGGCGAAGACGATCATCCGGCGCAACGAATCCACGCGCGTCATGGCCGACGTGACGAACACCGGCAAGCGAGAGGGAACGGAAGTCGTGCAGATGTACATCCGCGATTTGGTCAGCTCAGTGACGCGCCCGATCAAGGAGCTGAAGGGGTTCAAGAAGATTTCGTTGCGCCCGGGCGAAATGAAAACTGTGGCCCTCGATATCACGCCGGAGTCGCTGGCCTTCTACGATGTGAACATGAAATATGTGGTCGAGCCCGGCGAGTTTGCCATCCTGGTCGGCAATTCCTCCCGCGACTCCGACTTACAGAAAGTGATTTTGCAGGTCAAGAATTGAACGCTTAAGAGACGAGGTCCCACATGACGGAAGCTGCTGCAAAACTCTCATTCAAAGAGAAGGTGGGTTACAGCCTTGGCGACATGGCTGCAAACTTCATCTTCCAAACAATGCTCGCTCTCCAGTTGAGTTTCTACACCGACACGTTCGGGCTGACAGCGGCACAGGCAGGGACACTGTTCTTGGTGGTTGGCCTGGGTGCCGCTGCCATCAATCCGATCATGGGCGTCATCGCGGACCGCACCAACACCCGGTGGGGCAAATTCCGCCCATGGCTCCTCTGGACGGCATTGCCGTTTGGCATCATCGCTGTTCTCACCTTTACGACCCCGAACCTCAGCCCGGGCGCCAAAATCCTCTACGCCTACACGACCTATATTCTCCTCAGGCTCATCTATGTGATAAACAACGTGCCCTACGCGGCGCTGACTGGTGTGATCACGGGGGATCCTGACGAGCGGACGAGCCTTTCATCGTTCCGCCAAGTCTTCGCGAACAGCGCGGCCTTCATCGTGCAGAGCCTGGCGCTGCCGATGGTGTTGTACTTTGGGCGCGGAGACCGGGCCAAGGGCTACCAGATGACCATGGGTTTGTTCTCGGTCCTTTGCGTCATCTTCTTCATCGTGACCTTCGCAACCACAAAAGAACGCATCCAGCCTGACCCGCAGCAGAAAACCTCTCTCACGCAAGACCTTGCGGATCTCTTCAAGAACGCGTCCTGGATCGCTCTGTTCCTGGTGACCACTTTCTACTTTGTGGCCATCTCGATTCGCAGCAGCGTGATGTTGCCCTTCTTCAAATACTGCGCGGGTCATGAACAGCTCTTCAGTTGGTTCAATGGTTTCGGGTTGGCGTCGCTGCTCGCTGGCGTTGCCGTTTCGAACTCGTTTTCCCTTCGGCTCGGCAAACGTAGACTGTTCGTCCTTTCCATGATCCTTACGGCGGTTTTCAACATAGCGCTGATTTTTATCCCACCGACCGCGACTGTGCCCATCATCCTTTCGGAAATTTTCCGGCAATTCGCCTATGGCTGGTCCTGCCCGCTTCTGTGGGCGATGATGGCCGATGTGGCCGACTATGGTGAGTGGAAGACCGGGCGCCGCGCCACCGCGACGGTCACTGCGGCTGTGGTGTTTGCGCTGTGGGCCGGGCTGGCTTTGGGCGGCGCTCTGGCCGGCTGGCTCTTCTCGTTCTATGGCTATCTGCCGAATGTCGCGCAGACGGCGCACGCCATGCAGGGCATTCGCCTCACGGCAAGCGTTTACGCCGGGCTGGCATTCCTGGCCACCGCGGCCTGCCTGTTTTTCTACCCAATCACGAAAGAACTCAACCGGAAGATTGCGGACGATCTGACCGAGCGCCGGAAAGGTTACGCATCATGAAGACCATTGTCTACCACTTCGCAAAACAGCCTCTTTGCACGGCAATCGCAGGATTTTCGTGCCTGGCATTTCTTCTAATCGCCGGTGTGCCCACTGGCGCTCAGACGCCCTCCCTTAAGGACGCGTTCAAGGATTCGTTCCTGATCGGTGCGGCAATTAACCGCGCCCAGATTTTTGAGGAGGACATGCGCGGCGCGGCGATTGTCAAAGCGCAATTCAACTCAATTTCCCCCGAGAACATTCTGAAGTGGGAAATCGTCCACCCGAAGCTGGACACCTATGATTTTGAGGCTGCGGACAGGTACGTTGCATTCGGCGAGAAATATCAGATGTACATCGTTGGCCACACGCTGGTGTGGCACAACCAGACGCCTAAGTGGGTCTTCGAGAACGAAAAAGGCAATCCCGTTAGCCGCGACGTACTGCTGAAGAGAATGCACGACCACATTCAAACCGTCGTCGGCCGATACAAGGGCCGCATCAATAGTTGGGATGTGGTCAACGAAGCCCTAAACGAAGACGGCACGTTGCGGCAAACGCCCTGGATGAAAATCATTGGTGAAGACTACATCGCAAAGGCATTCCAATTTGCACACGAAACGGACCCTGCAGCGCAATTGAATTACAACGACTACAACTTGGAGAACGAAGCCAAGCTCAAGGGCGCTCTCGAACTGCTCCGGAAACTTCAGGCCCAGGGTATTCCGGTCACGGGGGTTGGGATTCAGGGTCACTGGCACATGGACTCGCCTTCGAGCGAGCAGGCCGATGCCGCCATCACCGCCCTTGGCAAACTGGGCGTCAAAGTGATGATCACGGAGCTAGATATCGATGTGCTCCCCCATGCGACTCGAAATCAAGGCGCGGACGTCACTCTGAATGTCGAGGCACAGGCCCAGCTGAATCCATACAAAGATGGTCTGCCAGATTCAGTCCAGCAGGCGTTGGCAAAGCGCTATGCTGATCTGTTCACAGTATTCCTGAAACATCGCGGCACTCTGACTCGAGTAACATTCTGGTGTGTGACAGACGCGGATTCCTGGCTTAACGATTGGCCCGTACGGGGACGAACGAGTTACCCGCTGCTCTTTGATCGCAATGGGCAGCCCAAGCCAGCGTTCGATGCCGTGATCCGAACCGCTTCCAATAAAGGTGGCGAGGCGAAGTAGGACAACTTACTACAGATTTCTGGACGAATTTGCGGCCCGCCCCGCGTTACAATCACAAAATCCGCCCTGAATTTCAAAGTGGAGCGCAGAATGTGGCTTGATTTTCGAGCCTAACTCAGTTGCGGCAATCCCCCTCGAACAAGACTTATTCATGCGCAGCTCATGCATCCTCCTCGATTTCCTGCTACAAGTTAGTTCTGCTTGGCCTGTAGAAAGCGCCACGATCGCGGATTGTGCCGGCCTGCTAATCAGTTGCGATTTCCAATGTGTGGGGAGTAAATTATTAGCCGTAAATTATGAAACGCTTCAGATTGTTCAGGGAAGTCTCGAAAAAAACGGTTGTGAAATGCCTCCTGCGAATATTCATACCGCTATTCTTGTTGTTTTCAGGTGCGCACCGGACAGTTGCTCAATGCCAGGGAGTGGTCGGCTCCGTGACGGCGGCAGCGGCCTGCACGACTCGAAACAATGCACCAATGTCACGTGCGGTGATTGATCCGCATAAACCTTATCGCTTGGAAGAACTGATTGACCTTGCGGAAACCAACAATCCGCAGACGCGGACTGCCTGGGAAGCGGCGAAAGAAGCAGCAGCCCGGCTGGGGATTGCACGTAGCGACTATTTCCCGCGATTGGCCGCGATTGCTCTCTTCGGAGATCAGCGCTCCATATATCCTTTCCCAAAGCCCCTTGCACCTAGGGGATATGTGGTAGTTGAGGCTCCTGATGTGAATGCCGGCTTAGGATTGGAGTATAACGTCTTCGATTTCGGAAGACGCGGCGCGAAACTGGAAGCTAGCAAAGCCCTTCGACTGGCCGCCGTGGCGGCCTTCCAGCGAACCAATCAAGATGTGGCGTTCCGCGTAATTACCGCCTATTACAACCTTGTTACGGCTCAAGAGCACCTGGAGGCGTCGCGTCAAATTCTGAAAACCGACCAGACCACGCAAGCAGCATCGGAGGCTCAGCTTGCCAACGGCCGAGCCACTCTGCCAGACGTGCTGAACGCCAGAGCTGCCGCTGCGCAGGCCGCTTACGATCTCGAAGCCAGTATCGGCGGCGAAGGCGTGGCTCGGGTCGTGCTACGCGAAGCCATCGGGGTGGAACCGTCGGACGCCATCACAGTCGAGAAACCCGCCGAATCACCATCGCCAGCCGAAGTCACCGAGTCCACTGAAAAACTGGTGGAGATGGCGATGCAGGATCGTCCCGATCTCCAGGCCATTGCGGAAGAACTTCGCGCAGCAGATGCAGAACTTAAGGAGGCACAAGACCAATATCGGCCTGCCCTTTACCTGCAAGCGAGTGCCGCGCAGGATTGGATGTGGCCAACCGTGAATTATGGAACCTTCGGCAACGCGAGCGATCCCGTGTGGAGTGTGGGAATGAAATTTGAGTGGAGTCTCTTTGATGGCGGATTGCGGAAGAACGGAGTGCGCCTCGCCGATTCCAGGCGCCGCGAAATGCAGGATAGACTGCGCGAGAAGCAAGATGCCATAAGCCGCGAGGTTTGGACGGCATACCTGCAGTTTCGGACCGCCGTACGCCAGGTGGAAGCCGCGGAAACGCTGCTCACATCCGCGCAGACTTCCTATGACGCGTCGCTGGAAGCCTATCAATACGGTACCAAGAATTTGGTCGATTTGGTGACTGCCGAAACGCAGCTCGCGCAGGGACGGCTTGCGGTGGTTCAGTCTCGTTCCGCGTTGCGCATCAGTGCCGCGAATCTCGACTATGTAACGGGAAACTTGTTGCGTCAACAGCCGCCTCTGGCTCAACCCGCTGCAGGAAAACCCTAAAGTACCAGGAAGAGGACGTTTGTGCGTGAACACAAGATTTATTGGTTGCTGTGCCTACTGCTGCTCGGCTGTGGTGGTTGCTCGCGGGCTCCTTCCATCGAGATCTTAGGAACGTTTCTACCATCGTGGATGTACTGCCTTAGTGCCGCGATTGTCGCCACTGGATTGCTTCGCTGGCAGTTGGCGCGCCGGGGGCTGGAGCAGAAGATCCCACTTCTGAGTGTCTTTTACCCAAGCGTGGTTGTCATAATTTCATGCTCGTTATGGCTTATTTTTTTCTCGTGAATCGGAGGTGCGCTCTTGAATCAAGATAGTCCAAAAGTCAGGTGGAAAAGTATCTATGCGCCCTTGGGGGCCTTGGGACTCGCCCTACTCGTACTACTCATCGTGCTTTGGCGTACAACCCGCAACCCGCGTACGGATGACGCGAGTGTGCGAGCGAACTATGTCGAATTTGCTCCCGAGGTAAGCGGCCGCATCGTTTCCCTGGCAGTAAAAGACAATGCCTTCGTCCATAAGGGAGACTTGCTGTTCGCCATTGACGTCCGACCCTATCAATATGTGCTGGAACAAGCGCTTGCGGATCAGCAATTGCTGGAAGCTCAGATCGGCGATGCTCGGCGGAGAATTGCGGCCCAGTCCAGTGCAGTTCAGGCAGCGCGCGCAGGGCTGACAGGTTCGCAAACGCAAACCCATCTTAGCGCGAGCAGCTTACAAGCGTCACGGGCTGCCGTGGAGCGCGCAAAGGCGTCTGTGGAGTCCTCCGAAGCTCAAAAAACGCTGGCCCGCAACAATCTGAACCGCGCTGAACCGTTGCTCGTGAAGCAGTACGTCACGGTCGAGGCGGTGGACGAACTCCGCACCAAGGTGCGGATCACTGAACGCAACTACGAGGAAGCCCAGGCCTTTCTTCAGCAGGCCCTGGCACAGGAAGAGCAGGCGGAATACGCACAACAGGAGAGTCAGATCGAGGTCTCGGGATCAAAAGCACGCCTAGAGCAAAGTATTCACGCCGTGGACACTCTTGACAGCCTGCTGGCGCAAAGGCCGGCAAAGGCCGCGAAGGTCGAAGATGCTAAACTGAATGTGGAGCGCTGCACCGTAAGGGCTTCTTTCGACGGGTACGTGACCAATCTCAATATTTCCGAAGGAGAGTACGCCAAGCCAGGAGTGCCCATCTTCACACTGATTGATGACCGCAGGTGGTACGTGGTAGCCAACTATAAAGAATCACAGTTGAAAACGATACGCGTCGGTATGCATGTTGATTTGTATGTTTTGAGCAACCCCTCAAGACGCTTTGATGGAATTGTCGAAAGCCTCGGTTATGGTGTTTCGCCTGATGATTCGCACATCAGCAATGGCCTTCCGCAGATTGAACACACACTCAATTGGGTTCACATCGCAGCACGGTTTCCCGTCCGCATCCGCGTTCAGAATCCGGACCCGGCTTTGTTCCGGATTGGGGAAACAGCCACCAGTATCGTGAGATAAAAAAGGTGTCTCTTTTCAGCGCGCAGACGGTTTCATGGCCGGCGCATTTTGGCCGTGAGATGGCTCCTTCTCCTGGGCGTTTGGCCGGGACCCTGAGATTTTCCCTGGCAACGGCGCTCGCAACTCTTTTGATGCTGATTCTTCAGCCGGCCGCTTACACAATTGCTCCGTCGCTGTTCATGTTGTTTTTACTCTCGCACGATGCGCCCAATGCTTGTCTTAAAGACGTTGTTATTATCGAAATCTTCGCTGCAATCGCGACTGCGACAGTTCTAGGCCTGGTCATAGCCACCGACAATGATCCTATGGCGAGGGTATTGGGACTCGCCTTGTGTACTTTTCTCGCGACATTCTTCTTCCGCGCGTCCACCTATCCGATTGCAGCCTTGGCCTTCGGGTGCGTTTCGTTCATGATTATTTCCCTTTGGTCGAATCAAATCCGGGATGAAAAAATACTGCACCTTTCGCTGTGGCCCATGAGCACCCTGTTTACCGTCGGCAGTTGCGCAGTCTTGGTCGATTACCTGTTCCACCGCAGCAATCCCGCCCTTGAGCTGCAGCGCGAGATGAAAGCCAGATTCCAAGCTCTCGAACAGTTGTTTCAGTTGTGTGCCTCGGGAGCGGATGCCGAACTGTTCAACAGTCAGTCTTCGAAGGTGAGACGATATTCAGTCACTGGCCAGGGGAGAATGCACCTCTTGCTGGAGCGGATCAGCAAGCAGCACCCATCCGGCGTGTTGGCCCCCGAGCAACTGTCGACCGTCATTTCGATGCTGATTCGTCTTCTCGATCTCGGCTCGGCCTTTGATATCCACATTAGTTTCGAGGGGATCGATCGGGCACGCCTTGAGAGAATTACCAAAGCTCTGGCCGCAGCGCGAGACGGGCACATGGAGCAGATCACGGGCATCCTGGGTGATTCTCCGACGCGCATGACCGGAGAAATCGATCGGTTCGAGCAAACCCTACATAACATGGGAGAGGCGCTGGAGCAGTATGTAGCTAAGTCTAATCAAGCCGTGCCTGGCGCCCAATCCAAAAGACCTCGTCAACCATGGTTTGTTCCGGATGCGTTCACCAACCCCGTTTATCTCGCCTATGGCCTCAAGCTTAGTCTGTGTGCCACGATCTGTTACGTGGTCTACAACGCGTTGAAATGGCCTGAAATCTCTACTGCGTATTTCACCGTTTTGTTCACCGGATTGACGACAACCGGCGCAACAAATCGGAAGTTGGCCTTTCGATTTATAGGTTCAACATTTGGCGGGCTAATCCTTGGCTTGGGGTGCCTTGTCTTCGTGTTTCCAAACATCGATTCCGTGACGCCGTTTCTTCTTGTCATTGCAGCCGTATCTTTCCTCGGGGCGTGGGTGGCTCGCAGCTCATACTTCGGTTATATCGGCCTGCAAATTACGTTTTCTTTCAATCTCCTCGCCTTTGAAGGATTTTCCGCGCCGACCCAGATGACCCCGGCCAGAGATCGGCTCCTGGGAATTACGCTGGGCCTGATCGTCATGTTGCTCATCTTTCACCAGGTGGATCCCGAGCGCACGGTTGACACGATGCGGCGGACCCTGGCCCGCCTCCTTCGCGCGGAAGCCAAACTAGTGCTCCAGATGAATCTCGAACCCCCAGATGCCATTCCGTCGGTGGAGGCTGTTGCGGTTAGGGAGGGCATCTCGAGTATGGTAGCTGCTATGCAAAGTTTCGCAGAGGTTGTTAAGTTTGAATTTGAGCCGGATCGCACAGGCGACATGAGAATCAGTGAAGGGATTCTAAATGCCGTTTCCAGTTCCACAGACCTGCTGTTGAGCATGGCGGCATGGCCGGAACATACCGGCACACGTCTGTCGGACGCAAGGTTGAGTGAGCTCCGAAAAGCTCTGGACCATGGTTTGCGCGATTTGGCGTCTTCTCTCGAACATGTTCCTGGGAGTGGAGAAGAGGCCAGACAACTTTCCGAAAAAATGTTGGACGGACTCCAGATTATGGAGTCGAAGTCGGTCGAGAAGACATTCGTCAACTTTCGAGAATTACACATGCTTTGCGAGAGCATCGTGCCCGCTTGAGATCTCCTGCACGGAAGGATCAAGGGAGATCCTTCGCTTCGCGAAGGATGACCTCAGGTGCTTTGGGGCGACGTCTAATATATGGTAAATCGGGGTCCTGAGAATTACGTTGGGGCGAGTGGACGACGGGAAGAGAGATGCTCCGCAGGAGCTTTGGGGGAGCGAACAGCGCAATTCGCTCGTCCCCGCAACGACGGTACTCCCTCAGCATGACTGCGAAGGGCAAAAGCACAGGCGCAGACTCGCGGGAACAAGGGTCGGCAAGGCTCACCCAAAAAACCGGCAAGCCTTAGGAAGGGTGCGGCTCGCCGAGGATGCAACGCACGGTGTCTCGCGCGATCAGCAATTCCTCGTCGGTGGGAATCACGTATGCCAACAGGCGAGAGCCTTCGCCGCTGATGAGGCCCTCCGCACCAATGGTTTTCCGATTCCTCTCGGCGTCCAGAGTGAGACCTGCCCATTCGAGCCCCGCGCAAATCCGAGCGCGGATGTCCGGCGAATTCTCCCCGATCCCGGCAGTGAACACGATGGCGTCCGCGCCTCCCATTGCTGCCAGAAACGCGCCGATATATTTTCGCGCGCGATAACAAAAAACCTCGATGGCCAGTCTCGCGCGGCGGTCATCGTGCTCGCGCAATTCCTCTTCGAGGACGCGCATATCATTCGTCAGGCCGGAGATCCCGAGCAAGCCGGATTGCGTGTTTAGCAGCGTCTCGACTTCGTGAGTCGAAAGTCCCTCTTTCGACGAAATTAGGTTGACGATTGCGGGATCGATGTCACCCGAGCGCGTCCCCATCACTAGGCCCTCGAGCGGCGTCATGCCCATCGACGTGTCCACGGGATGCCCGGCTCGAATCGCCGCGGCAGAGCAGCCGTTACCAAGGTGCAGTGTTATGATGCGGGTCTGCTCGCGTGTCAGGCCGCGCAAAACTCGATAACGGTACGCCACATAACGGTGTGACGTGCCATGGAAGCCGTAACGGCGTATTCCGTGACGCCGGTAAAGATGATAGGGAATGGCGTACAAGTAGGCTTGTTCCGGCAAGGAGTGATGAAAAGCGGTATCGAATACCGCAACTTGGGGCAAGCCTTTGCCGAACAATTCTCGCGCGGCCAGAATTCCCTTGATGTTGTTGGGATTGTGCAAGGGCGCGAGATCGATGCAATCCTCGATGCCCTTCAGCACGTCGTCGGTGATCACGACCGATTCCGCAAAAAGTTCTCCGCCATGCACGACGCGGTGTCCGACGGCATGCACATCGGCCAAGCTCTGCACTTCCGCGATACCCGATTGGTCCGACGCTATCCAACGAACAATAAAGTCCAGGGCGGCAGCGATGTCGCGCAACGACGCAGTCAGCTTCTGTTTCGGGCCAGTTCCCTTCTGGAGGGTGATGATCGCTTCGCCGCCGATGCGTTCCACCTCGCCGCGCAAAAGACGAACGTCCGCGACTTGCTTGATCCGGTCGAGATCCGTGGAGATGAGCTGAAATTTCAGGCTCGAGCTTCCAGAGTTCAAGACGAGCACGTTCATGAGCGCCACTCCCTATTCGCCGCCAGAATTAGAAGAGCAGAATGTCAAGTCACAGGCCGGACGCTAGTACGGCCATTTCCAATCTTTGATCTCCGGCATGTCGTCGCCGTGTTCCACGATGTAGTGCTTGTGATCGATCAATCGGTCACGCAGATATTGTTTGAAATGTGCGCCGATACGCTGCAAGCGCGGAACACGGTCAACCACGTCTCCCGCAAGATGGAACCGGTCGAGGTCGTTCATGACGGTCATATCGAACGGAGTGGTCGTTGTGCCCTCTTCCTTATATCCGCGCACGTGCAGATTCGCGTGATTGGTCCGGCGGTAGGTGAGACGGTGAATCAACCACGGGTAGCCGTGATAGGCAAAGATGATCGGCTTATCGGGGGTGAACATCGAATCGAAATCGCGGTCCGGTATTCCGTGTGGATGCTCGCTGGGAGGCTGAAGCGTCATCAAGTCAACCACGTTGATCACGCGAATCTTGAGGTCCGGAAAATGCTGCCGGAGAAGATCGGTTGCTGCGAGTGTTTCGAGGGTGGGAGTGTCTCCCGCGCAGGCCATCACAACATCCGGTTCGCCTTTCGCGTCTGTCGAAGCCCACTCCCAGATTCCGATTCCGCCGGTGCAGTGGCGTATGGCCGACGCCATGTCGAGCCACTGCAACTCGGGCTGCTTGCCTGCCACGATTACATTGACGTAGTTGCGGCTGCGCAAGCAATGGTCGGCCACGGACAAAAGCGTGTTGGTGTCGGGTGGCAAATAAACGCGAACGATGTCGGCTTTCTTGTTGACGACATGGTCGATGAATCCGGGGTCCTGATGCGTGAACCCGTTGTGGTCCTGGCGCCACACGAGCGAAGTGAGCAAGTAGTTGAGAGAAGCGATCGGCCGCCGCCATGGGATGCCTCGCGTCACCTTCAACCATTTGGCGTGCTGATTGAACATCGAATCCACGATGTGAATGAAGGCTTCGTAACAGGAAAAAAATCCGTGACGACCAGTCAGCAAATACCCTTCGAGCCATCCCTGACACATGTGCTCGCTCAGCACTTCCATCACGCGGCCATTCACTGAAAGATGCTCATCAGTCGGGAGAAGAGGCTCCATCAAAACTTTATCGGTGACTTCGTACAAGGCGCCAAGCCGGTTCGAAGCCGTTTCGTCGGGGCCGAACACGCGGAAGTTCCTCGCGTCGGTGTTTAGCTTCATCACGTCGCGCAGAAATTCCCCCAGCACACGCGTGGGTTCGGAAATTTCCGTACCCGGCTTCGTCACAGGCGTGGCGTACTTGCGGAAGTCCGGCATCACAAGGTCCTTGAGCAACAGTCCGCCGTTGGCGTGGGGATTCGCGCCCATCCGGCTGTCGCCTTTCGGCGCCAGTTCAGCAAGTTCCGGAATCAGCTTGCCAGTGGAATCGAAGAGTTCCTCCGCACGGTAGCTCCTCATCCACTGTTCGAGTATTTTCAAATGATCCGGATGCGATTCGAAATCCGTCACCGGAACTTGGTGGGCGCGCCACGTATTTTCCACGGGCTTCCCGTCCACAACTTTCGGACCCGTCCAACCCTTCGGCGTTCGCAGGACGATCATCGGCCACACAGGCATGCCACTCGACCGGCCCGAACGCGCGCCATCCTGGATCGCGCGGATTTCGCTGCCGACGGTATCGAACGTGTGCGCCATGAGCTGATGCATCGGCTCCGGCTCGTGGCCTTCGACGAAGTACGGCTTGTATCCGTATCCCGTGAAGAGATGCGTCAGTTCCGAGTCGCTCATGCGGCCAAGCACCGTCGGATTAGCGATCTTGTAGCCATTCAGGTGAAGAATGGGCAGCACCGCGCCGTCGCGGGCGGGATTGAGGAATTTGTTGGAATGCCAACTCGTGGCAAGCGGCCCCGTTTCAGCCTCGCCGTCACCCACGATGCAGCAGACAAACAAATCCGGGTTATCAAAGGCAGCGCCGAAAGCGTGAGCGATCGAATAGCCCAGTTCCCCACCTTCGTGAATCGAGCCAGGCGTTTCCGGCGCCACGTGGCTCGGGATACCACCGGGAAACGAGAACTGCTTGAAGAGCCTTCTGATTCCTTCTTCCGTCTGCGGGATATGAGTGTAGGTTTCGCTGTACGTGCCCTCAAGGTACGTGTTCGCAACCAACCCCGGCCCCCCATGACCCGGGCCAATAATATAGATGGCGTTCAATCCGTTCTTCTTGATCACGCGGTTGAGGTGCACGTAGATAAAATTCAAACCGGGCGTCGTCCCCCAATGCCCCAATAAGCGCGGCTTGACGTGCTCGAGCTTCAGAGGTTCGCGCAACATCGGATTCGCATAGAGATAGATCTGGCCGACGGAAAGATAATTCGCGGCGCGCCAGTACGCGTCCATCTTGCGGAGTTCATCTGGCGCGAGCGGCCGGTTGGATTCGCGGGAGGCGGAGGAACCTGCCTGGATCGAAGAAGCCATGATATTGCTCCTTTCAAGACACGAGACGATTGGGGACGGCGGTCCCGGATATTTTAGCGCACTAATGCCTGTAAATTCGCGCGCACAGATATTAAGCAAAGTTTGAAGAAAGCTTGACCCGGCAACGAGGCCCATGTAAGATTTGCCTATGAGTTTTTCCCGCTGGCCAATTTCTTGTGAGGAGTGTTGTCGTTGTCCACGCAACGGCTGGCGCGGGGGTGCGATCCGAACCATATAGCAATCGCTTAGACCGGATTTTTCAGACCCGCTTACCAGTACCGAAACTGGTCAGCGGGTTTTTTGTTTTTATCGGGCGTTTTTGACGGGAGAAAACGTGAGCAACGCTGTGGAAGGCCAGCCGCGCAAGGAAACGAAAGCCCAGAGGGCCGAGCGCCTGAAGCACGATAAAAATCCGTGGGATGCCTTCGAGGAAATCAAGGCCTTTGCCCGGCAGGGCCGCAGTTCGGTCCTCCCTGAATGGGCAAATACATATTTCAGGTGGTGGGGAATCTACACGCAAGGCGATGGCGCTGGCGTGGTCGGCGGGCAAGGCGGCGAAGGGAAATCGACCCAATACTTCATGCTGCGGATCGCCCTGGTTAACGGCCTGCTTCGCTCGAACCAATTGCGAGCGATTGCGGGTTTATCCGAACGGCACGCGCGATCCGTGGCGGACATCACCGTTCGGCAGAATATTCAGCTTCACTGGATCACAATCGAAGCCATTCCGGAGATTATCGAGGCACTTGCGAATGTGGGGCTTTCGCCCAAGGGCGCTTGCGGGGATGTGATTCGGAACGTCACCGGCTGCCCGGTGGCAGGCGCGGACGCCGGCGAATTATGCGACGCCTCGCCGCTGGCGATCGAAGCCCACAACCTCCTGCGAACAAACGCCGAATTCTACAACCTGCCGCGCAAATTCAAAATCTCGATCGCTGGCTGCCGTGCTTGGTGCACGTATCCGGAAATCAACGACATTGGCCTGACCGCGGCGGAACGCACCCGCTACGGGCAGCGCGAAATTGGATTTTCGGTTCGCGTGGGAGGCGGGCTATCGGCCGATCCGCATCTCGCCGTGCGCCTGGATGCGTTTATCCATTGGGAGCAGGTTCTTTCAGTGATTCAGCACATCGCGGAAATTTTTCGCGATCAGGACATCTTGCGGGAAAACCGCGAGCGGGCGCGCCTGAAGCATCTCTTCACACAATATGGCTGGACCGCCGCCAGCTTCTTGGAGGAACTGAATTCCCGGTTGGGTTACAAGCTCGACGCGGGAGTCGAGGACGTTCCCCCGGCAGACGTTTACCGCGACCATGTCGGAATTCATGCGCAGAAACAGGAAAATCTTTTCTATGTAGGTGCATCTGTGCTGCGCGGCCGAATCACTCCACAGCAAATGCGCGTGGCTGCCGATCTGGCGGAACGCTACGGCAGCGGCGCGCTTCGCACTACGAACACACAAAACCTGCTGCTCATTAACATTCCCCGCGCCCATATGGAAACGGTGGCGAAAGAATTGGAGAATGCGAATCTTCGCATTGCGGCTTCTCCCTTCTGGCGCGGCGCGATTGCCTGCACGGGCACGGAATTCTGCAAGCTTGCCATCACGGAGACAAAGGGTTTCACTCGCTGGCTCATCGAAGAACTCGAAGAGCGCGTGCCAGGTTTCGATCAGCAACTCAGACTTCATGTCACAGGATGTCCGAATGCTTGCGGGCAACATTGGATCGCCGATATTGGGCTGGAAGGAAAGAAGATCAAGCAGGGCAAAGACACGATCGATGCTTATTACTTCTGCCTGGGCGGCTCTGTCGGCGAGCATCAGAGAATTGCGCGACCGGTCGGCTACCGCTGCCCGGCGCGAGAAGTTCCTGACGCGATTGCGCGGCTTCTGAAAACCTATGATGCTAACCGAAACGCCAACGAAAATCTGCGCGCCTACTTTTCGCGCTTTTCTGACGAAGCTTTGCGCACGCAGTTGGCCGGCGGCCCAACCGCCGCCGCGAAACGCGATCCTTCGCCAGGACCGGTTCCCCACGGAACAAGAGAATGACGATGCGTCAAAACCTTCTCCCAATATTCATCAAGCTCGCAGGCCGGCAGTGCTTGGTGGTCGGCGCCGGATCGATTGCTGCAGACAAAATCTCCTCGCTACTCGAGGCTGGCGCGCGGATTCGAGTTGTTGCTCCCGTTGCGAATCCACGAGTGAAGGAATTGGCGCACGCGGGAAAAATCGATTGGGCGCCGCGCGATTTTTCTCCCGATGATCTCGCAAACGCATCGCTCGTCATCACCGCCACTTCGGACAACAAGGTAAATCGCGCTGTCTTTCTGGAAGCGCAGAGCCGGGGCATTCTCTGCAACTCCGTGGACGATCCGCCGAATTGCGATTTCTACTTCCCTGCAGTGGTGCGCCGCGGGGACTTGCAAATTGCAATTTCCACGACGGGAGAAAGCCCTGCGCTGGCCCAAAGGCTGCGACAAGAATTGGAAACATGCCTCGACGAATCCGCAGGGGACTGGGTTCACCTAGTCGGGGCGCTGCGCCGCGAGATTCTTGCCGCTCACCCTCCCTCCGAGGAGCGCAAGAAGCTCCTCCATCTGCTGGCCCACACGACCGCCCGGGAACTTGCGTTGCTTTCTGCGCCAGAGACGCCGCCCGAATCGAGCGAGCCTACCGACCCCCGTTCGGCACGTGCAGGAGCGAAACCATGACGCAAAGTTTGCCAGGAAGAGTTTATCTGGTTGGCGCGGGCCCGGGCGATCCGGAGCTTCTGACCGTGAAAGCACACAGGCTCCTAGAGCGCGCCGAAGTGGTGCTGCACGACGATCTTGTGCCTTGTGGCATCGTGTCGCTGGCCGGGCCGCAGGCGTGCGTTTTCAACGTCGGCAAACGGTGCGGGGCGAAGAAGATCACCCAGGAGGAGATTAACACCTTGATGATTCAGACGGCGCGGCTGGGGATGGAGATCGTCCGGCTGAAGTGCGGCGATCCTTCGATCTTCGGACGTTTGGCGGAGGAACTGGACGCGCTGGAATCCGCCGGCGTCCCATTTGAAGTCGTGCCCGGCGTGACCGCGGGAATTGCAGCCGTAGCAGCGCTCGGATTTTCTCTTACTGACCGGCGGAAAAATTCCCGGATTCTGCTGGCCAGCGGGCATCACGCGCGCAAAATCAGTGGGGCGAAAACGGATTGGAGCGGCATGGCGCGCGAAGACACCACGTTGGTGGTCTATATGCCCGGACAAAACCTCCACCTTCTTCGCGAGGAATTGCTCGATGCCGGTTTGCCCGCGGAGACTCCCGCAGCGGTCGTGTCCCGCGCCACCACGCCGCATCAGCGCGAGTGGCTGACCACGCTCGGCGAACTTCATACTCTGCCGCCCGCCGAATCGCCCGCTGTCTTGCTGATCGGACGTTCGCTAGAGCGCGCCGGGCGCAAGACGCGATCAGACAACTCCTCGGAGCCAGTGAAAGCAGTAGATCGCGGCGCTTTCCTCGCGAGCATTGGATTGGAAATTCCTGCCACGCCATTCACGGAAAGTTTTGAAAGGAGAACCACCCGGTGACAACGGAACAAGAAGCACGGAAGAAAGACAGCAAAGCGGCAGCAACTGAAGCGCCACCATCAAGCCACGGGTTGAGAGTTTCGCTCGATGCGTGGGCCGTAACGCTGGCGCTGATTGTCTCACTGCTGATCTGGACCGGCGTTATCAAACACATTCCCTGGTAGCAACAGGAAGAGTCCCCAAGGAGGACGCACCCATGGCAAGCGCTGCTGTCGTGTCACCTTCGTATCCGGCCGATCTATTCAAACGCGCCGTAGCCCTTCTGCCCGGCCTTGTGTTGCTGGCCGCAGTTGGGTATGCGGGAAAGCTCGTGGAGCGCTCGATTGCGCTTTACGGCCGCGCGCATCACCTTACACTCCCGAATATCGAGTACGTGCTTTGGGCGATCTTGATTGGGCTAGCCATCGCCAACACGGTCGGCGTCCCCAAACTCTTCCAGTCGGGGCTTTTGACCTACGAATTCTGGCTAAAGGCGGGGATCGTGCTGCTGGGCTCGCGCTTTTTGTTGGGGGACGTGCTCAAGCTGGGCGGCGTGAGCCTGGTTCTGGTGGCCATCGAGATTGCAGCGTCGCTCGCCTTCATGACCGCGCTCGGCCGGGCTTTTGGCCTGAAGCCCAAGTTAACAAGCTTGCTTGCCGTCGGTTCATCTATCTGCGGCGTTTCAGCCATCATAGCGGCACAGGGCGCCATTGACGCGGATGAAGAGGATTCTTCGTTCGCTATCGCCGCAATACTCACGCTGGGCGCGATTGCACTCTTTACGTTCCCGCTCGTGGGGCATTGGCTGCACCTGAGCGACCTGAGCTACGGGCTTTGGGCAGGCCTGGGCATTGACAATACCGCCGAGGTGACTGCGGCAGGGGCGCTCTATTCCGATGCAGCCTCGAAGATTGCCGTGCTGGCCAAGACAGCGCGGAACGCGATGATCGGGTTCGTCGTGCTGGGCTACGCGCTCTATTGGTCGCGCAAGGAGCACACCGGAGGAGTCGGAAACAAAGCAGCGTTCCTGTGGGCAAAATTTCCAAAATTCGTGCTCGGCTTCCTGTTGATTTCCGTACTCGCAACCGCAGGCTTGTTTAGCAAGGGTCAATTGGGAAACCTGGCGAACCTTTCAAGGTGGGCTTTTCTCCTGACGTTCGCGGGCGTCGGCTTGCGGACCAACATTCGCGAAATGCTGAAGCAAGGCGCGCGGCCGTTCATTGTCGGCGCATTGGGCGAAATTGCCATTGCGTTTCTGACGCTCGGTCTTGTCTATGCTGCGGGGAAATTCCTGCACTAGCATCCCTGGCAGACTGACGTGACGACGGCGATTGTGAGCCGCCGTCGTCACCGCACTCTTTCCTTCTCATGCCCCTCCAGAACTTGCGATATCTGTCGGAAAACAAACGCGCAGACTTCGTGTTAGATTTGTCAGGACAGGTGCGCAGGGGAGACCACTCGCATCATGCTGGACCGCAAGAAATCGGCAGTCACTTGGATCGACGTCCTCTGGCTGGCTTTTATCATTGGCCTGGCTCTTCTTCCGCCCATTGATGAGGTTCACAAGCAACTCATCCTACTGGCGTTCGGCATCTTCCAGTTTCTTGAAGGCCGCTTGATTGCATGGTCCTGGCAACGAGGGCGCGCCTACAGCGTCATCATCAAAATCTTGCTTGCCACTCTCCTGTTGGACCACACAGGCGAAATCGGAATCAATAGCAGCTACTACCCGATTTATTATGTGCCGGTCATAACCGCGGCGATTTACTACGGGGCTGTCGGCACGCTCATGTGGACAGCGCTTGCTTCGCTCGCCTACCTCTCGCTTCTCATCCCTGCGCTGCAGGAATATGCTCTGACTCCGGAAGCTGCCTCCTATCTGGCTATCCGGATCCTTTTCTTTTTCCTCGCTGCAATGTTGGTAAATCGTTTCGTCGTCGAGAACCGCAAACAAATAAAGCGATATCAAGAGCTTTCTGAAACGCTGGAGGAGACAAACCGCCAGTTGCAGCGTGCCGAGGCTGAAGCGCGCCGGTCTGAACGTCTTGCCGCACTCGGGCAGCTTTCGGCTGGCCTGGCGCATGAGATCCGGAACCCGTTGGGTGTGATAAAAGGCTCGGCCGAGATGCTCACAAAAAAGCTGCAGGATGCGCGACCGCTGGAATCCGAACTCGCGGGCTACATTTCGTCGGAGGTGAACCGGCTGAACGCTCTGGTCGCACGATTCCTCGATTTTGCGCGCCCGCAAAATCTTCAGTTGCGGCCCGTCCAGATTTCCAGGATTGTGGATCACGCCCTGGAATCGGTGCAGCAGCAGTTGACAAATACGCGTGTGGAAGCGGCGCGCAACTATGTTGCCGGGCTGCCGGAGATTCTGGCTGATGAGCAACTTTGCGAACAGATTTTTGTCAATTTGATTTTAAACGCCTTCCAAGCGATGGGGGATAAGGGAGGAGTGTTGCAACTTTCAATCGCGCCTGAGAATTCGAAGGGAAAAACGGGCGTTGTTGTAATGGTGGAAGACACAGGCCCTGGCGTGCCACCGGAATTGCGCGAGCAAATCTTCAACCCATTTTTCACATCGAAGAAGGAAGGCGTCGGGTTGGGCCTGTCGATTGTCGCCAAGATTGTGGACGATCACCGCGGATGGATCAGGCTGGATTCCAGTTCGTCCGGCGGCGCGAGCTTTCATGTCTTCCTGCCCGAAAAGCCTGAAGCCTGACGCGACAATGGCCTGCCGCTCACGGAAGATAATGATGGCCCGCGAGGTGAAAGCGGTCAAAATGTGGCGATAAAATGACCCAGGAAAAACCATCCATACTCGTTGTCGAAGACGAGCCGAAAATGCGGCGGCTGCTGGAATTGCAGCTTGGCGAGGAGGGCTTTCGCGCCCACACGACGCCCGATGCCGAGACCGCCTTGCAAACTCTGAACAAGGAGGAATTCGATCTGATTGTGACTGATTTCAAGTTGCCCGGCATGAATGGTCTTGAATTTCTCCAGGCAGTCAAACGTGTCAACGCGGATTTGCCGGTCGTCGTCATGACGGCTTATGGCACGGTGGAATCAGCTGTGGAAGCAATGAAGGCAGGCGCGAGCGATTACGTTCTGAAGCCATTCTCGCTCGCGGAACTCGTTCTGGTGATTCGCAAGGAACTTGATGCGCGCAAGCTACGCGAAGAAAACCGTTCGCTGCGCGAAGCGCTCGGCCACCGCTACAAGTATGAAAACATCGTGGCGCAAAGCGATAGGATGCAAGCGGTCCTGGCGCTGGTCGAGCGAGTTGCCCCGACGAACGCAACCGTTCTAGTCGGGGGCGAAAGCGGGGTGGGCAAGGACCTAATCGCGCGCGCAATTCATCAGCATTCGCGCCGCGCTTCGGGGCCTTTCGTCAAAATCAACAGTACGGCTATCCCGGAGAATCTGCTCGAAAGCGAACTCTTCGGCTACGAGAAGGGCGCGTTCACTGGCGCGTCAACAAGCAAGCCCGGAAAATTCGAACTGGCGGACGAGGGCACGCTCTTCCTCGATGAAATCGGCGATGTTCCGCCCTTGACGCAAGTGAAGCTCCTGCGCGTGCTGCAAGAGCGGGAGTTCGAGCGCCTGGGCGGAACAAGAACGCTGAAAGTGGATGTCCGGCTGATTGCCGCGACGAATCGCGATCTGCGCGCCGCGCTTGAGGATGGCACCTTTCGCGAGGACCTTTATTATCGCTTGAATGTTGTGGCAATCAACATTCCCCCGCTGCGCGAGCATAAGGAAGACATTCCGGCCCTTGCCAATTTTTTTCTCGAGAAGTTTGCGCGCGAATACGGCCGGCCACTTCAGGGAATCACGCCGCAGGCCATGAAACTCCTGACAGATTTTCATTGGCCTGGGAACGTGCGCGAGCTAGAAAACGCGATCGAACGCGGCGTCACTCTCTCGACCGGCACAAGCCTCGACGTCGCGGACATTCAGCTTGACGTCGCTCCCGCGCGAAATGCCGCCGGGGCATCTTTTGATTTACCTCCCGGCATGACGCTCGAGCAGTGGGAAGAGGAAGCGATTCGCAACGCCCTGCGCCAAGCTAACGGAAACAAGAGCCAGGCGGCGAGGACGCTTGGCCTTTCGCGCAATGCGCTGCGCTATCGCCTTTCCCAGCTGGGCGTTCCCGACTCGCCCGAAAAAGAGTCATAGCTTCGTCTGGCTGTTTGCCCAAAGTTCTTCAGCTAGAAGCAGGTAGCAATCATCGAGTGGCCAACACTGACTCTACTTTCTGGACTCGCTGAGGGTCTCAAGGACTGATATAAAGGCTTTCTTTCTTGTCCATCGGCAACCGAAACTAGTAGTTACTGTCGTTGGAGGAAAGGTGCGCAGCGACTTTGGAAGGTAAGCGTCCGGTTGGGGCCGTGTGGACAGGGTTTTGGTGGGCAAGCATGATGACCTTTGTGGACACATGATCGTGTCCACGAAGGTGAATCGTGGACACTTCAGAACAGGCCATAGAAGTGAGAGGTAGGGAGTCGAAGCGGCGATTTCGCACGGTGGAGGAGAAGCGGCGGATCGTCGAGGAGACGCTTCAGCCCGGTGCTTCGGTCGCGCGCGTGGCGCGAGCCCATGGAGTGAACGCCAACCAAGTATTTGGCTGGCGGCGGCTCTATCAGCAAGGACGGCTGGAGCGTCGGGCCACGGAGACGCCTGGTCTGCTGCCGGTTCGCGTGATCGGCGCAAGCGGGATAGAAGCAGCGCGATCGACGGGTACGCAGACACGGCGAACACCTTCCGGCATGATTCAGGTGGAGCTTCCCAGAGGGCATTTGCGTGTGGCCGGGCGCGTGGATGCGGAAGCTCTGCGCGTGGTGCTGGAGAAGTTGCTCGGATGATCGGGTTGGCGGCCGGGACGCGCGTTTGGATCGTGGCCGGTGTGACCGACCTGCGACGCGGTTTTGTGGGCTTGAGCGGGATGGTGCAGACGGCACTCAAAGAGAATCCGTTTTCGGGCCAGGTGTTTGTGTTTCGCGGGAAACGCGGTGATCTGATCAAGCTGTTGTGGTGGGACGGTGACGGGCTTTGTCTTTTCGCGAAACGGTTGGAGCGCGGACGATTCATCTGGCCGCAAGCGACCAGTGGAACGGTGTCGCTGACCCAAGCACAGCTGTCGATGTTGCTGGAAGGGATTGATTGGCGGCACCCGGTACGCACGGCCGCTCCGCAGATCGCGGTGTAAGCACAAGTTTGTGAATAGTTTTTCTTGGGCCTTTTAACTTTGCGTAAAGAAAGTGCCGTACAGTTGCGGCGATGGTTGCCGCCCCACGCGTACTCCCCGATCTGAATCAGCTCGACCGGGCTTCCCTCAAGGCGCTGATTCTTTCCCAGCACGAACAGTTGATTTCCCGCGATGCGGAAATCGAGCAGTTGAAGCTGCTGATCGCCAAGCTGCGGCGGATGCAGTTCGGGCGCAAGTCGGAGAAGCTGGAGCGGCAGATCGAGCAGCTGGAGTTGCGGCTGGACGAACTCGAAGCGAGCCGGGCGGAAAACGCCGTGTCTCCGTCCGCACCAGTTGCCGCCAGAAGTCGCACAACGAAACCAGCGCGGCGGCCGTTGCCGGGACACTTGCCGCGCGAGACGCGGAAGATTCCGCCGAAGGAGACCCAGTGTCCGGACTGCGGCGGCGCGTTGAAGCATTTGGGGGAAGATGTTTCGGAGATGCTGGAGTGGGTTCCGGCGAGCTTCAAGGTGATTCGACAGGTGCGGTCGAAGCTGGCCTGCGGGCGCTGCGACAGGATCGTGCAGGCCGAAGCGCCGAGCCGGCCGATCGCGCGTGGAATGGCGGGCCCGGGACTTTTGGCGCACGTGCTGGTGTCGAAGTATTGCGATCACTTGCCGTTGTATCGGCAGGAAGAAATTTACGAGCGAGAAGGCGTGGAACTAGACCGCTCGACGCTGGCCGATTGGGTGGGCAGCGCGAGTGGATTACTTCAGCCGCTGGTGGAAGCGCTGCGGCATCACGTGCTGAGCGCGACGAAGCTGCATGCCGATGACACGCCGGTTCCCGTGCTCGCGCCGGGACTGGGAAAAACCAAGCTGGGCCGGCTGTGGACCTACGTGCGCGATGATCGACCTGCCGGAGATGCGACGCCTCCAGCGGTGTGGTTCGCCTACACACCCGACCGCAAGGGCGAGCGTCCGAAGGCGCACTTGAGCAGCTTCACGGGCACGCTGCAGGCGGATGCATACGCGGGGTTCGACCAACTCTACGAGAGCGGGCGCATTCGAGAAGCCGCGTGCTGGGCGCACGTGCGGCGGAAGTTCTACGATCTTCACGTCGCGCACAAATCGCCGGTGGCGCAGGAAGCGCTCCGGCGCATCGGAGAACTCTACGCCATCGAAGGAGACATCCGCGGACGGCAGCCCGAAGAACGCTGCCGGGTGCGCGACGAGCGCAGCCGCCCTCTGCTGGAGTTGCTGAAGCAGTGGCTCGAAGAGATTTTGGTCAAGCTGTCGAAAAAATCGGACACGGCACAGGCCGTGCGTTACGCGCTCGGCCGTTGGGAAGCGCTCGTGCGTTATGTGGACGACGGCCGGCTGGAGGTGGACAACAACGCCGCCGAGCGGGCGTTGCGTGTGGTCGCGCTGGGCCGGAAGAATTACTTGTTCGCGGGATCGGACCGGGGCGGCGAAAGCGCCGCCGCGATCTACAGCCTGATCGGCACAGCAAAACTGAACCATGTTGATCCCGAAACGTACTTGCGCGAAGTGCTCTCGCGCATCGCTGACCATCCGATTAACCGCATCGCGGAACTGCTGCCCTGGAATCTCGTTGCGGATCGACCTGCGGAATCAACTCACGCTGCATAGTCAACCGCACCGGTCAAGACGGCCTCCGAACGACGCTTACTTTGGAAGCACGATGTAATCTGTGCAGATTCTCACACCGTAGTCGCACTGCTCGGCGATTTCCTTTCCGTCAAACACGCATTCATAAGATGTCTCCATCGAACTGTAACCTTCGTTGAAAACTTCGGAGTAATGGACGGTTCCATAGTTGGTGCTCGAAGTTGTCTTCGGAACAAGGGGTTTTGCGACGTTGCGCAGGAATAAAACATAATCCCATCCAACTCTGTGCCCCACGTAAGGTCCGTAGTAGACAGTCTCCCCGACTGCTGCTCCTTCAAAGCTTTCAGTCACCACCGCTTTATAGACGGCAATGCTGTAGTTTTCCGCATCGCCCGAAACAACTCTCACGAGGGCCACAGTGTCAGCCATCTCAAACAGATTGGCCAATTTGATGGTACCTGGTTCCACTATTGTCACGGTCTCGCCGGTGTTATCTTTCTCCTTTTGAGCCCAGGCCAGTTGGGGAAAAACCAAAACAACGGCGAGAGGCACAAGGCTACGAAGTGCTGATGTCATTGAACGATGTCCCTTCCACATGACGTCCAGCGCGCCCATTGTACGCCTCTTGCCTGGCCTGCCGGATGATCAGAAACTGAGACAGTGCCAACAATTTGGGGCGCTTCCTGGTAGGTGGTTGAAAACCACCAATGCGCGTGAAAACCACCATCATGACGATTATTCTCGCTAGGACGTGGCCCCACCAGGACTCCACATCTGATTGATAAAAATGAACTTATATGATTTCCTGCCGAAATGTGCGCTTTGGCATTGGCCCTGCAATATCAGGTGCTGGATCAAGGGGTTCCTGGTGGGAAAACCGCTGGGAGGTGGGCCATGAAAAAGATTTTGATAAGTTTGGCAGCGATGCTCCTGATGGCTGGCGTGGGAACGTCCCGAGCACAGGATGAGGAGCAGCAGCCACAAGATCCGCAGACAGCTGCAGATTCGCAAGCGTCTGCTGATTCGCAAACTTCAACCGATGTGCAGCCGGGCGCCGCGCGTATTAGCTACGTCAACGGCGATGTTTCCACGCAGCGCGGGGACAATGGCGAGTGGGTGGCCGTCGCGCTGAACACGCCGGTTGTCCCGGGTGACCGCGTCGCCACCGGACAGAACGCGAGCGCCGAGCTGCAGTTGGACTTTGCGGACATTTTGAGAATGTCCGCCAGCGCGACAGCAAAAGTCGCCACCCTGACGCGCACGAATATACAGATTCAGATTGGGCAGGGGCTTGTTAACTACTCGGTTTCAAAAGGCAGTGAGGCCACATCGGAAATTGACACGCCGAACGTGGCAATCCACCCGCTTGGCGAAGGTGAGTATCGCATCCTCGTCACTTCGGATGCGGAAACGCAAGTGATTGTCCGCAAAGGCTCCGCGGATTTTACCACCCCGCAAGGCAGCACTCGCGTCGATAGCGGACAGATGATCACGATTGAGGGAACCGACAGCCCGCAGTATCAGACTGCTTCTGCTCCGGCCAGGGACGACTGGGACCGTTGGAACGATCAGCGCGACCACAAGATCTCAAGCGCCGAAAGCTGGAAGAACACTGATCGCTATTACACAGGCTCCGAGGACCTCGACCAATATGGCGTTTGGACCGAGGTCCCTGATTACGGCCGCGTTTGGACTCCAAGGCAGGAACCTGATTGGGTTCCCTACCGCGATGGCCGCTGGGTCTATGAACCCTACTATGGTTGGACCTGGGTTTCCTACGAACCCTGGGGCTGGGCGCCATACCACTACGGGCGTTGGTTCGTCTATGGTGGGAATTGGGTTTGGTGGCCGGGCCCCGTAGCGGTTTACCCCGCATACTATCCGGTTTGGGCGCCTGCGTATGTCTCCTTCTGGGGTTTTGGAGGAGGTGGCTGGGGCGTCGGCTTCGGATTTGGATGGGGCTGGGGCCATGTTGGATGGCTGCCGACCGGGCCGTGCGACTGGTATCACCCATGGTACGGCCGATGGGGTGGCCGCGTGAATGTGGTCAACATCACGAACATCCACAACACCACCATTAACAACTATCACAACGGATACGGGCCACTAACGAACGGCGGCAGGCATTCGTACTCGAACATCAATGAAGCCTTGACGAATCCGCGCGTTCGCGGTGGTCTGAGTTCGATGCCGTCCAACCAGTTCGGACGCGGAGCTGTGCCAACGCATCAGCAGGCAATCAGCGAAGCGTCATTCCGGCAAAGTAGCATGGTCGCCGGGAAAATGTCGATTGCACCGACCCGTGAAAGCTATAGCCCGACGAATCGTGCAGTGAATCCCTTTTCGATTCGGAATGTTCCGCCGAGTTCGCAACGTTTCTTCACGCCGTCACGGACCAACACTGCGGCGAATGTGCAAGGCACGCGGCCGGGGATGAATGCAGCGCCGCGATCAACTATGACGCAGAGGACACCACCGCTCTCGAGCTTCAACAAACCTACAAACTCCGTCTCAGCACCGGCGTCGCGGCAAATGACCTTCAATCGGGCGGGCAATCCTTCAACCTCGGTGTCATCTGCGCGACCGGGCTGGCGGACATTCACGCCTCCATCGTCAGCGACAATGAACCGGCAAGCCCCAAGCCCTGGTGCAACTCCATCTGCGCGGACGAGCAACAACGCACCGCGCAGCACGTTTTCGCCACCAACCGGAAGCCGCAATCAGCAGGGACCTGCGGGGAATCAAGGCGGATGGCAACGCTACACGCCTTCGGCCCGCACGTCGCAACCGCCAACTCCGACTCGCACATTCACTCCGCCGTCTGGGTCGCAGCGGCAATCGATGGCTTCGCGAGGGAATTACCCAAGTTCAAGCTACCGTCCTCCATTGAACATGAGGCAGCCCATCGTGACTCCGCGACATTCGTCATCGCCAAGCTACAGTACGCCACATGGCGGCTCGAGCGGCGGTGGACATAGCGCCCCCAGTGGCGGAAGTCATGCACCAAGCGGCGGCGGCTCGCATTCAAGCGGAGGTTCGTCGCACTCCGGCGGTAGTCATCGGCGCTAACCGAAGCAATTTCGACAAAGTGGCTGCTACGGCCCCGAGTCTTCGGGGCCGCGGCGCATAAGGGGACAAGGATCGCACCCAATCCAGGCAAATTTGGAACAAAGGCGAGGATCGAGAAACTTGTCAGGTCGATATGTGTTTCACAATTGAAGACAAACATAAGGATACGATGACCACAAATATTGTCGTATGGCTGACATGGCCCGCCGTTTGGACTTGGCTGCAGCACGTCGCCGTGCTATCAACAACTTCTATGGCAAAGGGGGTTTCACTCATGAAAAGAACATTCACTTATTTGTTGCCACTCGTTTTTGTTGCCGGAATGCTCGCGACGTTCGCAAGCCCGGTTGCAGCCCAAGACGATCCTCCAGGACGCGTTGCCCGGTTAAACTACATCCAAGGCGCCGTGTCGTTCCAACCATCGGGTGAAAAGGATTGGGTCGAAGCCAATCCAAACCGCCCCCTTACGACAGGTGACAACCTGTGGGCGGATAAGGACTCGCGCGGCGAAGTCCATATCGGAAGCACAGCCATTCGCCTGTCGAGCGAGACTGGAATCTCCATATTGAACTTGGACGACCGCACGGCCCAGATCCAACTCGCACAAGGGACGATTGAGGTTCACATGCGGCATCTTTCCAGCGGGGAGGCGTTCGAGCTTGACACGCCGAATCTGGCGTTCACGATCACGCAGGCCGGCGAATACCGCATAAGTGCCGACCCCAATGAGAACTCGACTGCAATTATCGTGCGCCACGGTGAAGGCCAGGTGACGGGCGGAGGAGAGTCGTATGATCTGCATTCCGGTCAGGAGTACACATTCACCGGCGCCGATCAGCTTTCTTATGATGCCGTGGAAGCGCCAGCCAACGATGGTTTCGATGATTGGTGCGATTCGCGCGACGACCGCGAGAATCATTCAGAATCCGCGCACTATGTTTCAAGAGATGTGGATGGATATTACGATCTCGATGACTACGGCGGGTGGACTGACAACCCTGACTATGGCCGCGTTTGGGTGCCCAGGGGCGTCCCAGAGGGATGGGCGCCATACCGCTACGGTCATTGGGTGTGGATCGCGCCCTGGGGTTGGACCTGGGTGGAAGATGAGCCTTGGGGTTTCGCTCCCTTTCATTACGGCCGGTGGGCATTTGTAGGAGGATATTGGGGCTGGGTGCCTGGGCCGATTGTTGTGCGCCCAGTGTATGCGCCGCATTTGGTCGCGTTCGTCGGAGGGGGCGGATTCAGCCTGTCGATGAGATTCGGAGGGTTTGCAGGAGTAGCATGGTTTCCGCTCGGCCCGCGCGATGTGTATGTTCCCGGGTATCGCTGCAGCCCGAGGTACGTCCAGAACATCAATATCACGAACTCAAGGGTTGTCAACGTCACGCAGGTTACAAACGTTTACAACACCTATAACTTCACCAACAACACGAGAAATGTGAGCGTCAACAAGGTTAGCTACATGTACGAGAACAATGCTAAGGCGGTCACGGCGGTATCCAAAGAGACCTTCGTGAATGCGCGCCCTGTTGCGATGTCCACAGTCCACGTCACTCAACAGCAGTTCGAGAGCGCGCGTCCTGAATCCACACCGCTCGCGCCGACGCGCTCCAGTTACGTTCCGACGACCGCGAAGCTGGCAAGCGCAAGGCCTCCTGTCCCATTTGCCCAAAAGTCGGTCGTTGCTAGGCTGAATCCAGCGGCATCCGTAAACAGCAGAGCGCCGCAGGTGTACACAAACGACAGCAAGCCCTTCAGCCAGGAGCCGCGCGTTGGCAATCCGTCAACACCGGCAACAAACAATCAAGGCTTCCGTCCTTTTGGTCAACCTTCAGGCGCGAACAATCAGACGCCCCATGGAAACAACAACCCGGCATCGACCCAACGGAACAACACGTTTAACAACCCTCCGGCGGAGCAACAGGTAGCTCGCCCCACCCCATCTGTGAAGTTCACTCCTCCGGTGAAGGCAAAGGAGGAGATGTACGACGTCCACCCGCCGGTGAACAACAAACAGGCACCGAAACAGTCAGGACCAAAGCCGAAATCGCAGCCGGCGCCGCACCAAGAATCGCACCCTGCTTCCGAGGGCCATCCTCACGGATAACAAGGACGAACCAGGCAGCACTGCGAATGATTCGCTGAACGGAAACGGCTCCGAGAAATCGGGGCCGTTTTCTCTTGATCGTAGCGGCCGGCTTGCTGGGACAAACTGTCCGTGGCTGGGTCAATTCGGAGATGGCGGCTTCTGCGTCGCGGGAGCCGGCGTCTGCGAAGCGCCCGAACTGGGCGCCGTGGGCTGCTGCATGAGCGCGAGGTAGGCTCGGCCGAATGCGGAGTGCTGTGTCCCCGCAGCGACCACCACTGCCTGCACCGCGTAGCGGCCTGTCGGGAGTTTGACGAGTGGCAAGCTGAGGCGAAACGAAGCAGTTCGGATCTTCTGATTCACCTCGGTGGGAGGCAGAAGCGGAGTGGTATTCACCTGCAAGCCATTTCGGAAAAAGATCAGTCCCGCGCGGAGCGTGTTCGGATCGAACGTCCCAGCCTTCTCGAGTTTTTCCGGATAGTAAGCCTGAAAGAAGACATATAGTGTCTGCGCTTGCGTGAAGAAGCGGGTCACGCTTGGAACGATTCGTTCGCCTTCGATCTCGAGCGGCGAGGCGGCAAGCTTCGCGCGAACTCCCTGCCCTTTCGCCTGGACCTCCGGGGTCTTCTCGATCGGCACGAGCTGGCTCGACAACAGCACAGAGCTGAGCGCAATGCGGTTTGGCTGGGCGGCGGGAATGCTTAGGTTCACCTCGAATGTGCCTATCTTCCCTGACTCGTTTTCCCGCGCGACAAATTTTAGGTGGTAGTTCCCGGGCGACAGCACGACTCCGCCTTGGTACACAATGTTATTCTGCGCGAGCTGCTGAAACCGCTCCTCGCCCAGCCGCACGCTGATGGTGTCACGCAGTTCCGCCACTTCCCGCCCCGACGGGACGGCGCGAACCTCCGCGCTAAAATCAAACGCCGTCTCGTGGCGATCGTGCTTCTTTGCCCATTCCAACGCGCTTGAGGAAATCTTGGCGTTAATGGGAACGTATGTTTGCGAATCGCCAATGCGGAACATGGACGTCTCGACAGCAATCGGCAGCTCGACAATCGGGTTGTCCGAGTCCATCGCGTCGGCAAGTTGTTGTTCGCGATCTTCGTGTTCAAGATGCTGAAAATCTCTCGGGGCGTAGTAGCCGTTGCGGTTGCGCACGTGCACGCCGGGTGCGTTGACCTTCACGCGGATGGTCCGCCAGCTTCCATCGTGCTTCACATTCGCGCCCAGATAGTACCCGACAAGGTAGTACCCGCCGTTCTCCTGCTCGATCTTCGGGAAAGCATCGCTCAAATCTCCGAGGTCGAAGAAGGCGCGGCCCCCCGTATCTGAGGATAGCGTCGCAAGAGTATCGCGCGAATCCTGGCGCTGGTCCGTCTGGTGGTAAATGGACGCGCCGGTAAACATCGAGTTCCCCGTCGCTGCATTGATCGTGGCGTCGCCGCCGGGAGGCGATGCGAACAGCCCTCGCGCGTCGATGGAGTAGATGGAAACATCGGCGCGGTTGGCCGCATCCGTGGCCGCACGCAATTCGGTGCGGTTCTCTTCCCCGGTCTGCGTGATGCCGCCGCTGAATTGAATGATCGACTTCCTCCCGGGAATCGCGCTTAGCACGTTGGCAAGACCTTCAATCGCTGCCAGTTTCTGGTCCGTATTGAACACATTGAACTCGGTTTCATCGGCGGTATAGGCTGCGCCCGTATATTCCTGCACGTCGTATTCGCCGTTCTGCGCAGCCGCATACAAATTGTCGCTGAGCTGCGATGCAGCGCCCGGCATAAGTCGCGCGATCGCCTTCTCGAGTGTTGCGTGGTCGTTCGTGAAATCGGCCCAAACCGATAGCCGGACGCTGTATGCGACAACGGAGACGAGGTCCGCCTTGGTCATCTGCTTGTCCACAAATTTCAGCGCGGCATCGTGGGCACGGAGCATGTCGTCCGTTTGCATGGACGTAAGGTCGAAGAAGAGGACGAGCATTCGATGGTCAAGCACATGTTCGGTGAGGGCATCGTCGGATTCCGGCTTGGCAGGGTCCACCTGGACGACAATCGGAGTCACTCTCTCCTCACTCGCGGTTTGGAGGCGCTCGATATCGGAATAGGTGAAGATCGAAATCTTCTGCGGCTTGCCGTTGTCGGTCACCGTGAATTGGTCGGCGCGCAGCCCCTTGACCGGCTTGCCCGAATGGTCTGTGACCTCCACGTCAATCCGAACCAGGTCCGACGTGGTGCGAAGGACTTGAGGCACGCCTTTCTGCGAGGATTGAGATCCTTGAGCTTCGGGGGTGGGCGCCGGGACGATCACTGGGGCGTTCGTGGATTGTTGCTGTGACTGCGCCGTCGCGATGCCGAGGCAGACGCATCCCGCCAGAAGCGCGGCAAGAACGACGTGCTGGGTGATTTTTCTCATCAGAAGTTCATCCGCATCGTGAAATCCATCGTGCGCATCGCGCCGGCGCTCGTCACTGTCCCAAAGAACTGAGAGCCAACTGTCGTGCCAACCCCGGTAAAATGTGGCGTGTTCGTCAAATTCTGAATTTCCCACCGGGCATCCAGCCGCCGTCCTCTCTCTGTCTGCCCGAATCGGAAAGATTTTCCAAACGACATATTCCAACTGAACGAGCAAGGTCCCTCGATGGCGCCGCGACGTTCGTTGCCATATTGCCCGGCAGCGGGCGTGGTGAAAGCATTCACATTGAAAAAGCTGGCGCTCCCGCCGCCGCATAAGCCGAAGTTTGGATTCCCAACTTGCTCGGCACGCAAAGTGAAATTCGTTCCCGTGCCGTTATCGGAAGCCGTGCCGCCAAGAAGAGCCGTGGAGGGCGTGCCAGTCTGCCATGTAAAAATATTCATCAGACGCCAGTTGCCGAACAGATGTTCCGTCCAACCGTGATTGGCCATGCGCTTTCTCTCGCCGAATGGCAGCTCGTACATCGAATAAGCGCGAAACTGGTGCCGGATATCAAACGAGGAGAGTCCGCGTTCGGCAGCGTAGTTGCCGTCTTGCTCCACAATTACGGGAGTTCCGCCGCCGATCGAACTGGCATTGTCGAGCGACTTCGCAAAAGTGTAGATCCCCTGGAGCGAGAAGCCTGACGCGAAGCGGTGAACCACGCGCACTTGCAGCGCGTTGTAGATTGAGTTTGCACCCGACTGGTCGTAGAGGAAGCCCGTTGCAAGGGGATTGCTGCGGTCCTGCTGCGTCTCCGCATCGGGAGTTCCCAGAGGCGCGCGATTCGGAATGCGCAGCAGATCGAGATTGGTTCCCTTCGTTCCCGTGTACGTTAGGTTCATCACCCAGTTTTTCGAGAGGTCCGTTTCCACTCCAAGCATCCAAAGTTGTGCGTAGCCGGGTTTGTAGTTGGGGCTAACGCCCTCGGTATTGGTAAGAAATCCCATCTGTGCCGGAAATCCATTCTCGAGTGTGAGTAATTGCGTGGCGGATGTTAGCAGCGATTGCGATGTGGCCCACGGTGCTTGATAGGTGAGTTCCCGCGCCAGTGTGTTGTAGATGGATTCGTTGTAGAAGATTGAGTACCCGCCACGCACGATTGTCTTCGGCTTGATGGGAGGCTGCCAAGCAAATCCGATGCGAGGCTCCAGATTCCCATAATTCCCGTGGATCAACGCTCGCGGGTAAGCGGCGCCGCTGACGGGCCCAGTCTCGCCAGGCGTGACGGCGGCGGCTTGCGTGACGCCGGAATTGAACTCGATCGTGGAGAGATGGTTAAACAGCTCGACTGGCGGCTTTACAGCTTCGTATCGCAGCCCATATAAAAGCGTGAACTTCTTGTTCACACGCCAGTCGTCCTGCCCGTAAGCGACAAAGCCCCAGCTTCGAAGATAGATGTTAGGGTCGGAAGTGGGTATGGGGATGGCATTGGGGTTAATTCCAAACTGCACCGCTGTCGCCTGCGGAAGGCCCAGCAAAAAGTCCGCAAAGTCATTGCCTGTCCCTGGTACTGCCTGCCCTGATGAGTTCAGTTGTGCCGTCAGCAAGCCTGTGAACGTAAATTGACCGCGTGGGTTTGGGTCGGATGCCGTGTTCAATTGTATGCGGCGCACCTCGCCGCCGAAGCGCATCGTGTGGGTCTTGTGAGTCCACGTCACGCTATCGGAGAAGCGCAGCGTTTGGTTGCGCGCGAGCGACGGCAGGGGATCGTTCAAGCCTGTAAAATTGGTAAGGCCGATTGATGAAACGCCGAAGTCGATTGGCGCCGTGGAGACACCTGCGATTCCGAGATTGCCAGCGATGTCCGTTCCATAGGAATTGTTGCTGAGAACTTGATTGCGGCTGCGGCTCCAGTTTAAGTGCGGATTCTCGATCACTGTGGCGGACCAATTATGGCCTAGGCCGAGGTCCACGTTCTGATTCCGCGCCGATTGGTGGGTGCCGAACCCAGGGAAATTCCCCAACGTTTTCTGCCGCGTGGAATTGAAGTTGTAGCCCCCATTTAAGTTGAATTTCGTGTTGATGGTGTGCAACACGTGCAGATTGAAGAAGTCGCTATTGGATGGTGTCGAGCCAAGCAACTGAAAGTTGCGCACTGTCCCGGGAAGATTTGGCAGTGGGATGTATGCAAGAAGTCCCTGCGCTGCTGTGTCCAGATTCTTGATGGGGCCGAACGGAAGGTCTGCGTTGAGATTACACCCCAAGGCAGTTCGCGTGCCGATCATGCTCGAGTATGGGTTGTAGAGCTGGATGCCGGGGACGTTGCAGAAATTGCCGTTTCGTTCATCCTGGGTCGGCACCGTGGAAAGATTGTCCACGGCGCTCTGCGAGGTCTTGTGCTGATAATTCGTGAAGAAAAACGTTTTATCGCTTCCGTTGTACACATGGGGGATCTTAAGCGGCCCCCCTGCATTCACGCCGATTTGTTCGTTGTAATACGAGGTCTTTGGCGCCTCGGCGCCAGTGATCGAGTAAGGCTTGGCATCCCATATTGAGTTTTCATAGTGCTCCGAAATCCCGAAGCGTATTCGATTGACCTGCTGACGGAACAATCTCCCGCCCCGGCCAGCACCAGCGCCACCGCGACCTCCGCCAAATCCTCCAGGAGGAGGACCAAATCCCTGCCCTGGACCTCCACCACTACCCGGCCCCCCTTGCCCCCCACCGCCAGGACCGCCGCCTGGACCTCCACCACCGGGGCCCCCCACATTCAAGTCGCCGAATCCACCGCCCGGAGGACCGCCCGGCCCGCTCATGGAAAGCCCCTGTCCAACCGTGCCTTGAAGAAGAAACGAGTCTGAGGTTGAACTCTCCCCGGCGTTCGAAGAAAGCGCAGTTGTCGTCTGGCCGCCGCCTATTTGCGTCGTGTTCCCCTCTTGTCCATTCGCGCTGGATTCACCCGTCAGTTCGGTTTGCTGGAAACCGCCGCTTGCCATTCCTTGACGGACGGCATTGACCACACCGACGGGCATCCGCGCTCCGTTCCCGTTACGTCCGCCACGAACGCTCTCGCCGTTCGTGGCAACTGGCTTCTTGCCGCCTGATTCACTCGCGAAAGGTGCTTGCCCGGTCAGTTCCGCGAGCGTCGCCACATGCATCACTATCGGAATCGAGCCGCTGGGCGCCACGGGAAGCTTCACTTCGGCCGAAGCTCGCGCGAATCCAATTTGGGTTACTTCCACCAGATAGGGCCCCGCAGGAAGCGCGGGAAATTCGAACTTGCCGGATTCGTCGGTCCAACTCGCCCATGCCTTTTTCGTGTTGTCGTTGGTCAAGCGCACGGCCGCTCCAGGGATGGGCGTGCCTTCCTCGGTGCGGACAACGCCGCTTGCTTTGAATAATTCTCTCGCGTTTTCACTTTGGGCGCCGCTCTGCACAGCTTGTTGCGGTGGCGATTGCTTCGCATATCCTGCTGCCGAAGCAGCGAGAAACAATGCGAGGAGCCATGCAGCCCCGCCATAAACGATAGAACGCGATCCTTTGCCGTTCTTCACCCTGATTCTCCGCAGATTGACTGAACTGCTGCGCGATTCCGAGACGTCGTCCTGTGAATGCACGCGCAAACACGCAAGACAAACTCAGAAATGAAACGACATTACACCAAGATTGGAGCGACGCGCCTACTTGTCGCTATCTCCGCCGCTCTTCGCTGCGTCGTACACGAACCGAAATGTTATCGGCTGGCTAAACCGCTCGCTCTCCATCTTCGTTTTCACATATAGCTGCTTGCCATCGGGAGAAAGCTCATACGTTCGCGTTGATGTCCCTCCCCCCATTCCCGGCGCCACGACAACGAACTGGTTTCCTTGCCACTTCCCTGTTGGGGGCGCTTCCGCGTCGCCTCCGTGGCCCGATGCATTGGCCGCGCCTTGATCGTTGGCGGGAGAAATCGCCAACACGCGCCCCGATGCGCCCGTCACCTTCATGGTGGAATCCGTCTGCTCGATGGTCAACTGGGAATAATCGTTAACCCTGCCGCCAGTTCCGCGCCCCTCTCCTTGACCGCCACCTCGGTGCTGTCCGCCACCCCAACCGCCGCCTCCTCCAGGCCCGCCGGAACCTCCACCGGGGCCTCCGGAGCCTCCCATGGCTTCGCGCATCTTCTCGCGCTGATCATCGCTTTGGTCCCGATTGAGCTTCCAAATCCCCGCCAGATTCGGTTTTGCCGGAGCCTGTGCCGCAGCTTGCAGCGCGGGCCCGAGGGCGTTGTGGGTCTGCGCGGCTGGCGCGCCAATAGGCCAGAGTAGAGCCGCTGCTCCACAACCGGCCAGAAACATCTTAAGTGACACAGATACACACATTTTTCGCCGCATTTTCATAATCCTTCGACACCTCCATGCCTGGATTTGTACATAAGACGTTGTTCCGCCTGGTTTGGATACATCAACTATTCCGCCAGACACGGCGACCGGTTCCACAAACTTCAAAATGGCTGCAATTGGAGCGATTCTTCATGTATCATGCGGCGTGCTTTTCCTCGCTGTACAATTGCGCGCAGGATGTGTTTGTCGGCCGAGGCGCTGACAAGGCGCTGGCCGCGCGTCGCTTGATCGCACGATTTCATCCAAACGACTCAATTCGAAGGGAGCGCAGTTCCGATGGCAAACAGCCCCAACCAATCCAAGCAATTTACACCCAAGCATCTTGCGGTTATCGGCGCGGGCAAAATGGGCGGCATACTGATCGAAGCGTTTTTGAAGCGCGAGTTGGTGTCGCCGAAAAGTATTTTCGCCACGGTCAAACATGCCGGCGAAGAGGGCAAGAACCTGTCCAAGCTCCCTGTCTCCATCGGGACGGACAATCTGGCAGCCGTGCGTGCCGCGGATGTGGTCCTGCTGTGCGTGAAGCCCCAGAACGTCGGCCAGGTGGTGGACGAAATTCTTCCCGAGCTGGATGAAAAAAAACTGCTGATCTCGATCGCAGCATCCGTCCCCACCGATTACATCGAACGCCGCCTCAGCGCGAACATTCCCGTGGTGCGCGCCATGCCCAACACGCCTTCGATGGTGGGCGCCGGCATCACAGCGATCTGCAAGGGGAAATTCGCAACACAAAAGCATCTCGATACGGCCCGCGCGCTTTTCGACGCAGTCGGCAAGACAGTCATTGTGGACGAAAAAAACATGGACGCCGTCACGGGCCTATCGGCCAGCGGCCCGGCCTTCATTTACATCATTCTTGAATCCCTGGCTGAAGGCGGCGTGAAGATGGGTCTATCGAGGGACCTTGCAACGCTTCTGGCTGCGCAGACGGCGCTTGGTTCAGCAAAAATGGTTCTCGAGACGGGCGACCATCCCGCGCTGCTCAAGGATACCGTGACAACTCCCGCCGGATGCACAATCGATGGAATTCTCGAGCTTGAAGAAGGCGGATTGCGAGTCACGCTTATTAAGGCTGTCGTAAAGGCTTCCCACCGCGCCAAGGAACTGCTCTTCACCGACAAACAACCGTAAGCAAAGACGTCCTACCAGCGCAATAACACGAGCTCCGAGCAGAAGCCTGGCCCCATCGCTCCAAGAATGCTCAGCGTGCCGGGCTCCGGGTGGAGGTTCATGTAAACGTCCTCGAGCACAAGCAGAACAGACGTTGAAGAAATGTTCCCCACCTTGCGCAAGCACTCCCACGAGGGCGCAAGGTCATCTTCGGAAATGCCAAGAGCGAGGGCGGTTGATTCGAGCACTTTGGGTCCGCCAGTGTGCATGATCCAGCTCTTGACGTCGCTCCGGCGGAACCCCTGTTCCGCGAGGAATGCATCAACGTCCACACCCAGATGCCGCTCCACCGTTTCGGGAACTTCGGGCGATAGCACGATACGGAAGCCCTTTTCGGAGATGTCCCAGCCCATCACACGTTCCGTGTCCGGATAAAAGACGGATTTCGTGGCGAGAATTTCCGGGCCATCAGAGGATCGTTCCGATCCTACGACAATCGTTGCAGCGGCGCCGTCACCGAACAGCAACGCCGAAATCAGGTGCGCCATCGAAAGGTCATCGCGCTGCAAGGTGAGGGAACACAGTTCGATCGACAACAATGCCGCTGCCTGATCGGGAAAGCCGCGGACATAATCGGCGGCACGAGACACTCCCGCCGCGCCCGCGACGCAACCGAGACCAAATATCGGGACGCGCTTGATGTTTCTCGAAAGCCCCATTCGATTCACCAAACGGGCGTCGATGGAAGGAGCCGCAATCCCGGTCACCGAGGTGACAAAGATCGCGCTCAGCTCCTGCGGCTTCAGCCCCGCGCGATCGAGCGCACCACTCAATGCCTTTTCTCCCAAGTCCAGCGCGCCCTCGATCCACGCGTCGTTGGCCTGCCCCCACGTTGTCATGTTTTCGTAGAACTGAATCGGACGAACGGTGAATCGGCCATCGACTTTCATGCTGACGTCCAAGCGATCCAGAATGTCGGGATTTGGCAAGCGCTTTTGCCAATCGTTTTTCAACGCCCCGACAAGAATTTCCTGCTCATAGTAATTTTCTGGAAAAGCGCTTGCGACACTGGCGATCCTCATCTTTACGGCTCCTTCCCTCTACCTTAGAGGTAGGGAGGATATTACCGCGACTTGGCTTCATATCCCATGCGAATTATTACAAATGTCATAAGCGGGCAACGCGGAGTTGACAATTCTCAATCTGGAAGAAATGCCCCGGATCCGTGGGGGGACGGACCCGGGGCTGGGGGTTGAGGAGGGGCCGGTTAAATCATGGTGCCGGGTTCGCGGCTAATAATTCCAAGGCCGCAGGAGCAACATCGCCCGGAGATAAACCATGCTGCCCACGACGACAAACATGTCGCGCAGCATTGTCAACCTTTGGCGCAGCTCATCTCCATCCGATGCAGCGGGGGAACAAATCTCGTTCGCGACAGTCTCTTGCTCAAAATTCAAATTGCCCTGCGCCAGAGTGCTCATCTCGCCCTCTCTAGTTGACCATTTGAACTGGATTGTCGTGTTCGACCGAAAGCACCATGGCCTTGAAAATATCAACGTCCCAACTGTCTGCAATACGCAGCCGGACCGCGTCATTCGATTCCGATATCAATCGCCCGCGCAGTGGGACGTATATGCTTCCTGCAGCGACGCGCAGGACCACCGGCTGCCCCATCCACACTGCGTATCCACCTTCCATTCGCCGCTCCTCAGAGTGCGTCCCTCAAACAACTCCATTGTCGGGCGCGGGCCATGATTGGCCAATGGTACGGTCGAACAAACCCGCTAGGACGATAGTTCTACGAATCGCCTGCCCTCCCGAATGCGCAAAAAATGGCGCTTTTCTGATATCCTAAGCAACCCGCTTGAGCGGACCAGTCATACGTTTGGCGGACATGGAGAGAAGACCACCAAATGATTGATTTTCTTAGGCATATCCTCGAGCGCCTCTACGACGTTCGAGGGTTGATCGAGTGGGGCGGAACGCTGCTCGTCTGCGTCGTCGTTTTTGTCGAGACGGGAATGTTCGTGGGCTTCTTCCTGCCGGGCGATTCCCTGCTCGTGACCGCAGGCGTTTTCGCTGGAGCCGGACAGTTGAATATCGCCTGGCTGCTTTCGCTCGTAACGCTGTGCGCCATTGCCGGAGATCAGCTCGGCTACTTCATCGGACGGAAGGCGGGAGAAGGTCTCTACCGGAAGCAAGATTCACGGTTCTTCAAAAAGCGTCACCTCGAGCGCGCCCACGAATTCTACGAAACATACGGTGGCAAGACGATCATCTTCGCCCGCTTCATCCCGATTATTCGCACGTTCTGTCCGCCGGTGGCTGGCGCAGCGAAAATGACGTATCGCCGATATCTCCTTTATGACATATTCGGCGGTTTCTGCTGGGTGTGGAGCTTGATTCTGCTGGGATATTCGCTCGGGCGAGCCGTGCCAAACATCGAGAAGCGCATCCATTGGGTGATTCTCGCCGTGATAGTCGTTTCATTCATGCCTGCGGTTTACCAGGCCTGGAAAGCGCGCGTTCCCAAAGTTGCCCCGCCCCTCAAGGACATTGACCCCGAGGAAGATTAGAAACTCAATCCGCAATGAAATCGCCCCGTCCGCAAACTACCTTCAAAGTGTCTCAAAGCGCTTCTACGAACAAAGAGCTATGGCCAGATCATGGGTTCCAACGATCGCCTGAACTTTGCGGTGATCGGACTGAATAGGCGCGCCTATGCTCATCTCTCGTCGCTCAAGGCGAACAAGAGCGCGGCCCGCATCTCCCATGTCTGCAATGTGGACAGCAATATCCTCCGGAAGTTCGCCGATAGTACGCAGAAGGAGATGGGCGAGGCTGCTGTCGCGGAAAAAGACTTTCGCAACATTCTCGAACGCAAGGACATGGACGCTATCACCATCGCCACTCCCGACCATTGGCACGCACCGATGGCCATCGCCGGATTGCAAGCGGGCAAGCATGTCTATGTGGAGAAGCCATGCAGTCACAATCCCGCCGAGGGAGAAATGCTGGTGGAAGCGCAGCAGAAGCATGGAAAGCTCGTGCAGATGGGCACGCAGCAGCGCTCTTCTCCGCATACCATCGAGATCGTCCAGAAGATTAACAGCGGCCTTATCGGACGTCCCTACCTCGCGAAAGCCCGGTACTGCAATCTGAGAAAGTCCATCGGCACAGGTAAAGAAGTGCCCGTGCCGGCGCAGCCTTCCTCCTGCCATTCCGAACTCGGTGGTCAGACCCGATATCCCACTTCACTGCAGGCTTAAGCCCATGAAGTAGGGGTTACTGGATGTCACGTCCAAAATCATGACTTTCCTGTCGCGGAATGCATAGACAACGACGTTCACAGTGGAGCCGTTGGTGAAGCTGGCAGTGCCGGTGCCACGGCCTGTAGTTGCGTTTATCGAAGTATAAGTCCCACTGGCCGTCACCCCGGGGAAGGCACCAGCGCCGCTGATGACATCCAGCGTGCCTGGGAACGTCCCGGAAGTGGTGGTGCCGGTGGGAGTAATCACGCCGCTGACGTGGACGGTGTTTTTCGAAACACTAGTCGAACCCTGCAGACGGCTCATGATGTAGGGCGCACCGGCGTACTCGATATTGAGAGCGTTTTGCTTCTTCATGCTGCCCTCTTGCACCTGGGTGCTCTCATCCAATGTGTAGAATATGCCGTTGGTGTCGATGATGAAATGGATTGTCTTTTGACCACTTCCGGTGATGGTACCGACGCCGTTGGCATCAACAGCGTACGCCGTGTATGGCCATGTGCCTTGCGTGGTGATGGTGCCACCAGCGTTTTCGTCAACGACACCTGAGAACGTTCCGGCGCTTGGCGAGGTTATACGAATGATGCTAGCCACGTCGGCTCCACTCGTGACCGTCCCGGTGGTTGTTGCTCCCGTTCCCAATAGGAATGGGGATTGGCTGTTAATCGCGGCGGATGTAACCGTGCCTGCAGGGTATGCAATTGTGCCGAGAGCAGACAGGATTGGTTGATTCGAACCGATGGCATCCGTCTCCAGGAAGAAGACACCCTCCAGGGTTCCGCCACCAAGCGCTTCAATGTACTCGAAATTCAGCGTATTGCTTGTAAAGGGTGTTCCGCCACTGATGTTGATCTGGGCAGTGCCGATACCGGTGCTCGTATCCACTGGAGAGCACGACCCAGAGACGGTCAGGGCAGTGTCCACTGTGCCGGCTGAATTACTGACAACGGTTTCTCCGGCCTGAGAGTTGAATGACCCACTGGAGCCATCGCAACCGGTAGCTCCCACGGCAAAATTGCCGAGCAGAGCGACACGCTGGCCGGCGCTGTTGATTCCGTCAAATAAGAGGGAAAAAACAGTGCCTGCAGGAACCTGAGGCAAAGGCGTAGTTTCTGGACCTACCAGGACACCCTCAGCAAGAATGCCGGTGTTGTCGAATTCTTCTATAGGCTCGGGGCCCGAATTGGCAGCTGACTCCAGAGTAAAGCGGAAGGTCGCAGCCGCAGCGTTGGAATTGATAAGCTTGAGCACTCCGCGCCCATCGCCGCTGATATCCATTACATAGCTGCCCCCGGTGATGGTGCTGGTGGTGTACCCATTGGTCACTCCATTTATCGCTTCGATGCCGCTCACAATGTTACCGGAATTATCAGCAACGAAGGAGCCGCCAAAAGCGATGGCATCACCGCTGGCGTCGAAGCCGCGGATCCCGAACACGTACGTGCCACACAACGTCAAATTGACGGTCCCGGGGCAGGTGAATGTGGATGAACCGGTGACCGTCACCAGGAAGGTGGCTGTGGCGGTTTGTGCCGTTGGCTTCGTGGAGTCGGTAACATTCAGCGTGAACTGGAAGGTGCCGGTGGCCGTAGGCGTTCCGGAAATAGTAGCGCTTGGCGTGCCAGAAGTCAGCGTAAGGCCAGTAGGCAGATTGGAACCCGTTGCCAGAGTCCAGGTGTAGGGGGTGACACCGCCCGTCGCAGTCACATTTGTGCTATAGGAGGTGTCCAGAGTTGCTCCAGTGAGCGGGCTGGTGGTGGTAATGCTCACCGCGACCGACGCAGCGTTTATGGTGAGCGTAAAGGTCTGCGTCCCGTTACTGCCCACGCCGTTGCTGGCATTGAACGTAATTGAGTAGGTCCCCGCCGTCCCCGCCGCCGGCGTACCGGCCAGCGTAGCGGTACCGTTTCCGTTGTCCGTGAAGGTGACACCGGTTGGCAGCGTGCCCGTCTCCGTGAGAGCTGGAGTTGGGAAGCCCGTAGTGGTCACTGAGAATGTCCCCGCCGCGCCCACTGTAAACGCGGTGTTGTTGGCGCTGGTGAATGCCGGGGCTTGGTCCACTGTCAGAGTGAATGTTTGCGCGGCGTCAGTCCCTATCCCGTTGTGCGCTTTGATACTGAGCGAGTAGGTCCCGCCCGTCCCCGCCACTGGGGTTCCGGCCAGCGTGGCTGTGCCGTTTCCGTTGTCCGTGAAGGTTACACCGCCCGGCAGCACCCCCGTCTCCGTGAGGGACGGCGCCGGTGTGCCCGCCGTGGTTACCGTGAAGGTTCCTGCCGTGCCCACCGTAAACGTGGTGCTGGCGGCGCTGGTGATCACCGGAGCTGTGTCCACGGTTAGCGTGAAGGTTTGTGTCGCATCCGTCCCTATCCCGTTATGGGCTTTGATGGTGAGTGAGTATGTCCCGCTCGTCCCCGCCGCCGGAGTTCCGGCCAACGTGGCTGTGCCGTTTCCGTTGTCTGTGAAGGTCACACCGGTCGGCAGCACCCCCGTCTCCGTGAGGGACGGCGCCGGTGTGCCCGTCGTGGTTACCGTGAAGGTTCCTGCTGCGCTGACCGTAAACGTGGTGCTATTGGCGCTGGTGATCGCCGGTGCTTGGTCAACCGTTAGCGTGAAGGTTTGCGTGGCGTCCGTCCCTATCCCGTTGTGGGCTTTGATGGTGAGCGAGTATGTCCCGCCTGTCCCCGCCGCCGGGGTTCCCGCCAGCGTGGCCGTGCCGTTTTTGTTGTCCACGAACGTGACTCCGGTCGGCAGCGTGCCCGTCTCCGTGAGGGATGGCGTTGGAACGCCCGTCGTGGTCACCGCGAACGTTCCTGCCGTGCCCACCGTAAACGTAGTGCTGGCGGCGCTGGTGATCGCCGGTGCTTGGTCAACCGTTAGCGTGAAGGTTTGCGTGGCGTCCGTCCCTATCCCGTTATGGGCTTTGATGGTGAGTGAGTATGTCCCGCTCGTCCCCGCCGCCGGAGTTCCGGCCAACGTGGCTGTGCCGTTTCCGTTGTCTGTGAAGGTCACGCCGCTCGGCAGCACGCCTGTCTCCGTGAGGGACGGCGCCGGTGTGCCCGTCGTGGTTACCGTGAAGGTTCCTGCTGCGCTGACCGTAAACGTGGTGCTATTGGCGCTGGTGAATGCCGGTGCTTGGTCAACCGTTAGCGTGAAGGTTTGCGTGGCGTCCGTCCCTATCCCGTTGTGAGCTTTGATGGTGAGCGAGTATGTCCCGCCTGTCCCCGCCGCCGGGGTTCCCGCCAGCGTGGCCGTGCCGTTTTTATTGTCCACGAACGTGACTCCGGTCGGCAGCGCGCCCGTCTCCGTCAGAGAGGGAGCTGGGTAGCCCGTCGTGGTCACCGCGAACGTTCCTGCCGTGCCCACCGTAAACGTGGTGCTGGCGGCGCTGGTGATCGCCGCGGGCTGACCTACAGTCAGCGTGAAGGTTTGCGCGGCGTCCGTCCCTATCCCGTTATGGGCTTTGATGGTGAGCGAATAGTTCCCGCTCGTCCCCGCCGCCGGGGTTCCGGCCAACGTGGCTGTGCCGTTTCCGTTGTCTGTGAAGGTCACGCCGCTCGGCAGCACGCCTGTCTCCGTGAGGGACGGCGCCGGTGTGCCCGTCGTGGTTACCGTGAAGGTTCCTGCTGCGCTGACCGTAAACGTGGTGCTATTGGCGCTGGTGAATGCCGGTGCTTGGTCAACCGTTAGCGTGAAGGTTTGCGTGGCGTCCGTCCCTATCCCGTTGTGAGCTTTGATGGTGAGCGAGTATGTCCCGCCTGTCCCCGCCGCCGGGGTTCCCGCCAGCGTGGCCGTGCCGTTTTTATTGTCCACGAACGTGACTCCGGTCGGCAGCGCGCCCGTCTCCGTCAGAGAGGGAGCTGGGTAGCCCGTCGTGGTCACCGCGAACGTTCCTGCCGTGCCCGCCGTGAACGTCGCGCTGCTGGCGCTGGTAATTGCCGGGGCTTGGCCTATCGTCAGCGTGAAGTTCTGCGTCGCAGCCGTGCCCACGCCATTGTTGGCTGTGAACGTAATCGGGTATGTCCCTGTAGTCCCCGCAGTCCCGCTCAGTGTCCCCGTACCATTCCCATTGTCCACGAACGTGACTCCGGTCGGCAGCGTGCCGGCCTCTGCGAGGGAGGGCGTCGGAACGCCTGTTGCTGTCACCGTGAACGTTCCAGCCGCGCCAACCGTAAACGCGGTGCTACTGGCGCTGGTGAATGCTGGAGCCTGGTTGACCGTGATGGTCAGCGTCGGCGACGTAGAAGACTGCGGGCCCGCCCCGATCGTGCCAGCCAATCCCGTGCTCGAGTCCGTCACCTTCACCGTGAAACTCGAAGTGCCGGTGGCAGTGGGAGTCCCCGTGATAGCCCCCGTGCTGCTCGTCAGGCTCAGCCCTGCAGGAAGGGCCCCGCTGATAAGGGTGAAGTTGAGACCGCCTGCGCCTCCTGTCTCCGATATCGTTTGGTTATAAGCCACGCCCAAAATGCCGCCGGCAAGCGTCTGGCCTGAGATCGAAGGCGGCGGACTGATCGTGATCGTCAGCGAGGCTGACTTCTTGGGATCGGCCACCGAAGTGGCGGTCACCGTCGCCGTGATCTTTGCGCCTGAGGTGGGCGCCGTATATGTCACTGGACTGCCGGTCGTGGCGCTCAATGTGCCGCCCCCGCTAACCGTCCAGCTCACGCCCTTGCCGTCGGAATCGTGCGCCACCGCGGCCGCGATGCTCAGCGTTTGCCCCTGGTCAATTGTCTGCGCTGCGCCCGGCGACAACGTCACCGAAGGCGAACTCGAGCCGCATCCATATATCAATGCCGAGGCCAAGACCGAAACTAGTAGGACGCGTTTCATCTCTGTCTCCTTTTCGCGGTACTTATCTAATAAATTAAATTTTCCGTCTTGACCTGCCAGCCATGCGACAAGTATTCGGAATTTGCAAGCATCTCGACTACCTCCCAGCGGTAGTGAGTGACCTGAGGACGGCCAATCCGGTGCAGAGTCGAGGGAAGCGGCTCATGCTAGACATTTAGCCGGTGGGTTCTTAACTTGTTCCACTTCGTTTGTCAAGCGGTTTTTCCCTAAAATAACCGGAATTTCCGCTTTGGAGCTCTGACTCACGCACCGTACGCGCCTCCTGCCCCCAACACAACGAATTTGCCGCCTGAGCAGGCCCCAACGAGATCGCGGGGGGGACCCGAGGGCTCCTTACTTGCCCGTCTGACGCGCTCCACTTGTTGCCGCGTAACCGATTTCTCACACACTGCTCCTACGTTCCTTCTTTGGCACCAGATTTTGCAACCGCAATCGGAGCGATATCGGAAATCCCGGCTTAAGGGCTGTGGCCACGAATGGCAAAGTGCGGCCGCTCAAATACAAAACGGGGAGCCTGGCAGCTCCCCGTTTTGTTCTTTTTCGTGGGCCGTCGTGATGCCCGAAGGCGTCGCGGACGGTTCGCACCGCAAAAGCGGTGTGTGATTTATATCACTTTTCTAGGCCCGGTGGAGTCATCCTTCCTCCGTGCACTAGCCACTACAAGATGGCTTGTACCCCTGCGGAAAGACAAATGCAAGAAGAAAATCAGTTAGGGGTCGGGACGGCAGGCAGGCTACTTCAGGAACAGACCTTCGCGGGCATGATCGCGGCCCACGAAAGTCTTCGACGAGCGAAATTCCCCGAACATATCGAGGATCTCGCGATTCTGGAATGAGTGCCCATGGACGGCAAGCGTGGGCGCGGGCACCAGCTCAATCGTCTGAGTGTCGAGGACGCGGTACCGGTGAAATCGCGCGGGCGGGCGGCCGTGAAACAGCGCGAGAATTGCGCCGTTTGGCTGGAGAACTTTGAAAAGGCGGGCAATAATTCGCGGCACGAGTTCCGCATCAAAATAATCAAGCAAATCCCAAAGGAGGACACCGCAGTATGTCCCCTCCCCCGAATTCAATGATTCCCGCAAGAATTTTTCGGCAAGAGTAGCTTGAGAGACCTTTTCCGCTTGTTCGCCGACGGGAGCCTTTCGCAGCCGTTCCTCTTCCGTTGTGACGAATTCCCGCCAGCCACGCAGCAGGTCTTCGGTCGCGAATTGGAAACCGCGCTCAATCAAGAAACTGATAGTCGATTGATACGCCGGGCCTAAATCGAGGACGCGCCCACCGGGAATGTCGTCAATAAGTGAGAGAAACTCTTTGAGCGCGACCGAGGCGCGGGTATTTGCAAGCGGATGCGCGGACGCATCAGCAACGCTATGAGAAGGGGCGGCAGCAGTGGCGCTGCCTTCACGTGGTTTCCAGTCCATGCGCCAGTTTACTCGTTTTCGGCTTGCTCAGAGACCTTTCCGAGAGCCTCAGAATCCGCTGGGCTCTCCAAAGGCAGGGTCCCCTGCGAATCGGGGAGGCGCGTCATTTCAACTTTCCCGCGCAGGCGCGCGCCATCCTCGATCCCGATCCGCAGAGTCACCAAGCTCCCCCTGCACGCGACTGGGAGGCCCAAGGCGAATGTTTTCGCTCGCCTTCAAATTGCCTTGCACCGACCCATCGATGATTATCTCGCGGGCGTCAATATCTGCCACTACTCGTCCGCTCGCTCCAATGGTCACGCGAGCACCGGGGAAGCGGATTCTCCCTTGCGCTTCCCCATCAATGAACAAATCCGAATTCCCAAGAAACTCTCCGCGGATTTTTAGCCCCGCACTGATCGTCGATGGGCCCGAATCAATCGGACCGACGACGGGTGGAGTTTCCGCTTCTGGGAATACTTGCTCGGGCGTTGTGGGCCTGGGAGCAACCTGCAGTTTCATCGGAAGAGGCGTTTCCGCATCGAGCGGCTCCGGCCGCGGATTGATCCGAATCGGCCCGGACGCGTTGGGGACGCTTCGTAACGCCTTTGCTTCTGTGGGCTTACGCCACATTTAAAAAACCTCCCCGGTGCTTTGCCGGGCCCCTGCTCCGGGCCGCAGGTATCCTGACAGAAATGTTGGACTATAGTACAGCGGACACGAGGTGTAAATCGGCAGGTTTTCCGCAAAGTATTAGCCTTGCTATAGGCTGCTGCAATCCGTCGGAATTGGCTGAGCCAGAAGCGTCACCTTCATATCCGTGGTGATTCATCGCCCATACGGCGACGAGAAATCCAGCCGTTTCATGCGCCATGAGATTGATACCTTTGTAGGAACGCCACCACGTGTCAGGGTCAAAATCGGAATCCGACGCGGCCACAACACGGAGCTGCATGCCCGCGGGAAGAGCGCGCTCATATATGTACCGCGCCCGCCGCGTGTGGTAATTCGACGTGACCAAAATGATTCGTTTCCAACCGTGCGCCGAGAGAAACTTGCCAAGAGCGAATGCCTCTTCGCCCGTGTTCGCCGCGCGATGAGGAAACTGGATGATCGCGTTCGAAGGAACACCCATTGCGGTCAGATCGCGTTGCATTAGTTCGGAGACACTCAAGTACGGGCGCAAATAACGACCGCTCGCGATCAAGCGCGGGGCCCAGCCCGCTTTGAAGAGTTCCGCGGCGCGTCTTGCGCGTTCCCCACCGAGGTTGTCGTCACCGAGAATTACGATTGCGTCGGAAGGCTGAGGTTCCTCGTTGACAACCCAGGAATTGCCCGCGAGCCTGAGCAGCGGAACACGAACGAGGTAGAGCAGGAAGAGCACCGCAACAAAACAAAGTAAAAACACAAGACGGAAAAATATCCCGCCGCGTTGCGAATCCGCATCGCGCCGAGACCAGACGAAATCAAAGCTCATTTTCCTGGCTCGAGTTGCCGCAGCCGTTCGGCAGCCAACTCAGGAGGCGTTCCGTTGAAATAGACTTCCTTGATGCTGTAAGACTTGCTGCGCTCTTCCACAATCGGGAGGATTTCGAAATGCCAGTGATAGTCGCCCGCGATCGTCTTCCAGTATTCGCTCAACTCACCTTTTGTCTGCAGAGTGTTCGGCGCTGTGTGGACGACCATGTGATAGTTCCCGGTAAGCTGGAGCAGGCGCCGGAGCACGCGGCCCAGAAGGATTGCTAGATGGCGCCGATTCTCACCCGGCAGGGGCGTTTCAAATTCGTGATTGTGGGTCAGCGGCATGATCCATACTTCGTACGGCACGCGGGAAGCGTATGGGCAAAACGCAAAGTAGTCGCCCACGCTATCAACAATTCGCTTCGCTTGACGTACCTCCTGCCGTAGGATGTCGCAGAAAACGCAGCGCTCGCGATCGCGATACCATTCGCGCGCGGACCGAAGCTCGTAAAGAATGCGCCGTGGAACAAAAGTGGTCGCGGTGACCTGCGAATGGGAGTGCGGCCATTCCTCACCAGCCTGCTGTCCCTGGTTCTTGAATACGGCCACATACTTGAAGCGCTGATCGCGCTTCAGATCGGTGAGCCGCATCGCGTACGCGGTGAGGACGCGCTCGATTTCCTCGTCGGTCATTTGTGAGAGCGTGCGTGAATGATCCGGCGTTTCCACAATCACTTCATGCGCGCCAACGGCCGCCATTCGATCGTAGATTCCCTCGGCGGTGCGTTCGGGACCGCCTTCAATTCTGTAAAGCGGGCGAAGATGCGGGTAGGCGCGAACTTGCCACGGCCCTTCAGCCGGCAATTGGAGCAGCGAATGCGTCTCGATGCGATTCTCAGGACAGAGCGGGCAAGGGTCCGTGCGAACTTTGCCGCGTTCCGGATGACCGACAACTACCCACGAACGTGTGATTGGATCTTTTCTGAGTTCCATGTTCCCCTTGGATGGACATCAAGTTTGCCATCTTATACGGAAGCCTTCCAGGAGACCTGCGGATTAAAGAAGACTGTTTCCGTTAAGCAAACGGCAGCGCGCATTTGTCTAAAAAGTGTAATGTGCGGGTGTGGCCCCGACTTCGAGCCGGTGACGATCCCATATTGCTCCGTCGCGGCTGTACTGTGCCATCTCGAAATCCTGTGTCAGCTCGAGGCAGTCAGTTGGGCACGCGTCTTCACACAAGCCGCAAAACATGCAACGCGAAGTGTCGTATGTGAATGTCGTCAATACCTTGCGGCGCGTGGCATCGTCGCGCTGCCAGCCGACCACAATGAGATTCTCCGGGCACGCAAGCGCGCACAGATTGCATGAGATGCACAACGATTCGCCCGTTTCCGGGTTGATATTCAGGCGCGGAGCGCCGCGATAGCGCTCGGCGACCATGGGCCGCTCGAGCGGGTATTGCTCGGTGTAGATCTTTTTGGGGGTCTGGTAGCGGAATGTCACCCACATCCCTTTCAAAAGGTCCACCAGGAAAATCCGTCGAATTAAGTTTTTCATTCTAGTGCAAGTTTGACTTTCCACTGTGCCGATGTCAAGAACGCCGTCGAGCAGACATATCGACCGACGCACCGGTGCGCTCGCCCATGATATCCTGACTCTCGATGATCGGCACCGACGCAAACGACGAACAATTCATGCAGGCGGCACTCGACGAAGCGCGGGAAGGCGCTCGGAGAGGCGAAGTGCCCGTCGGGGCTGTGGTGGTCGTCGAAGGCCGGGTTACGTCCCGCGCTGGGAATCGCACGATCATCGATTGCGATCCGACCGCGCACGCCGAAATCGTGGCTCTGCGCGAAGCGGCGAAGACGGTTGGAAACTATCGCTTGGCCGGGGCAACTCTGTACGTCACCATTGAACCCTGCGCGATGTGCGCGGGCGCAATGATCCACGCGCGAATCGACCGCCTGGTTTACGGCGCAGACGATTCTAAGGGCGGCGCCGTGCATTCATGCTTCTCAATCCTCAATGATCCGAAACTCAATCACAGCGTCGAAGTCGTTTCAGGCGTTTTCGCCAGTGAATCTGCCGCTCTGCTAAAAGATTTCTTCGCCGCGAGACGATAACTCCGGCAAAGCTTCACGCGTGCCGAGTGGCGGTTGCTCCTCGATAACGCAATCACTAGAAAAACTAGGCTCCCGGGCCGCTCGTTATAACCTACGTGCAGGAGTCAAACGGGCATCGGTCTACAAGCGTAGATTCGCTTGCCCTCCCCAGAAAAGTTGGCGCGAGCGTTGCTGTCCGAAGGCACGATCGTGGCCACCCTCCCAAATGCACCGGGCCAAGCCAACAAGGGCGTGGTGGCCTTTCTGGACGGACGCCGTCTGAAAGGCTACGCCTTCAATTTCTCCGCACTGCGCGAAACCTTCCGCCTCTTCCCCACGGAGACATCGCACCACGAAGAGGGCACGGACATACTCATGAGTGACCTGAAAGCTGTCTTTTTCGTCAAAACATTCGAGGGCCATCCTGAGTACCACGAATCCGACACCATGAACCAGCTCAAGCACGGTCGCAAGATCGAAGTCGTTTTCCCCGATGGCGAGAAGATTGTCGGGAGCACCGAAGGTTACAACGCTCAGAAGCTAGGCTTCTACGTCTTCCCCGCTGATCCGAATAGCAACAATATTCGCGTCTTCGCGATCAATAAAGCTAAAATCTGAAGTCGACCAATTGCGGGCGAGCGCATCTCTTTTTGACTCAAACAATTATCCTGTGAAGACGCAACTTCGCCGAAGTTGGATATGTCCCATCCTCCAGGGCCCCCATTTTCCCCCTCCGACTGGAGGGATGGCGCTTTTTGCTGTCTCAGAGCGGAGGAATCCCTCTTCAACTTCGGATTTCATGACAAATGCTCACGGGGTTTCGATTCCGTTCTGGCAAAGAAGAGGGGACTACCTCGCGCTCAAGGCGCGGTCGAGGAGTTCGACGACGTGGAGGACTTCCTGGCCCGTGCGGTGGATTTCAACCCCGGCTCGCAATTGCAACAGGCAACCAGGATTCGCCGTTGCAATCACCTGCGCTTTTGTTCCCCTCGCATTTCCCATTTTCCCGGCAAGCAATTCGAGCGCTGTTTTCGCCTCCATGACGTTATAGACACCCGCGGAGCCGCAACATTGATCCGCGAGCGGCATTTCAACGAATTCGATTCCGGGGATTGCGCGGATCAATTGGCGGGGCGCTTCGCGAATCTTCTGCCCGTGAAGCAGATGGCAAGAATCCTGGTACGTGACGCGCAACGCGAGTCGTCCGAGCGGCGCGGCCAGCCCAAGCTCGGCTAGGAATTCCGTCACATCCCGCATGCGCGCCACAAACTTTCCAGCTCCCACGCGCGCTGGATCGTCGGCACGGAATAGATGCGCATACTCTTTGAGTGTCGAGCCGCATCCTGCGGCGTTGGTTACGATCGCGTCGAAATTCTCGGCAAGAAACGCATCGATGTTTGTCCGCGCCAGATTTCGCGCCACGTCTCGCACGCCGGCATGCACGGCAAGCGCGCCGCAACAACACTGACTGCAAGGCACAACGACTTCACATCCGTTTGCCTGCAAAACGCGTATCGTCGCACGGTTCAGGTCGTTGAAAGTCACTTGCGCAATGCATCCTGCGAAAAGTGCGACACGTGCGCGTCGCGGACCTCGCGCGGGGAAAGTCTTTCCAATATCCGTGAAGAAAAACTTTGAATCGATTTTGGGCAGAAGTCGTTCCCGGTCTCGCAGCCCCAGGAGCCACAGGATCCCGCTCCCCTGGGCAAGCGCTGCAACTCCCGACCGCTGGTAAAACTTTAGTAACCTAGCGACAGCAGCGATTCTTTTGGGATTTGGGAGCAATCTGCGATACATAAAATCGCGCGCAACCCGTGAGAGGAGCGACCTGTGGTATTTCTGTTCAATCTGCGCCCTCGCGAGTTCCACCAGCTTGCCGTACTCGACACCCGAAGGGCACGCCGTCTCGCACGCGCGGCAATCGAGACATCGATCGATATGCGTAACGAACGAGTCGCCCAACTCGAGCCGCCCCTGATCCACAAGCACCATCTGGCGAATTCGGCCGCGGGGCGAATCGGCTTCCATTCCCCAAAGTCTGTACGTGGGACAATTGTTGAGGCACAGCCCGCAGTGGATGCAATGCGCGTAGTCTTCATACTCGGGCTTGTCCGTCGCGGTGAATCCACTGAGTGTCCGAGCGAATTCCCGCCGCGCCTCTTCGTCGGTTTGCAGAGGGCGGCTAGCCATTTCCTCAGAGCCCTCCCAGCAGGCGGCCGGGAGCAAGGATGCCTTGGGGATCGAACACGCCCTTCAGTTTCTTCATTTGCGCGAAGTCTTCGCGGCGGAGCGTACGGTTCTTCAGCGAGCTGTTCCATTCGCTGGGACACCATGGGATCGATGCGTTTCCCCCGAGGTTCACTGTGGCAGCGGAAATCTGTTCCGCGGCCAATACAATCCGATTCCGCCAATCTTCGTCGCGCCTTTCCGGAAGCAACGCAACGTAAATGATGCCCAGCCCGCGCGCCATCGCGGCCCACGGGAGAGCATTCGCATTTGCGATCTTGGCCGCTTGCGCGCAGAAATATTGCATTTGACTCGGGAGCAAGCTGACCTTCATGATTACGGTCCCCGGCGATGAGTCGAGCGCCATCGGAATGAATTCCCGTTTGCGGTCAAAAACCCCGATCCTCTGGGCGTCGTCAAGCACAGCGAAACTCGCAGTGCCAGATTCCCCCGCCCTCTCGCGGAGTTCGCGCTCGCAGCGTTCGAGTACCCTTTCGTCCCCTGCGAAGTCGGCAGTGAACGCCCAATGCGACGCGGGAAACAGGTTGGCAGGGATCGTGCCGTTCGCGATTCGCTTGGCTGCATCACTCGAGAAAAGTTCGGCGGCTCCGGGGCTTAGAATTTCAAGTGCCATCGGCCTGAGAGGCGATTGAGCCACGCGGCGTCGCAGATCGAGCGCGCGTTCCGCCGTTTCGAACGAAACCACGAATGCGAGGCTCGATGCTGGCAGGGGAAACGTGCGGAAATTGATTCTCGTGATCACGCCGAGAGTTCCCATCGCGCCAATCATGAGTTTGTGGAGATCGTAGCCGGCGACGTTTTTCACCACGCGCCCGCCGCCTTTTGCAGGAATTCCTTCGCCGGTCACGAATTCAATCCCCAAAACAAAATCGCGCGCCGTGCCGTAGAGTTGGCGCAGCGGGCCATCCACTCCCGACGCGATTGTTCCGCCAACCGTCGATCGTTCCGCATAGGGCGCAGCAAGGGGAAGGAATTGCCCGTGCTCGGCCAGAATAGCGGCGAGTTTCGAGAGCGGCATTCCCGGCTCGACGCCGAGCGTCAAATCGCCCGGATCGTAGGCGAGAACTTTATCGAGCCTGCTCATATCCAGCGCGAGATCGTATTGCGCGGGCGGCAGACCCATCGCCAGTTTCGTCCGAGCGCCGGTGGGAATAATCGCCAGCTTCTCGCTCGCTGCCAGTTTCACGGCCGCAACAACTTCTTCGCTCGACCCCGGCCGCACGACTGCCGCCGGTGTTTTCCCGTCAATTGCATAGGCAGCCACTTCTGCGGGGTCGTCAACGACATTCGAAGCGCCTACGATGCCGACGAATTGTGCGACGGCTACTTCCCGAACCGTGCTCATAACGGTTGCGCCCCCGCCTCCGACAATGGACGCTGCCGGATTTCGCCGCAGCCTTTCCTGACGGGAATAATTTTCCCCGGATTGAGGATGCCCGCGGGATTGAACGCATCGCGCACGCGCCGCATCAGGTCAAGCTCCGCATCGGTGAAGAGCAGCGGCATCAAACGGTCTTTCTCCATTCCGATGCCGTGCTCGCCCGTGATCGAGCCGCCCATTTCGATGCATAGCTCGATGATCTCGTCGGAGGTCGCAATGGCTCGGCGGAACTGTTCGCGATCGCGTTCATCAAAAAGGAGAATTGGATGCAAATTGCCGTCTCCCGCATGGAAAATATTCCCGATGCGAAAACCATTTCGTTTCCCGATCTCGTCAATTCGCCGCAGTGTAGCGGGCAACTTTGTTCGCGGGATGACGCCATCCTGAACGTAATACGTCGGCGAGATGCGTCCAATCGCGCCAAAAGCATTCTTGCGGCCCTTCCAAAGCAAGTCGCGCTCTGCGGAGTCGCGTGCGACGCGAACTTCTCGTGCATGATGAACTTGGCAAACGTCCGCAACTTGCTCTGCCTGCGACTCGGCCGCTTCGCGTAGGCCGTCCACGTCGATCAGCAGCACGGCACCGCTGTCCAGCGGAAATCCGGCGTGGACGTAGTCCTCGACGATACGGAGCGTCCAGCCGTCGAGCAGCTCGCAGGCCGCCGGCGTAATTCCGCGCGCGGTAATTTCCGCGACTGTTTCCGTGGCATCGTCCAACGAGTCGAAGATGGCCAGCAGCGTCTTCACGGCTTCCGGAAGGCGCGTAAGCTTCACCGTAATTTCCGTCATCAGTCCGAGCGTTCCTTCGGATCCAACGAACAGGCCCGTCAGGTCGTAGCCAATTTGATCGAGAGCCGCGCCGCCGAATTGCACAAGCTCACCCGTCGGAAGCACGACCTCCATTGCCACGATGTGGTTCGTTGTCACGCCATAGGCAAGCGTGTGAGGCCCGCCAGCATTCTCCGCGACGTTTCCGCCGATCGTGCTCGCTTTCTGACTCGACGGGTCCGGCGCAAAATGAAGTCCCTCGTGTGCCACTGCCGCGCTCAAATCTGAATTTACAACGCCCGGTTGGACGGTCGCCCGCTGGTTTTCGATATCGATTGCGAGGATGCGGTTCATCCGCGAAAAAACCGTGATGATGCCACCCTGTCGCGCCAACGCCCCGCCGGAAAGACCTGTGCCCGCGCCTCGGCCAACAAGCGGAGTCTGAAAGCGATTTGCAAGTTCAACGATGCCGATGACGTGTGCCGTCGTGCGCGGAAAGACAACGCAGTCGGGTCGCGCCACAAGCACAGAGCCATCGTATTCGTAGAGAAGGAGGTCCTCTGGCTTGTACAGGACGCTATACGCACCGAGGAGCTTCTTCAATCCGTGGATCAGCCGCGATTCCATTTTCGGGCAGGATGTCTCTGCCTTGTGAGCGCTTCGCAGCCACTATAGACGCGCTTCTGCGCGGCCGTCAACGACGCCTTCCTCCGTCCGAAAAAACCACCAACGTTTTTTCTTCCGTTGGCAAAACCGTTGTGTCGAGAGCGGAAGAAGGGTACGATTCACAAACCTGAGGTGCAAATCGGAAATTCCGGTAGGAATGAGTTGTGCCCCTCAGCGTTCCCGCGTAAGTCAGAATGGCAAAGCCGGAGGTCAGCCCGGCCCACTTCGCCAGGCGGCGCGCGGATTTTACTCTTTACTTGTTCGAGGAGGAGAGAATGAATCGACGTTTGGCATTTCCGCTTGTTTTGGCAGTTCTCGTGGCTCTTCCCGCTATTGCGCAGCGCGACGAAGGGAAAGGACAAAACGCGACGCACGAAGAACGGGGACAGAACCCGCCGCGCGCCAATCAGGGCCGCGTCCCGCCGCCTCCGCCGAAGCGGGACAATCCACACGCCAAGCCCGAACCCGAGCGCCTAGAGGGCAACCGCGTGAACAGCACTCCCCACGTCAGCAACGACCACTGGTACGGCCACGATAGCCCGAACGATAAGCGCTTCCACATTGACCATCCTTTCGAGCATGGGCGCTTCGACCGCTTTGGCCCGTCATACCGCTACCGCATCGAACGCTTCGATCCCGCCCTTCACCGTTTCTGGCTCCCCGGCGGATTCTTCTTTGAAGTCGCTTCTTGGGACTGGCCCGTCTGCGCCGATTGGTGCTGGGATTGCGCCGATGATTTCGTCATCTACGAGGATACCGACCATGTCGGCTGGTATCTGCTCTACAACGTCCACACCGGCGTGTACGTCCACGTCACCTACATGGGAACGTAAGCGCTTCCGAACTCAATTGATCCCGAACCGGCGACATGATCCGGCGCACGAGCCGTGGTCGTCGTTGCAGAAGGCAAACGAAACCAGAGAGAACACTCTTCCAAATAATTGTAGAACCGCGCTCAAAGCAATCTGCTCCCGCCGACATTGTTAAAAGAGATGCGAGGTCATGCTACCTATGGGGGTTAGCCGACCACCACATGTCAGATGACTAGCACCGGAAGGCCAGTTCACATATGATTCGAATGTTTGCATATACTTGGGGGGACAAACGCTGCAAGTCCTATGAGCTTGAGACCATTATCAAAGATCATCCTCTTAAACCTGGTCTCTATTGTCGCTGCGTTCATAGCACTCTTCTTGGTGCCTCCCCACACACCACTCATCTTATTCGTCGGATTGTGCCTGTTTGTCATTCTGTTCATGAACGTCATTTTTTTCGTTGTGCCTCGATTCACAAATCGCCGCGAGCCCATCCAGCCCAGCCGTTTTCCGAAGCGGCAATTTCAATCCTATTTGCTGATAGCAGCTGTCTGGGTGTACCTCTTGATTTCAAGCCCCTGGACACGAGTGGTAGTACTAGTCACGGTGGTCACAATGATCGTCTGTGGTCTTGCGGTCTGGATTGCGCAGAAGGGTGCAGGGCAAGATAAGTAACAACCGTCGATGCCAAAGACCCACTAGCCGGGCGGTCGAGACGAAATGGAACGCGTTCGAAATTTCGACTTGAAAATGTGTTGTCTTCCGCGAACCAACTGGCACTTGACGGAGTAATTGTCGATACTTGAGCTCGTCCACAAAGGCGAGGTCTCGCTTTACTGCCGCGAGTCCTATCGCCTGGAAGAATCCTCGGGGACGGGCTAGGAATCTCATTTCAGGGCATCATTCAACCCATTCGACGGTGTTCCAAAACTTGCGAGGTGAGATTTGACAAGGCCAAAGGTCCTTTCGACGCGGCCGCTGTTTCCGGCTGCGCGCCAGATTCTGGAACGGCATTTTGAAGTTGAGTACTGGACCGAACCGGACAGCATTTCGCGGCGAGAGTTGCTGAAGCGTGTCGCAGACAAGGACGCGCTGATATGCTTGCTAACGGAAAAAATAGACGAAGCATTGTTGGAAGCCGCGCCGAAACTGCGGATTGTTGCGACGGTCTCCGTCGGTCACGACAATGTTGACGAAGCCGCCTGCACGCGCCGCAGAGTCGCGGTGGTGCACACCCCGGGAGTGCTCGACGACACGACCGCTGATTTTGCATGGACGCTTTTGATGGCCGTCGCTCGCCGCTTGCTCGAAGGCGACGCGTGGATGCGTTCCGGCAATTGGCCCGGATGGGACCTCGACCAGCTCCTGGGTGGCGACGTTTGGGGTAAGACGCTGGGCGTTATCGGATTCGGCCGTATCGGCCGCGGCGTGGCGCGGCGCGCGCAAGGATTTCAGATGCGCGTTCTCTACAACGATGCGGCGCGCGCTCCGGCGGAAGTCGAAAAAGAGCTTCGCGCGGAATTCGTGGACCGGGACCTGTTGTTTCGCGAGTCGGATTTCATTAGCATGCACGTCCCGTTGCTCCCCAGCACGCGTCACCTGATCTCCCGCGAGAACATCAGGAAAATGAAGCCCACGGCTTATCTGGTCAACACATCGCGCGGTCCGGTTGTGGACGAAGCGGCGCTGGCCGAAGCGCTCGAAAAGAAAATCATCGCCGGCGCAGCTCTCGATGTTTACGAGCACGAACCGAAAGTTCATCCGGCGCTCGTCGCGCGCAAGGACGTTATACTGTCACCGCACATCGCGAGCGCGTCGGTCGATACACGCACGAAAATGGCTGTGATGGCGGCGGAAAACGTCGTCGCATTTTTCGAAGGACGTCGCCCGCCGAATGCGATCAATGCGGACGCGCTCGGATTGAAATAGAGGAGGATCCTGATGCCTTATGTCACGCGAAACCATCTGAAGCTGACGCTCGAAGGAGCGCGGGCTGTGCTGGCGGCAGCGCAGCGGCGCGCCGAGGAAATTCGCTGCCCGATGAATATCGGAGTGGTGGATGACGGAGCCCATCTGCTCGTGTTCGAGCGTATGAACGGCGCGAAACCTTCCTCCATCGCCATCGCGATGGTCAAGGCGCAGGCCGCTGCTCTTCGCCGCTCGCCGACCGGCCCAGCCATGAGCGGTGAAAATGCGAATGTGCCGCTCACACTTGGTCTGGCCGTTGCCAGCCCCGCCGAGCAAACTCCCATACGCGGCGGCGTGCCTCTCGTCGTTGACGAAGAAGTTGTGGGCGCCATCGGCGTGAGTGCGGGAAGCGAAGAGCAGGATCTGGATGTCGCGCGCGCAGGCGCGGCTGCACTTGAAAAGGTGTGAAGCAAACGGCGCAACGCATTTTCCACGACACACTCGCGGCCATCGACATCCGCGCAATGCTGGCGAAAAAGCTTGCCCGGAACGGCTCACGCATGCAGGCCGGCAAAACCGTAGTGAACCTGCGCGAGTTTCAGGAAATCGTCGTCATTGCATTCGGCAAAGCTTCGTTCTCGATGGCGGATGGATTGTGCGCCGTACTTTCGCCGGATTATGCGACGGAAGGAATTTTGGTCACGCCTTCCGCGCCACCGCGTGAGTTGCCCGGATGGAAGACATTCTTGGGAGGACATCCCGTCCCGAACGCGGAGAGTTTCGCGGCAGGCCGCGCGATTCTCGAACGTCTGGGGCGCTGCGGCGAAAAGTCGCTGGTTTTCTTTTTGATTTCTGGAGGCGGGTCGTCGCTGATCGAACAGCCTCTGGATGCGGGCGTCACCTTGGAGGATTTTCGGAAGCTGAATTCAGCGCTCGTCACGTGTGGCGCGCCTATCGAAGAGATCAACGCAGTCCGCAAACATGTGTCGGGATTGAAAGGCGGACGCATGGCTGCCGCCGCGCCGCGCTCGATGAAGTTGACGTTTGCCATCAGCGATGTGCCTCAGGGACATGAAACGGCGCTTGCATCAGGGCCGACGCTTCCCGATCCCACAACGATTTCACACGCCGAGCGAATCGTCAGCGAGTACGGTCTTCTCGAGAAACTTCCCTCTTCGCTTCGACGAACGTTCGAGGAACACAAATTGCACGAAACCCCAAAGGAAGACGATCCAGCGTTCGCGCGGGCGCACTTCGTGCTTTTGCTCGGCGCACACGAGCTGTTGCATGCCGCGCATCGTGCTTGCGAAGCGCTGGGCTATATTTGCATTTGCGATAATTCCACCGACAATTGGCCGCTCGACAAGGCCGCCAATCATCTGCTCGCTCAGCTTGAAGCGCAAAAGAGAGCCCATCTCGGTAGACCTGTTGCAGTGCTTGTGGATGGCGAAGTGAGCAGCCCGGTGATGGGCGATGGAATCGGAGGACGCAATTCCGCGTTCGTTCTCGCGTGCGTGCCGAAAATCGCGGGGAAGAAAGCCATTGTTCTGAGCGCGGGAACCGACGGAATCGATGGGAACAGTCCGGCGGCCGGAGCTGCTGCGGATGGTGAAACGTTGGCGCGCGCGCAAGCGGCAGGGCTCGATCCAAGCGATTTTTTTCGCCGCAGCGATGCCTATAGTTTTTTTGCGCGGCTTGGCGATGCGATCGTTACAGGTCCCACCGGCAACAATCTCCGCGACTTGAGAATCCTCCTCGCGGAGTGAATCGCGGATGCATCTGCCACGACTTCTCGATCAACTGCGAATCGCGCCTGAGGGTGTAGAAACTATTTTTTCCTTTTTGCAAGCTGAGCTTCGATTTTCGCGAGACGCTGGTTGACCTCTTCCATCTGCCGCTCGAGATTCTTGAGCGCCTCCGCCGTCGAGTCTTGTGCGCCTGCAGCAGGCTTGTTGCTCTCCGCTGCCTGAGAGGCGCCAGCCGTGTTTGCGCCGCCGGCTTTTTCCTGGTTTGTCTGCGCCTTCAGCGCCGAAATCTCGGATTTCACCAGCGATCCCATGCCAATTCCGAGATCATTGTTCTTCACAAATTTCTCGAGCGGATCGATGGCGTCTGGGTCGCCTCTTCGCACGAGAGCAATCACTGCGGCAAACTTCATTCCGGAAGACGAATCATCCAAGCAGGAGATCAGAGTCTTGGTGATGGCTTTGTTCTTTTTGTCGAGACCGGCGACCGCGGCGATGGCCGCCTTGCGATCGGGGCGTGGCTTGCCGGGCGCCGACCATTCGAGCAATTTCGGAACGGCTTTGTCATCGCCAAGCACGCCGAGCCCGCGGAGTCCGGCAATGCGGAGCGTGTCGTCCGGCGAATCGGATTTGATCGCTGCAATCAGCTTCTCGAAAGCGTTTGGCGCCTTGATGGTTGCGAGCGATTGGAGCGCCGCGGCGCGCACTCGAAACGCATTGTCGCTCTCGGCAATGCTCGTGAGTTTTGGCGCAAGCGTCGGATCGTTATTGAACTCTCCAAGCTCTTCGACGGCAACATCGCGAACCCACGGCTTCTCGTTGTCCAACGCCGCGAGCACGCTCTTCTCCGCGTCCGGCCCGCCGATTCGGCCGAGCGACCTGAGAGCCTCTACGCGGATTCCCCAAAAAGGATCGTGCAGCGCTGCATCGCCAAGCGCCGGCACGGCCGAGGAATTATCGTTGATTTCGCCAAGCGCGGCAGCGGCTTCCGCGCGGTCCGGGACCGTCTCTCCATTTTTTAGTTGATAGATCAACGCGGCGGCTTCGCGTTTGAAGTTCACTAATTTTAGAATCTTGTCGCCCTTGTCGAAGATCACCGCCAGGGGGTTGCTGTCGGCAGTGAAGGGGAACGTCTCGTCCGCCTTGGTGACTTCGATGGAATGCGTCGCGCGGCCGTTTGAGGTTGCGATTTCCACATCCACGGGAACGTCGAACAATCCGACGGCTCCCTCCACTTTCTGAGTTTGTTTCACTTCGAGCTTCACTTGATGCGCGGCCTCGTCGTAGGTGTAGCTCACGTCGAATTCCGGGGCGCCTGCTCCGTAGATCCATTGTTGGAAAAACATGTCGACGTTGACCGAAGTCGCCTGTTCAATTGCCTTTGGAAAATCGGAGGTGACGACGTTGGCCCCGCGGTTCGTTTCCAGGTAGTTGTGCAGGGCGCGGAAAAAGTCGTCATCGCCCAGCTTCTCTCGCAACATTTTCAGGACCCAGCTTCCCTTGTTGTAAATGTTGCCTTCGAACTCAAACGGGTCTTGCGCCTCACGGTTCACGATTGGCGCCACAAACAGACGCCTGTTCGAAAACCACTCTTGCTGGTCGCGCCAGAATTCGTAAGCGGCGGCGTCGGCACCGTAGTGCCGTTCCGTCCAGAAATGCTCGAAGTAAGTTGCGAAGCCTTCATTCAACCAGAGATCGGACCAATCCTTGCAGGTGATGAGATCGCCGAACCACTGGTGCGAAAGTTCGTGCGAAATCAAGAGATCCGATCCATCCAGACTTTCGGCCGCGAGCGTGGGATTCACGAGTTCGCTCGCGGTTAGCGTGGTTGCGCTCGTGTTCTCCATTCCTCCGCCAAATTCGTCCACGGCGACTTGCGCGTATTGCGCCCACGGGTAGGGCACGGCAAGCGTGTCCGAAAAAAGGTCCAGCATCTGTTTTGTCCGCGCAAAAGTGGCATCGATCCTGTCTTCTTCGCCGCGAGGCACGACGTAGCGCAGCGGAATTCCTCGCCACGAATCCTGCTTCTCCACAAAATCTCCGGCAACGGCCGTGATCAGGTAGGTCGATAGCGGCGCGGATTGTTTCCAGTCCCAGGTTTTGGTGCCGTCGCCTTCCTCTTTCACGCCCGCGAGTTGACCGTTGGAAACTGTGAGCCACGTTGCCGGAACGGTCAGCAACATTTCCGATGTCGGACGCGCATTAGGGAAATCGTAAGTGGGAATGTAATAGCGCGTGTCTTCCGCTTCACCCTGCGTCCAGATTTCCTTGGGTTGGTTCGGATAGTTCTTGTCAGGCAGGACAAAGTAGAGGCCCTTTTTCGGCTTTCCCTCGTAGCGAATGAAGACTTGATGAACCTCGCCGCGCTTTGCAGGATGATCGAGCGAAACGATAAGCTCATCCGCCGTCGTGGAATACTTCGCCGCCGTGCCGTCAATCGTCACATCCTCGACAGTCAAGTCGACGGAATCGAATTTGAGTTGCGAAATCTTGTCGCGCAGCGCCGATACACTCTCGTTCACTTCGCCATGAATCATTCGCTGGCCGAGGTCGAACCACAAGTGCGTGCGAACGTTTTGTAAATCGTAATCCCGGCTGCGGGCGTACGGTTCGTCGCCACGCGCCGCGTTTGAAATTATCAATGCCGAAATCAAAAGTGCCCCACACAAGAGCCAAACTGATCGGTGTGTGCCGCGAGCGAAACTGTTGATCATCTTTCTCTCCCTTGCCAAAGTTGCGCGTTTCTACGGATACGCGCGGTGCTTGCGCACCGGCGCAGCTCGTGCTGGCGTGTTCTCAACGTTTCTGTTGAGTGATCTCAGAGGAGGCCCTTGACCCAGCCTCCGTCAACCGGGATTGTCGCGCCGTTAATCGAACTGGCGCGCTCGGAGGCCAGGAAAGCGACAAGCGCGGCGAACTCCTCGGGCCGCGCCAGCCGGCCGATTGGAACCTGAGAACTCCAGGCCTTCAGAATATCGTCGCGCGACGCGCCGGAATTGCCCGCTTGCGTATCGGCAAGCTCGCTGAGCCGGTCCGTCAGTGTGTACCCTGGGCACACGTTGTTGACAGTGATTCCGTCGGCGCCGAATTCGTTCGCAAGCGTTTTGGCCAGCCCGGCAACCGCTGCGCGCAGAGAATTCGAGAGCAGCAAGCCGTCGATGGGTTGCTTCACGGAAACCGATGTGATCGTCAGAAAACGGCCCCAGCGGTTGCTTCGCATTCGCGGGAGAACTTCGCGTGCAAAATAGACCGCACTCAGCAAGGTCAATTCGACGGCAGCTCGCCATTCCTCGAGCGAGATATCGAGAAACTTTTTCGCGGGCGGCCCTCCTGCATTGGTGACGCAAATGTCGATGCGGCCATATTTGTCCGCGACGGCTTTGACGAATTCGCGGACCGCATCCGCCCTTGTGACGTCCACCGCGCGCCAGAAAACCGCGCGCCCACAGAGCTTTTCAATGCCGGCCGCTGCCCGCTCGAGATCGGGCGCTGTGCGCGCGCAAATCGCAACCTCGCACCCTTCTCTTGCCAATGCAGTCGCAACGGCGCGCCCGAGTCCCTTGCTTGCCGCTGCAACAATCGCAACACGTCCCTTCAGCCCGAGATCCATCGATTCAGGTCCTTTCCGCGCCTGCGCGCAAATAGGAATCTTCCTTGCGAATCCAATCCTCTCGACGCGGCGCAAAGTAATCCATGGCTACGGTATCTTCCAAAGCCTTCGCTGCATGAGGAACATTCGAGGGAATTACGATCAGCTCTCCGCCATGCAGGATCGCTTCGCCATCGTCGAAGATGAGTTTCAAAGAGCCGGATAAAATTACCGAATACTGCTCGCTCCGATGAGAATGTCGCGGCACAATTGCTCCGCGCGCCAGCACAATGCGCGCAAGAGTTGCCTCGATGCCGCTGATCATCTTTCGCGTGAATGTTGCGCTCAGCTTCTCGCTTTCAATTCTGTCCCACGATGTAGCTGCGACCATGCGTCACCCCTCAACCTAAAGTGTCACGCAAGAATCCTCTATCGATTCGCGAGAATCGTCAATGGCCCAGGTTGGTCCGAAACCCAAGTAGACGAACGATGCGCAACGGTTCCTTGGTGGTCTTATGCGGCGGACGAATCGAGGGAAAATTGTTGTGGCGCGCGCGCAGGTTCGACTAAGATTTAAGTGTGCATTCCCTGGCACTCGCCCGTAAGGAGGCACCCATGCAACGCTTTCTGATTTTCCTCGCAATTCTTCTTGGACTTGCCACAACAACCGCGGCCCAAATCGGCAAGAACGTTTCCGTCGCCGCCGGAACGGACGAAGACAAGGCCCTTGCCGCCATTTACGCGGCTGCAGACGGACCGGATAAGGTTGCGCTGCTCGACAAGTTTATGACCGAGCACGGGAATGGCGATCTGGAGTTGCTCGGCGACGAGCTCTACGTGCAGACCTATCTGGCGCAAAAGAATTACGCGAAGGTGTTTGAGTACGGAGAGAAAGCGCTAACGCTCGACCCCAACAGCTTATCGACCGCAGTGAATATGTTGCACGCCGCGGCAGAACAGGGGGATGCGGAGAAGATATTCGCTTTCGGTGAAAAGATTAGCGCGATTATCGCGCGGTACAAAGCGTTGCCCGCTCCGGAGGGAACTTCCGCCAAGGATTGGGACACTTTCAAAGCGGACAGTCTGAAAAACTCGCAGGCAGATATCGGTTATGCCGAATACACGCTCGTGAATGTCGCGTTCAAGACTCCCGACCCCGCCGCACGAGCAGCCTACCTTGAACGGTACGCTGCGGCATTTCCGGAGTCCCCATACACGGCAAGCGTCCGCGAGCAACTGGCCTTTGCCTACCAGCAGGCGCAGAACCCTCCCAAGATGGTGGAAACGGCCCAGGGAATTCTCACGACTGACCCAAACAATGTTTCCATGCTCGTTCTTCTCGCCGACTACTGGAGCGATAACGGGCAGGAACTCGACAAGGCGGCCGCAAACGCACAAAAAGCGCTCGACGTGCTTGCAACGGCGACAAAGCCTGAGAACATGACGGACGAGCAATGGCAGCAGCAGGTTTCCCTGCAGAAGGGACTTGCGTACAGTTCTCTCGGTCAGGTGTACGTCAATATGAACCACAATGCGGAGGCTGTGAACGCTTTCAAGCGGGCGAGCCCCCTTCTGAAGTCCGACACCTTCAGCTACGCGCGCAATCTCTATCGGCTAGGTTTCACGCTCGCAAAGATGAAGCGCATTCCGGAGGCGCGCCCGGTGCTTGTGGAAGCGGCGTCGATCAATGGCCCTTACAAGGCGCGAGCGCAAGAGACGCTCGACAAGATTGGCGGGGCCGGATCGCGACATACACCGCGCTAGAATCAATAGACGAGAAATAGCATCCGAATGCGGGCCGGATTCCAAATCCGGCTGCACGAAGCGGGATTTATTTCGGCGCTAGCACATCCGCGATATGAGCAAGACCGAGATCAACCAGGCGTTGATTGTTGGCTAGGACTTGTTCCAAGCGTTGCTTATCAGCGTTTGCGCCGTCCCTCTGCATCGCGTTGGTAAATCCGGACACCAGGCCCTGCGTCTTCAAAGTGTCGAGCGACTTCTGTAGGGCAGCCAGTTTGTCCGGGAGACTGCTCAACTCCGCGAATGCAGTTTCCGGGTGGTAACCGATGCGGTCGCCGGTCTGCATTGCATCTATCAGCGGATCGGGCGACCATCCATTTGGCCATGTGCCGTTGACAATGTCGTAGGCTTCGCGCAACCGTACCATCATGCCGGCAAAGCCATCCAGAAGATTCCGTTGGCGGGCAAGAGTCGGCTCGATCTTGACCGTCACAGTGACCGTGCCTACAACGCTGAAGCTGGGTGTTCTTATGATTGTTGTAAGTGTGTCGCCCTCGAATCTCCATCCAAGTGCGCCATCCTTGCGCGATTCCGTGAGGGGCCGCCCATGAACGCGCACAGAAGATGGCGGCCAACTTCCTGGGAGCCGAACCTCATACGCTCGCGCCGTTGGCATGCTTTGATAGTGGCCCTCCACGGGAGCAATGGTGAGGGTCAGAACGCTGCCGTCGCTGTTTGACGACGCGCGGATCTTCGTCCAAGCCGCTTCGCCGAGTTTGTATCCGATTGTGTTGCCCGCATCTTCATAGAGGCGATAAGTTGAGACTCGTCCGTCGTCGAGCGGATAAACAGTGATGATGAGTGGGTCCACAGGCTTTTCGCCCGTGAAACGCATAGGCGGCTGCATGGGAAGGATGGTGCCTGCCTTCACGTAGATCGGAATCTGTCGGATCGAAAAAGCCCGATCGTACGTTGCCGCACCTTTCAAACGCGTGCCCGTCTGCCATTCGATCCAATTTCCTTCGGGCAGCCAAACAGTGCGGCGCGCAAGCTGCAAGTCCTTATTCACTGCTTCCGTGATCGGCGCAACTAGAATGTTTTCGCCAAACATGTACTCGTCCTTGGCATCGTAGGCCTGCGGCGCTTCCGGTGAATCGTAATAAAGCGGATGGAGAAACGCGACGCCCGTGTCGTAAGTTCGCCGTGCTTCCGTATAAATGTAAGGCTGCAGGGCGTAGCGCAACCGGAATGTCTGCTCCATCAAGTCCGAATACGGCTCGGGATACGCCCAAACACGACGTTCAGATTCCACATTTTTTGTTGTATGCGTACGCAAGATTGGGCTGAACGCTCCGAATTGAATCCACCGTAAATAAAGTTCGGGCTCGATAGTGCCGGGCATGTGTCCGCCGATATCGTGGCTCCAGTATGCATAGCCCACATTTGCAGCCGTCGCAGTGAAGTACGGTTGAAAGGCCAAAGAATCCCAAACCGAAACCGTGTCGCCCGAAAAGCCGATCTGATAACGGTGATTTCCCAGGCCGCCCCAGCGGTGGAAGAGCAGCGGGCGCTTGCCTTCGCGTTCTTGGTCCGTGGAATGTACGTAGTTGAGCCACCACGTCGGATTGACGTTTGGGAGCTTCGTATCCGACTCTTGTTGCCAGTCGAGCCAGAAGAAATCAATGCCCCGCTTCTCGAGCGGGTGATGGATAAGGTTCATGTAATTCGTCGCAAACTTCTTGTCTGTGATGTCGAAGGGAACGTACTTCTTGGTGGCAGGATCGACTCCCATCGCGCGAGCCATTTCCGGATAGTGATCTTCCCAAGGTTGTATGCCGGACGCAGGATGCATGTTGAGAGTGGCCTTCAAGCCCTTGCTGTGGATGTCTGCAAGGAACGACGTCGAATCGGGGAAGAGAAGTTTGTTCCACGAATAGCCAGTCCAGCCGAGGGTGTGGCCCGATTCATCATTCTTCTTGTCCCACCAGCGCACTCCAAAGGTGGGATGCCAGTCCATGTCGATTACAAGCACATCGAGCGGAACTTCGTGCGAACGGAATTGGCGGACCAAGTCTTCGAATTCCTCATCCGTGTATGACCAGTAGCGCGACCACCAGGCTCCGAATGCAAAGCGAGGCGGGAGCGGGATTTTTCCTGCGACGCGCGTGAAGTCACGGAGAGCGCTTCTGTAATCGTGACCGTATCCGAAAAAATACCAATCCTGGCGGTCGCCCGCGGGGCGCTCGATCACCCATGGCCACGGGCTCCGCTCGCCTTGCGCGAACGAGAAATCCGCGGAGTCGAACAGCGCGCGATTGGTGTCGTCCACGACGACCCATCCGTCGCGCGAAAGAAGCCCTGACTCAAGCTTCGTGTTCGCGCCGCGAACTCCGTCGAGCGTGCGGGTGGTGCCGAGAAGATTTCCGGTGTCGGGCGTGCCGGGCTTCCAGACCACGTCCTGCCCATTCAACTTGAGTGTGATGGTGAGGTTGTCCGCGGTAAACCTTCCATCACCTGGCGCTCCCTGTGTGTAAGTCAAAGTGAGAGCACTGGTTTTGATGAGAGTCTCACTCGAACCGCCCATTGCCTCGGTCGCTTGCAAGAATTGGGGGACAAGGAGCTTTCGATTCAAGAAAACAAGCGAGGCGTGGTCCTCGAATTTGCCGTCGGCGGCCCACTCCATGCGAATAAGCTGCGGCGTAAGGACTGTGAAACGCGCGTGCCCCGCCGTCACTATTGCGCGCGGGTCAGCGACCGGGTCGAAACGATCCGGGCTGGAGGTGGCGGCCACCAGCGGACTCGCGGCAACTAAAATTGCCAAGATAAACAGAATTGTCACCGGCAGATTTCGCGCGCGGTTTCTCATGGTTGGGTTCCTCTCCTTGAATTCCACCGTTTCAGGACCGCAAGGAAGCGGTCTCGACACAGGAATAAACATTTTCGTGTTCGCCGGAAAGGCTATATAGCCGAAAGAGGTAAGTCAAACAAAACGGTAGGCGCCCTTCCGTGCGCTAGGGGGGACACTATTTGCGCAGCAAGTGCGGCATGGTATTTGCGCCTATAAGCTGGTTTCACTGGCTCGAAAAACACACGAAAGCGCACTTCGAGAGGTTCTGGAGAAGTTTTCGCGATTTCTCACCGAACTAAGAAGGCCGGGGCTCGCCGAGCTTGGTCCTCTAGGCTGCCTCGAGACTAATGGAGCTTCGCGTATTCAGACTTTGCAGCGATGAGGATGGGAATGTCAGGGTCGGCGTCTTTCCAGAGCGTGAGGAAGTCCTGATACGCCGCCTTCGCCTTGGCGGTGTCGCCCTGCATGGCGTAAGCTCTGCCGATTTGGAGATGCGCGAGCGCTCCGATAGGTGAGTTCAACACAATTCCTCGATGGTCGAGGATTTTCTGGAACTCTGCGGCGGCTTCGCTGCCCTGATGCGCACCTAGATAGGCTTCGCCGCGCACAAAGATTGGATAGAGAGGAAAGCTGTATGCATTTCCCAATTCATAGGGGGCAGCAACCTGAAGAGCATCGATGGCTTTCGACGTATCGTTTCCGTTAAGCGCCAGTTGCGCGTGAATCGTTGGCAGGCAGTGAAATTGCACGTCCGTATCCTCTGGGAAACGCTTGGCCAAATCATCCGCCAGCACCTGCGCCCGAGCGGAATCTCCGGCGATTGCCAGCACTAGCGCCGCGTTGCACTGCACATAGCGGCCTGTTGAAAGAGCGAGCGCAGCCGCGGCCCGCTGCCGAGCTTCGATGGCATTGCCGAAGACCGTTTCCCGCACGGCCGCGTCTGCTTCGAACCAGGCCGCCATCCCCTTGTCTTCCCCCTGCTCGGCTGAGGTCACCGCCCGGCGGGAAAACTCCCGGGCTTTCCTAAGCCGCCCTGAATAGGCGGCCGTGTCGGCTTCATCGGCCAGCAGCGAGTCTTCCACTCCCGGTTTAGCCGTAGCCCAGGCCACCTGTTGCGCCATGCCTGCCTCATCCTTCTGCAGGAAGGCAAGCAAGTACAGCTGGGAGTGCAGGTCAGGATAATCAAAGTTTTTTCCCTGTGCCTCTTTGGCCGTGGCACGGGCCTCCTCCAACCGATTCAGATTGAGGTAACAGATTACGAGGTTGTCATAATCCGCACCGCTCACGTTTAGGCGGAGGACCTCGCGCGCTTCCGCAAGGGCTTTGTCATATTGCCCGAGTTCTAAGTAGGTACCACATAGGTTACGGTGAGCCAAATTATCTCGCGAATAGGTCAGCGCCCACAGTTCACAGACATGGTGCGCCTTTTCAAGGTTGCCAGTGACATAGTCATGGTAGTGAGACTCTATGTAGAACTTCTCCCGTTCGCTGACGCGTTCGCGCAACTCGTAAGCCTTCTTTGTGGCCTCTGAGGCCAGAGTCGTCTCACCTTCCTCCACATAGCTCTGCCCGAGCGAGGCATAGGCCATGGCGAAATTTGGATCCAAGCGGATGGCCCGCTGGAACAAGCGCACGGGAGCGGAAGAATCGTTCTCGTCTAACAAGGCCCTCCATCCGAAGCTGTACGCCTGCAGCGCTTCGAGCGACGAGGTTGTGGCTTGCATGAGCGGTGTATCGAACTTTTGAACCGTGCTGAGCGATTCGCCCAACTTGCCGCGCAAACTGACTGCTGCATTGTCCAGAGCCTTGAGCACCGTTTCCCTGCCCGCCGCCTGCTCCTGCGCTTCGGCCAACACATCGCCCGAGTTGCAGTTCACCGCCTTCAGGCCAATGACGTACTGGCTGCCTAGCCCGGCAATCGAACCCGTCAGCATGGCCTTGCTACCCGTACGCTCGCATACCTCTCGTGTCACCTCCGGCGTCAAGCGGTCCCCGGCTGGACGGCCCATTAGCTTCAATGTTTCATTTACCCTGCGGTCGGAAAGCAGGTTGAGAAACGGCGATTGCTCAAGCTGAACCGAGAGTCCCTGCTTCAGCGTGTCATCGAATACCGCATCGCCCGTCTTGTTGTCGAAATCGGAGAGGACGATGGTGTCCTTGTCGGTCAACGCCTGTGCCTTGCGGGAGAAAAACAACCATCCGCCCACGGCCAGTCCGATGACCAGCAATGTTGCGCCAGTGACCGCCCCCCATCGAATGGATTTTCGGGCGGGCTTCAACCCAGCTTCTCCTGCTGCGACCGCGGACCGGTCCGAATCTGAATCACGCTTCAACCGCTGCAAATCCGTGCGCATCTCCGAAGCGTGCTGGTAACGCAGCTTGCGGTCCTTCTCTAGCGCCTTGTTGATGATGCGCTCTAGCTCTGGCGGCACGTCGGGGCTAAGCCGCACCGGCGCAACTGGGCTGCGATTCAAAATCGCTTCTGCAATCACGCCTGAGGTCTCGCCACGGAAAGGCAGCACTCCTGTCACCATCTCGTAGAGCACCACACCAAAGGAAAACAAATCCGTGCGTGCATCAAGCTCTTCGCCTCGCACTTGTTCGGGTGACATGTACGAGATGGTGCCAATCGCTGTGCCCGGTCGAGTGAGCTGTTCTAGCTCGCTGACTGTGGGCATCGCTGAAAGATTTGCAACACCGCCCGCCGGTGCAAGTTTTGCCAAACCAAAATCCAAAATCTTGGCGTGTCCGCGCTCGGTGACAAAAATGTTGGCGGGCTTGATGTCGCGGTGGACGATTCCTTTGGCGTGGGCCGCATCGAGTGCGTCGGCAATCTCAATCCCCAATTCAAGCACTTCCTCAAGCGGGAGCGGCTTGCCGAAAATGCGATGCTTCAGTGTGGTGCCTTCCATGAATTCCATCGCAATAAAGGGCTGGCCGTTGTGTTCGCCGATTTCATAGATGGTGCAAATGTTTGGATGGTTCAGGGCGGAAGCAGCCTGTGCCTCGCGGTTGAAGCGGCTCAGAGCTTGTGACTCTGGCGCGAACCCGTCGGGAAGGAACTTCAAGGCAACGAAGCGGTGTAGCTTGGTGTCCTCAGCTTTATAGACAACGCCCATGCCCCCGCCACCGAGCTTTTCGAGGACGCGGTAGTGCGAGATGGTCTTGCCGATAAGCGAGTCAATGCCTGGCATTCGCAGCACATCTTAGGTTGTGACAGATGGCAAGTCAACGAACACAGACTTCTCACCTGGCAGCGTCAGCGCAGCGTGGGAATCTCAGACATGCAGCATGCCTGAGCTGTCGTCAGTGCCTGGCAAATGCGGTACCCATACAAGTGGTTTGTCTTCTCCGGCTACGAGGCAGGCCTTTGTTCGCAGACAGGGTGAACCAGTTTTCATTCGGTTTACGCCCGTCAGTCAGAAATCCTAACCGATTTTGTCGCGCATGGAGTCCCACTAGTCCGTAGCTATGGATTTCGCCCGATCAGCATTCGATGAACATGAGAGGTTACTGGGGGAAGCCGATGCGACGAACCAAGTCATAGAAGCGGGTGTCAGAGCGCAGGGAGTCGAATATCGGATCGCCCTTGAGGAATGTCAGCCAGAAATCGCGCTGCTGATAGCCCTTTCCGAGCCATGCGAAGGCTCGATCCTTGTCGCCGAGACCAATGTAGATTTTCGCGAAGTCGGTCGGCGCCACATAGCCATTCTTAGACTGCTCTTGCAAATCCGCAATCACCTTGCGGGCGTCCGCGGCACGGCCCATTCGGCCGTAAACGTAGCCGATCGTCGCATAGGGTTCCGCCGTGAAGGTTCCCGCTTTTTTCAATTCTTCGACGGCCTCCTGAAACCGACCTTGTTCGGCTAGCGTCTTGCCAATATAAAGATGCGCGGGCCAGAAGCGCGGCTCGAGATCCAAGGTCTTGCGCTGTTGGGAGAGTGCCTCGTCGTAGCGGCGCGCCTCGTATAGGGATTGCCCCAAGAGAAAGCTTTCTTGCGCGGACACTGGGTCGAGTTCTACTCCTCGCTGGGCTTCTTGGATCGATTCCTCGATCTTGCCCTCTTGACGGAGGAAATGTGCACGGTCGGAGTGTGCGATGGAGGAGTTTGGATTTAGATGGAGCGCGATTTGAAATTCTCTCTCGGCTCCCGCCCAATCCCAATCGTAGTCTGCCAAGTTGGCGGCCAGGGAGACATGGGCTTCGGCAAGCTGGTCGTCAATCTCGAGGGCGCGCTTCGCGGCAGCCTCGGATTGAGGAAGAGCGTCCATCGGCGCGGCGTTGCTGTTGAATGTGAGCGCCCGATAGGAATCCGCCAAGGAAGCGTAAGCCGCTGCGTAAGCCGGATCCTCCTTGATGGCGGCATGGAACAGCTCTATGGCTCTTCGTTCGTCAGGACCGGTATGCAGATTCAGGTAGAAGAGGCCACGGAGATAGTCTTCGTGGGCTTCGGGATCAATGACGTCGTTTCGGGCAAATCGGGCCTGTTCCTGCGGGGTGAGTTTCAACTGGATTTCATCGACGATAGCCTGCGCGACTTCGTCCTGGAGGCGGAGCGAATCCCGGAAGTCGCGTTCGTAACCTTTGGCCCAGAGGTGCGTGTCGGTGGGGCCTTGAACCAATTATGCAGTGATCCTTACGCGGTCGCCTTCGCGTTCGACCGAGCCTTCAACCACGGCGTCCACATTCAGCTCTCTTGCAATCTCGGGAACCGACTTCTTCGTCCCCTTATACCGCATCACTGAAGTGCGCGAGACGACCCGCAACGAACGGACCTGGGACAGCTCGGTGGTTAGTTCTTCCGTCATGCCATCGGCGAAGTATTGCTGTTGTGGGTCGCCGGAGAGATTTTCAAGAGGCAGCACGGCGAGAGAGTGAATGCCGGGAGCGGAGGCGCGATGGAATACCTTATCACGCATGCCACCGACGTTAGCGGCGAACAGAACGGCGGCAAGGACAGCTATGGCGATGGCGCCGGGAATCCATAGGCTTCGCTTCGCGGAGCTTGGCGGGGTCACGGAAACGGGAACAGTGGAAGGGGTAGTGGCCCGCGGCGTGTGAACGGCTTCGAGGGCGGCGCGGACTTCACCTGCCCGCTGGTAGCGGTGGCCGGGCTCCTTCTCGAGACAATGCTCGATGACAGCCCGGAGTCCTGGAGGCACCTGGGCCGGGAACGGAGGGTGCGGCTCCCGGAGGATTTTAGAGGTCAGCTCGAAGGACGTCTGGCCGCAGAAGGGGCGACGGCCTGCCGACATTTCGTAAAGGGCGACGCCGAGAGACCAGATATCGCTGCGCGCGTCAGCTTCTTCGCCGCGAAGAATTTCGGGCGCGATGTATGGGAGCGTTCCGGCAATCGCGTTGGCATCGATAGCCGGTTGATTCGAGCGAGTTGTTTCCTCGATTTCGCGGCCGCCATAAAATCTGGCGAGACCAAAGTCCAGAACCTTTACCTGGCCGGAGGAGGTGATGACGATATTGGCCGTCTTGATGTCGCGATGGATGATGCCGCGATCATGCGCATGTGCCAAAGCGGCGGCGATCTGCGCACCATAGCGCACGACCAACTCTTGGCGCAAGCCTTCTGATGGAATGAGCGAATTGAGCGGCTTCCCCTCGACAAGCTCCATCACGATGAAATGGTGGCCGCCCGCTTCGCCCACTTCGTGGATGATGCAAATATGCGGATGGTTTAACGCGGAGGCGGCTCGCGCTTCGCTGAGAAGTTTTTCCCCCGCCTCGGCGGCGCCTTGAGAATCCCGCAGGAGGATTTTGAACGCGACATCGCGTTTCAAGTGCTCGTCGCGAGCCCGATAGACTTCGCCCATGCCGCCGCCACCGAGCTTTTCGAGGATGCGATAGTGCGAAAAGGTCTTGCCGATGAGCGAGTCAGTGTCAGCCATTTGCAGCACATATTAGGTTGGGGCAGGATGCAAGTCAACGAACACAGACTGCCCTTATGCCAGCGTCAGCACAGCGTGGGAATTTCAGAAACGCAGCATACCGGAGATGTTATGAGTGCTCGAAAGAGGCGGTACTCATACAAGTGGTTTGTCTTCCCCGATTACGCGGCAGGTCCTTGCTCGCCGACAGGGTGAGACAATTCTCATGCGGTTTGCCGCCATCGGTCGGAAAATCTAACCGATTTTGTCGCGCATGGAGTCCGGCCAGCACGATAATCCGACTAACCACTTCGTGGTGTGAACGAAACGAAGAGCCGATCACGGAGACGTGAAACCTGCGCGGGCAGGTGCGCGTGGTAGAGTGAGAGACGGCAAGTCAGACCTCCAAATCGGAAATTCCGCTGATGAAGATGTCCGAAACAGGATACGCATGAGATACGTCATATCAGCGTGCAGCTAATCCCAGTTCGAGCGCGACGATGAAAACCTCTTCAACCAGGCTTATCAGGCTGAGCTCATTTCTCGGGCTTGCATTTCTCGAGCTGTCTGTTTCGGCGGCTGCAACTGCGCAGGCCAAGGTCGAGATCTATTCGGAGATTGTGCGGCTGAGCTACGTGCAAGGCGACGTGCGATTCTCTCGCGGTGATGGCAAGAGCCCCGATCTGACCAAGCCCTGGGAGCAGGCGGAAGTGAACGTTCCAATTCTGAAGGGTTATAGCGTGGCGACCGGCAACGGGCGCGCCGAAATCGAATTTGAGTATGGCTCTACCGTGTACCTCGCGGAGAACTCGGTCCTGCTTTTCCAGACGCTGACCGAAAAAGATGGAGTGCCGTCCACGGAGATGGAACTGGTGACGGGAACGGCGACGGTTTCCGTTCACCCCATTCCGAAAGAGGTGTTTGATCTCACAACGCCTACGGAGAGAGTGCAATTTGTCGTGGCTTCCTTAGTGAGAGTCGACAGCTACCTCGATGGCGCCAGGGTTACAATTCACGGTGATGGCTGGGACGAGGTTGCCCAGGCGCGTTTGGGGTCGGTCGTCTCACATCAGCGTGGCGCTCCGGGGCAAGTGGGAGGAGTGGACCATTCGGGCACGCCTGCGGATTGGGATGCATGGGCGGCAGCGAGGGTCAAACAAAGACAAACAGACACGGCCGCGGCGCTGAAGACTTCGGGGCTTACTTCGTTCATTCCCGGTTTGACGGATCTGTACAACGGGGGGACGTTCTTCCCCTGTCCACCATTCGGAGTTTGCTGGGAACCAAGAGAGCTCCCTGGAACGCTGCAACCGTCCGGCGCAGCCCAGCCGTCCGTGCCAACAGACAATGCAGATGCAGCAACCGGCTCGTTTCAGCTTGCGGCGATGCACGTTGCGCCTCAGCAGAACGGAGAAGCAGGATCGCAAAAGGATCAGCAAGGGACAACGCCAATCCCTGAAACGGCGCCTCCTGTTTCGAAGCAAAGGCCAAAGTTTTCGGACTCTTACTATCCGCTAGGCGTGTGTCCTCCTTCCCAAGTTCACTTCGTGACGTTGAAAGATCCCGTCACTGGAAAAGATAAGGTTGTGCAGCGGACCATTGAAACCAGATTGGAGACGTGGCCGTGGGCACTTTGCTATTCGGGCGCTTGGGTTCATCTGCGGGGACGGGGCACGCAGTACACGTTTGTTGTTCGAAAGAAGAGACACCACCCGCCAGTCCGTTGGGTGCATACACGCAACGGGGACGGGTACGTGCCAAGGCATCCTAGCGACGTGAAGGGCAAGCCCCCGCTGAATCTGAAGTACGGGATCTTTGTGGCAAAGAAAGGGCCGGAAGAAACTTTCGAGCGTGTGGCTTTCACGCCGACGGAGAAATATAAATTTCTGAGCGAAGCTCCCAAGGAATTTCGCGACGTGAAGTATCCGCAACTTGCAAAGGCTGAAAGGCCGGAAATCCAAGGGCGGCTCATTGCGGGTGCGATACCCGGTGCGAAGCCTGCTCCAGGGCTGGGTGGGAACGGCGGGGCCTCCCCTATTACGTACGACTACAAGTCACGGAAGTTTGTTCAAGCCGGGGCGCCTGTTGCTGGGCGGACGGGCAAGCCTGTGGTGGTTGGCGGCCTCAGTACGCATGGCGCATATTCAGGCGGCTCCGGCAGAAGCACAGGCGGAGGGAGCGGAAAAACGGGTGGCGGGGGCGGTAAAGCTGGCGGTGGAGGCACCCCCACGGGCGGAGGGTCTCGAGGAGGAGGCTCACACGGCGGCAGCGGTGGTGGTGGACATTCAGGCGCTGGGGGCGGTGGTGGAGGAGGCTCTCACGGCGGAGGCGGTGGAGGAGGCGGATCTGGGCCTACCGCGCCAAGACATTGAGATGCTATCCTTCGTTCAAAGAGGACACCATCGATGAAGCTTTGCATGCCTGTCGCAGTGTGCCTTTTAGCCGGCGCGCTCGGCACTCTTCGTGCCCAAACGATTGAGGTCACTCCGAATCATGTGCTTTCGGACGAAACTGTTGCGATTCGCGCGAATGGATTGCAGCCGAACGAGCGCGTCACCATCCAGGCTACTTTGGTGGATGGAAAAGGGCAGAGTTGGAGTTCGCAGGCCGAATTTCTCGCGGACGCGCAAGGGGCGGTAGATGTTTCCCACCAAGCCCCGGTGAAAGGTTCGTATGACGAGGCTTCAGCGATGGGCCTGGTTTGGTCGATGAAGCCAGATGAGAAACAAGTGGACCGATATGCGCCTCCTCGGGATCTGGGAGTACAGATCATCGAGTTTCGATTGACGGAAGATGGCAAGCAGGTGTCAAGCGCGCAACTCGAGCAGCGAACGGTCGCCGAAGGAGTGCGGCAGATAAAGGTTGAGGGGCAGCTTCACGGTGTGCTTTTTGTGCCTGGCGCGGAGGGACGTCATCCGGGCGTTCTGGTTGTTGGGGGATCGGAGGGCGGTCTCCCAACGCAGAAAGCTGCATGGCTGGCCTCGCATGGATTTGCCGCACTGGCATTGGCATACTTTCGATTTGAAGATTTGCCGCCAGACCTGGAATCGATTCCGCTCGAATACTTCGGCCGTGCGCTCGCCTGGATGATGGAGCGGCCCGAAATTCTGCCCGATCGAATTGCGGTTGTCGGCACGTCACGGGGCGGAGAACTTGCGCTGCAATTGGGTTCCACTTACCCGCAGATTGGGGCCGTCGTGGCTTATGTGCCGGCGAATGTTCGTTATCCTGCATGTTGTGGCAACACACGGGTTCCGTATGCCTGGACATGGCAAGGACAGCCGCTCGCGTTTGATCGGCCCTGGGAGTCCTCACGAAACCCGGCGGCGGCGATGCATGGCACGATAGCAGTCGAGAATACGCACGGGCCTATACTTCTGATTTCAGGTGAAGATGATGGAGTCTGGCCGTCGTCTGTAATGTCGAATGCTATTGTCAGCCTCCTTAAAGACGCTCATTTTCCATATCCAGTCGAACACCTGAAATATCCCCACGCCGGGCACATGGCGGGCCGGCCGGAAATCGTTCCTGCTTGGCACGGCTGGGTGAAGCACCCTGTTTCGGGTAGAGAAATGAACACGGGTGGCTCGGCGAAAGGAGACGCACAATCCTCGCTTGACGCTATTCCAAAGGTGCTGGAGTTCTTGCGAGAAAGTCTCAAGTCAAGCGCCCCGGCGCAGTAATCTACGACGAATTGTTCATGAAGTGCGCAGGAATCAGTTGTCGTTCGCGCTCATCGGCCGGAAATCCCAGTCAATTTTGTTGCGCACGAATTCTCACTGGTCCGATAACGCAACCACTACGGGGGCGATGTGTTGTGGGCAGTTGTCGCGTTTGTTAAGCTAGAGGCGTCACGGCCGCGCGGAGAGGTGTCTGAGCGGTCGAAAGAGCCCGCCTCGAAAGCGGGTAGCCTGGCAAAACTGGGCTCGTGGGTTCGAATCCCACCCTCTCCGCCAAAACATAAGCCATTGAAGCAGTAGGTCTTGTGGAATCATAGCGACGTGTCATCTGACAGAGGGTCCCATTCCAACCCACTCCTCCACTTTCATCTGCTTTATTCCAAGGAGTTTATGAAATAACGCTTGGCAATCGTGCTAAATTGTGCAAGCCAGAGGGCGACGAGGTGGATATGCCCACACCAGAACAACAACGGGAATACACGCGGCTGTCAGGCTTACTCCAAGACATCGGTATGCGATATCGGAAGGAATTGCCGACAGGATCGAAGTCGTTGGCGGTAACAGTAAATGGCGGCAAGGTGCTCGTGGAAGTTTACGACAACGGTGGAAGAGTGATTGGTAAGTTGCCGAACGATAGTACGTCGTTTGCGCTCCGCACTGATTTGGAACGCACATTCGGCAAAGCTACGTTGCCGGACGAAAACGTCATTGCGATTATCTGAGTTCGACGGGGAACTACTCTCCCTTAATAATCTTTGCCAAAGTCTCAGCTGCTAGCGCGATGATTGTGGACAACGACAGCTCATCTGCGCAGGCGGCCAGCATTTACTTCAATGCTCTACAGGCAACCGCAACCTGCACTAACAATACAAACGTGAGTGCCACCGGCGGGTGCGCAGTCAAACTGACTCAGGCCGGTTTGCAATAAACGACGTGCATGGATGGCGCGCTGCGGAAACAGAAACGGCGCCGGAACAGCCAGACGTTTGTGAGGTCGAAGTTCACCAAGGGGAATTGCATTGACCGAGACTCGTGATGAGCGCCCGGAGCGCGTGGAGGACGCGCCGGACCAAAGCAGCAGGCCGAAAAAGCCCTATCAGAAGCCTTCGCACCGTTGCGAGCGCATCTTCGAAACGATGGCCCTTGCCTGCGGAAAACTCAATCCAACCCAGAGCAACTGCCGCTTCAGCCGGAAGAGATCCTAGTCACCCAACGACGCATGGCTATGGCCCACCAATCACCGGAAACGATCCCTTTGGCTTTAGCGGAAGAAGTGCTCCGCGTGTCGGGCCAATTGCGGTTTGTCGCGCAGGGCAGCAGCATGGTTCCATCCATTTTTCCGGGAGATGTTTTGCTAGTTCGCCGCGATGTCACCGACAAGATTTCCTGCAACGACATCGTGCTCTTCACCCAGGGCGGACGTTGGTTCGCCCATCGCGTGACCCACATAGCGAACAAAGGCGCGCATGCTTTCTTCATCACTCGCGGAGATGCTCTGCCGTCAGACGATCCTCCGGTTACCGACCACGAACTCCTGGGCCGAGTGACGGCTCTCGGCCGCGGACACAGATGGGTGACGCTCACGGGGCCGGAGGCTGCCTGGTCCAAGTTCCTCCGCTGGGCCGTGCGGAAATCGGACAGCGTGACCCTGCTTCTGCTCCGCTGGAATTCGTTGCGTAAGCGCTTCGGCGGAACCCTCCAGCGAAATCCTCCCGACGTTCGCAAAACAATGATGGAGTCCTTGTAACTGGCACTACACCTTGGCTCACAGCTTTTGCCGCTACACACTATTGTCGCGTTTCCGTGGAAAGTGGCGCATGAGCGCTTGCGAACCCACACTCGCGGGAATTGCAGGGCTTGGTTTGAAATGACTTACGCCAGTACCCTGGGCAATTGGCTATTGCCATGTGCGGGGATGGATCTGAACTTCGCGGCGAACAAACGCCAGGAGCCTTCAGATGAGTAAGGCGATTGGACTTGCGTGATAGCGCAACCCTTCAACATCCTGAGAATTGTCGTCGAATCTGACCGCTCACTTTTCCTCTCTCGAGTTCTGTCCTTCCTCAAGGATTTCACCCCGCTAAAGGTTGCCTGCGCAACCACTTGTTGACGTCTGGCTGACCCAGGCATAAAAACAAGGAAGATCCCGTGTGAGGAGTCTGAAGTTGGAGGAGACTATGGAACCATTTCGCTATCACGTATTCATGTGTAATCAATGCAAAGCCGAGAGTGTACCCTGCTGCGCGGCTCGCGGCTCAGAAAAGGTGATCGAAGCGCTGCGCCACGAGATTGCCGCGCAGGGCCTCATGGATGAAGTGCAGATCACACAGTGCGGCTCGATAGGGCTTTGCGAGCGCGGCCCCAACATGGTTGTTTACCCCGAAGGAGTTTGGTATTCCGCAATCCAGCCCGGCGACGTGCCGGAGATTGTGCGAAGCCATTTTCAGCAAGGCAAGGCAGTCGAGCGGCTCGTGAACAGGGACGCGGCGGCGCTGAAGATGGAGATTCAGTCCAACCGGAACAAGGCGCTTGCCGCAATGAAGGCCCGGGAAGCCTCCGGAGAACTCCCAGACGATCTGCTCCTGACCATCCGGGGTTTTCAGGAGAGCCGGGCGATGCTTACCGGTATTGAGTTGAATGTTTTTGCAGCCATCTGCGATGGGGCGACCGCAAGTCAGGTGGCCGCCAAGATCGGGACAAATGCGCGAGCAACGGAGATGTTGTTGAATGCCCTTGTGGCCATGGGGATGCTAACTAAGGCCAATGACATGTTCCAAGCTACGCCCGTAACGGCGCGATACTTCGGCGGGAGGTCTCCGGACGATGCTCGCGCTGGGATGATGCATACAGTCCATCTTTGGGATCGATGGTCAACGCTGACTGAATGCGTCCGTTCTGGATCTTCTGCGACACGGCAGGAAGCCGCTGAGCGGGGCGACGATTGGACGGAATCGTTTATTGCTGCGATGCACCACATCGCTCGAGCGCGTGCGGCGCAAGTGGTCCAAGCCGTGGGGATCGAGGGTTCGCTGAGAATGCTCGACGTGGGCGGCGGTTCAGCGGCGTATTCCATTGCGTTTGCGCAAGCAAACGACAGGCTTCAGGTCGAATTGCTGGACTTGCCTGACGTCCTTCCGATCGCTCAGCGCCACATCGAGAAGGCAGGCCTCGGCCATCGAATCAAGACTCGACCGGGCGACCTTCGCACAAAACCCCTCGGCCAAGGATTCGATTTGATTCTCATTTCCGCCATTTGCCACATGCTTAGCGCGGACGGCAATCGTGACTTGTTGAAGCGCTGTCACACCGCGTTGGCGCCAAAGGGGCGCATCGTCATCAGCGATTTCATTCTCGAAGCTGACAAGACAGCGCCGAAACATGCAGCTCTGTTTGCCTTGAACATGCTGGTCGGAACACGCGACGGGAGCAGCTACAGCGAGAGCGAGTACACCGAGTGGTTGCGAGAAGCGGGCTTCCAAAATGTCAGCCGCATTCGATTGCCCGGTCCCGCAAATTTAATGGTAGGCACACGGTAGCCTCCGCGCAGGAAGAGAAGACATTTGGTTCAACGAGAACGGAGTTTTGGCGGGGAATACTTCGGCAGGGCGTTAATCGGTGAAGAGCACAGTCTCGCGGAATCCCCAGAGCATGACGCGGCCAAGCGCCTCGGTTCAGCCCATCTCCACGATCACGTGATTCTCGGGCTTCATCTTGCCTGCGGAGATTAAGGTTCCTTCCAATGCTTCTCCATTGAGCGTGACTTTCTTCGCGCCTTTTTGCGCACCCGAGGGATTCCTGATTTCGATCGCCAGTTTCTTGCCGCGAAACATCCGCGTCACCTTGATTTCCTTCCAAGCTGAAGGGACGCACGGGTCGAGCCGCAGTCCTTCGTATTCAGGCCGAATTCCCAGGATGTATTGCGTGAATGCGAAGTACGACCATGTTGCCGAACCAGACAGCCAGGGGACGCGTGACGCGCCGAAGCGCGGGCTGTACTTGCTATGAGTGAATTGACAGTAGACGTACGGCTCGATCTGTCGCACCTCGGCTCGATCGTTGTACGCGGCCGGCAAATACGCCCGGAAACATTGATACGCGCGGTCGCCATGCCCCAGTAATGCTTCCGCGATTACCCCCCATCCCTGAATATGCATGAAGATGCTGGCGTTCTCTTTCATCCCCGGATTGAAAAGCGCCGCCCTCATCACGCGAAAATCAGTCTGCGTCGCGAACGGCGGGGCGCAAATCATCCATCCATATTCCGAGCGCAACCACTCCTCGGCGGCTTGCATAGCTTGCTTCGCCCGTTCGATGCTGGCATGCCCGCTGATCACCGACCACGATTGCGGATTCAAGAAAATCTTTCCTTCCGGACTTTCGTTCGATCCGAACTTCGTTCCGTCTGGGCCGTACGCGCGCATGTACCACTTCCCGTCCCAGGCATATCTCTCGATCTTGCCGTCCAAAGCGGCCAGTTCTTTCCTCGCCCACTCCTCTTCACGTCTCTCCGCCAACAACCGGCACACCTCAATGAACACGGCGAGCGCGTATCGAACTTGAAACGCCACGAAAACGGATTCTCCGCCTTTGCCCAGCCGAATGCAGTCGTTCCAGTCGGCAAGGAGTCCGCTGGGTAGGCCGTGCGGCCCGGTGCGCTCCAGGTTGAATTCCAACGCCCGCTTTAGATGGCCAACGACGGTCGCTTCGCCCTTATCTGCATAGGGCAAGACCTTTTTGTAAAACGCCAATTCTCCCGTCTCTTTCACGTACGCGGGGACCGTGTTGAATAACCACAAGCAATCGTCCGAGCGGTACTCGTCTTCCCTCGGCGCAATCTCGCGGCCCGGCTTATGCGAAAACTGCTTGACCACCTGCATCGCGCCGCCCGTGGACACTTGCCCCGTAATCATCAACTCCAGCCGCTGCCGCGCCTCCTCCGGAATTGCGTGCAGCACGCCCAGGATGTCTTGCACCGTGTCGCGATATCCCAGCCCATCGCGCTCTCCTGCGTAGATAAGGCTGGCCGCTCGGGACCATGCAAAAGTCATCAGGCAGTTGAACGGGCTCCACATGTTCAGCATGCTGTTCAATTCCGCGTCCGGTGTCTCGACGCTCATCCCTGCGACGCGCCCGTGCCAATAAGCCTTCAACTTGGCCAGTTCGTTGCGCACCGTGTCCATGCCGCTGAATTCGGCCGCCGCTCGTTTGCCGGCATCCTGCGCGGAGCCGACGCCCATCAACACCAGCAATTCTTTCGTCTCGCCAGGATTCAGTTGGATTTTGCTCTGGAAAACGCCGCACGCATTGTCTCCCACGCCCAGCGAGTTGCCGCACTGCCCATGCTCCACCGCGATCGGATTGGCATACGTTCGATACGGCCCGAGAAAAACGTCGCGATCCGTGTCGTAGCCCGCGATCTCCGCGCCCAGCAACGCCAGGAACGTGTGCCGCCCTTGGTCCTTCTGCTCGAAATCATCGGGCATAAGAGGAAGATTCACGTTCGTGCCGTGATCGATGAGGTTGCCCGCCACATCCATCTTCACGATGAACTGGGTGTACTGCAGATTTCCCAGATCGTCCGCCGCGTTCCAATTCCCTCCGTATTCAACAAACGTGAACGCGCTCACCTGCCGCGGCTTCTGGCTCAAGTTAGTTATCTTCACATCCCAGCACTCGAAGTCTTTGCCGAGCGGCACGAAGTAAGTGATTTCCGCACGAATGCCGGCGTACTCCGATGAAATCACCGTATACGCCGTGCCGTGCCGGCATTCCGACTTGTACAGGCCGAGCGGCTTGCCGACCGGCTGCCACGAGGCGGACCAGAAATCCTTGCTCTCGTGATCGTGCAAATAGACGTAGCGCCCCGGCTGATCCAGCGGCAGGGAATTAAACCTTAGGCGAATGAATCTCCCTTGCGCGGCCGATTTGTAGAAGCTGTATCCCCCCGCGTTGTTCGTGATGATCGCGCCGTACTCGGTGCTGCCGAGGTAGTTGCTCCAGGAGCGCGGTGTGTCCGGTTGTGTAATCACATACTCTTTGTTCTTGTCGTCAAAATAGCCGTATTGCATTTGAGAAACACATCCTCCTTGGACATCTCAAAGTGCGAGGCCGTAGGAAGAACGGGCAGACACAACACTCGTCACTCCGACGTGCCGGAGGCGGCGAAGACCGCTGCCCCTTGGCGCGTCTTCTGCACGAAGAAATGTCAATTTGCAAACTTCCCGGCACCTACGATGCAGACCCTTCCGCCGCGCGCTTTGCCGCGAGCTCAGCCCCCATCGTCTTGATGGTTTTCTCAGTCAACGGATAGAGACACGCGAGGGAAAAACTCACAATCGCGGCCGTAGCAGGAATGAAGCTCATCATCATGCGAATCCCGGTCAGGCTGTGCGTGCTCTGCGCCAGATTTGCCTGGTATCCAAAGAGCCACAAGACCCACCCGTTGAGCGCGCCGGCCAGTGCCCAGCCAAGCTTCTGTGACATGCTGGCTGCTGAGAAAACCAATCCCGTCGCTCGCCGCCCCGTCTTCCATTCGGAGTAGTCCACTGTGTCGGCGAACATCGCCCAGATGATGACCATCGTCGGCCCCGTAAACACGTTGATTAGAATGTGCCAGAAGAACATCAGCTTGAGCTGTGAGGGTCCCACCCAGAAAGAAAGGCTGTTCAACGTCGCCGCCGCAGCCAGAAGCAGCAGGTAAGTATGCTTCCGGCCCAGCACCTTGGTCACCTTGGGGATCAGCATGACTCCCACGAGCGAGCAGATCATACCGGTGCCCAGGAAGATCGAGAGGAGATCGTACTTCTTCACATAGCACAGCAGGAAAGTCAGCCAGTACGTCAGCCCCGTGCCGTGCGCAACGCATGCATTCGCGGAGGTTCCGTAGGTGCCCACGTAGTACTTGAAGTAGTACACAATTGTGCCGTCTCGCAAGCTCGTCATGATCTGCGTGAAAAGCCCCGCCGCCACAACGAATAGCCAGGGCGCGTTGTGGAAGAGATCCTTCAGATCTTTTTTCAAGGTCGTCTGCTGGCTCTTCAGCGGTTTGACCCGTTCCTTCGTCCAGGCGAAACAACCCACGAACAGCAGCGCGGCGAGTACGGCCCACACCGTCATAGCCCGCGGATAGGCGTATTGCATCGTTTCCTGCAGACTATGTCCTTTCCCTTTCCCCAAATACTGCAACAGAGGATTCATCGCGAGCATGACGACCAAACTGCCGCCAAAGGCGAAGGCGAACCGGTAGGACGCCACGCTGGTGCGCTCCTGTGAATCGGGCGAAATCACCGCCATCAGCGCCCCGTACGGAACGTTGATGGCCGAGTATGCCAGCATCATCAGTGTATATGTCACGTAGGCATAGAGAAGCTTTCCGCCGGGAGTGAAATTGGGAGTAATGAACATCAGTACTCCGAAGAATCCGAAGGGCAGCGCCATCCAGAGCAGAAATGGCCGGAACTTCCCCCATCGCGTCTCCGTGCGGTCCGCAAAGGCTCCGAAGAAAGGATCGGACGCCGTGTCCCATATCCGCGTGACCAACATCATCGTTCCCATCGCGCCGGTTGTCAGACCGAACACGTCTGTGTAGAAATTGGGGAGAAATACCGTGAACGTTTTCCAAAACAGGTTCGAGGCCGCGTCCCCGAAACCGTATGCCATCTTTTCCTTCGCGGAGAGTTTTTGGCCCGATCCATTCATATTTGTGCCCTCTTAAACGATAAATTCTTGCGCTTCCACGTGGCGTGAAGAATACGTTTTACAAGGCAGAATCAAAACACAAAGGGTAGTTTCAAGCAAGCTCAGAGATTTTCTAGTGTCGTTTCTTCCGCCACAACAGGCCAAATTCGGCAATAGCGGTGCGGATGACAAGCGGGGCGCTCCGAATGAAATTGTCTCAACAACATCGGAGCAGGCGATTTGGGCGTAAAATGCTTGCCGTTTTCGAAGCCACAGGGGAATGGGATGAGTCGTGACGGACTGAACACGGTGAGTTGTCCGTTTGGCACCGAAAGACGTCGAGTTGTGATGGCAATGGTCGCGGGGTGGCCCGGCTGATATTATGAATCTCCCTTTGCGATAGAATTGCTCGTCGTGGATGGCAGGTTTCTTGAAAGTGACGTGGACCGATGAGCGTAAAAAGCAAAAAGTTGGGGGACGTTTCCAAGCAGATGGGAGGCACGCCAGCAGGTGTGCCGCTGACGGTTCCGCGCAAAGCGGCCGAGTGCCGCTGGGATCTCGTCAGCCTGGGCGAGGTGATGTTACGCCTCGATCCGGAGGACGGGCGCGTTTCCACCACGCGACATTTCCGGGCTTGCGAGGGCGGCGGTGAATACAACGTTGCGCGCGGGTTACGTCGTTGCTTTGACATGCGCACAGCGCACGTCACGGCGCTCGCAGACAATCCAGTGGGCAGGCTCATCGAGGATCTAATGCTTCAGGGCGGGGTCGACCTTTCTCATTTGAGGTGGGTTGACTACGACGGCGTGGGCCGCTCCGTACGCAACGGGCTGAACTTTACCGAGCGCGGATTCGGTGTGCGCTCGGCTGTCGGATGCTCGGACCGAGGGCACACGGCCGTTTCTCAATTGAAGCCTGGCCAGATTGACTGGGAAAAGATCTTCAGTGCGGAAGGCGCTCGCTGGTTCCACACGGGAGGTATTTTTTCTGCCCTTTCGGAGACCGCGCCGCTTGTCGCGCGAGAGGCGATGAAGGCTGCAAAAAGGAACGGCGTAGTCATTTCATATGATTTGAACTACAGGGAATCTCTCTGGAAGTCGATCGGCGGCAAACAGAAAGCGGTAGAGGTAAATCGCGAACTCGCTCCACTGATTGACGTCATGATCGGGAACGAGGAAGACTTCACGTCCGCGCTGGGTTTCGAGGTCGAAGGAGTGGAGGAAAATCTTTCCGAACTGGACACCGCCAGTTTTCGTAAGATGATTCGGTCCGTCCTCGCGCGGTATCCAAATTTGCGCGTAGTCGCAACTACTCTCCGTAACGCAAGAACGGCAACCGTAAATGATTGGGGCGCCATTTGCTATCACGCCGGTGATTTCTTTGAAGCGCGGGCTTTTCCGAATCTGGAGATTTTCGACCGCGTCGGTGGAGGAGACTCTTTCGCTTCCGGCTTGATCTATGGCTTTCTGCTTGGCAAGGATCCCCAATGGGCAGTGGATTGCGGCAGTGCGCACGGGGCTCTGGCGATGACCACTCCGGGGGACACGAGCATGGCTACTGCACAGGAAGTCTTGCGGCTGATGAAGGGAGGAACTGCGCGCGTTCAGCGATAGCGCAGAAAGCAAAAAAATGTCGAAATCGGAAACGTTGCAACGCATTCGGGAGATCAAGGTGATCCCGGTCCTGCGGGCTCGCAAACATGAAGATGCCATCGCCATCGCACATGCCGTCAAGCAAGGTGGTGTGCCGGTGCTGGAAATCACCATGACCGTTCCCGGCGCAGTCGATGTGATTCGCCAATTGATGGCGACTTTTGGGAATGAGGTGCTGATTGGCGCGGGAACGGTACTTGACCCGGAGACTGCCCGCGCCTGCATCCTCGCCGGAGCCGAATTTGTCGTCAGCCCCTCGTTGAAGATTTCCACGATTGAAATCTGCCATCGGTACTCGGTCCCCGTTTTCCCCGGAGCGCTCACGCCCACGGAAGTGCTCACGGCTTGGGAAGCTGGCGCAGATGCCGTCAAGGTTTTTCCCTGCGGGTCGGTGGGCGGAGCTAAGTACCTGAAATCCTTGAAAGCGCCTCTTCCTCAAATTGAGATGATTCCGACTGGCGGCGTTTCGCTCTCCACGGCAGCCGAATTTCTTTCCGCCGGCGCATTTGCCCTGGGAGTGGGCGCCGATTTGATCGACAGTGATGCCGTTGGCGCGGGAAAGATGAACATTATCACCGAGAACGCCAAGAAGTACGTGGAAGTCGTGCGAAAGCACCGGGCGATTCCTTGAGCCTGAAATCGGAAGTTGAAGAGGGATTCCTCCGCTCCGAGACGGCAAAAAGCGCCATCCCTCCGGCCGGAATCACAAAATGGTGGCCCAGGGGAATGGGTCAAATCCAACTTCGGCGAAGTTAAGTCTTCACAGGACAATTGTCTAAATCAAAAAGAGATGCGCTTGCCCGCAATTGGTCAACTACGGATTTCAGGCTTACGTGAAACAGGAGGGAGGGCTTGCGGGCGGAGCGTGGTGGGAAACCGCCCGCAAGCTTAACTTATGCTACGGGGTGGGGAAACTTTTTCGCTGTCGCCTACTCCTGCGGTGGAGGTGGCTCTGCCGCCGGGCCATTGTCGGACGGTGGCGGTGCCATGGGCTGCGCGCCGTGCTGGCCGCGACCGCCGCGGAATCCAGGCTTGTTAGCCGCCTTCACGGTGTAATCCGAAGGCACCTGGAAGAGCGAGGCGTCGGGCTCCTGCTTTTGAATGTTCGTCATTTGAAAGACGGTATCTCCCATGCGCGGGTCGGAGTGCTTGCTCATCACGACCAATTGCAAATCAGGGGAGTACCAGCGTTCATTGGTGATGACGATGGGTTTCTCATTGCCGATTGCGCCGGCGGGAATCGTGCGCGTGTAGCGCGTGCCCTGCGCGGTGACGCCAGCGATTGTCTGCGTGCCAAGCGACGTTGTCGTTACTTCGCTCTGCTGCTTCTGTGCAAAGGCCTGTCCAGCGCCGCCCTGTTTGCCGCGCTGCTTCCAGCGGAAGGCGGGCACCTTGCGTGCGACCTTGTTGTTGGGATTCAGCATGTAGTGAGTTCCTGCAACAGGATCGTTGAGGAGAATTATGTGCGGCGCGGGCTTGCTCGAATCGGCCCAGGGGCCGATTGCGGGAAGCGTCACGTCGCGACGCGTCCTTCCCTGACTATCGCGAGAGAACGTCCCGGTTGTGTTGCGTTCGATGCGATTGCCATCGGCGAGCACATGCGTGGTCTGATTTGAAAATGTTGCCTTGAACGGCGCACCTGTAACGGTCTTCTTGTCAAGTCCCGCCTCGAACCCGACGAAACCAACCGGATCCCCAGGCGGCATCGGACCAGGCCCCATCTCGCCGCCTGGCGGAGGTGGCGGGGCTGCAGGCTCGGATTGCGCACGAATAATGCCTGTGAATGTCAGAACTGCCGCCAGCATTCCAACTAAGCTGACTGTCAAGAACTTGCCTCTGAGTGTCATGTTTTAAACTCCCACAAGTGAACTTGTCGCATCATCAAAACGATTTCTCGGCGGTCGTTTGCGAGACCAGACGAATTGCCTCCGGCGTGCCGTCCTCGCTCAAAATGAGATCGGCCGGAACCGACTCTGTGTCGCTCGTGTCCGGGACAGGGACGCCAAGGGAAGCAAGGGCCGGGCGCGAAAGAACTACGCGGACGATTGCGGCGTCATCCAATGTTGACGGATCGTCGGCATAGGGCAGCGACACAAAACCTGTTGCATATTCCGAGGTGTCCGCCGCCTGGCTTCCGGCCAACGGCTGCTGGCCGGAATTCGGTGCGGTCACGGCAGGTGCGGCTTGCGAGGATCGCACTACAACAGTGACATTTGGCCTAGGCGCCAAGCGCTGGTGCAAGAACAGACCCATCGCCAGAACAACGACAGCCGCAGTTCCAAGCGCCGCGAGCCGCCATTGGAACCGGCGGCGGGCAATCGCCGCATGTCGGTTCCGAAACTCGCGGAGGAGAACCGCCTCCACGCGAGGTCCTGCTTGCAGATTGGATTCGCGCGCCGCGACCGTTTTCAAACCAAAATCAAGCCATTCGGCCTCGGTCAAGAGTTGAGCGCATCGGCTGCACGATTCCGCGTGGGCAAGCGCGCTTTCCACCAGCTTCGAATCAAGCGCCCCCGGGCGGTCCAGGTCGTGAAGAATCTCTCCGATCCGAGCGCAATCGACGTGAATCGCACCTTCGTTCATTTGCTCACCCCCCATGCGTGACGCACGGATTGCCTTTCGCGGAGTTTTTCCATCAGCATCGTGCGCGCGCGGTGCAGTCGAGAACGCACCGTGCCGATAGGACAATCCAGCGCCACAGCAGCCTCTTCGTAGCTCATTTCTTCCAGCTCGCAGAGCACAACCGCTTCGCGGTAATTCTCCGGGAGCGTTGCTATCGCTTCTCGCACGCGGGCTGCAGTCTCACCCGACGCGAGTTTGTCGTCGGCGCCGACCGGTAAACCCTTGCCATTTGGCCCCGCGGGAGCAGGCAAGCCTGACTCCTCCAGATCGGCGGCAAGAGACACGGAGCGCCGATCCTGTTCCCACCGCTTTCTGAGGTGATTCCGCGCGATGCCAAAAAGAAATCCGCCGAGCGTTCCTCGCGCCGGATCGAACCGCTTTGTGTCGCGTATCAGCGCCATAAAAACCTCTTGCGTCACATCCTCCGCCAGGGCCGGGTTACCGCTCATGCGCAGAGCGTAGCGGTAAATCGCGGGTTGCATGCGCCGGTAGAGAAGCATGAACGCCTCTTCGTCTCCCGCGATCATTCGCCGGAGGAGGCCGTCATTAGTGATTTCCGTGGCCTGGGTCATCATGAATTGTTCGACGGCCTGCCCTGGTTCTCGTTACATATTCCGGCTGGCGGGCATGGAAGTTCCATAATTTGTGATGGGGCTATGCCCTTGAAGATAATCGGCCTACGGACCGCCAATCCGCCTCCTCCCCCGTCGAGCGCGCCCAGCCCAGGGTCTTGACCAATACGGCGTTGTCAAATAACGTAGAGACATCAGAAGGGCTGTGTTGAATTCCCACCTTAATTCGCAGCCCAACGTCTCGGCGGTTCGCCGGACCAATGGAGGAGAGAGATGCTGGAATTCGATCCGCACGTACTCGACGAGAAACCGATTCCCCCGCCGGAAGAATTCAGCAAGAAAGCCCGCGTCAAGTCGCTCGATGATTACCGCGAGCTTTACGAGCGCGCGAAGCAAGACCCAGAGGAATTCTGGGGCGAACAGGCGAAGATGCTCGACTGGTTCGAGCCGCCAAAGAAAACGCTCAAGTGGGACCTGCCGCGCGCGAAGTGGTTCGTTGGCGGGAAGCTGAACGTCTCCTACAATTGCCTCGACCGGCATATCGAGAAAAACGGGAATAAACCGGCTCTCTTCTGGGAAGCTGAAGACGGAACGACCCTGCAACTCACATATTGTGAACTACACGCCCGCGTGTGCAGGTTTGCGAACGCGCTCTCTTCGCTCAGAGTGAAGGCCGGAGATTGCGTTGCGATTTATATGCCGATGATCCCCGAGTTGCCCATCGCCATGCTTGCTTGCGCCCGGATCGGCGCGGTGCATTCCGTTGTATTCGGCGGTTTCAGCGCCACGGCGCTGGCCGACCGGATTGCCGACGCGAAGGCAAAAGTGCTGATCACCGCCGACGGGGGTTACCGGCGCGGAAGGGTTGTTCCGCTGAAGGAAACGGCCGACGCGGCGCTGAAGAATTCTCCCACGATCGAGAAGGCGATCGTCGTGCGGCGCACGGGCGAAAACATCGGGTGGCAAGAAGGACGCGACTTATGGTGGCACGAACTCGAAAAAGAGGCTTCGAAGGATTGCCCCGCGACACCATTTGATTCTGAGCAGCCGCTGTACATCCTTTACACCAGCGGCACCACGGGCAAGCCAAAGGGCGTGGTACACACTTCGGCGGGATACCTCCTGCAGTGCATGTGGAGCACACGGCTCGTATTCGACCTGCGCGATGACGACATCTACTGGTGTACCGCGGACATCGGCTGGGTAACAGGACATAGCTACATCGTTTACGGCCCGCTTGCGAACGGCGCGAGCATCGTTATGTACGAGGGCGCCCCGGACCATCCTCGCCGCGACCGCTTCTGGGAAATCGTCGAGCGTTACAAGGTGACAATTTTTTACAGCTCGGCCACTGCCGTTCGTGCGTTCATGGCATGGGGCATGGAGTGGATCAGTTCCCATTCGCTGGCAAGCTTGAGGATACTCGGAACGGTCGGCGAGCCTATCAATCCCGCCGCATGGAAATGGTATTTCGAGGCCATCGGGAAAATGCGCTGCCCGATTGTGGACACGTGGTGGCAGACGGAAACGGGCTCCATCCTGATATCCCCGCTTCCCGGCGCCACACCGACAAAACCAGGCTCCGCAACGCTTCCACTTCCCGGCGTGATTGCGCGCGTGGTGAATCTTAAGGGAGAACCAGTTGGACCGGGCGAGACTGGCTATCTGACGATTCAAAAACCGTGGCCATCCATGCTGCGAACAATTTATGGCGACGACGAGCGTTTCCGGCGCGACTACTGGAGCCGAATTCCAGGCGTGTATTTCACGGGCGACGCCGCGCAGTGCGACAAAGACGGATACATCTGGGTGCTCGGACGCGTGGATGACGTCATTAAGGTAGCTGGGCACCGGCTCAGCTCGATGGAGATCGAAAGCGCGCTGGTCAGCCATCCATCGGTGGCCGAAGCGGCCGTTGTCGCGCGACCGGATGAGATCAAGGGAGAAGCCATCGTCTGCTTCGTCACATTGCGGAGTGGAGAAACCGCGAGCCGCGAATTGCGAGGCATTCTGATGGACCACGTTGCTTCGACGATTGGCTCGATTGCGAGACCTGCGGACATCCGCTTTGCGGACCTGCTGCCCAAGACGCGGAGCGGAAAAATCATGCGCCGGCTGCTGCGCGAACTCGCTCAGAAGGGCGGCATTTGCGGCGACACGACAACACTCGAAGATTTAGCAGTGATCGACCGGCTCTCCCACTACAAAGCCGCCGACGAAGAGTAGCTCTTCGGGGCGTGAGGCGAGTTGATTATCGGCAGGAAACGGCGCAAACCGCGCAGCCCTCGCGCATCATATTGCAAATGCCGGATTCTCCTACGAATCGGCGGGGCGCATCATCCTGCCAGCCGTCCGGGCAACAAATCGCCGCGATGTGACTCGCTCGAACTCTACCATTAACTTGTTCATTGCTCCTGAAATGACGTAGGTTTTCCCTTTTGCAAGCGCTTTGAGCCCCACGCGAGCCACCTTATCAGCGGTTTCGGCTACCCTGAACATTCTGTCGGGCTGCTCGGCCACTTCTTGGAACTCGGTTGTGGTTGGACCGGGGCACAGGGCGCAAACGCGCACGCCGAAACGCCGGACCTCCTCTGCGATGCCCTCCGCAAAAATCAGATCGAAAGCCTTCGTCGCCGCATAGACAGAGTTGTACGGCACGGGCTGAAACGCCGCTGTAGAGGCAAGAATCAAAATGTCACCGTGCCGCCGTCCAACCATCTCCTGAATGTACAATCGCGTCAGATGCACCACCGCGCAGCAATTCACCTGGATCATTTCCAGGAGCCGCGACTCAGGAATCTTCTGGATGCCTCCGAAGGCGCCAAACCCGGCGTTGTTCACCAGCAATTCGACGCTGATTTCCTTCCGCGTGGTGAACGTGTGAATCGCGGCAGGAGCTTCAGGGTGCGTGAGGTCCGCGGGAAAGACTTCCACTTGGACGCCATATCGTGAAGACAAATCCGCGGCAAGGTTTTGCAACCGGCCAGTTCGGCGCGCGGTGAGAACGAGGTTTGACCCTCCGGCAGCGAGCTGCTCGGCAAAAGCCCACCCGATTCCGGCGCTTGCTCCGGTAATCAATGCCCACTTCTTAGCCCATCTTTGCTTGTAGTCCGCCATGAATCCCTCCACAGGATGAAGAAGTATCAAACCACAATTGGCAAGGAGTTCGGAAGCGGGAAATTAGTTGATGGAATGGAAGTTATGCGCGTCCCGATGTCAAACGGAGGAGTACCATGTCGCGGAGGCGCAGGCCTTGTTCCTTGACTCGATCCAGAAGGCGTCGCGCCCAGACAAACTCAGCCGCCAAGACGCCCAACGCGAGGAGAATGGTCAGCCATCCCGGACCCGGTGTAACTACCATGATTACGCCAAGCGCAAGCAGGGTGAAACCAAAGAGAATCTTGAGGAACCTCTTAGCTTGTTGGAGCGTTCTAATCAGCATCAGATCAATCCGACGAAACCTTCATCGGCCTTTCTACTCATAAGCTTAGATGCACGAAGGGGCGGTTAAGGTTTAACATAGCACGCGGGATTCCATTGCTGCGTGCCGCTTGTCCTATCAGTACACGCTGAATAGAATGGACTTCCTTCAAGAAGCCAAGGTGACACATTCCGTCATATTCCAATCGTGGGAAATATCTGAGATTGCGGAGGAAAAATGGAACTCACTAACGTTAGGATGGAGATCCCGGATGGCGCAAACCTGATCCTGGGACACTCACACTTCATTAAAACTGTGGAGGACATCTACGAGATCATTGTGAACACAGTGGCGGGGGCGAAGTTTGCTGTGGCGTTCAATGAAGCGTCGGGGCCTTGCCTGGTCCGGGTCGAATCGAATGACGACGAACTTCGGCGCGCGGCGATATCCAACGCCCAAGCGATCGGCGCGGGACATATTTTCGTTCTCCTGGTGCGAGAGGCGTATCCGGTCAATCTTCTAAGCCGAATTAAGGAATGTTTCGAGGTGTGCTCAATCCACTGCGCCACGGCGAACCCGCTGGAGGTCGTCGTCGCACAAACGGCGCAAGGGCGCGGCGTGATGGGAATTATTGATGGCAGCTCACCCAAGGGAGTTGAAGGTCCGGAAGACGTGAAACACCGCAGGGAGTTTCTTCGCAAAATCGGCTACAAGTTTTGAGGCCGCTGGGTTTCGCCATTCATTCGGTGGCTTGTCGGCACTCAGAATTTGAAAACGACGCCGACGGAGATCTTGGGGCTGTACTGGTAGGTATTGAAGTACCTGGTTCCGACCATGTCTCCCGAAACGCGATAGGCTAGGCGTCGATGGTGTGCATTGATGTCAACCCCCGCGCCCGCTTCAAAGCCCATCGCACTCTGCCCGCCATAGGGCGTCTGCGGCGTGAAATGCGATTCCCCCGCCAACCCGTGCGCCCACAACTCCAAACCTCGCGGCGCCGCCCACCGAACCCGCCCGCCGCCCATGCCCAACAATAAGTGTGAACTGGTCCCGGATTGCGACCCGAATGTCGCCACAAATTCCCCGTCGGCCCCAATCCACTTGTTGATGAAGTACACCATGGAGTAGTTGAAACCATTCTTGTTCTGTGTGGTCCCAGGAACTTCATAAAAACGCAAATAGGTGTAACCCAAATAGGCTTGCCAACTGTAATTCTCGTGGACTCCGTAAACGGTTTGCGGTGGGTCGGCAGGCTTACTTGATAGAGAGGTCGCGCCAAGGTTCGCCACGGGTTCGCCCGGCAACGAGGTTGCCGAGGCCGGTGCGCTCGCCGGCGCCTCTACTGTAGGGTTGGCCAGTGCCAGTGAGTCGCCCAAATTTGCCTGCGCCCCCGCGCCCCACGTGAATAGCAAGATAGTCCCAAGCAGTACTACGGCATGTCTCATCGCCTGTCTCCCCATTGGCCCCCAGGCCTCGTCTGTCCTTCACTAATTTGAACGAGAACCCACGTGTCTGTCCACAGATTTCCTCGCCGTAGACACCAGGAAATCATTACCCCCTGAGCGCAGACGGACATAAAAGCCTCCTGATGTTGAGCTTTTCCCACGGAAACGACGTAGATTATTGGTAGGTTTTCTTGCGCGCCGCTTGAGCCTTGACTTCGTTGCCACCTTTGTTATGATTGAGTTGCTGCGTAACCTGCAGCGCTTATCAAGAGTGGCCGAGGGGACAGGCCCGACGACGCCACAGCAACCTGGTCCGAGTACCAAGGTGCTAATTCCTGCCCAGTGGGGAGAGATAAGATCTCAACTGACCGGGACCCCGGTCGATTGAAGATTCAACTCCCAAACTGAAGTCTAAGACAGCATGCAACCTCCGCTTGCGGGGGCGTGCATGCGCATTTGCCGCGACGCATTCCGCGCCAGCGAAGGCCATTACTCATTTGCAGGCCTCGTTAGCGGCAGGCGTCGAGGCGGAACCTATTCTATTAACTGGGAGGATGTAATGTCGGAGTTCTCGACCGATTGCGCGCCGGTCACGGTGATCAAAATCGGCGGATCGATTCTGAGGAACGCGAGGGCATACGGCCGGGTGGCAGACTTTTTTCGCAACTGCCATCTCGCCTCGCCGCATGAGCGCCTCGTCGTCGTCGTTTCAGCGCAGGAAGGCGCGACAGACGCGCTCGAGCGGGTCGCGAAAAAAATCGTGCATAACGCGAACAGGGCGGCGCTGGATCTCCTATGGTCCACGGGCGAATTGCGTTCGGTTGCCTTTCTCACATTGCATCTGCAGGCGCTAGGCATCCGCGCTGCAGGATTGAATATCCACGAAGCAGGACTGACTCCTCCCGAAAATGATTCCAGTGCCGACCCGGGGAATATTCGTCTTGATGCGAAGCGGCTCCGCGGGGTTCTTGCGAACCATCGCGTTGTGGTCGTGCCGGGTTTCTTCTCGAGCAATTCCGCGCACACCGTTGTTTCTCTCGGGCGGGGCGGATCCGATTTGACGGCCGTCTTGCTTGCAAGCGGGCTAAATGCAAGCCGATGCGAATTGATTAAAGACGTTCCCGGCTACTTCACGCGCGACCCTCACCGTGATGCCAGCACCCTGCCCGTACCATCGTTGACGTTTGAACAGGCTCTGCAATTGGCTGATGACGGATGCGATTTGGTTCAACGAAAAGCCATCGAAGCAGCCGCGCGCTGCAACCTGCCACTGATCATTCGGAGCCTTGACGAGAACGCTCCATTCACGCGGGTGGCGGAAGCGGAAACTGAAACGCGCTGGTCTGACTCTGTTGCCAGCATTGCGGCCGCGCCGTAGGAACTTCTCGTCATGGGACTTGCAGCACGCGCTCGGCGCAAGAGAAATCGATAAATTAAAAAAACGATGCAAAAGGAGCAGGAAATGAGATTTGCAACCAAGACGATTCACGCGGGGCAGCCTTCGGAACCTGAGACTGGGTCGATAATCGCGCCGATTTTCCAGACGACTACTTACGAGCAGGAATCGCCGGGCCACACCAAAGGTTTCTGTTATTCCCGCACCGGCAACCCGACGCGCCAACGACTGGAAACCGTTCTCGCGGAACTCGAGGGCGTTCAGCACGGTGCCGTCTTTGCGTCAGGGCTTGCGGCGGAGAATGCCGTGCTCCAGGCTTATTTGCGCCCGGGCGACGAAGTCGTGATTCCGCTGGACGTCTACGGCGGCACTTATCGCATTCTAAACAAAGTCTTCAAGCCCATCGGAGTGGTGGTTCGCCAGATTGACGTGGGCGACCCCGCGGTGCTCGAAGCTGCGGTGACACGGCAGACCAGACTCGTCTGGATTGAAACGCCCACAAATCCGCGTCTCCTGATCTACGATATCGCCTCCATTTGCAGGCTCGCTCAGGCGCGCGGGGCGCTTGTCGTCGTGGACAACACATTCGCCACGCCTTGCTTTCAGCAGCCCTTCGAGCTCGGCGCGGATATCGTGGTTCACAGCGTGACGAAATATCTCGCTGGCCACTCCGACACGATTCAGGGCGCAGTCCTTGCAAAAGATCCCGCTGTCTTCGAACCCATCAAGTTTCTCCAAAATGCCACGGGCGGAGTTCCCTCCCCTTTCGATTGCTGGCTAACGCTGCGCGGACTCAAGACGCTTGAGCTGAGGATGGAGCGGCACGAGAAGAATGCGACTGCCATAGCCCATGCGTTGAAAGGGCATCCGGCAGTTAGCCGAGTGTATTTCCCCGGGTTGCCGGATCACTCGGGTCATGAGATTGCCAAGCGCCAAATGACGGGGTTCGGCGGAATGGTTTCGATCGAACTCAACGGAACGATGGACGACGTTGTGGCGTTCGCCTCTTCGCGGAAATACTTCACGCTCGGCGAGAGCCTGGGTGGCGTCAAGGCGCTACTCTGCCACCCGGCCACGATGACCCATGCTTCCATTCCTTCGGAGGCGCGCGCTGAGCTTGGTCTCTCTGACACACTGGTTCGACTCTCGCCAGGATGCGAGAACTCCGTGGACTTGGTGGAAGATTTGCTCGAGGGACTTGAAGAACTCGTCAGTGCCCGCCGGACAAGGAGGGTAACTTCCGCAGCAGCCCGATAGTTATGTGCAAGGAACGATAGGCATGAAGTCGTTTCCTGGCAATTGCGGCGGCCCCAATTGTTTTTAGTAATCCATTTTGCCGTTGGCGGTCTGCACCCACAACCCGTAGCCGATGATAAACTATTGCGAAAGGGGAACCGCCGTGTGGATTCTCAAAGGAATCTTGGTCGGAACCTTTCTCTTCATCGTCGGCAGCGTTTTCTATGTGTTCTTTACGCTGTTTCGGCCTCGGATTGGCCAGAACGTTGCAATTGGCTTCAGTGTGATTAAACCGTACACGATCTGGAATCCGATCTATTGGGTTGTATTTGCCGCTGTACTTGTTGCCGGATGTGCCGTGGCGTACCGCGTTGCGCACTAAAGCGCGTTGCACAACCCAGTTAAGTCATTGATTCCATTGATCCACGGCTGGGTTGTGCAGCGGCTTCAATTGTTCTTGATCATGTACTTAGCCTGTGGCGGCAGAGTCGGACCCGCACCGGCCTCTGTGCGAGAAATCGCATGAGCGATCTCCTTTAGCTCATCCTGCGAGAGCTCGATGGACGCTGCATCAATCCAGCGATCCACCTGCGCAGGAGTTCGCGCGCCGACAATTGCCGCAGTCACGCCGGGCCAAGCCAATGTCCAGCCAATGGCGATGGAGGAAACGGACGTGCCGCGACGTTGCGCGATTGGCCGAAGGGCATCGCGCAGCGCGAGGTTACGTCCAAGGTTCGGCGCCTGAAATTCCGGCGCGCGGCGGCGCCAATCGTCCTCCTCAAATTTTTTGACCCGTTCCTCAGTGAAGCTGTCTGTCAGCAATCCCGATTGCATCGGGCTGTAGCAAATCACGCCCGTGCGATGGCTGGCGCACCAAGGAATCTCGCTCGCGCCAACCGCTCGATTGATCAACGAAAATGGCGGTTGGAGCGAATCGACGGGCCGGGATTTCTCGCATCGTTCGAGCAGACCGACATTGAAGTTCGACACGCCCACTGCGCGAACCTTTCCTTCTTCAACAAGCTTTGCCATGGTGGCCCAAGAATCTTCCACTGGCGTACCCGTCTCATCCGGCCAATGAAATTGGTAAAGGTCAATGCGTTCGATGCCGAGTCGCCTGAGGGAGGCCTCGCACTCGCGCCGGATCGATTCTGGTCTTAGGACCCGCTTGGGCATTGCCAATCGGTCGTTATCGTCCCAGGCGAGGCCGCATTTGGTGAAAACAAGCGGGTGGTCGGCTTTAGGCAGCTCACGGAGGAGACGCCCAATCACTTCCTCGGAATGGCCAAGGCCGTAAACGGCTGCGGTATCGATCCAATTAATGCCCAGCTTGAAGGCGTGGCGCATTGTCGCAAGAGAATTGGCGTCGTCCTGCGAACCCCAACTGAACGCCCATCCACCACCTCCGAGCGCCCAGGAACCAAATCCTATAGTTGTGATATTGAGACCGCTTGACCCCAGTGGACGTGTAGGCAATGCCATATTCAAACCTCCGGGAGAGTTAGAAAAACAAAGTTGAAATAGCGAGTCACGAGATGCATCCGTACTAGTAATTTTAACTTACTGCCAGATGAGGAAACAAGAAGCGCAGAACCTTTAGGTGGTACCATCATCACTCTCGGCGGGGAGAGGAATCCCCGAGAGTTCATGAGGCTGGGAAAATGGATCGTCTGATCACTATTGCGCGCCGCGTGGCTTTGGCAATCGTGGCTCTTTCGGTCGTTCTGTACGCGGGTGACTACTTCTCGGTCCGGCACAGAATGGCCAAGAAGATGGCTGGCGACCCGCTGGAGGTCATGAAGGTCCAGCGCACTTATGTGGTCCCACACAAAGACGGAAGAGCCGAGATCATTTTCGGCGACCCTGAAACACGGACGTGCGTTCACTCCCTGTTTCCGCAAATGGGCTACACTCCCTGCTGGTACCTGAAGCGTCAAGCCCAGAAACCTTTAGTCATGAGCGTGCTTCCGAGGAAGTTACCGCCGGTGGCGCGTGCTTTCAGGATCGGCCCGGGAAGAACGCCGCTCAGGCGTAACAGATTCATCGAGGTGGCCAAAAATTGCTATGGAGCTGACTTTGGGTTTTGGGGGACCTTGGCGATAAGATCCCTTGGAGTCGGCATCTGCGAAGCATCCCAGCCTCCGCCGAGCGCCTCGATTAACTGGACGCTTGCTGTCATCTGCTGCATTCGAAGGTTCACAGCGGTTTGCCGATTGCTGAGCAACGTGGCCTGGGCTGTGATTACGTTCAAGTAAGGATCGATCCCTAGTTTGTAGCGGTCAGTGGCGATCTGCAGGTTCCTCTCCGCCGATTTGACCGCAGCGTCTTGCTGCTGAATTTCCTGCGACAAAATGCGCAGCGTGGAAAGGTTGTCTTCGACCTGCTGGAAGCCCGTCAATACAGTCTCGCGGTAGTTGGCCACGGTTTGATCGTAGAGCGCCCTGAATTGCTCGACCGTCGCCCGGCGCAAGCCCGCATCAAAGATCGTCTCCGCAAGCGAAGGTCCCACAGACCAAAACCGGCTTGGCCACGTAAACCAATCCCCGGCCGAAGTGCTCTCGAGCCCTGCCGATGCACTGAGTGTCAGCGTGGGGAAATATGCAGCCTTTGCAATTCCGATCTGCGCATTTGCCTGCGCCATGGCGCGCTCTTCCGCGGCAATGTCCGGACGCCTCTCGAGAAGCTGCGATGGAACACCGATGGGGATTGCCGGTGGTCTGGTTTTCAGGGGCTCAATGGGAATCGAAAATGTGGACGCCGGCTGGCCAATCAACAGTGCGATTGCGTGTTCATATTGGGCGCGCAGGATGCCGAGGTTCGTATCTTGGGCTTGCGTGGTATCGAGTTGGGTTTCGGCTTGGGCGACGGCTTCGTCCGAATCGATGCCGGTTTCGTACAGGGCCTTGGTCAGTTCGAGAGATTCCCGGTAGGCAATCACGGTCGAATCGAGCACCTCTTTCAGGGCGTCCTGGCCCCGAAGCTGGAAGTAATCGACGGCGACTTCAGAGTGAACGGTCAAGCGCACGCCTTCCAAGTCCGCCTCCGATGCCTGAGCCGCATAGACATCGCTGCGCACCGTATTCCGAACACGGCCCCAGAGGTCCGGCTGCCACGTGGCGTCGAAAGGGAGTGAATAAGTGGTGGTTGACGATGAGGCGCCGGCAAGATTTGCGACCGCCGGCTGGCGCGAATTCGTGATACTAGGACTGGTCGCCACAGTCGGGAAATACTGAGAGCGAGCCTGCTTGACAACAGCCCGCGCGGCAAAAAAGTTCGCCGTCGATGCCGCGATGTTCTGGTTTGAAATGTCGACTTTGTCTTCGAGCGCGTTCAACTGCGAATCGTTGAATATCTCCCACCATTTGCCGTGGAGCGCATCGTCCTTTGGCTGCGCCACTTTCCATCCGTCCGTAGTCTTGAAATCTGCGGGTGTAAGTTCCTTGTAGGCAGGAGGAGAATCGACCGGGGGCTTATTGTACTTAGGGCCGACCACGCACCCGTCAAGGAGTATCAGTGCAGCGATTGTGATTGCCAGCTTTGGAATCCGCTTGAGCATACAGTTCGTTTCTTTCCTCTCAGCCATTCGATGTTCCGCCTGTGATACCAATCCGCAATCAATCCGCCATTTCCTGCGACGCCGTGCTCGTCAATCTTTGGTGCCGCCGCTCTCGCCAAAGCCGGAACCGGTCCATATAGAGATACACGACAGGTGTGGTGAAGAGTGTGAGCATCTGGCTTATGATGAGCCCGCCAATGATCGTGATGCCCAGCGGGCGCCTCAGCTCTGACCCAGTTCCCGTGCCAAAGGCAAGAGGCACTGCGCCGAACATTGCCGCCATGGTCGTCATCATAATCGGCCGAAAACGCAGGAGGCAGGCTTCATAGATAGCGTCCTTTGAACTCTTCCCTTCGTTGCGCTCCGCCGCCAGAGCGAAATCGATCATCATAATCGCGTTCTTCTTGACGATACCAATGAGCAAGATCATGCCTATAAGCGCGATTACGCTGAAATCGGTGTGTGTAATGATCAATGCGAGTGCGCCCCCAACTCCGGCGGAAGGAATAGTGGACAGGATTGTAATCGGGTGAATGTAGCTTTCATAAAGGATGCCCAGGACGATGTACACCGCCAACACAGCCGTGAGGATCAGGAAGGGTTCCGTGGCCAGAGACGATTGGAATGCCTGCAACGTTCCGGAAAACATGCCGTGAATTGTGGCCGGCATGCCAATCCTTTGTTCCATATCCGTGATCGCCTTAGCGGCATCGCTTAGGGCGATACCAGGCCCAGTATTGAAAGACACGGTCACGGACGGAAACTGGCCCTGGTGGTTCACGGAGAGGGGAGCGGACTTCGTCTCGAGGTGGGTTATCGCGCTGAGTGGAACCTCTTTCCCCGTAGTCGGGCGAACGTAAAGGTAATCCAAGCCACTGGGGTTCTGCCAAAACTTCGGCTCGACCTCCAACACCACGTGGTACTGGTTTAGCGGCGTGTACATCGTCGAAACCTGTGCTTGTCCGAATGCTTGATAGAGAGTGCTGTCGATCATTTGCGGCGTGATGCCCAACCGGGAAGCTGTGGCGCGGTCATAGACGAGCGTTGCCTGAAGGCCGCTATTCTGCTGATCAGTATTGACGTCCGTCAGCCCCGGCAGCTTCTTCATCTCCCGCAGGAGAACAGGCCCCCAATTCACAAGGTCCTGCAAGGTGTCGCTCTGAATCGTATATTGATATTGCGCATTGCTCTGCCTGCCCCCGATGCGCAAATCCTGGCCGGCTTGCAGGAAAACGGTCGCCCCGGGCACGGAAGTCAATTGCGGACGCAAACGGTTGATCACCTGGCTTGCGCTGGCGTCGCGTTGCCCGAGCGGCTTGAGCCCAATGTACACGAATCCGCCGTTGGTGGCGCCACCCCCACCGGTGAATGCCATCACATTCGCCACGGCCGGGTCTGCCTTGATCATAGTGACAAAGCGCTTGGTTAACGTCTGCATCGCTTGAAACGAGATATCTTGCGAGCCTTGCAATCCCCCAAACACGGTTCCGTTATCTTGTTGCGGGAAGAAACCCTTCGGCACAATGTCCAGCAGGACGACATTCACCGTGATGGTGGCAAGGAGAACGGTTAATGTAATGGCTGGGTGCCGCAGCACCCACGTCAAGCCGCGGTCATAGGTGTGCAGCATTCCGGCAAAAAGCTTTTCGCTCGCGCGAAATGCGCGCCCGTGGTGCTCCGCTTCGCGGCTTTTGAGCAAGCGGGAACACATCATCGGAGTCGTTGTGAGGGAAACAGCCAGTGACATGAGTATTGCCACCGAGAGCGTGACCGCAAACTCGCGAAACAGCCGTCCCACGATTCCACCCATCAGCAGGATTGGTATGAACACCGCCACCAGAGACAAGGTCATGGAAAGGACCGTGAAACCGATTTCCTTCGCTCCTTGCAAGGCGGCTTGCATCGGCCGCATCCCTTGCTCCAGGTGGCGCATCACGTTTTCAATGACCACGATCGCATCGTCCACGACGAAGCCCGTTGAAATCGTAAGCGCCATCAAGGAGAGGTTGTCGAGGCTATAGTGAAGCAGGTACATCACGCCGAAAGTACCAATCAACGAGACCGGAACCACAACGCTCGGAATAACTGTCGCACGTACACTCCGTAGAAAAAAGAAAACGACGAGAATAACGAGACAGATCGAGACCAGGAGCGAGCGCTCGACATCCCGGACCGATGCCCGGATCGTGGTTGTCCGGTCCATCACCACCGTGAGATCAATAGCTGCTGGTATGGAAGCCTTCAGAGAAGGCAGGGCTTCCCGGACCCGATCCACTGTATCGATGATGTTCGCGCCCGGCTGCCGGAAGATAACGATGAGAACGCAAGGATTCCCATTGACGAACCCAGCCGCTCGCACGTTTTCCGTCGCGTCCGTTACGGTTGCGATATCCGACAGCTTGACGGCAGCGCCGTTGTTGTAACCGACGATCAGAGGCGCGTAGTAATCGGCTCTGAGGAGTTGGTCATTTGCCAGAATGTCGGCGGTGGTAAGGCCGTTCGCGATCTGGCCCTTGGGCGTGTTGGCGTTTTGCTGGTTCAGCATGCTGCTAACGTCCTGCAGACCGAGCCCATAGCTATTCAGTTGTGTGGGGTTCACATCGACGCGCACGGCCGGCAGTGAACTTCCGCCCACGGACACTTGGCCTACCCCCTGAATCTGCGAGAGTCTCTGCGCCATGATTGTGGAGGCCGCATCGTACATTGGCCCGCGATCATAGACCTTCGACGTCAAGGCCACGATCAAGATCGGCGCGTCCGCCGGATTCACTTTTCGATAGGTCGGATTGGAAGGGAGGTTTGTCGGCAAATAGCTGCGCGCGGCGTTGATAGCGGCCTGAACGTCTCTGGCGGCGCCGTCGATATTCCGACTCAGGTCGAATTGCATCGTGATGCTGGTCGTCCCAAGGGCGCTCGACGACGTCATTTCAGTTACGCCCGAAATGCGGCCGAACTGCCGCTCCAGTGGCGTGGCCACCGATGAAGCCATGATCTCCGGGCTTGCTCCCGGCAGACCCGCACCTACGGAGATTGTCGGAAAATCGACCTGCGGGAGCGGCGAAACGGGCAGCATGTTGAATGCAACGGCCCCGGCGAGTGCGATGGCCACGGTCAAGAGCGTCGTGGCCACAGGCCGATGAATGAATGGTGAAGAAACGCTCATGGTTAATCCGCGGGTGCGCCCGCTGGGCTTTCCTCGCTGGCGCCAGCCCCCGAGAATTTCTTCGAAAGACGGTCAAAGAAGATATAAATGACCGGCGTCGTGTATAGCGTGAGCACCTGACTCAGGAGCAGCCCGCCCACCATGGAGATGCCGAGCGGCCTCCGCAATTCCGAGCCCATGCCCGAGCCCAGAGCCAAGGGCAGACCGGCAAGGAGCGCAGCCATCGTGGTCATCATGATCGGCCGAAAGCGGAGTAAGCAAGCGTCGTAAATTGCCTCCTGCGCTTTCTTACCCTCACCGCGTTCTGCCTCCAGAGCAAAATCAACCATCATGATGCCGTTCTTCTTCACGATGCCGATCAACAAAATGATTCCGATGAGGGCGACGACGCTCAATTCCTCCCGGCAGATTAGAAGAGCCAAGCACGCCCCGACTCCAGCCGAAGGCAATGTCGAAAGAATCGTGAGCGGATGAATGTAGCTTTCATAAAGAACGCCGAGCACAATATAGACCGTGATGAGAGCGGCCAGAATCAGGATCGGCTCATTCGTGAGGGATGCCTGGAAGGACGCCGCCGTTCCCTGGAACGCCGTCTGGACGCTGAGCGGCATGTTAATCTCCTTCTGCACCGCCTCGATCGCTTTCGTAGCTTCTCCCAGTGACGCGTTCGGAGACAGGTTGAACGAAACCGTCACGACGGGAAATTGCCCTTGATGGTTGACGGATAGGGGCGAAGTCTTCGGCTCGAGGTACGTGAAAGTGCTGAGCGGCACGGCCGATCCATTGAAGGCGGACACCGCAGTTGGCGACGCCGAGCCCGTAGTAGCCGTGGAAGTGGTGACCGTCGGCCGTGGTCCAACGGTGCCGGAGCTGCCGCTCCCCGTCGTAGCAGTCACTATCGAGTTTGAGTTGCTCGAACCGGTCGTTGCTGCCGAGGGAGCCAAAGCCGAACGTACATAGATGTCCTGCAACTTTGCCGGGTCCTGTTGAAAACTCGGCAGCGTCTCCAAAATCACATGGTATTGATTCAACTGCGTGTAGATCGTCGATACCTGCCGTTGGCCAAAGGCATCGTATAGAGTCGCATCGATGGTCTGCGGCGTAATCCCCAAACGCGAGGCCGTTTGACGGTCGATGACCAGCGCTTCCGCCAATCCCGACGTTTGTTGATCCGTCGCCACGTCACGAAGCTCCGGCAGCGCCTTCAGCTTTTCGACAAATCTGCGGGTCCACTGATTTAGCTCGGTTGCGTTGGGATCTTCGAGCGTGTATTGATATTGCGTCCGGCTGACGCGATCTTCCACCGTCAGATCCTGCACCGGCTGCATGTACAGCGTGACGCCCGCTATCTGGGCCAGTTCCGGCTGCAGCCGCCGGATCACGTCGGAGGCGTTAATCTTTCGTTCTTCAATGGGCTTGAGATTGATGAGGATGCGTCCGCTATTCAGCGTCGTATTCGTGCCATCCACGCCAATGAACGACGATAGGCTGTCCACAGCGGGGTCCTTGAGAATCACCTGAGTGAGTTCCTGCTGCCGCTCGGCCATCGCGGGAAACGATATGGATTGTTGCGCTTCGGAAATCCCCTGAATGATCCCTGTATCCTGGACGGGAAAGAATCCCTTGGGGACAATGATGTAAAGCCACACTGTGAGAACCATCGTTGACGCGGCCACCACAAGCGTTTCGGTCTGATGCTTCAGCACCCAGCGAAGGGTTCTCGCATAGAACTCGATGATTTTTTCCCACACGCGCTCCGTCGCTTGAAAGAGACGCCCCTGCTGAGCCTTCGGATCGTGACGCAACAATCGAGAGCACATCATCGGCGTAAGCGTGAGCGAAACAACGGCAGAAACGAGAATCGTCACGCTCAGCGTGATCGCAAATTCCCGGAAGAGCCTCCCAACGATGTCTCCCATGAAGAGCAACGGGATCAGCACGGCAATCAGCGAGATCGTTAGCGAAACGATCGTAAAACCGATTTGCTCGGCCCCTTTCAGTGCCGCCTCGAGTGGTTTTTCGCCCTGTTCAATATAGCGAACGATATTTTCGATCATTACGATGGCGTCATCCACGACAAACCCCGTGGAAATTGTCAGCGCCATTAACGTCAGGTTGTTCAGGCTGTACCCCGCCAGATACATCACGCCGAACGTGCCAATCAGAGAAAGGGGCACGGCTACGCTCGGAATAATCGTGGCCGAGACGTTCCGCAAAAATAGGAAAATCACCATCACCACGAGCGCTATGGTCAGCATCAACTCGAACTCAACATCCTTTACGGAAGCGCGAATCGTGGTGGTGCGGTCCGTCAGCACTGCCACATGAACGGCGGCGGGAAGGTTGGTTTGGAGCAACGGCAAAAGCTTCTTGATGCGATCGACGACCTGGATAATGTTGGCTCCGGGCTGCCGCTGGATGTTCATGATGACCGCAGGAACCTCGTTCATCCACGCAGCCTGTCTCACGTTCTCCGTGTCGTCGATCACATTCGCGACGCTCGACAAAACAACGGGCGCTCCATTGTGATACGCCACCACGACTTGCTTGTAATCCTTGCTCGTCAAGAGCTGATCGTTGGCGTAGATCTGATAATCTTGTTGCGGTCCGTCGAAACTGCCCTTGGCCTGATTGAGATTCGTCTGCTGCAAGGAGGCTCGTACATCTTCAAGGTTGATGCCGTAGGAAGATAGCGCGGTCGGATTCACCTGAACACGAACGGCGGGTTTCTGGCCTCCGCTGATGCTCACCGCCCCCACACCGGGCAGTTGCGAAATCTTCTGCGCCAATCGCGTGTCCGCCAGGTCTTCCACTTGGGGCAGCGGAATCGTGTTTGACGTTAGCGCCAGCGTCAGGACCGGCGCGTCGGCCGGATTCGTCTTGCTATACACGGGTGGAACCGGGAGATCGGCAGGCATATAGCTTTGCGACGCGTTGATTGCTTCCTGCACCTCTTGTTCGGCGACATCGATGTTGAGTTCCAGCGAAAACTGCATGACAATCACGGAACTCCCGTCCGAGCTTGTGGAAGTCATCTGGTTCAGGCCCGGCATTTGTCCGAACTGCCTCTCGAGCGGAGCCGTGACGGCGGACGCCATTACATCCGGGCTGGCTCCGGGGTAGAACGTCAGTACTTGAATCGTTGGATAGTCAACCTCCGGGAGTGCAGAGATCGGGAGCTGTCTGAAGGCCACGAAGCCCGCAAGCAAGATCGCCGCCATGAGCAGCGATGTCGCGACTGGCCGGAGAATGAATGGCCGAGATGGACTCACGGATTATTTCCTTGAGTCGGTTTGCCCGCCCCATTTGCAGGGCTTGACCCGGCCGACCGTGCCTGCCCAGCTTGCCCACCCTTCCCAGTTCGCACGGTCACTTTTGCGCCGTCCTGCAATTTGTCGAACCCGCTGATAGCGACAACCTCGCCGGGGGTCACTCCCTCCACAGCCGTCGAGTTTCCGTCCGTTGTACCCTGCGTGACGGTGCGCATCGAAGCAGTTTCATCCGATTTCACTACGTACACAAAGGCACCCTGGGGATTCAGTTGTATCGCCGCATTGGGAACTAGCGTCGCGTTATGCAGTGTTTCCACTAAGAGTCGCACGTTCACAAACTGATTGGGGAATAGGGAGCTGTCGCCATTGGGGAAAATCGCCTTCGCCTTTACGGTGCCGGTGGTTGTATCGATCTGATTATCCAGCGTGAGAAGCGCGCCCGTCGCAATCTTGGTTGTCTCGTGGGAGTCAAGAGCCTCCACTGTCATTTTGTGCCCTTGGCGCAACTGACTCTGAATCTGCGGCAGGTAGTCCTCCGCAAAGCTGAAGATCACTGTGATAGGTTGAAGCTGGGTGATGACAACGAGCGAAGTGGTGCTGTTGGCCTGAACAATGTTCCCAGGATCGACCAGACGCAGACCGACGCGCCCGTCGATAGGCGACGTGATGTGTGTGTAAACAAGATTCACTCGGGCGTTTGCAAGGGCGCCTTCGTCGTTCTTAACCGTGCCTTCCTCCTGCAGAACCATTTGCTGCTGATCGTCGAGTTGCTGTTTCGCAATCGCATTCCTGTTGAACGCCGCTTGGTAGCGGTCCAAATCAATTCGCCCCTCGGCCAGCACGGCCTGGTCATGAGCGAGTTGCCCCTCTGCCTGAGTTAAGGCCGCCTGATAGGGTCTCGGGTCGATATCTAGAAGAGGATCGCCCTTGTGAACCATCTGGCCTTCACTGTAGTACACCTTTGTGATTTCGCCCTGCACGCGGCTCGTCACCGTTACCGTATAAACCGGCGTCACGGTGCCGAGCCCTTTGACGTACACCCCCACATCACCTTCACGCACAGTAGTTGCAGTGATGGGCACGCCGCGCGGGGCCGGAGCCGCCTTCGACGCGTTTCCGGTTCCCTTTCGCAGGAAGAGAAAGTACACACCGACGGCCAAGGCGATGATGACTAGTAGCCAGGCCCACCAATGCCTCTTTCGTCTGGCTAGCTGATTCGGAGAAGGCCGCAGGGATATTCCCGCATTCGGTACGTTTGCGTTTGGGGGTGCGTTTGCATCCATCATGAGTCACTCCAGCACATCGGCATCAAAATAACACGTCCTCCTGTCAAAAACCGTGCGTCTTTTTTTCTTGCGAGGCTCGCAGGCGGAATCAAGGATTGGCCCGGCATCGGTCATTTCTCGATCATAGAAGCAGCGCCGTTCCCTCTTGGGCGGTCAGCAAGCTCACCGTATTATCTTTTGTTTGACGTTGAGTTGTCACTTTGCGTTTCAGGCAGGGCATAAATCATCGTCGGGTGGCACAAAAAAACTCGATCCGGTGATCCCCCGGTGCGTCGAGAAACGTGAGTTTGTGGAGAGGAAATCTGACGGACTGCTTTAAGTCGCAAATGAATCAAGGCGCCCAAGCACGCGAAGCGAAAAGGCGACTCGTCGTGGAATTGGGAGTAAAAGGCAGAGACCGGCTGTCGCCAGTGGGATAATCATCATCTTGAATGGGGAGTTGCCCCTATCGCGCCACAGGGATCAGTTCTGAGGCTCTGACTCGGCGGGTGCGTCTACATTTGTTTCTGAAGTTCCCTCATCTGCAGAATCTGCGCCTTCCACCGAAGATTCGCTTCCCATGCGGTTGGCAAGCTTTTTTTGTGCGCGGCGCTCGGCCTTCTCGCGCTGTTTTTCCAGCCTCTTCATTTCCTTCTGACGCTTCAGGAATGTAGTGGACATAAAGTCTCCTTATGATTTCAAATAGGCGCCGACAGCGGCGCAAACGCTAGGCGGGGCGCGTTACCAGCGAGGCTCGCGCGGCTGGCGCGGGGCCTCGCGGTAGTCTTCGTTTGAGAATCCTCCCCGCCCCCTAGAGCCACCGCTGCCGGCACTGCTGCGCGGCGCGCTCCGCTCGGCCTTGGGGCGCGCTTCATTTACAGTGAGATTGCGCCCTCCGACATCCTTTCCATTGAGGCCTGCAATCGCCTTCGCCGCCTCTTCGTCATTGGGCATTTCCACAAATGCAAACCCGCGCGCCCGCCCCGTTTCCCGGTCCATCGCTATATGAACGCGCGTAACCTGCCCAAACGCCTTGAATAGCTCGCTCAATTCGCTCTCGGTCGTCTGGAAACTCATATTGCCAACGAAAAGATTCTTCATTCTTGTCTCCTAGCCACTATTTGCCCCCAGACGCAGGCAGCCTCGATTGTTCAATCCCATCCAACTGCGTGCAAAACCTGCACAGATCATCATAACACGACGGCCAGAATCGACCGTCGCGCTTTCAGACATGCCATCACCATAATAAGCTCCGGACCAGGATCGGCGCCGGCGTTAGTTTTCCATCTGCAGTTGCAGGAATTCCCCCGGGAGTTGAACCCTTATGCGTTTTATTGCCGATGGCATTCGGTCCACGCGATTTCGAACCCCGTCGCTCTTTTCGGGCAAACCTAGGTCCGCGGGCATTCTCTCGATCCGAATACCGAGGGTGCGTTCCAACTGAAATAACTCTGTCCGCTGTTCTCTTATAAAGAGTGTGGAAGCGATACCGCGCTCGCCCACTCGCCCTGTGCGTCCAACTCGATGGATGAAGCTCTCCGCGATATCCGGCAAGTCGTAGTTGATAACGTGAGCGATGTCCGAAACGTGGATCCCACGGGAAGCAACGTCCGTCGCCACCAGGATGCGGTAGCGCCCTTGCTGAAACCCCGCGAGCGCCGCCGTTCGCTGCGATTGCGACCGGCCGCCATGGATCATGGCTGCATTGAATCCCTGGCGAGCCAGGCTCGTGGCAATTCGTTCTGCTCCGCGCTTCGTGCGCGAGAATACGAGGCATCGGCCGCTTTCCTTGGTGAGCAAGCGACGCAACATCCCCTGCTTTCCGTCGAGGGTTACCTCGAACGCTTGAAGCCGCACATTCTCCGAAGGCTTGAGCGTGGACCCGAACGCGAGGCGCACTGGGTTTCGCATGCAGTCGTTCACCAGGTGCGCCACGGACCCCTCAAGGGTCGCGGAAAAACACATTGTCTGCCGTTCTTTCGGCAGAATGGCCGTAATCCTGCGAATCGCGGGAAGGAATCCCACATCCAGCATGCGGTCCGCCTCGTCGAGTACGAGCGTGTGCAGCACGCCGAATTGGACGAGCCTCCGATCGAGAAAATCTTCCAACCGGCCCGGAGTCGCGACGACGAAGCGAGCTCCCCTGCGGATGGCATCAAGTTGTTGCCCTTCGGCTAGCCCGCCGACCACGAGGGCCGCCGGCTGGAGTTGCTTGCCCCGCAGGAGGTTGAAATGATCGACGACCTGCATGGCTAATTCGCGCGTGGGGACGAGCACCAGCGCTGCGATTCCCCGCGTGTCGTTCCGCAGGAGTTTTTCAATGGTTGGTACCAGGAACGCGAGGGTCTTGCCGGTCCCTGTTTGCGCGGTCGCTAACACATCCTTGCCGTTCATCGCCTCCGGGATCGCCGCAGCCTGCACGGGCGTTGGAACTGAAAAGTTTGCTGCTGCCAATCTCTCCTTCATATAGGACGAGATGGGTAATTCTGAGAAATTCTTCATTTTGCTTTCTTGCTGGCAGAAGAGATCGAAGCCCGCGCGAATCTCCGCGCAGACGCAGCCCCTTCCAGGCCAGTCTTGTTTTAAGTTACGCTGAAAGTGTACGGAGGAAACTGATGGCGGGTATTCTCAGATCACGTATCGAACCAGAGGGACCGCACAACACAGCCGGACTATTAAGCGCAACGACAGTATAGCACACATCCGAGCAGCAGGGCCTGGAATACAGAAGACGATTCTAACTGGATGGCGGAGAGGGTGGGATTCGAACCCACGGTTGAGTTTCCCCAACACACGCTTTCCAAGCGTGCTCCTTAAACCACTCGGACACCTCTCCGCGCTGTAAGGCCTCAAGAAGACTAGCAAATTGGCGTCGTCGCATCAAACAACAGACAGATGTTGCGTTATTCTTGGCTTGCGCTCAAGTCTGGGGAACTTCGACAAGACGGCGGCTCCACTCTGCAACTGCCTCCGGTGATACACCCTTCTCCGAGCTGGTGGCGCCGTCCATCACTGTCAGTTGAATGGCCAGATTGCCAACCGTCGAGCTCTCGGCTGCACCGCGCCGTATCTCTAGGCCAGTTGTTTCTCCGATTAGACGATTGAGGAATTCGTTCTTGCTCCCGCCGCCCACGATGTAAAGGCGGCGCAGGGCCTTCCCCGTGACCGTGGACAAGCATTTCAGGACTTCAGCATAGCGCGCTGCCAGACTGTGGAATATCAGGTTGGCCGCCTCCGGAGCGTCTGCGGGATCGGAGGAAATGCCGGCCAACCCTTGTTTCTGCATGACGGAATTGATTCGTTCCAGCATCTTGTCGGGAAGCAGGAGGGATGGGTCGTCAACTCGTAGAAAGGCTTTGGGCGGAGGCAGCTTTTCGCAAGCACTTACCAAAGTCGCGATATCCCAGCCATTGCCCATTGAAGCCCACTCGCGCAGACATTCTTGTATCAACCACATACCGTTCAAATTCTTCAGGAATCGTACTCGTCCGCCCAATCCGCCCTCGTTGCTGAAGTTGTTCTGGGCAGCAAGGTCATTTGTGCATGGCTTTGGAAGCACCGACCCAAGCAGGGACCATGTGCCTGAACTCAGGAAGGCCCAATCGTCTCCTTCGGAAGGAATGCCTGCCACAGCAGAGCCCGTATCGTGGCACGCCGGGGCTATCAAGAGAGTGTTTCGAAAAGCGGGCAATTCGGAGAGCGGACCTTTCAATGGCCCCAGCACAGTGCCTGGTGGCACGATCTTGGGCGCTATGGACCCATCAAAGCCGGCCGCTGCGAAGATTTCGTCACACCACTCCAGCCTTCCTGCTCGCAGCATTTGCGTGTTTGCTGCGCTGGTGTACTCGGCAACTGGCTTGGCTCCTAGCCGATACAAGGTGTACTCGGGAACATTTAGCCAGAACTTCCCTGCGGGCAGGCCCTCACATTTGTCCTGATAGAGCTGATACAGGGTATTGAGGGCCATATGCTGAATGCCTGTAAGCTTATAGATTCGCTCGGGAGGTAACACCTTCCAAAACGCTTTCTGTCCACGCTCCGCGCGGGTGTCTCTGTAACAGAACGGATTGGACACCGGAGCGCCGTCGTTGCCGACACGCACATAGTCAACGCCCCACCCGTCAATTCCTATCGAATCGATCGGCTGCTTTGCAAGTTGCGCACACTTTCTGAGCCCTGCAACAATTTCGGCGCAGATCCGCTCGATGTCCCAACAAAGGCGATCATCCACTGTAATGGCGCCGTTGGGAAATCGGTGAACCGTCTGGATGTTTCCGCTTCCATGCTGCCACAGCAACAGAGAGACGCGGCAACTGCTGGCGCCAAGATCGATAGCGATCGCATTCCGTGATTGGCTGCTCATAACTCGTCCTGCCGACTGAACTGATTTACGAGAGTTCGACTCACCGCATGGAATCAGCGTTTACAAAGCAAAGATACTACCTTCGTAGCTCATCGGGAAAGCGCGTGTTGCTGTCACTCCGATCATGGCGAACAGTCCGCGTTCGAAAAAGACAGAGATGCGGCCAATTGTTCGAGCGAATCATGCCTGCCGCGCGGCCTGTCATCGAGTCATTCGTGCATCATTCTGATACTATTAACGGTATGTTCAGTCACAAATGGTCATAAGATTTCACTCGAACGGCGCTTGCCAATAGCGGCCGCCGAAATAGCGAGGATCGTGGACATCATCGAAACCGAAGGCGGGGTTAGGGAAAGGCAGTAATGTTGAATCGCGAAGAACTGGTTGCGGAGATTTCTCAGGAGGTCATTGCACGTTTGCGAGCTCACTTCGCCACCAAAGCACAGGGAAATGTCTCTCCCAATGTGCCTCCTGCAGTCATTCCAGACGGCGTTGATGGGGCTCCTGCTGCCGCGGACGGCAGTCCAATCGACTGCAAGGCCCGGGCACGCAGCGCTCATTGGGAGTCTCTCCTAAACTCTCCCGAAGCAAATAAGCTCAAAGACGAAATCATCGAGGTTGGCAAGAAATTGTGGCTGCGGCAATACGTGGATGGAAACGGCGGAAACATCTCTTATCGCCTTACCGACGATGCCGTTATCTGTACACCAACCCTTGTCAGCAAGGGCGACCTGAAGCGAGAGGATATGTCGCTGGTCGACCTCGATGGCAACCAACTCACGGGTGGCCCGCGGCGTACCAGTGAGATTTACTTGCATCTTGAGATTTACAAGGCTGTGCCCGAGGCTAAGGCAGTACTGCATTGCCATCCGCCGCACGCTACGGCTTTCGCGATAACGGGCCGTGTTCCGCCAACATGTATCGTGCCAGAGTTCGAAGTCTTCGTCGGCCCGGTTGCTATTTCCCCGTATGAAACTCCCGGGACCAAGAAATTCGCAAAAACAATTCTGCCGTTCGTAAAAAAACACAATACCGTCCTGCTGACGAACCACGGCATAGTCTGCTGGGCGGATACAGTCACTCACGCCGAATGGTACGCGGAAGTGCTGGAAACATATTGCTGGACCCTTCTCATCGCCAGCCAGTTGGGCGCGCCGCTTTCCTTCATCCCACCGGAGAAAACTGCGGACCTGCTGAAGACAAAACAACGCCTCGGCTTGCCCGATCCTCGTTTTGGGCTGCAGGAATGTCAGTTATGCGACCAGCCTGAGCCGGAAAACGCAATCGCGCTTCACCCCGCTCCCGGATCAGGCGGGGGCCTTGCTGCTCAAGAGGATGTCGAAGCTATCGTAAAATCTGTGACAGACGCGGTGCTGGCCGCTCTTGAGAGGAAACCAACAGATTGAGGCCTATATCGTGTGCCTGGACTTCCTTTTGGCCTGACATCGCCGGAATCCATATGCAGCCCTGCTCACGAGGGGTATCGGGTGGCTTATCACATGCATCAGAACACTGACATGAAAAGATTATTGGACAGCATCGATTCCCCCGCAGATGTGAAGAAACTCTCGTTGAGAGAGCTGCAGCAACTTGCGGGCGAAATTCGGGAAGAACTCATAACCGTGCTTTCCCGGACGGGAGGGCATCTCGGGCCGAACCTGGGCGTCGTGGAATTGACGATCGCGATGCACTATGTTTTCGACACGCCGAGGGATCACTTTGTATTCGACGTGAGCCATCAGGCCTATGTCCACAAGCTGCTGACTGGACGCCGCCAGCAGTTTGACACCATCCGGACTCCGGGCGGCCTAAGTGGGTTCATGTCCCGTGCGGAGAGCCCTCACGATTCTTTTGGAGCGGGCCATGCTGGGACTGCACTGTCCGCTGCCCTGGGTATGGCGGTGGCGCGTGACCGATCCGGCGGCTCCGAGCACGTAGTGGTGCTGGCAGGAGACGCGGCATTCACCTGCGGGATCACTTATGAGGCGATGAACAATGTCGCACAGCATACTAAGCGGCTCCTTGTGGTTCTGAATGACAATGAATGGTCAATCGACAAAAATGTCGGGGCGATAGCCAGGTACCTGAACCGCATAGTCACAGACGCTCGATATGAGTCGTTCCACGACCGAGGCGGAAAGCTGGTCGAGAAACTCGGCGGGAAGGCGGCTCTCCACTTGGCTCGCAAAGCAGAAGAGGCAGCCAAGAGCATACTTTTGCCCAGCGTCATCTTCGAGGAACTCGGGTTCAAGTACTTCGGCCCTGTGGATGGCCACGATTTGGCCGCACTGATCAAAATGTTGGAGTTTCTGAAGACACATCAGCGCCCCGTGATCCTCCATGCGCTCACTCAGAAAGGAAGAGGGTTTGAGCCGGCACTGCAGAAACAAAAGAAATTCCACGGCGTGGGGCCATACGACCCCGAGACAGGCGAAACGGCCCCCGGCGGCCAGCGCACATACTCGGAAGTCTTCGCCGACACGATGGTCAAGCTGGCTTCGCTCAATGACAAAGTCGTCGCAATCACTGCAGCCATGCCGAACGGGACGGGCCTGGATCGCTTCCGCGTTCAACATCCCAGCAAGTACTTCGACGTCGGGATAGCCGAAGAGCATGCCGTGATTTTTGCCGCGGGCATGGCAACGAAGGGTTTCAAACCTTTCCTCGCAATCTACTCCACATTCCTCCAGCGAGCTTTTGACCAGATTGTTCACGATGTGTGCCTGCAGAATCTCCCGGTAGTGTTTTGCCTGGATCGCGGAGGGCTCTCCGGCGATGACGGTCCGACTCACCACGGATTATTCGACATCAGCTACCTGCGTTCGATTCCGAACATTATCCACATGGTTCCCAAGGACGAAGATGAATTAGCGGACATGCTCTTCACGGCCATGCAATACAACGGACCCGTTGCTGTCCGGTATCCGCGCGGGTTAGGGCCGGGAACTCCAGTCAAGGATGTTCCGAAGGGGCTCACGATTGGCAAGGCCGAGTTGGTCCGGCACGCTGAAACCGATCGCGTGGCGATCTTTGCGCTTGGAGCGTTGTTCCCCATGGGCATGCAGGTCGCCGACAAGCTGGAAGTGGAAGGCATCTCCACTGCATTGATCAATCCGCGCTTCACGAAGCCTTTGGATTCGGACGTCCTGGAGTTCTTCGGCCGCAGCGTCGAAGTGATTTTGACGCTCGAAGACCACTCGCTGAAGGGTGGTTTTGGCAGCGCCGTGCTGGAAGAACTGAGCAATCTGGGCATCGGCACGCCGGTGGTCCGCATCGGCTGGCCCGACCAATTCATCGAGCACGGAAAGCCTGATGCTCTGCGCGCGAAGTATGGGATCACGGTCGAGAATGCTTTGAACAAAGTCAGGAGTGAACTGCGTGTGAAGCAGCTCCAATGCGTCTTGCGCAAACCATAGATCTCGCTTGACGAAATTCACGTGTGGGCAACGCGCTACTCCAGCCGCCCGAAATCTTCCAGAGACTCTGATAGAGATGTTAGCGGGACTATGCGTAGGACCCCGAGGCTTTCTTCCGCTTTCTTCTCTCGATTGCCACTCGCTCCAAATATCCGCTTGCACGAAATGCCGCCAGAGGATCTTCTGAGAGCCCTTGAGCCTTGCGCCATGAACAGATGATAGGCCGCACATCCGTGCTGAACGCATCTTTGTAGACGTTTTCGGCATCGATAATGCGCTGCTCCATGCGGCATTTTTCCAGCTTCGCGTGATCGATCACCGCAGCCTTTGCATAGAGCTCCTGCGCCGTCATGACTGTTTGGATCATCGCCTCAATTTTGTTTTTCACGTTGTGGCTTTGATCGATCATGTAGGCGATGTCCGCGGTTTCCTTTGTCTCCCACTCGTAATGGCGGATTTCCGCGAACACCCTGAAGATTTGATAAGGATCGATTGAGCCGAGCGTCAGATCGTCGTCGGCATAGCGACGGTCGTTAAAATGGAATCCGCCGAGCATCTTCTCGCTCAGCAGCCAGGCAACGATTTGTTCAATGTTCTGGGCCTGATAATGGTGGCCAGTATCCACCAAAACGCGCGATTTAGGCCCCGCATAACGAGCGAGCAGGAGCGCCATGCCCCAATCACCAACGTCCATGTGATAGAAAAAGGGCTCGAAAGGTTTGTACTCGACCAGAAGCCACTGATCCGGTGAGAGCGCATCGTGCATCGTGCGCAGACCTTCAGCCAGCCATTGTTTGCGATTGCGGATATTGGCCATGCCCGGATAATTTGATCCGTCGGCAAACCACGGAGCCACGTCGCGACACTTCAGTTTCTTTGCGATCCCGACGCAATCAAGCAGGTGGTCGAGCGCCTTCTTTCGCACCTCGGGATTCTCATTCGCAAGGGAGCCATGCTTGTATTCCTGGTCCTGAAATACGTTTGGGTTGATGGACCCGGGGCGAACGCCGTAACGCGACTCGAGTTGCGCTACTTCCGCCACACTCGACTCCTCCGGCAAGTCCCAGAGAACATGTAACGCGAGCGTAGGGCATGCGCCCGTAAACAAATTCACTTGCCCGGCATCGGCAAACTTCTCTTCAATCGTGGAAGCGGCGGAATCCTGCAGGAACTTTCCAAATCGCGTGCCGGTATCCGCAAACCCCCAGGAAGGTAATTCGATTCGAAGGCGATCCAGTGCTGAAAAAACAGCGTCCTCAATGGCCATGGTTCTCCTCCGACAGCAAGCAATGGCGCATTATACCGGCTCCTGAAGAGAACGGAATTATTTCACATTGGGAACAAAGAGCGTTATCTGTGGGGATTTTTTGCGGGCCAAAGGGATGATAGGATTGGAACGGCCCGTTAACTGCTCCGGGGTGGTGCAATTGGCAGCACATGGGCCTTTGGAGCCTAGAATCTTGGTTCGAGTCCAAGCCCCGGAGCCACTCGCTCGTCGCGGGCCGATAAATGCAAGCGAGCAGGTCCCTGTCGGATGCCCGCAAACGAATCACACTGTCTCTCGCAGAGCCTGAAAAGTCCCGTGCACTCCGTTGTGCAAAACCCCCAATGCTTGTCGCTCTTATGTATAATCGCGCATTCGGAAGTGCATTTTCCTAAACGCGTTGGAAACGCAGGTGGCATTGCCTGCGCCATTGATGCCCACGATGAAGACGGAGACGACCGAATATGAAACTTCTCGGGATTGATGTTGGGACTGGCGGTACACGCGCACTGATCATCAACGAAAGCGGCAAAGTGATTGCCTCGGCTTCCGAGGAGCACCAGCCTTTCGCGTCACCTAAGCCGGGTTGGGCGGAGCAGGACCCGCGCGATTGGTGGCGCGCATGTGGAATCGCCGTTCAGAAGGCCCTAAAAACTTCGGGCATCGACGGAAGTGAAATCGCATGCGTCGGATTCTCCGGCCAGATGCACGGCGCGGTCCTTCTCGACGCCAATAGCGAAGTGATTCGCCCCGCTCTCATTTGGTGCGACCAGCGCACCGAGAAGCAAGCGCAAGGTCTTTCTGAAACGATTGGGACCGAGCGTTTGATTCACCTCACGTGTAATCCTCCCCTGACCAATTTCACGCTTACGAAGCTCCTCTGGGTGCGCGAAATCGAGCCGGAAAATTGGCGACGAGTTCGTTACGTCATGCTCCCGAAAGACTACGTTCGGTTCCGTCTTACGGGCGAACGCGCCATCGACATGGCAGACGCCTCGGGAACACTGCTTCTCGATGTAGCCAACAGGCGTTGGTCCGACGAAGTTCTCGCCAAAACGGGAATCGACAAGCAACTCCTTCCCGCTCTGTTTGAGTCACCGGACATTTGCGGGCACATCTCCGCAGAGGGCGCCAAAGCCACAGCGCTCAAGGGGGGGACGCCGGTCGTCGCTGGAGCAGGAGATCAGGCGGCGGGCGCAACCGGCATGGGCATCGTGCGGCCGGGAGCAGTGAGCGCGACAATTGGAACGTCGGGAGTGGTCTTTGCAGCTACGGACCGACCTGCTCTCGACCCGCTCGGACGTTTGCACACTTTTTGCCACGCGATTCCTGGACGCTGGCACGTCATGGGCGTTACGCAAGCCGCCGGATTATCGTTGCGATGGTTCCGCGACAATTTTGGAGCAGGAGCCGATGACGGGCGCGATCCCTACGACCGGCTATCGGACGAGGCTGCCAAAGCCCCGGCGGGAGCGGAGGGAGCTTTCTGGGTACCATACCTGATGGGCGAGCGAACTCCCCATTGCGATCCTAACGCTCGCGCAGCTCTTGTCGGCTTGTCGGCTTCGCATACACGCGCGCACGTGATTCGGGCAATCCTGGAAGGCGTCGCATTCAGCTTGAAGGACACGTTCACGATTTTCAGCGAGTTGAAACTTCCCGTCGAGTGCATTCGCCTCGGCGGAGGCGGTGCGCGGTCGAAGCTTTGGCGGCAGATTCAGGCGGATGTTTATGGCCACGAAGCGGAAATTGTCGAGGCCGAAGAAGGCGCCGCATATGGCGCTGCGATTCTTGCGGGCGTCGGTGCAAAGGCTTGGACGACGGTCGATCAAGCTTGCGAAGCCATTGTTCGAATTGCGCAAAGAGTGGCCGTCCAACCGGACATCGCCGCTCTCATGATCCACAACTATCACAACTATCGTAGGATTTATCCCGCGCTGCGCTCGGTGTTCGAGCTCTGATTCAGAGCCGTCCCGATGCATTGCAGCAACGGAAGTGATCGAAAGGACATTTCAATGAAAAAGCTGCGTGTCGTGTTTTTCGCGTTCCTCCTGGTTTACGCGTTGGCGATGGCAGGGAGCGCCTTTGCCCAGTGGATGCCATTAAATCCCGTCACCGCCGTCGAAAAGACGGCTGATGGCGCGACCCTCACCATGCAGACCGGAACACTTCGTGTCCAGGTTTGTTCCGACTCCATCATCCACATTCTGTACTCGCCCACATCCCAGGTTCCTGACACGCCGCAATTTGCGGTCGTAAAGTCATCGTGGCCCGCTACGCAATGGACTTTGCAAACCACCGACAAGGAAATCACTCTCGCAACCTCGCAAATTAAGATTACCGTGACGCGCAAGGACGGAGCGATCACCTATGCGGATTTGTCCGGCAAGCCACTTTTCACGGACTACGGCAGATCGTTGACGCCCGTGGAAGTCAATGGCGAGAAAACGTATCACTCCGAAATGTGGACGAATCTGTGGGGTTCAACGGAAGGTTTCTACGGGCTGGGCCAGCACCAGGCCGGTGTTTGGAACTATCACGGCGAGTCGGTTGACATCTCGCAGGACAACACCAACATTTCCGTGCCGTTTTTTCTCTCGACGTATGGCTACGGCCTATTCTGGAACAATTCCTCGAGGAGCCGCTTCAACAACAGGTTCGTGCACTCGCTGTACCTCAGCTCCGAAGTAGCCGACACGGTCGATTACTACTTCCTCTACGGCCCCGATTTCGACAAGATCATCGCCGGATACCGCGAACTCACAGGTGCTGCACCGATGTTTGGCAAATGGGCTTACGGCTTCTGGCAATGCAAGAACCGCTATGCCTCCCAGGAAGAATTGCTCGGCGTGGCCCACAAATACCGCGACCTGCACATCCCCGTGGACAATATCGTGCAGGACTGGTTCTGGTGGAACACGATGGGCGAGCCTGTCTTCAACAAGAACTATCCCGACGCTAAGGGCATGATCGACGACCTGCATCGCAACAACTTTCATTTGATGATTTCCGTCTGGCCTTACTTCCGCCCGGGCTCGCCCGTTTATGACGACATGGATAAGAAAGGATATTTCATCGCCAAGACCCAGGTGGGCGGATTCCACCCTGCGGCGCAGGCTCTCTACGACGCGTTCAATCCCGACGCGCGCAAATATTACTGGAATCTGATGGACAAGGCTCTATTCCAGATCGGCGCGGATGCTTGGTGGCTCGATACGGACGAACCTGAAACCGAAGGCCGCGAAACCAACATCCTCGTCACCAACAAGATCGCTCTAGGGAATGGCGCGCGATTTGCCAACCTGTTTCCGTTGATGACGACCACCGGCGTTTATCAGGGACAGCGAAGCGCCTCCGACCAAAAACGCGTTTTCATTCTCTCGCGTTCCGCGTTTGCTGGCAGTCAGCGGAATTCCATCGCGGCATGGTCGGGCGACGTCGAATCCAACTGGTTCAGCTTCGCGCGCCAAATTCCCGCTGGCTTGAACTTCGATCTTTCCGGCATTCCCTACTGGACCACCGACATCGGCGGATTTGTCACCGGCAATCCAGACGATCCTGCCTACCGCGAACTCTTTGTCCGTTGGTTCGAATACGGCGCGTTTTGCCCCATCTTCCGCGTCCACGGAACACGCACAACGAATCAAAATGAGCTTTGGTCGTTCGGCCCAGAAGCGCAAAACATCCTTACAAGCTTCGACCGCCTGCGCTACCGCCTGATGCCTTATATCTATTCGGTTGCGTGGAAGACAACGAGCGAGGCGTACACTCCGATGCGCGCCCTGGTGATGGATTTTCGTACCGATGTTCGCGCGCAAAACGTCGGCGACCAATTCATGTACGGCCCGGCGTTTCTGGTAAGCCCGGTCACGGAGCCTGGCGCAACTTCCCGCCATCTCTATCTGCCAAAGGCGAAGTGGTACGATTTCTGGACAGGGAAGGTTCTCGACGGCGGCGTTACGATTGACGCTTTAGCTCCGCTCGAGCGGATTCCTCTCTTCGTCCGCGCGGGCTCAATCCTTCCCATGGGCCCTGACGTGGAATACGCCGCAGAAAAGCTAGCAGACCCCATCGAGTTGCGTGTTTATGCCAGCGCTGACGGTACATTCACGCTCTATGAGGATGAGGGCGACAACTACAACTACGAAAACGGCGCTTATGCGACGATCCCATTCATGTGGAACGACGCGCAGCAAACGCTAACGATTGGCGAACGCCAGGGCAAGTTCCACGGAATGCCTGAGACGCGCACCTTCCACGTCGTTTTCGTCGGGGTGAACCACGGAACCGGCATCAATCCAACATCCCCGCCGGACAAAGTTGTTCAATACTCTGGCAAGGCGATCTCGGTGAAGCCGTAGCGATCGCGGCAAGCATGCTTCCGAAGACGATTAGGGAACGTGGCGCGGGCACACGCAACCCTACGGGAATCTTTCTGACTGGGCGTTGAGAAACGCAGTTCCTTTTTCAGAGCGTCTTTAGGCCCTATTTTCCGTCGTGCTAACTTGCCGGAAAGCGCGCGACCTGCGTGCTGGTCCCGTGATTATCTGGAACTGTCGCCCTCTCATCTTGAGGGAGCGCGATGCGTTCCGGAGCAAGATTTCAAACTCTCGATCGGAATTCATTCTCTCTTTGGCTGGGATCTTGCTGTTCAACGACACAACTGCCTCCATGCGTCTTTTCTCTCTTGAATTTACACAGGGCCCACTTCGTTGGGGAAAATTCTAGAAGTCACTCGTGAGCTTGTCAAGAAATTCTTGGGCCGGTTGCCGGCCTTTCCGGAGGGCGTGGCCGTTCTCGGTAAAGCTTGCAGAACGCCTCCCGGCACTTTAGTCTATCGGCGTCATGAAGCCCGATTTTCTTGTTCTAGGCGCGATTTGGTACATCGTTTTTCTCTTCTCGACCACCTGCCACGAAGGGGCTCACTCCCTCGTGGCAAAACTCGGCGGCGACCCCACCGCATTCAACGAAGGGCAGGCGACGCTCAATCCCATTCCGCACATCCGCCGCTCGCTTTTTGGCATGGTAGTTGTGCCGATTGTCTCCTACATCTCCGCCCATTGGATGATTGGCTGGGCCAGTGCCCCGTACGACCCGAATTGGCAACAGCGTTACCCGCGGCGCGCGGCTTGGATGTCGCTGGCGGGCCCAGGCGCGAATTTTGCTCTCGCGATTCTTGCAGCGATCGCGATTCGCGGCGGGATGTTTTTTCATTATTTCCGGATGCCCGCATCGGCAAATTTCACCCACGTCACCGAAGCGGCTGTTCCAGGCGATGCAGCGTTTGCTGCCACGTTCCTGAGCATTCTTTTCGTCCTCAATCTTATCCTCGGGACGTTCAATCTTCTTCCTGTCCCGCCACTCGACGGCAATATGGGCATCACCATTTTCATGAGCGAGGAAATGGCCCTGCGATTCCTCGACTGGACGCACAATCAGGGGTTCGGAATGATTGGTTTGGTGCTCGCGTGGGTTGTGTATGACAAGCTGTTCGACTATATCTTCCGCTTCTCCCTCGCCGCCCTCTACCCCGGCTCTTCCTGGGGTTAATTCGCCTCTGCCCATCGCACGGTGGCGGGTGGCGCTTAGATTTTGAGGTTCTCCGGACGCACGAGCGCGCAACGCGCAAATAGTCTCGCGCTGCATCTTGGCATGGACTGAAATTCCCACCTCAGAATCCCCACCCTTGCGAGCGAGGGATGGGGCACCCGCGCGCAGAGAATATACTCTAAGGTGAACTACTTCTGTGGTACCATTCGCTTGTCGTTTGTTTCAGAGGATCTGATGAATCACAAACAAAGCCCGGACCACCCCCCGAAGAGACGAATTGGGATGGGACTGACGGGTTCTAATTTCTCCACTCTTCCGGCTCCGCGCTAGGAGGCAACAATGGATTATCGCAAAGGTTTCTGGATTCTCTTCGCTCTACTCGTGATTTCAGCTACTGCAACCACTTTGCTCGCCATTCGATACTGTCGTTTGCTTGGGCTGTTTTCAAGCGGAGCGGTTAGAGTGGTTTTCAACCCTTCGGTCCAAATCACCAAAATCGACACACTCGGTGCGCAAATCCACTCGGAAAATGACGCAAGGAAATACATAGAAGCAGCAAAGAGCGTGTTCTCCGGCCTGGCTTACTATGACGAGGACCGGCTGGCGCGGGGCGAATACGCGGCCGTAGAGGACCCCAAAAAGAGGATACCCGAATCGGTCGTTGTCGGCGTTTATAACCAGCACATGCAGGAATGGCTGGCCCCGGATTTCACTCCCCTTAATGCCCCAGAGTTGCACACATTTCGGGAGCACGGTGTTTCACTGGAATATCCTCGAAGCATGCAACTTCCCGACCATACAATTCCGCCCGACTGTCGGCCAGTGGAAGCCTTGCTCATCCTCCACAGTCTTGAACAGAACGGCATCGCGCACGATATGCGCGTACTCGCGGACACAGGTAAGCTGCCAAACCTCACCGCAGCCGAGGAAATGCGCCAGGTCAAGGCTGACCGTGATCTAGCGGCTCGCACGCGGGATGCAATCAACAAATATTTCGCTGATCACAAGGATTGGCGAGTTTTTGCCAATGACACGCTGAATCAACTTGGGATTGAATAGGTTCCCTAAATTGCCGGTGGGCCTTAGATTGTGGAGTCTCCTCGGCGCATGAGTGCGTGGCACACAAGTCCTCTCGCACTGCATTTCGACACACGCTATACAACCCAACCACGCGCAGAGTATGTACTCCGAGGTGAACTACTTCGGTGGTTCCATCCGCTTTGGTATTCGTTTCAGAGATTCCGATGACTGATGAACAGGGGCCGGGCACCCACCTGCCCGGACCTTCCGGCAATCCGAGAGGCCCCCAATGAAGCTGCCGGCAGATTCTCTAGCGCTTGTTATTGCAAACCTGCTCTTTCTCGGGCTATTCCTTTTGCTAAAGCGGACACATGTCGGCTGTTGCACTTTGGGGAGTCCGGCGAACGTTTTCGCTGCAGTAATCGTTCCCAGTGTTCTTCTGATCTCGGTGTATTTTCTCATACAGGATCTGGTGGGACGTATCACGCGTAAACAGGCGGTCTTGGCTCTAGTGGTGTCAATTCCGGCCGTTGTCATCTTGTTTTCGATGAAGCCTTGACCAGTCTGAGCGGCCGGACCGGTGGCGCAAAGGTTATCAGGATTCTCGGATACGCGAGCGCACAAAGGCGGGTGGCCCATAGATTCGGAGGTTCTTCAGACACGCAAGCGCACAACACACAAATAGTCTCCGACAGCATTTAGGCACAGACGGAACATCCCACCGCAGGGGCCCAACCGGCTGCGGCAAGGAACTGGTCGCGGCGCGCAGCATCAGCTCAGCCCCGTCGGGCAGGAGCGATTTGCCGTGTGCAACTGTTCCGTTCGGCCCTGGTCGATACGCTTCTCGAAAGCCAGCTCTTCGGACACGTTCGCGGCTCTTTCACGGGCGCAACGGAGACGCACCCAGGTTTGTTCGAATACGCAAATGACGGGACTGTTTTCCTCGATGAAGTCGGTGAAACGTCGCTGCAAATGCAGGCCAAGCTGCTCCGCGTGATTCAGAATCGAGAGATCCAGCGCGTCGGCTCGCCCGAAGTGAAGAAAATGAACGTGCGAATGATTGCCGCGACAAATCGCGACCTCCGCGTGGAAGTTTTTTCCGGGGGTTTTCGCGAGGACCTTTTCTACCGGCTCAGCAGCATCGAAATTCGCGTTCCCGGCTTGACGGAGCGTCCCGAAGACATTCCCATCCTCATGCAGCACTTCCTGAAAGAATACAGTCAAGCCTACGAAAAGCCGCTCCAGGGACTTACGCGCCGCGCGCAGATCGCTTTGCTGCAACACGACTGGCCAGGAAACGTTCGAGAGTTGGAGAATGTGATCTCAAGTGCCGCGATCAAGGCAAATGCGGGCTTTTCGTTGATGTCACGGATCTTCCGGAGCTTCTTCAGAAGCCGCGCCGGACCAGCGCATCGTCGCAGGAGCTATGGCGGTCTCTCCCGCTCGACGAGGTGCGCCGCATCCATATTCAACGCGTGCTTGAAATGTGCCACGGAAACCGCGTGCGTGCCGCGCAAGTGCTGGGAATCGGTCGTACAAGTCTCTACCGCTTCCTCAAGCGTGCAGCGCCGCGCGTTGCGCCTGCCACCGGCAACGTCGCCTAACACTCTCGCGCTGTTTCATTCGCGCACACTGTTTCATCCCGCAGCATGCCTGCTCGTGGACTGCACCCGCAACCTGTGCGTTTTGTTCATGCCGCTGGCGGCACGGTTGGTCTTTTGGATGCACGCAAGTGCCCGAGAATCAGAATGGCGAGCACAAGTGCAAACGTCGGGTCACTCTGGCCAAGCCAATTCCGGGAGCGGAGGCGTGAGCCTCGTGCTGCGTTGACGCTGCCTATCGAAGTCTCCGGTTTCAACCACGCGGGGAGATCCTTTACCGAGCTCACATCAACTTACAATGTGAGCAACAACGGCTGCGTGTTCGGCTTACACACGGAAGTGGACAAGGATTCAGTCGTGGCAATCCGTCCCATTGGGCAGCAGAAAGGCGCGTCATACGAGGGCCGGCGAGTGCTGTTTCGAGTTGTGCACGTCAAGCAGTTGGAGCGAGCATGAACATTAGGCGCCGCAAAACTGGACCAGGACAAACTGTGGTCTTTCGATTCTCTTATATGAAGCGGTTGACAAGACCCGGTCTGTGATCTCCCCCTGCACCCACCCCGGGTGGCGCGTGGCTCGACCGTGCGGGCCACGCGCCGCTTCCTCCTCGCCATTCACGCGTTACGGAGGGAAGCGGATTCAAAAAGAGAGAATGGAAGCGCGCTCAGCGGCCGCCGCTCGTGTACGATGCATTGTGCATCAACGAGTTTGGAAGCGACACGGTGGAATCCATCCGCACAAGCAGTCCCGTTTGCGCCGGCAATTCCACTTCCTTGCCTTTCTTCGCGACAATATATGCCGATCCGCCTGCAAGACCAATCAGCGTGCCACGCAGGACGTGGCTGAATACGGCCCCCACGGTCGAGCCGCCTGCTGTGCCAATGGCGACGTCCTCGACATCTCCGGTGACGCTTTGTTTCTGCTCGATGACGACGCCTTCCACCGTCTTAATGTCTTTTCGTCTCTTGTTCTCATCCGTGGTGCCGTCGTAAATCGAAAGAATGCTCATCTTCGCCGGGAAGATCCGGCTGTCGATCTCGATCGATCTGAAGACCAGATTCATCGACGCGCCGCCGCGAAACATCGAAAACATCTTCGGGCGGTTCACGTTGGCCACGGTACCGTGAACCTTCGCGCCGGCGGGAAGCACCAGCTGGCTCCCCATGAATACAGGCTCGGCGACAATGGCAATAAAGGGATCGCCATCGTGGGCGACACTTGTGCTCAGTCCGTTGACAAGGCTGAGACGCACCTTCGTCCCTGGAATGACTTCAGTTGATTGGGCGTGAACCGCCGAAGTGAAGAACAAGACTGCCAACACTACAGCGCACACACTGGCCACACGCTTCATGATTTCCTCCGTGGCTCGACGCAATGGCCGAGCTTGCCCCGTGTCGTGGGGTCTATCCGCTGGCGCCGCGGCTGGGTGCGGAGGTAGCACCCGCACAGATAAGATAACGCAATACCGCAAAAGGTTGCAACGGAATCAAGCGCAGTTGTTCCTAACCGCCATACCCACGCGCGCGCCCGGGTGATGTTGCGTAACCGTCACTATTACATTGGTGTCAAAGCCTAGGCACGAGACGTCAGCAACGATGGGCAGAATGATAGTCTGCGTGCATGCAGGAACGAAAAAAGTCGCTTCTGATAGCTGCGGGACTCACCCTCCTCCCGGGCGTGCTTCTCTTCCCTGTCGTTGCCATGGCGCGCTTTGGACCCTGCGGTCCTGCGCATGTGTGGCCTGTCGCGCTCTATGCTCCGATGGCCATGTGGATGCAAATTCGTTCGATCAAGCTTTTGCTTGACATGTACCGCCCCGGCCGAGACCCGATCCTCCTGGCGATTCTACCTCTTGGGTTGGTTTCGCTTTTCAACTACGCCCTGGAAGGCGCTCTCTTCATTCTCTTTTTGCCGGCTTTGCTCTACCGCTTCATTTAGGCCTGCTGCAAAATCAAAGCGGTTTCAGTCGAGCGTACATTACGGTGCTGTCCTAATTTGACCGCGTGCGTCTCTTATTTGTTTTCGGATTGGCCTCGTGATTGCCCCTCGTGGAGAACTTTTAGAATTTCTCTCACATCGACACCCAGCATACGAAAAGTGTTATGGAGAACAGCGAAGATCACTATGAGTAGAACCGCGATCAGCGCGAGCAGGCCGACGATCAGCCAAAGCATTTCTCACCTCGACTTGACATACGTGGTAGTCTGATTTTGCTTGCCCCTTGCATTCAGTAAATCTCTCCGCTCAATTTATATGACGAGCCTTAGTGCCTTTTCTACTCCAGTAGCCTCGGAGATGAAAACGAAAGAAGTCACCCGAGCCATTCCCAATGGGTCTAGTAACCATGAGACGTAAGAACATTTCGGATTCATCCTCTCGAAAGTCGCCATCAAAGTTAGATATTTCCCACGCAGCTAGCGTCAGGGTTGGAGGATTTTCCTTGCCAAGGCTAGAAGCAGCGAGCATGAGAGTAGAGCCATCAAAATCTGTAATGTATCCCTCAAACGAGAAGGACGTAAAGAGCATCGTGAAATCTACAGACAACAAGGCACCCTTGCTCTTTAGCTTTATGAGCGCCTCCTTAGCCTGTTCCGCAGATGAGATTTTGTTCGTCAAATTAGTCCAAGACAATGGGCTTACGCAAGCAATTCGGATAGCGGCCAGATTTGATCTGCGATGCTTGCGGCCATTGCAGGAGTTACTCTCAAGGACTGATGCACGCGGCAGAAGTTATACCAAGCGAAGTGCAAGGCGCAAGCCGCTTTCAAATTCTCCAGCTTCTTTGAGAAAGCGTTCGTGAGCCTGGTAAATCGCCGGAGCTGCATCCGAATCGTAAGGTTCTGCCGCTCGATATGCGACGTGGAGATCGACCACGGTTTTGGGTCGCCCATGACTGGAATAGGCACCGCGTTGACGATCTGATCGGGACTGTACCGCGTGTCCTGTTCGGCGACGCCTTGATAGGTCTTAATCAGCATCGCGTAGTCCACATTGGTTCCAAAGGTGTCGTCCACTGCGTTGATGTAGGGCCGGAATCCATCCGTAGTGAGTTGCACGCGAGTCACAAGGCGAGATTCCAAGTCCTTCATCAATAGGTAAGCATTGGTCGCGCTACGCTTGCCCACGATGAACGAGGGAACCAGCTTCGTGTCCGCGTCCATCGCAATGAAGACGTATTGATCTCCCATCGTTGCGGCGTCGTGGCTCTGAGTCAGTCGTTTTTCTTTGATGCCTACGAAGGTCCAAATCTCATCCACTTGCACGCATTGAGAACGAATCCCGCGCATCCGCTCATCCATAATACGCGTACAGTTCTCACCCGTTCGCACCACAAGCCGCATGATCGTGTCGCGGTGAATCCCAGTCATTCGCTCGACGCTGCGAATGCTGTTTCCCTCGACCATTGCGCTCAGTACCGATACTTTTTCTTCCGTGCTTAGCGTGTTCATCGTCCTGTCTCCATTTGCAAGATTTGTGGTGCGACACTCCGGGGCTGAAATCGCCCCTTGCGAATGGCGGTGGACGAGCGTATAAACAAAATGAGCGGTTGCTTCTTCGCAAGGGGCGACCAGCTTTCCGGGCCTATTCGTTCTGAACAGCGAGTAGGCCCTCTTTGTTTCTATCTGGCTCCTTGGAGCGAGATATACTTCTCTCTCTTTTTCTTGGGCCTCGTCACACGAAACTCCTTGGGATGTCGCTTTAGGGCTGACTCCATCGCTTGACGATTCCCCTCGTCGTAGCCGATATGCAAGAAAAATTCTTCCATTTCTCCTATACGAGCTTCGGGAACATATTGGAGATATTCCTTCATCGCTTCCCAGAGAGGGAGTTGCTCGCGCAGTGTCTTATCGTTGCCTCCTGCCAGTTCGCGTGCGCCATCCTCTACCCAGTCCGAATTAGTAGTATGTGCGTCATCACCAATAAGCCCATACAAAATGCCTGTACGTGCCTTACGCGTTGAGTATTCTGTGCGTAGATCCAGGAACTCGTTGTAAGCAGGAGCCAACGCCTCCATGCGCTCCTTAATCTCCTGCGCCCGTTGAACCTCATGGTGTAGACGCTGGCGCATCTGCCGTTCGATTGGATGCTCTGTGACTTTCACAGAAGGAGTATAATACCGCGACATAACCATGTCAATGAAAATGGTTATGTCATAGATTATTTCCTCGGCTCGTTGACCGCAACAGCAAGAGGCAGTCTTGGACCTACGACGAAGTGAAGGGTAGTGTGCTAATTTGAGCCTTTTGGTTTTGAGCTGAGGGATGCTCACAAAGCACCCCCACTGGTAGCCCTTCGCTCAGGAATTGAAATTAGGACACTACCTACATTACCGTTCGCTTTCGCGCTTGAAAGCTGTGTGCTAGACTCCGCAGAGCGGTCCCGCAAAAAGAAAAATTTTGCGACGACTGCCGATCGGTGGAACTTCGGGCTCTGTGCAACGATTCCCCGCAAACCCCGCCAGGCCCGGAAGGGAGCAACGGTAGCGGGCCAGTTTCGTGTGCCGCGGAGTACCCGAAGTTCCTCTCATCGTGTCCGGGACCGAACGAGAGCACAAGCACAGCGATTTCCCAATGAGCTACAAAGTCATCGCGCGAAAGCATCGCCCGCAAACGTTTGGCGAGGTTGTCGGGCAGCAGCACGTCACGCGGACGCTTGCAAACGCGATCCAGTCGAACCGCGTCGCGCATGCTTACATCTTTTCCGGCGTGCGTGGCGTTGGCAAGACGACCACGGCGCGCATCCTCGCCAAAGCATTGAACTGCGCGAAAGGTCCGACGGCCGAGCCGGACAATACATGCGATTCCTGCCGGGAGATTTCGGCCGGCACGTCGCTCGACGTTCTCGAAATCGACGCCGCCTCGAACCGCGGCATTGACCAAATCCGCGAACTTCGCGAAATGGTGCGGTATGCACCTGCTTCCAGCCGGTACAAGATCGTCATCCTCGATGAAGCGCATCAGTTGACCGACGAAGCTTCGAACGCTCTCCTGAAAACCCTCGAAGAGCCACCCGAGCGCGTGATCTTTATTCTGGCGACGACGCGCGCCGAGGACCTGGTGGAAACCATCAAGTCGCGTGCGCAGCTCTTTCAGTTCCGCTCGCTCACTTTCAAGGAGATTGCCGGCGAGCTCGAGCGCATCGCCAAAGCGGAGAACCTGTCGATCGATTCGGGGGCGGTGGCCGTCTTGGCTCGCGCCGCGGAAGGCAGCCTTCGCGACGGGCTCTCGCTGCTCGAACAGGCGATCTCGTATTGTGGCGATACGATTACGGATACGCAGGTGCGCGAACTGCTTGGCGTTGTGGCCGAGAGCGTGCTCGACAGCCTCGTCGAAGCGATCACAGCGCAATCCGCCGAGCTTGCACTTGAGTTGGTTCATCGTCTGATTGGCGACGGACAAAACCTTCGACACTTCTGCCGCGAGGCCATTCGCCATTTCCGGAATCTCCTGGTAGCGCGCGTTTGCGGCGCCGATTCGGATCTCGTCGCTGCGCCCGCGGATGAACAGCCACGCCTTGCCGCACAGGCCGCGCAATTTACCGAGGAAGACCTGACGCGTTTTTTCAACATCCTCCTCGAAACGGAAGCTGACTTGCGGCGATCCCCTGACCCACGGTTGCATCTCGAGTTGGGATTGCTCAGGCTTGTGAACGCGCAGCGGCTCGCTCCGCTAGAGGAAGTCCTTGCGGAGTTGCACGGAGAAACTGGAGGCAATCCGCGCACATTAAAATCCGGTGCTTCCTTGCAAAGCGCCACGCCTCGCGCAACGCCGGCGCCGCGATCGGTCTCATCCATTTCATCGGGGATGGGAGTAGCAGTGCGAATGGCGCCCGAACAAGCGCGGGCGCAAAAAACTGCGGGGGCTTCTGGACCTGAACCATCCGCGTCCGGCCCCGTACCAGTCCGCGCCGCGTCGGTTGCACCCATTTCGATTTCGGCGCCGCAAGTTGTGGCTCCCGCAGCTGACGACGCATCGAATGGATTGGAGTCCCCGCAGGTGGAAGCGATCAAGTCGGCTCTCCAAGAACAGAAGTTTCTCTGGTCGATGGTGGAGCACGTCGTCCGCTGGGAGATTGATTCGAGCGAGTTGCGGCTGTACTTTCCCACCGAAAGTCGCGTGTTGGCGGAAATGCTGCAGGCCCGCGACCCGATGGAACGATTGCGCACAGTCCTGAATCAAGTGGTGGGCAAGCCCCTGCGCGTGTGTGTTAAACTCGAAAATGTAAAGGCGGCAGCCAACCGAAGTTCGGAGCTGCGCGCGCGGTTTGAAGAGGATCCGATCGTTAGGGCGATGCTGGATAGGTTCGGCGGCCAGATTTCGAAAATCAAACGCCCAGGCGAGGAATAACCCATGGAAGTGAAAGCGCTGCAGCAAATGCTATCGCAGTTCCGGCAGGTGCAGGAAAAGCTCGAGAAGCAAATCGATGGGCTTGTGGTGGAAGCGTCGGCCGGCGGCGGAATGGTCAGCGTGAAGATGAACGGCCAGAAGCAACTCACCGAAGTGCGCATTGAGCCGGAAATCTTCAAGGGCAAGGACCAGGAGATGCTGCAGGAGTTGATCCTTGCCGCGGTGAATGAAGCGACGCGGCGCGTGGACGAGGAGCTGTCCAAACAAGTGAAGGACCTGACTGGTGGCCTGTCTTCGATGGTCGGCCTGAAGATACCGGGGCTGTTCTGACCAAGACGATTCTTCGGGGCCCTGAATCTCTCGAGTGGTTCCGATTTCCTCTCTACTTTGATACGCTCACAACGGACGGGATTGCATGGCTGACTTTGCACCTTCCATCACGCGATTGATCGACGAGTTGAAACGCCTGCCCGGCATCGGGCAAAAGACCGCGCAACGCCTTGCGTTCCATCTGCTGCGAGTTGACCGGGACGAGGCGCTTGCCCTTTCCGACGCGATCCGCGACGCCAAGGAAAAAGTGCGCGAGTGCTCGATCTGCAACAACATCACCGACGCCGATCCTTGCCTCTTTTGCGCGAGCGCCACCCGCAACAAGACCATGATCTGCGTGGTCGAGGATGCGACAAACATTCAGTCGGTTGAAAAAACGCGGCAATTCAACGGACTCTACCACGTTCTTGGCGGCGCGCTTTCACCTCTGCAAGGGATTGGTCCGGATCATCTGAAGATCAAGAGTTTGATCGAAAGGCTTAAGGTCGGAACGGTCGAGGAGATTATCGTCGCTACAAATCCCACCGCTGAGGGCGAAGCAACGGCCGTCTATCTGTCGAAACTCATCAAACCGCTCGGCGTTCGCGTAACACGTATTGCCATGGGCATACCGGTCGGCTCCGACCTCGAATACGCCGACGAAGTCACCATGCTCAAAGCCATGGAAGGCCGCCGCGATTTGTAGCGCCCGCTTCAGGGAAATGCGACTGGGTCATTACTCAAGCAGAAAGCTGACCCTCACAGAGGCGCTCATTGTAACTTGTCCTGGAGCGATTGTGGATTCCTGCGGGATCGACTTATCCCTCCCAAAGCTGGAGTTAACGATGCCGTTGGCCATTGGCAAGAATGAACTTCCATAGTCCTCATATTCCGAAATGACCCACGGTTTCCTTACTGTTTGGCTCAGCTCCGCTGCCATCGCAACGGCTTTTTCTCGCGCGGCCTGCATTGCTTTTGCTCGCGCTTCGTCCTTGTATTTCCTAGGTTCGGCGACCAGAAACCTAGCGCTGGTGACACGATCTACACCTGTCTGAAGCAACCCGGTCATTAAGACTTCATACTTTGAAACGTCCTTCAGAGTTATTTGGATGGTTTGTGACACCTCGTAGCCCAAAAACTTCGGTATCTTCTCTTCAGAATAATCGGGCTCTATCGTGAGGTTACTCGTACTGATGCGTTTCTGTTCTATGCCACTCTGGTTAGTCAGCGTCATCACCTTCTTGAAGCGGCTGTCATGTTCGGATTTTGCGGCAGTCAGGTCCTTGCCGCGCGTTTCGATGTTGAAGGTCAAGATTGCTTCATTTGGAGCTACGTTGACTTCGGCAGTCCCCGTAACTGAAATGAGGCGCGGATGCATGCAATTCTCTTGCCCCGATGTACCTGACGCGAACGCAAAGAAGGAAAAAGACACGACAAAAACACCCATCAATTTATCTCTCATTGGATAATCACCTCCTCGTTGAATGGTCTTACCTTATGGTTCGCTTGCTATCTTGGGGAAGTTTCGTGACTGGAGGCAGAGTTGCCGATGGCTTCGCCGCTGACGACCAGCTCGACGCGCCGGTTTCGCTGCCTGCCTTCTGGCGTGTCGTTCGACGCCACAGGCTGCGTTTTTCCGAATCCTCGCGCAGTGACGGAGGCGGCCGGAACTTGCTGCTGCACGAGGAAATCCCGCACGGTCGCGGCGCGCAGCTCCGAAAGCTCCTGATTGTATTCATCGGCACCGACGCTATCGGTGTGACCCTCGACCTGCAAAGTCAGCCCAGGATGCGCGAGAACGATGCCGGAGATTTTCGCGAGTTTTTCGCGCGCCCCCGGTTTCAGCGTGAAGCTGCCAGTGTCGAAGAGAACGTCGGACATATTCACGATCAAGCCGCGAGCGGAGTCGCGCGTCTGCAGGACCATGTTCAGTTGGTTCATCAGCTTCGCTCGGAGTTCGGTTTTCTCCGCTTCCGCCTGCGCGGTGGCTCTGCGCGCTTTTTCTGCGTCGGCTTGAGCGGCTTGCTGCTGCGCCAGTGCCTCAGAGCGAGCGGATTCCGCTTCTGACTTTTCCTTAGCTGCCTGTTCGGCAGCGATGCGCGCCTTTTCCGCATCGGCCTGCGCAGCCTGTTGCTGCGCGAGAGCGGCCAGGCGAGCGGCCTCTGCTTCAGCCTTCTCACGTGCAGCGCGCTCGGCGGCGAGTTGCGCTTCGAGTTTTGCGCGTTCCGCCTCCTCCGCCTGCGCCTTGGCTTTCGCTTCCCTTTCCGCTGCCGCTTGACGTTCCTGCGCAAGCTTCTCTTCCTGAACGCGTTTGGCGGTAATCGCGCGAGCGTCCTCGGCTGTCTGGACGGCCTCGCGAGCTGCCATCTCGACTTGTTTCTTCTCTCCCTTGTGCACCTGATAGCTTTCGGCCTGCTGAGCGAGCTGTGAAGCCTTCAGATAACTTTCGGGCGCGTAATGTTCCGCGCCTGCCGCTTTCGCGATTTGCATTGCATTTCGCGCTTCCTGAAGCGCGAGAGGTGTGCGCGAATCAGACGGCAACTGAGATCCGGCTTGCACATAGGTGTAGTCGCTGCGTTGGAGCAAATCGAACTTGGCATCGATCTCTTCCACGTCGCCCATCGTGTCGGGCCGCACGATGTTTTCCAGCACGACCACTTCGCTCGGTTGAGTGACCGCGAAATACGGCTCGGCGGTGACGATGAGTGCAAAGGCCTGCAATTGCGCGGTCACGTCCAGTTTGCTCTTTGATCCCTCCAGCAGCACCTCGCCAAGGTTATCCGCCCGGCCCTCGGGTGAAATTGCCCATAGAACGTAAGTGAGGAATTCAGGACCAAATCGCGATGCAGGCTCCATCTTCTCGAATTGGGCCTGGATGCGAACCGCTCCCTTCTTGCCTTCCACTCTCGCCTGGCCTTGCGCAAGAGGAGAGAGAACTGTGCCGCGAAAGTCGATCTTGGTCGGCCCGCTCAGATGGCGGTAATTGATCGCCTTCGTTGTGCGCGCCACCACCGTCACTCGATAGAGGGGGCTCGACTCCTGCTGCTTCTGTGAGTCGGCTGTCGCAGGCGCTTGGCCCAGAGCCGGTGGAGTCGCGATTCCAAGAATTGCCATCAGGGCAAGAATTGACGATGCCATCTTCACGTCTTACTCCCTGCGCCATCCATGGCGGCGCATCTCTGAAACTCTGATTCGTCGCGGGCGAACTATCAGCACTTCCGCACAGCCCAATCGCCCTAATCGCCACACTAGCAAAACCAGTACGCGGCAGGGAGATTGGGCGCGGCCGCCTTGTGCAAGTAATCACTCCCGAGTGGAGTTTTCAACAGCCCTTTGCGAAATCGGAGTGAATGGTCTAAAGCAGCACCCCCGGTGCGGCGAAGTTACTTTTTCGCACATACCGGGCAGGTCTATCGACCAAATCCCGGCTCAGTGCTACGCTTTAAAAACGCCCCTTGGGGGAACGTGTGACCGAATTTCTGCCATCGAGCGATCCCAGCACGCAGAAACGCCGCAGCACGCGCATCGTGCAAGCGGTGCCGATCACTGTCACGGGTGTGGATGCCCTCGGCCAGCCGTTCAAGGAACGCACGACGACCGTGATGGTCAACTGCCACGGCTGTAAGTACCAGTCCAAGCACTACGTTCCAAAGAACTCGATGGTCACGCTTGAGATCCCCCGCCCCGAGCATGCGATGTCGCCTCGTGCGGTTCAGGGGCGTGTCGTTTGGGTACAGAGGCCGCGGACCGTTCGTGAACTTTTCCAAATTGGGCTTGAGTTCGAGATAGCTGGAAACGTTTGGGGCATCGCCTTCCCGCCGGAGGATTGGTTCCCGCCAGAGGGCGAACTTGCATCTGCCATTCCTTCGCCCTTCGAGGGGATTGCAACCCCTGAGGCACATGGGATGTCCGGGCACGAAGCTTCGCCTGGGGCTTCCATACAGGCAGAAACCATGCTCGATGGGTCCGGCGCAGTCCTGGCAACGCCAGGGGAAGCGTCTACGGCATCCAGTGAGGGGAAAATCCACGTTGTGCCGGGTCCCGCGCAAACGCAGGACTCGCAGCTTGCGATCGCGCGGCAGATGGCGAAGGTGGTTGCGGAAGCAAAAGAGGGCCTCGACAAGTCGCTTCGCAGAGGCGCCGAGGCAGCGATTACCGAGGAAATGGCGGTCGTGCGGCAACAGCTCGATGCGCAACTCCACGATGCCGTCGAGAAGGCAATTAAAGTTTCGATGGAGCGAGTCTCGGAGTCTGCTGTGAAGAAGGTGGTCCAGCAGGCAGCCGACCGCACTGCAGCGATCATCGAAGAGGCACGGAAGACTAGCGAGGTAACGGCCGAGCATCTGGATGCGAGAGTGCGGCACGCCGTCCAGGAAGCCGTGGGCCATGCGGCAGAGCAGGCAGCACAGCAGGCCGCGCAGCAAGCAACGGCGCAAAATTTGACGCAGGCGGTCGAAGAAGCGGTTAACCTCGCACTTGCCGAGCGCGAGGCGTCCGTGCCCTCGCTAGAAATTCTATCCTCGCCCGAAGCCGCGCAAAGGCACCTCGATCAATGGAAAAAAGACCTTGAAGAAACGGCGCAATCCGTCAAGAACCAGGTGCTCGAACATTCACAAGCGGATGCGTCGGCAGCCAGCCGTCGCTGGCAGGAAGAATTTGAGAACGCGCTGACGGGGGCGTCGCAGAAGATCCGCGAAGAGCTGAGTGAGGTTTCGCAGGCGGCACTGACGCAAGCGGAAGAAAACATCGCCTCGCGCGGCGCCAGCCTTCGCACATCGTTGGACGAGGTTGTTGAGGGAGCGCAATCCACCATCGCGGCGCTCGGCAACGCGCTTGGACAAGACAGGGCGCGAGCGGAAGAAATGAAAGCGCAGCTGGAAGAAGCTGCCAAGTCGGCGCTCGAACAAACACGAAAACGCCTGGACGAAGTCCTCTCCGCGCAGTACGAGGAGATCGGACGAAAAGCGGATCAGGTGATCGCCGCGCGCGCTCATCAAATGGAGCCCGCGCTCGAAAGCTCGGCGCAGAGAATTCTCGAACGTGTTTCAACCGAGCTGGACCAGAAGCTCGCGCCGAAGCTCGAAGAAGTGCAAAAAGCCGTCTCGGACATTGCGAATGCCGGGGAGAAGGCCGCTGAGCTTCAAAGCGATATCCGCGCACAGATCCAGCAAGCCACCGAACAGGCGTTGCAGCAATCTCTTGAACACGTGAAGCAGGAAACGGCGAATATTCCTGCGGAGGTCGAGAAATCTTGCCGCGAAGCCGTGTCCAAGACCGAGGAGGAACTCGAACAGAAGAGTCTTGAGACGCAGCACACGACGTACGAGGCTCTGGTGAAGGCTTCCGAGTGGTATCAGAAAAAAGCGCAGACGACGATGCAATCCACGCTCGAGAAGGCGGTCGAAAACTCGGGCGCCGCACTGCGCGACCGCGCCGCGGAAATATCCAGCATGGTGGCTTCGGAACTCGACCACTACCGGCGCACCTACGTCGAGCATAGCCAGGCGCAGATCGAGGAAGCAGCCAAGGATGTAGTTGAGCGCGAGCGCGGGAAGCTCGGAGAAGCGGCCCAAATGGAAGGCGCGGCTTTCACGGACCGCGTCCATCGCGTCACTGCCGAATCGCTCCAGCGTTTCGAAGAAGCTTCGCGCGAGGCGCTTGAGAAGGCGCGTTCGGATATGGAGTACAACCGCGAAGTCTCTCTCGACGAATTCCAGAAGAAGATGGACGAAAGACTGGCGCAAGGCGTCGAACACGCGCGGGCATATTTGCAGACGCAACTCCTTCCGCTCATGCAAAAGTGGGAGGAAGGGCGCGAGGCGCAGCAGCGCGAGTGGATGGAACAGTTGAAGAAGTCAGCGAACGAATCCATCGGAGATTACAAGTCTCGGCTGGAAAACGCGTCGAACTCTTGGCTGCTCGCTTCCGCGACTACTTTGGGACAACATTCGCAGGCCGTGCTCGAAACCATTGCCAAGGCTGCCGAGAAGCGGCTTCGCGAAACTTGCGCCGATGTCCTGGCCGGCATGGGCGACACGCTGAAGGAACGCCTCCTCGGAATTTCGAGCGATTTCACGGCCAGCGACGACGAAACTCCTGACGACAAGAAATAGCTTTTGATTTCCCTTCTCTCGCCCGACCCTACTCGATTTTTTCGGCCGGTTTCCGGTGAAAACGCCCCTGCCTGTATAATGGTCGCGTGCCGAATCGAGCTTACATGTCCGTGTGGCTCAAGGATTTCTCCGAGGACCGGTTCCTCGAACGGTTTGGCGAATTCCTCGCTACGGTTCCCTTTTCCTCAACAGGGCCGGGATTCACGCAGCTCGTGATTCGCGCGGTGGATTTGACGGAGACGCCCATCCTCGAACAGGATTTGCGAGCGGTCCCGCATGACGCCGCGGAGGTTGTCGAAATCGCCAAAAACCATATGCACAGAGACTCTTCCTACGAAGTCCGCAGCCATTGGGATCTTTGGATTTTGCCGCCTGCGGAAGATCAATGGAAACTCGAACCACAGACGCTCGATATCTTCTGCCACGGCGAGGATTTCGACGACTCTTTTTGGCAGGAACACGGCCACATGGAGGTCGATTTCGGTTTCGAACATTTTTTCACCGGCCACGCGGGATTGCTTGGCACGCGGCGTGGCGCGGCGTCTCCGCCGGAGAGTCCCCTGGAAGCGCGTTTGGTGGAGATGATGGCGTGGCCTGAAAATCTTGCGGCCTACCAGGAAAAGACGCGCGAGAACATACGCAAAGTCCTCGGCTGGGTTCAACGCATCGAAAAAGCATTGCCTGTCAAGCAACTCCGCCTATGGTCGGAAGGAGAAGACAATTTTGAAGCGCGCCTCGAGGAAATCCTCGCTGTTCGCTAGCCTGCTGGCGGTGTCGCGAGCTCGCTTGTGAGTGCTATCGCACAACCCGCTGTGGTCGCGCGCGCCGGGCCCGAGCGTAAGCCCTCCGGCTGGGATCACCTGAAGACCCTCCTGCCGTACGTTGCGCGTTACAAAGGCATGACCGCCCTCGGTCTGCTCGCGCTTGCGGGTATGGGCGTCGTAGGCGCGCTCCCGCAACTGCTTATCGGCATGATCACCGATTTGTTGAAGGGATCGCCGCAGTCTCTTTCTACGCTCACGGGGGCCTCCCGAGCCATTCTCCACCCGCTGTTTTCGCTATACGCGCCGTTCAACCGGCATGCGTTGGGTCTTTATTGCCTCATCCTTGTAGGAGCCATGCTGGTGAAAGGATTCTTCTCTTTCTGGACGAGGTGGATTTTGATCGGGGTCTCTCGCGAGATCGAGTTCGACCTGAGAAATGACCTGCTTGCGCGGTTGGCAAAACTCGAACCGGAATTCTACGTCCGAAATAGAACGGGCGACTTGATGTCGCGCGCCACGAACGATTTGAACGCGGTCCGCATGGTTCTTGGCCCCGGCATTATGTACAGCGCAACAACGATCGCCACCACGGTGCTTGCGGTCTTTTTCATGCTCAAGCTCTCTCCGGTGCTCACTCTGTGGGTCTTGCTGCCGGTTCCGATCGTCGCGATTACGGTCCGCTATTTTGGGGCAATCATCCACAGGCTTTCGGAACAGATTCAGGCTGCGCTTGGCGTGCTCTCCACTCGCGCGCAGGAGAACCTCACCGGCATGCGTATCGTTCGCGCTTATGCTCAGGAGAAAACCGAGATCGAGATATTCGATCGAGCCAACCGCGACTATGTGGATCGCAACATCAAGCTCGTCGGAACGTGGAGCTTGTTCTTCCCTGCCTTGCAGGCGCTGATCGGTGGGACATTTCTCATCTTGCTCTGGAAGGGCGGCGGCCAGGTAGTCGATCGCACAGTTTCGATCGGAACGTTCTGGGCCTTTTACGCGTTTCTGGTCCAGCTTGTCTGGCCGATGATCGCGCTGGGGTGGGTGACGAACATCTTCGAACGCGGCGCCGCTTCAATGGGGCGCTTGAATTTCATCCTGAGGGCGGAGCCGGGCATCAATGACGAAGAGATCTCATCTGGCTCCAAACTCAATGGAGATGGCCGGCAACTCGTGAACGCGATTGAAGAGGCGTCCACGGGAGAATCGGGGATTCGCGGCGAACTTGAATTCCGCCATTTGACTTTTGTTTATCCCACTTCCTCAAATGAAAAAGAGAACAGCGCGGTCTTGCGCGACATCAACCTCCACATTCCCGCCGGCACTACTCTCGCCATAGTCGGACCCACAGGCAGCGGAAAATCCACGCTGGCGGCCCTCGTCGCGCGCCTGTGGGAAGCCCCGCCCGGCACGCTGTTTCTCGACGAGAGGTCTATTCGCAATTATCCGTTGAAGGACCTGCGCCGCGCGATTGGATATGTCCCGCAGGACACTTTTCTTTTCAGCGACACGTTGCGAGAAAACATCGCATTTGGCGTCGAGCCCCCTGTCGAAGAAGAAGTCTTCGATGCCGCTGAAATCGCCAGTATTTCCGGAGAAATTCAAAGCTTCCCTCAGCGGTTCGATACGATGGTCGGCGAGCGTGGCATCACGTTGTCTGGCGGCCAGAAGCAACGCACGGCATTGGCTCGCGCGATTCTCCGGCGGCCTAAGATCCTTATCCTTGACGACGCGCTCTCGGCCGTGGATACGGACACCGAAGAGCGCATTCTGCGGCGACTGCGCGAAGTGATGCGTCAGCGCACCACGATTCTCATTTCGCACCGCATCTCCACAGTCAAGGGCGCCGATCAAATCATCGTCTTGCGCGAAGGTCAAATCATCGAGTGCGGAACGCACGATGAGTTGCTTGCGCGGGGCGGCTATTACGCCGACCTCCATCAGAAACAGTTGCTTGAGGAAGAACTGGAACGCGAATGAGCGACTTCCGCGAGGAAGAAAAACTCGGCAAGCTCTACGACACGCAGATCGTGCGGCGACTCCTTGCCTATCTGGGACCTTATCGCTGGCACGTCGTGCTTGCCGTATCCATCACTTTCGGTGTGACAGCGATGGAAATCGTGGGGCCTTACTTGTTTCACATCGCGGTGGATCGCTGCATTATCCCCGGCTTCGCACACGCGATTTCCATGAATGCGGCTAGGCGCGGCTTGCTGTGGGTTTTGCTCGCATACGGCGTTTCTCTCATCGGCGGATTCGGCCTGCAATACGTTCAAGTGCGGATCATGCAATGGGTGGGGCAGCAAACGATGTACGACCTGCGCAAGGAAATCTTCGAGCATTTGCAACGCCTGCCTATGAGTTTCTTCGACCGCAGCCCCGTGGGGCGGCTCGTCACACGCACGACGACGGATGTGGACGCGTTGAACGACCTGTTTGCCTCGGGCGTCGTCGCGATCCTCAACGATTTTGTTCTGCTTTTCAGCATGGCCGCGATACTTTTCCGCTGGCATCCATTTCTCGCGCTCGCGACGCTCTCGCCGCTTCCGTTCATGGTTCTGCTCACCTATTTCTTCCGAAACAAGGTGCGGGACGCAAATCGGCGGATTCGCACGGCCATCGCGCGAATCAACGCATTCCTTCAAGAACACATCAGCGGCATGGCCATCGTTCAGCTTTTCAACCGCGAGCGCAAAGCGCGCGAAAAATTCGCGGAATTGAATCGCGTGCATATGGTTGCGTACAAGGACGCCATAGACGCTTTCTCGTTTTTCTACCCGGCTGTTGAATTCCTCAGCATGTCGGGCGTAGCGCTGCTGTATTGGGTCGGCGGCTTGCGCACAATCGCAGGAACGATCGAAATCGGGGTCCTGCTTGCTTTCATGCAGTACGCGCAGCGCTTTTTCCGGCCGATTCAGGATTTGAGCGAAAAATTCAACATCCTGCAAACCGCCATGGCGGCTTCCGAGCGAATCTTCAAGCTGCTGGACGAGCCCGTGACAATCGTTTCGCCTCCGAATGCGCGGTCATTTTCGTCGCCTCGCGGTGAAATCGAATTCCGCAACGTGTGGTTTGCGTATCATGGCGGCTCAGCGCCTCGGGACGAGGACTGGGTCCTGCGCGACGTCTCCTTCCGGGTCGAGCCGGGTCAGACGCTCGCGATTGTCGGCCACACCGGCGCGGGCAAGACCACGGTCATCCAGCTTCTTCTGCGTTTCTACGACATTCAGCGCGGTCAGATTCTGCTTGATGGCGTGGACATCCGCGAACTGGACCTGCAGGATTTGCGTCGGCTCTTCGGGATTGTGTTGCAGGACCCGTTCCTTTTCACCGGCACACTGGAATCAAACGTGAAACTCGGCACGGGAATGATCGACCGGGCTGCAACGGAGCGCGCGCTGCGTGAAGTTGGCCTCGGTTCGTTCCTCAGTTCGCTGCCCCGGGGCGTGGAAACGCCGGTCACCGAGCGTGGCGCCACTCTATCCGTCGGCCAGCGACAGCTAGTCAGCTTCGCCAGGGCTCTCGCGCACAATCCGAAATTCCTGATTCTTGATGAAGCCACTTCCAGTGTGGACACCAAGACCGAGATCATGATTCGCGAAGCCCTCGACCGCCTGCTCGAAGGGCGCACTGCCGTTGTGATCGCGCATCGGCTGAGCACGATCCAGCACGCGCACCGAATCCTCGTCTTCCATAAGGGACGCCTGCGCGAACAGGGCTCGCACCAGGAACTCCTCGCGCTGCATGACATTTACTACCGTCTGTACCAGCTACAATACAAGGAGCAGGAGCTTACTATTCCCCTGCCCGGCGCGAGCACATCCGGATTCCAGCAGCTCATGCCAGCAGACGACTGATAACAACGTGACGATACGCTCGATCTACCTTGGATATCCGCTCTCGTCCCTTCCCTTCTTCGTTGCACACCTTTCCAGGACAACTCCATGAGCGCCCCCACGATCCTGATCTCCGCCGGCGAAGCTTCCAGTGACATGTACGCAGCGCAGTTGGTGACCGCCCTTCGTGAACGCGTCGGCGCGAGTTTCTTCGGCATGGGCGGCCCGCACATGGCGAAGGCAGGCGTGGAATTGGTCGCGGACTCCCACGAGGTTGCGGTGGTCGGCCTTGCCGAGGCGCTGCACAAAATCCCATCCGTGATTCGCGTGCAGCGGCGCTTGGCAAGCGAAGCCGCTAGGCGCCGCCCGGCGCTTGCGATTCTTGTCGATTCACCAAGCACGCACATGGGAGTTGCGCGGCGTTTGAAGCCTATAGGAATCCCGGTAGGCTATTTCATCGGGCCGCAGATATGGGCTTGGCGACCGGGGCGCATCCGCATCATTAAACGCCTCGTCGACAAGATGGTTGTAATATTTCCCTTCGAAGAAAAAATCTATCGCGATGCGCGCGTGCCGGTGGATTTTGTCGGGCACCCTTTGGTGGACATTGTGCGTCCAACCTTGACGCGCGGGGAGTTTGCCGAGCGGAACGGTCTGGATGCAAACCGCCCGATTATCGCGCTCCTGCCCGGCAGTCGCGGGACGGAGATCGAACACAATTATCCTCGAATACTCAAAGCATGCGAGCAGCTTTTGAGGGAAATGAAGGCGTCCGGGATCCAGTTTGCCAATGTTGCAGCGCCCGGCTTAAGCCCCCGTTTGTTTTCGCAACATGCGCGTCCTGGCCTTGGCGTGAAACAAATTGAAGGGGCGGCGTACGACGCGCTGGCGGCCGCGGACTGCGCGATTGTTGCCAGCGGGACAGCAACGGTCGAGGCGGCGCTGCTGGGAACGCCCATGGTGGTCGTGTATCGCCTCGCGCCTGCAAGCGCCTTTTTTCTTCGCTTCATGATTCGGACGCCCTTTTTCAGTATGGTGAATTTAGTCGCTGGGCGGCGCATAGTGCCTGAATTGATTCAGGGCGACTTCATTCCCGCGGCTGTTGCGGCGGGAATTCGCAAGCTTCTTGAATCACGTGCGGCGAGCGAAGAAATGCGAGCCGGTCTTGCGGAAGTACGGACCCTTCTCGGTCCGAGCGGGGCGATAAAACGCGCCGCTGAAGCTTTTGCGCGCATGTTGTAGCGGGCCTTGCGAGCAACTGATGATTGTTGTCTCGTATCTTACATAAGAGTAAGTTATTTATGATGCAGGAGAGAGGCTTTCCCGTGCTCAGGATGAATCCGTTGCTCGCTGTTGCAGCGCTGTGTCTATTTGCGGCCGCTTCGGCGCACGCGCAAGCGCCTCGCGCGTTCCCTTTCCGCGCGACGAACTACAACGTCCAGGCCGTGCTCCAAACCGACAGCCAGATTCTCGCCGCGCTTGCAAAAGTGGATTTCGTCGCCGGGCAAGTGTCGCGAACGCTGCTCGTCGAGTTGCACCCGGATTTGCATGTGAACTCAGTCAAGGCGGCCAACGGGCAATCGCTCAGCTTCGAGCGTGATAGCAATTCTCCGATGTATTTGAGCGTGGGACTTCCGGACACTGTGACGCCGGGGAAAATGGTGACGCTCACGTTCGACTACTCTGGCCCCGTGTCGAATGAAGAAGACAGCCCGACAAAAGGCTTGCGCTTTGCTTCGATCGACAAGACCAGCGCTTACCTCCTTCTTCCGGCTAGGTGGTTTCCGCTCACGGATTATCCATCCAATCGCTACACCGGCACTTTCAAGCTCATCGTTCCGGATTCGTTCGCTGTCGCCGGCACGGGTAAACCGGATGCGCCCGCGATGATTCCTCCGATTGCAAGGGGAACGCAGGGACAAGTGTCGTACGTTTTTCATTGCGACCGGCCCGCCCCCGTCGGATCGTTCGTGGCGGGCAAGTTGCAGCTCACGCCGGTCCAGGCCGAGGGTTACAACTTTTCCGTTTATGCACCGCCGGAGCAGACTGCCACTGCGAATGCTTATGCGACCTCTTTGGCGCGCATCCTGAGTTATTTCACCGACACGTTTGGACCGTTTGAGATCCAGCCGGACCTGGCAATTGCTCAGATTCCGGACGGCACACTGCCGGGATTTTCGGCGCCGGGGATTTTGCTCATCAGCGCCCGGCAGTGGACAACCAGAAAGGCGAACGATCGCATCCTCGCTCAGCTTGCTGCCGGGCAGTGGTGGGGCGACCGCGTTCTGCCCGCGTCATCCTCGGACGTCTGGGTGACGGATGGTCTTTCGCGCTACGCCGAAGCAATGTATGCCGAGCAATCCGGTGGTGTCGCCGACCTTCACGGGGCGCTCGAAGACTTCGCCGTCGGCGCGTTGATGTACGAAGAAGGAACTCCGATCGCGCAGGCGTCGCGTCTGGCAGCGTATTCGGACCAGTACCGCTCGATCGTCATCGATAAAGGCGCGATGGTTTTTCACATGCTTCGCGCTAGTTTAGGCGACGACGCTTTCACATCCTTGTTGAAGGAAACTTACAGAGACTATGCGGGTAAAACCCTGACCATCGATGATTTTCAGAAACTCGCGGCGACAAAGGCTCCGCCGCCGGCAAAGGGTGCTCCGCCACTCAACCTGGTCGCCTTTTTTTCGCAATGGCTGAACTCGACCGGCGTCCCGGAATTCAGACTCGAATACATCGTGTATCGCACGCCAAAGGGTTTTAAGGTCGTGGGCAAGATCAAGCAGGACCTGGATACGTTCCGTATGCCTGTGGATGTGCGCGTGGATACGGAAGGCAATCCCGAAACCAAGAGGATTCTTGTGAGCGGCACGTCGTCGGGGTTCGAGATCGACACGTTCGGACGCCCCAAACCGAATGGAATCACTATCGACCCGAACAACAACTTGCTGAAGTCAAGCCCGCGATTGCGAGTCCACGCTGCCGTTGCGCGCGGCGAAGGGCTGGCCGCAAACGGGAAATACTTTGAAGCGATTTCGGAATACAAGCATGCACTCGAGTTGCAGCCGAACAACTCTCTGGCGGATTTCCGGATGGCCGAAGCGATGTTCTACCAGAAGAATTATCAGGCGGCTGCCAATGCGTTTCGCGCGGCGCTCAACGGCGACCTTGACCCCAAATGGGTCAACGTCTGGAGCCACATCTACATCGGGAAAATCTACGACGTCCTGAGCCAGCGCGAACGCGCTTTGAACGAATACCAACTGGCGCAACACACGAACGACGATACTGCTGGAGCGCAGGCTGAAGCCGACAGGTATCTGAAGAGGCCCTATGGCGCGGATAACGCCACTGCAGCCGCCGCGCCTTCAAGCGCTGCCCCCGCTGCTGCGCCCGCCCCCACTTCCGCGCCGGCAGACGACAAACCCGTGCTCAAGAAGCGCTGAGGCAGCGAAGCCTTTTTCTCTCTCACTGGTTTTCAAGACCGGCGATACGTGGCGGCTCGATGCCTTTGTGCTGGATGAAAACCTGAAATGTCTCGCCCATGCCTTCCGGATTCATCAGCGTCTTGAACAAGAGCCGCGCGTGTGCCTGCTCGGCCTCCGATAGAATCTCCGACTGCAGGTCCGCATAGTTTGAATTCTGCGCGATGGACAGAAGGAAGTTTGTCTGTGTCATCAGCACCGTTCGCGCAAGCCCGCTCCGCCTACCCCAAGTGTCAAGCGCGGTGAAATTAAGGTGAGCGGTCAGGTCCTGCTCGCCCGGCGCGCAGAACACGTTTTCGCCCGTGCGATGTTTTTCGTATGCAAGCAGCGTCCCGCGCATGTGGCGCTCATCGTAAAGCTCGCGCGCCTCGCGGCCGTAGTCGATCGTCAGCACGAATCCCCGCCCCAGTCGCCGCCCAACCTCCGCGATCCAATCGCATGCCTCCAGACACACTTCCGCTTGCTGGCCTTCCTGCAACTTGATTCCCTGCTCCGCAAAGTATTCGGAAAGTCGTGGTGACGAGAGTGGTCCCTTCATTTCGTGGAATCCGCTCTCTCCGAACGCGATATAGATCTCACGCAGTTCCTTTTTCTCACGCACGACTCGATGGACCGGCATCGCGTCGAGCAATTCGTTTGAGAATACGCAGCCGCACAGAACCTCGTCGGGCATTTCGCACGACGACGCGAAATGTCCACTGGCCGCATGCGCGGCAAGCAGTCCCGCTTGTCCAACCCGGCGCGGCTCGGATCGCTCCACAGCAACATAGCGCAATGCCGAATAGAAATCGCCAAGGGACTCTGCCGCGAAATCGAGGATGTGTCTTGCCAGCGTCCCCATCCCTGCGCCACATTCAACCAACCGGAAAACACTGGGGCGACCTAATTGCCGCCACATTTCCCGAAACTGGCGCGCGAGAAGCCGCCCGAATAGTGGGCCAACGTCCACATTCGTGAAGTAATCGCGCCTCGGATGTTGATCCTTCTTCGTGTAGTAACCGTGCAGTGGATGATAGAGACATGCTTCCATGTACTCCGCGAACGTGATGGGGCCTCGTGACCGGATTCGGTCGGCAAGAATCGCCACAATCGGCGTGGGCTGCGAGCACACGTGGATCAGTTCTCCTGCTGCGGATTGCGGATGAACATCTCGATGAGATAGTCGTGCAGGCAATCGTAAAGCTGCTTTTGAAACGTCCAGGGAAATTGCGAGTGCTCGATTTCACGCGGCTGAAGCTGGAAAACGTAGTTGGGTGGCTCAACGGCCGAGGATTTGTATCGAATCTCGACTTCGATGCCATGCGATGAGGGCCGCGCCACGAAATCGAAGAGTGGATGTTCGTACCGCGCCAGTTCGGCCCGCACCTTCGCGGCCAGCGCGTCGCTCATGGAGAGTTGGCACCTTTCTTCTTCATCGCCGCAAAAACCTCTTCAAATACTTCAAGTGCTTCCGTATCGAAGAGGACGAACGACACCTTCTCGACCGATGTCGGCCCCTCGAAATGTCGGGCGACCTCGTTCAGCATGATTGCGGCGCACTCGCGCACCGGAAATCCCGCGATGCCCGTCCCGACTGCGGGAAACGCAATTGTCTTCAGACTTTTCTGTGCGGCGATGCGCAACGAGTGGGCCGTTGAGTTGCGAAGCGCATGCGAAGTGGTCCGCCCGCCCAGTTCCATGCTCGCGGCGTGGATCACGTGGCGTGCTTTCAGGTTCCCGCCGGATGTAACCGCCGCGCCGCCTATAGGGATCGGTCCAATTTCATTGCACTCGATTTGAATTTGTGGCCCGCCCTTGCGCCGAATCGCTCCAGCCACACCGCCGCCGAGCTTCAGATCGTTATTGGCGGCGTTCACGATCGCGTCCACATCCATTTCTGTTAGATCGCCCTGCAGAATCTCGACATGGTCGGTGAAATTCATTGCGAGTTACATCCTTCCTGGCTGCCGTGCTTCGCGAACCACAATCACATCCTTGCCCATCCGCCGGCCGACCTCAACGCACGTATTGACGGTAGCATCCGACGTTTCGGGCGCGCGCACAATTTCAAGCCGCTTCATTTTTTGCACAGGATCGACAAAACGCATTCCCACGCAATTCTCGGCGCAAAACGTCATCGCCGCTATTTCCGCTATCGAGAGCGAACCTGTGCTGCTGGCGAAAATGGCGCCTGGCTTGGCGAATTTATCGAAGATCGTGAAGAGCTCGAGTTTCATCTCCATTTCTTCCGCGACAGCCTCGATGAGCAAGTCCGCCATGCGGCACGCGTCCTGGACCGAATGTGCCGTTGCGACATTTGCGAGCGCACTATCACTTTGTTGAGCGCGGATGTCCCCGCTCGCAGCATATTCCATCAACATTTGCTTGATGGCGCCCAGGCCTTCGGCCAAGGCTTGAGAAGAAATATCTTCCAAGACCACTCGGTAACCACTGGCGGCGACTGCGCAGGCAATCCCACGGCCCAACGCGCCGGCGCCAATCACTCCGATTGTTCTCACATTCATGCGGGCTCTTCGGCCACGATTCTCTCTGGCGGGCGATGAGCTGCGGCGCCGCCCTCGGCTAAAGTCTCGCGATTCCGTTCTGGTTGAACCCAATTACAACCCTGCCTCCGGCAACGACTACGGGCCGCCGGATCAAATTTGGCTCCTTTGCCATCAGCCGGATCGCTTCTTTGCGCGTGGGCGGATCCTCCTTCATATTCTTCGTCCGGAAAAGTTCATTCTTCGGATTCAGGAATTCCGTGTAGTCGTGGCGCCCAATCAATTTCTCGAGCTCTGCCGAGCTCAGCCGTTCCTTCGCGAGATCCCGAAAATGGAGTTGGAATCCGCGCTTTTCCATGAACTTTCGAGCCTTGCGGCATGTTGCGCACGTGGACTTCTGTAGGAACTGGACAATCTTGCCGGTTTTTTTTACCTTGACAGCCGTTCTCTTGCTTGCACTCTTTCTTTTCGTCGTCATTCGTTCACTCCCGTATTAGTATCGCGGCACTCGAGGATCGATTTCAATCGCCCACCGCTCAATTCCGCCGGACATGGAGCGCGCTCCCTCGATTCCCTGCGAGCGCAGCCAAGATGCCGCATCAAAGCTTCGGACACCCTGATGACAATACAGTACAATTTCGCCGGCATCCCCAAGTCGCGCCAAGTTGGTGGGAATTTCGCTCACCGGAATCAATACTGCGCCTTCGATCCGCGATGTTTCATACTCCCATCTTTCGCGCACGTCCACGAGAAGAAAATTCTTGTTTTGCGTGAGGAGTTCCTTCGCTTCTCGCGGCGTGATCTCGATGTTTGCAGGCAGATCTTTGTCCATCAGTAGCCAAAATCCGCGGGAGCGAAATACACACGTTCGTGCCCCGTTTTCAGGTGAATGCATCCGCTCGTATCAGTGGCCGGTGAAATTCGGCTTGCGCTTCTCGGCGAACGCCGCCAGGCCTTCGGCGCAGTCTTCCGAGAGAAAACAGTGGACCTGCAGTCGAATCTCTTCGTCCAGTGCATCTTCCAGTTCGCGCCTCATTTCGCCGATCATTGTGCGCTTCACGTCGCGGTATGCCAGCGGCGGACCCGCGGCCACTTTTTTCGCAAGTTTCCGGGTCTCCTCCTCGAACTGGTCCTCCGGGTACACGCTGCAGACAATTCCGATTCGCTGCGCTTCCGCAGCTGTAAGCATCTCCGCCGTATAAAACAGCTCCGATGCGCGCGACAGCCCCACGAGGCGGGGCAGAAAATATGTTGCGCCGAAATCCGGGTACAAACCAACCTGGGCGAAAGATTGCCCGAACTCCGCCTGGTCCGAAGCGATCCGCAAATCGCACGCGCAGGCAAGGCTCATCCCGCCTCCGGCTGCGTGACCGTTTACGGCGGCGATCACCAGCTTGGGCATGGTTGCGATCGCAAGGCAGATTTCCTTGCCTGCCAAAACGAGAGCCTCCAGCTCCCGAGTGGCGTGCCGTATCCGCGCTTCGCGCAGCATTTCGAGATCGGCGCCCGCGCTGAAGGCTTGCCCGGCCCCTGTAATCACGATGGCCCGAACGGTCGTATCGTCCGCGGCGCGGATCAGTGCATTGACTAGGTCCTGCGCCATCTCCACGTTGAATGCGTTCAGCGTTTCCGGGCGGTTCAAGCGCAAAATGTGGACGCCGTCCGACCTCTCCTCGAGAACAAAAGAGCTGACCACTTGTCGCGCGATTCCCATGACGTATGATTCCCCTAATCTTTCAGATTCTTCAAAACCGTCGCAAGTTTCTTGAAATATCGCTTCTTCACGGAAAGCGACGTCCCAGCGTTCTGCCCGCTCGTCGAAGGAAGGACGAAAACGTGCGCGCCGTAAAGTTTGTCCTTCTGCAATCCGAGCTTGCAAGGACGACCGGCAAACTTCTCATAGACTATTTTCCCGTTGAATGCGATCACGCGCGGCCGCATGTCTTCCAGTTTCCGCGCCAGCAGCACACGCCCTTCGGCAAATTCCTCCCGCTCGATTTCCTCGACCCCGCGCGTGGGACGCTTCACGAGATCCGTCATGCCGATTCCGAATTCCACCAGACGACGGTCATCTTCATAACCGAGCGGTTCCGGAATCACGCCCGATTCGTACATCATCGGCCAAAACTGGTTGCCCCGCCCGGCGTAGTAGTGGCCCACGCGGGCTGAGCGGTCGCCGGGATTGGCACCGACCAAAATCATTTTCATTCCTCTGCGGAGATAATCAGGCAATGTGCGCATAGGTTCCTTCCGAACCAGCGTGAGGTGGTTCGCTCGAGTATCCCTCCTGGGGCATGGGCGCTCGCATCACGCACGTCACGCTTATCATATAACTCTTCGGGCCTGCCGCCGGAAAACAGTTATCGGATGTGCGAACGCGGGCACTCTTTCGTTATCGGAAAGAGCCAGCCTTGCATGGCAGTGAATAAATCGATGCTTTAGTTGAGGCACGCGGTGCTGTGCCGAGTCTCTTCTCATAAGGAGGGAATTTATTCGAACGCTCGTTTGATATGGAAAGAATATGCAGGCATGCGGTTGCTGTCAAGCGCTCGACCGCCATCCCACAGATAAACCCGTCACGGCATGGCCGGGTGCCCGAGCTGTGATATTCTTGGATTGTGGGAAAATCCCCTATGAGCTCGCCAAAGATGGGTCCGATTAAGGTCTCACCCCTGCCTTCGCAGGTGGTGAAGGACGACGAGCCCATCCTGGTAGCCTCGGCGAAGGCTGGGGAGATTTCCGCCTTTGAAACGCTGGTGGGCCGCTACGAAAACAAGATCTACCGGCTCACACTGAACATCACGCAGAACCGCGAGGATGCCGAGGACGCCATGCAGGAGGCGTTCCTGAAGGCGTTCGAGCACTTGGACGAATTCGAGGGCAACTCGCGCTTTTATACCTGGCTGGTCCGCATAGCAGTGAACCAGGCGCTGATGAAGCTCAGGAAGCGCCGCCCGAACGTGGTTTCGCTGGACGAGCAGGTCGATACGGGCGAGGAGTTGGTGCAGCGCGAGGTCGAGGACTGGGGACCTACGCCCGAGGACCGCTATGAGCAGACCGAACTCCGCGGAATCCTCTCGTCCGCCATTGCCGAACTCGACCCACCTTTCCGAATCGTTTTCCAGTTGCGCGACATCGAAGAATTGTCAACCGAAGAGACTGCGGAGGCGCTTAAGCTCTCTGTGCCGGCAGTGAAGTCGCGGCTGCTGCGGGCGCGGCTGAAGCTGCGCCAGAAGCTAGACAGGTTCTTTCGGCGGAGTGAAAATTCGTGAAGTGCAAAACGATCATCGTCGAACTGGCGAACTATCTTGACGAAGATCTCGATCCCAGCCTGCGGGCCGAGATCGAACAGCACCTCGATAAGTGCAAGGATTGTCGCCTGATCGTGGATACCACGAAGAAGACAATCCAAATCTTTTGCCGCTCGGAACCTGCGCCGCTCCCGGAGGACACGCGCCAGCGCCTCCACGAGGCCCTGCAGAAACGCCTCCACCGGGTCCGCACCTGAAGAGCAGCCGTTTCGCCAAGACCTGCTTACGTCGCCCACATCGCAACTTCCTTGCCTACTTTTCGTTCGCGGGCAATTTCATAAATGCGGCCTGCGACAACCACGTCCTCCGTGGCAACTCCGGTCGATTTGAAGAGCGTGATTTGAGCGGCGTTTGTCCGCCCGGGAATGCCCCCGGAAACGATCTGGCCAAGTTCATGAACGGACTCCCACTTTGATTTATCCTCGCCGAAAGCCTGAATCAAATCGCCGGCCTCGATCTTCGATTGCTCGCGTGAATCGGCGACAACCACGTCGCAGCGCAGAACCGCCTCCGCATCCAGCTCGCGCTTGAAGGCAAGATTGACGCCAATCGCATTGATGTGCATTCCGGGCTTGAGCCAGCGTCCTTCAACCACCGGGTTCTTCGATGTGGTTGACGTGATTACTACGTCCGCATCGCGAACCGCTTCCTCACAGGATGCAACAGCCGCCACAGGGATCCCCAAAAGCGCGGACATTTCCTTTGCGAACTGCTCGCGCCGCTGTTCATCGCGGCTGTGCGCTCGCACATGGCTGAGTTTCCGGACCAGCGCAATCGCTTCCAGTTGCGCGCGCGCTTGCCATCCCGTGCCAATGATTCCCGCGATGCACGCATCGTCGCGCGCCAGGAAGCGAGTTGCCACTCCGCTCGCCGCGCCCGTGCGCATCTGCCCAAGGTAATCAGCTTCGATCAGCGCAGCGCATTCACCCGTATCTACTTTGAAAAGCACAACCAGGAAGCGGGCGCCTGTGCGAGTGGTTGAATAGACCTTCAGGCCCATGTACCCGCCGGCCACGTCGGCCGCAGCCATGTAGTTCATGTAGCCTTTGCCGGGAACATGAAGTCGCTGGCGGAAATGGACGAGCGCCAACCCATCTTGCAGCCGTCGAAACGAATCCTGAACGGCATCGAGAGCCATCGGCATTTTCAGGATCAACTTCACGTCTTCCTCTGTCAGCAGCAATGTCATGGTCTCTCCGAGCTCGAATGATTTGCGAAAAAAGGAAATCTTAAAAGTTGATTTGGTAACGAAGCACCCGCGTCTCTGGCGCATCCAGAACCAAAAGCTCTCCACGCGGACTTACGGCGAGCGGCGGCGGCAGTCGGTGCGCTTGGCCAAGCTCGGGCGCGAGATCGATATCAAGTTTGGGCTTCCCATCCGTAGTCCAGACATGAAGCACCAACCCTCCTGCATCCATCGAAAATATGTAATTGTTAGCTACGGCAAATTCGCCCGCGATATCTTGCCCAGTCCCTCTCGCGCCCGCGCTGATTTCCGAAATCACGCGTCCGTCATCATTCAGGCGCAGTATTCGGTTGGACGAAATGTCCGAAACGTATAGGGAGCCATCTGGGCCACCCGCAATGGATCCGAGATGATTCCTTGCGCCAGCGGCGTTCGACGGCAACTGCCAGGTTTTCGCGAGCCGAAAGCGCGAGTTGTACGTGAAAATGTTCCCGGCGTTTGCATCGAGAACGTGGACGCCCCCGTCGACATCCACACACACGCTCAATTCGTTTTCGGAGCTGGGTCGCGTGTTCAGTTTGATTGTCTTGTAACGATCCCCATTAGGAAGAAACACAAAGACACTGGGGCGGCTGGGATCGGTCACGTACATCGCGCCGCCGCTATCCAGGACGATCCACTGAGGCTGCTTCAACCCACTTTCCTGAAATGAAAGAAGCGCTTCACCTTGGGGCGAGAACTTGTGGATAAAGGCGCTGCCTGCATCCGCAATGTATATGTTGCCGAGCGAATCGGTTGAGATGCTGGCGGGTTGATCCAATTGGCCTGGGCCTTCGCCTTTCACACCCCAAGCTCCGATGAATTGCAGGGGCGGCAATGCAGGTTTCTGCGATTGCGCGAGCGTGCTAGCACGCGAACACGCAAACATGGACGAAAAGCACGCAGCCGTGCCAATCAGGATGGCCCATGATCCCCACTTCTTCCTGGATACGAATCTATCGCACTTGCGGTCAGCGAGAAGATCAAATGGAGATGATTGGATCACTGTGATTAACGCGAGTGCTTGCTTGAGTCGTGTGCGCCGCTTTCTATCACTCGTCTGACAATTGTCTGATGCATTCGGTACGTGCGTGCCTCCGGCGCTCCCTGCCCCATCTCGTCAAAAGTGAACAGGGCGTCGCCTCCCGGTGATGACGGATGAGTCACAATCATCGGTAGCTTTCCGCAGACGTCGCTCTTAACAAACGCCGTTTCATATCGCTTTCGCTGCATGCCCCATGTGAACACGCGGATCAATGTGAAATCGCACGGCTGGCCCTCGGACCCACGCACGCCAATGACAAGGTACTGTGGCCTCTGTGCGCCAGATGAATCCTTCACGCTGTTTAGATCGAACCAGCCAATGATGTGCATGCCCGCGGAACTGGCAAAGTCAGGTAGCGGCGCGGGAACGTCGAGGTCGATGAATCGGCCCAACATCCATCCGGAGAGTGAAGGCTGGTCAGATGCATGCATGCGAACGAGCCACCAATCTTCTTTCCTGGCCTCGGCGGACTCTTCAGTGTCTTCTTCCGCACTGTTCGCAGGTACTTCAACCGCCTCCCGTTCGAGCAATTCCAAGGGGATCGTCTTGCCCAACTGACGTATGCGAGGAGACTCGCGCCCGGCCTCGAAGTGCAAATTGCTTATTGTTTTCGTGTGCCCGCGTGCCTGCACTGGCATCTTCGCGGTTTTCGCATCCAGGTCGCGCGCGCGCTGCCACATGTCCGCCGACAGCAAATCGTTCTGGCCAACCCACCCAGTAATCCCGTTTAGCGTGCGGACCTTTACACGATCTTGAAAATGGCCGAGAACATCAAGATGATCGCCAAAGTTTACCGTGGTTACCGGCTCGCGCACCTGCGCCGTCGCGCTCCACAAAGTCACCTGGCGATTCCCGGCGTAAGCCACTTCACGAGGACCGTGCGGGCGAAGAAAACGAAGGTAAGCGGCCGTGCAGAGGACGGTGAGAACCGCAACCCCCAGAAGGATCTTTCGCGTCAAGGACGATCTCCGAAGCTTATCCCCACGGCGCGCGCCGCGCGAACGTAGTCGCTTGATGGATCAACCAGCCTAGTTGCCCCGATCGCATCGGCCAGCGGCACCGATTGAATTCTCCCATCGCGGAGACATACCATCCGGTCATACTCGCCTCTGGCAACCAAGTCCACAGCAAAGACGCCCAAGCGAGTCGCTAGGTTACGGTCAAAGGGACTGGGAGAACCGCCGCGTTGCACGTGGCCGAGCACTGTCACGCGAACTTCCTTGTTGAGATATTCGCGAATCGCAAAACCGATAGCGTTCCCCACTTGCCCAGGCTGGGCCTTCGGGAAGGCTTTCCCGAAAGCATCTTGCGAAGGCAGCTTCACGCCTTCCGCGACAACCACCAGGGAAAACGGATATCCCTGCGACTCGCGGCTCTTGATGGATTCACAGATCGTTTCAATCGTAAACGGAATTTCCGGTATGAGAATCACATGTGCGCCCCCAGCGAGCCCGGAGTGCACTGCGATCCAGCCGGAATCGCTGCCCATCACCTCAATCACCATTACTCGGTGGTGGCTTTCCGCTGTTGTCTGAAGGCGGTCGATCGCATCGGTTGCGACGTGCAGAGCCGTGTCGAAACCGAATGTTACTTCCGTCGCCATCAAATTGTTGTCGATCGTTTTCGGGACGCCCACAACCTTGACGCCGATCTTTGCGAATTCATGCGCAATCGTAAGTGTTCCATCGCCGCCAATCACGACCAACGCTTCGATCCCGAATTTCCTGATGCCTTCGAGCACACGGGCCGAATAGTCCTTCACGCTCTTCCGGCCACCCTCTTCAATCGGAAAGTGAAAAGGGTTGACGCGGTTCGTCGTTCCCAGAATTGTTCCGCCGCGGGGAAGAATGCCGCGAACGGATTCAAGAGTCAGCTCCGACGATCGCTCGGGCCAAATGAGTCCGTTAAAACCATTCGTGACGCCGATGACGTTCCACCCGTGTTCAATCTTTGCTTTCCGAACAACGGCCCGGATGACCGCGTTGATTCCGGGGCAGTCGCCTCCGCCGTTGACCACGCCGATCGTGCGAGTAAATCCTGTCATCATTAGGATGGCTCCGATTACAACAGACCATTTTACACCAATGGCAGCGCGGTTTTTCGCAATGCCTCAGGAAAGATTCTTTTGTTTCGCGGGGCGGGAAGGTTGTCATGATTCTGATACAATTCACTCCGGCTGGCGCGGCGCTAAAAACCTCGCCGCCGTGGAGAGAAAAATGTCGATTCTCGAAAAGCTGAAACCGCTGGCACTACTAGTCATGCGCTTTGCATTGGGCGTCATCTTCATTTTTCACGGCTATCCTAAACTGATTCACATAAGAGAATCGATGCAGGCCTTCATCCACATGGGTTTCCCCAGTTACTTCGCCTACATCGCGGGCATTCTCGAAGTCTTCGGCGGAGCGATGTTGATCGTGGGACTCTTCACGCGCGTCGCGGCTTTGCTTTTGGCTTGCGAGATGGGCGTCGCGTTGTGGAGAGTCCACATGCTTTTTTCGAGGCCGATGGCGGTGGACAGTTACCAGTTCCCCTTGTCGCTTGCCGCGGGAGCGTTCGTTCTCGCGGCGGTTGGCGCCGGCCTCATCTCAATCGACCAAGCCATTTTCCGCGACGGGAAAAAATCTTCGCGCAAACCGAAAGAACGCGACTGAACTTCCGCGCAATCTCAGGCAGTCTAAAGTGTGCGTGCCCAAGAGAGATCGCTCGTCGTCCCGGGACTCGCCCGGGATGACAACGAATGAAAGATTTCCTGCGCAGCAACACAGCATGGACTTTGCTCCTATTAGCTGTTAAAACTGGCTCGAAAAACACGCGAACGTGCGTCTTTTTGGGGCTTTTTAGAGGTTTTTGCCATTTCCGGCCGAATTCGTGTAGCGGCCGTCTGTCCCGGCAGGCTTATGGCGGGTCCAGGTCAGTTTTGGACCGGGAAGACGGGCCGGGTTGGATTCATCGCGTTTGCAGAGGTGCACAAAGGATCGAGGCCAAATCGGCATAGGCGGGAGAGTTACCTCTCCTCCCCTGCCACACCACCGTACATGCGGGTCCGCATACGGCGGTTCAGTGAGTTGAGCCCTTGCGGGCTGTGAGGTTCGAGTCGTCGTTCGCCACTAGGGCTTCGCCGCTCTGCAGGTTTCCGTTTCGGCTTCACCGTCTTCTGAACCTGCAAATCTCAGCCGAGGCTGATTGGCTGGCGCAGTGCCCCCGATGAGTTCAACGTTCTACTACTCCCTCTCACTGTTTGGGCCTTCCTCACTCGCGTGAGTACTACGCCCGCTGCTGACTTCTGCTGCAGGATCAGCGTGAATTACTCCACCCTCAGTCACGAATCCGAGACATGCAACAGATCTCCCGCGATAAGCTCGATCGCCTTCGATACGCGACCGCCAGATGTACCACCAGCATCCTTGATGGATACGGACTTCGCGATCAGTGGCTCGCTCGTCCGACGCCGTAGGCCTCGAATCCAGTTCTTGTCCATCGGCCCGTATCTTTGCTCTACGCTTCCTTCAGACCCCACCTCGCGGTGACGCCCTTGCGCTTCGCTACCCTTCACCTCCATCAGGTTGGGACGGGACTTTCACCCGCCAGCTGCCGAACATGCACTGCGTACAACAAAGGCGCCCGTCCCAAGGGACGGCCGCCCCGCAGAAACGTCCGGGGCGCAAAGTTCAAAAACTCTTAGCATTGGGGTCTCCTCAATGATGCAATTGCCGACTCCGATAATCGCAAGGCCATGGCCACTCGCTATTGTATTGATTAGACAGGGGTTGTGAAAAGATGCGCACATCGAATCGTGTCGCAATCGCGACACCCTGTGGGGTCGTATCCACGCCTTCTCGAGGCACGTAGCGCGAAGGAGATGTTGTGAAGTTCGTTGACGAGATCACGCACCCAGCAGTGTACGATGAGGAATCTTAGCGGTGCCACGTCAAAGTAGCTCTCGGAACTATTGCAGCTTGGCGTACTCAGACTTTGCTGCGTTGAAGATGGGAATATGGGGGTCGGCGTCTTTCCAGAGTGTGAGGAAATCCTGATAGGCTCCCTTGGCTTTGGCGGTGTCGCCCTGCATGGCGTAGGCGCGCGCCAGTCCGAGGCGGGCCAGCGCGCCCCAAGGAAAGTTCATCACCACCCCCCTGTGGTCAATGAACTTCTGGAATTCCTGCGCAGCTGCGTTGCCATCGTGCAGCATCAGAAAGGCTTCCCCGCGTAAGTAAACTGGACACAGGAATATAGTCAGATCGGCCGTAACTGAGCTGAGTTCGATCGTGCTCGTCTCCTTCAATAGTTCGATTGCCCGAGTCGGGTCTTTGCGCTCCAAGGCGACGGCTGCTCGGATCGTGGGCAGCCAATACCTCTGGACCAGCGTGCCCAGCGGGAAGCTCTTGTCGAGTTCAGCCGCCAGCCTCTCCGCCGCTGCTGTATCGCCTGCCCGCGCCAGAGCCAGCGCCGCTATGGCCCGCACATCGCGGTTCGGGGCTAGCTTCACTGCCGAATTGGCCTCGATACGCGCCTGCTCCCGATTGCCCGATTCCACCTCGCGCAGCGCTGCCGCTGCCTGATATGCCGCAGCGCTCTCTTTGGCGTCGTTGTGCTGGGCAGAATCCATCGCCCGCATGGTCAGCTCGCGCGCGTTCTTCAGCTTGCCGGACCAACCTTCCGTGTCCGCTTGCATAGTCACCAACAGGTCTTCCGCGCCGGGCTTTCCCATGGCAGCTGAGACCACCTGCGCCATCTGTGTCGCGTCGCCCTTCAGAAAAGCCAACCAGTAGCGGCTCTGGAGCAGGGTCTCGCTCTCTAGCTTGCGCTCCTCCGCCTGCTTGTACACGGCCTCCGCTTCATCCAGTCGGTTGAAGCTCATGTAGGCGAGGCCGAGGAGATAATAGTTGAGCACATTATTTGGATCCAGGCGCATCGCCACTCGCCATTCTTCCAATGCCTTTTCCCAGTTTCCCAGAGTAGCTGAAATGAATCCCAGATGAGTGTAAGGCATGTCGTCTCTTGGGTAGGTCTGCTGCCACAGCTCGGCGGTCCGCGCCCCCTTCTCCAGCTCTCCTGTCACGAAATCGTAGTAGCCTGACTCGATGAAGAACCGTTCCCGGTCGCTCACCTTCTCCCGCAGGTCGTACGCCTTGCGTCCATTTTCGGCACACCCCACGATTTCGTTGAGGTCGAAGTAAACTGCCGACTCCCAGGCGTAGGCCATGGCAAAATTCGTGTCGATTTCTGCCGCCCGTTTGTAGAAGGGCAGCGCGGCCGTGTCCCCTTTCGCAGACCATGTCTTTAGTCCCAAGCTGTACACTTTCAGCGCCTCGAGCGATGGTGTGGTCGCTTCCTCCACGGGCGTGGCGTATTTCTCCACGGAGCTGAGCGACTCGCCCAACTTGCCGCGCAAACTGACTGCTGCATTGTCCAGAGCCTTGAGCACCGTTTCCCTGCCCGCCGCCTGCTCCTGCGCTTCGGCCAACACATCGCCCGAGTTGCAGTTCACCGCCTTCAGGCCAATGACGTACTGGCTGCCTAGCCCGGCAATCGAACCCGTCAGCATGGCCTTGCTACCCGTACGCTCGCATACCTCTCGTGTAACTTCCGGCGTCAAGCGGTCCCCGGCGGGACGGCCCATCAGTTTCAATGTCTCATTTACCCTACGGTCGGAAAGCAGGTTGAGAAAGGGTGATTGCTCGAGTTGTACCGAAAGTCCCTGTTTCAACGTGTCATCGAATACCGCATCGCCCGTCTTGTTATCGAAATCAGCGAGCACGATGGTATCTTTTTCGGTCAACGCGTGTGCCTTGCGGGAGAAAAACAACCATCCGCCCACGGCCAGTCCGATGACCAGTATTGTTGCGGCAGTGACCGCCGCCCGTCGGATCCAAGTGGATTTTCGAACGGGCTTCAACCCAGCTTCTCCTGCTGCGACCGCGGACCGGTCCGAATCTGAATCACGCTTCAACCGCTGCAAATCCGTGCGCATCTCCGAAGCGTGCTGGTAGCGCAGCTTGCGGTCCTTCTCTAGCGCCTTGTTGATGATGCGCTCTAGCTCTGGCGGCACGTCGGGGCTAAGCCGCACCGGGGCAACGGGCGCCCGATTCAGAATCGCTTCGGCAATCACACCAGAGGTCTCGCCACGGAAAGGCAGAACTCCGGTCACCATCTCGTAGAGCACCACACCAAAGGAAAACAAATCCGTGCGTGCGTCGAGCTCTTCGCCCCGCACCTGTTCGGGCGACATGTATGAGATGGTGCCAATCGCTGTGCCCGGTCGGGTGAGCTGTTCCAGCTCGCTGACCGTGGGCATCGCAGAAATATTCACTGGACCACCTGCCGGTGCCAGCTTCGCGAGACCAAAATCCAAAATCTTGGCGTGTCCGCGCTCGGTGACAAAAATGTTGGCAGGCTTGATGTCCCGATGAATGATTCCCTTGTTGTGCGCCGCGTCGAGTGCGTCCGCAATCTCAATCCCCAGTTCAAGTACTTCCTCAAGCGGGAGCGGCTTGCCGAAAATGCGATGCTTCAGTGTGGTGCCCTCCATGAATTCCATCGCAATAAAGGGCTGGCCCTCGTGTTCGCCGATTTCATAGATGGTGCAGATATTCGGGTGGTTCAGGGCGGAAGCAGCCTGTGCCTCGCGGTTGAAGCGGCTCAGAGCTTGTGAGTCTGGCGCGAACCCGTCGGGAAGGAACTTCAAGGCAACGAAGCGGTGGAGCTTGGTGTCCTCAGCTTTATAGACAACGCCCATGCCCCCGCCACCGAGCTTCTCGATAATGCGGTAGTGCGAGATGGTCTTGCCGATGAGCGAGTCAGTACCTGACATTCGCAGCACATCTTAGGTTGGGGCAGGAGGCAAGTCAATGAACGGAACTCACCGAAATGCCTGGTGCGGTTCAGGCTGAATCGGTTTTCCCGCGCGAAAAGAGTCGATATACTAGCACGCCTATGAGGAGCAGCAAAGCTGAAGAGGCTGCCGTCAGGTCCCCAGCTTCCACCTGTCGGCCATTGTGGTCCGTGAAGTGACGAATGCAGGAGTTGTTGTTCACCCCGCAAGACTGCAATCGGTACGGAAAAAACGAAGATGTGAGTTCAATCCCAGGCCGCAGGCAATCCGATGATGAACCACAGAGGTCTCCCGTCAGCCGAAGCGTGAACGCGCCCACAGAGCAGGACACTACCACGACGCTAGGGATCTTGACGGATACGTAAGAGCCTGCTGTAAAATAGCAAAGAGCTGGACGCTTAAGCTTTGGCTTTAGTATCTTGCTCTGGCGAGCGGCCTACCTTAACGGGTAGGCCGTGGTAGTTTATGTACATCTTTTACGTCGACGAAAGTGGTTCTCCCCAAGCTCATGATGAGCCCTTGAAGAATGGTCAGACCCCTATTTTCGTCCTTTCCTGCCTTGCCTTCCAATCTGAGCGCTGGCGTACGCTAGACTGAGCATACCGAAACTTAAAGGCTAAATTCTTTCAGGACGAGCTCAAAGGCAGGCGTCCTGAATTGCACGAGATCAAGGGAACTGAACTAATCGGTCCACATAATCGCACCAGCAAGAGACGACAGGCTTTCGCCAAGGAAGCTCTGGCGCTCTGCCAAGCGAATCAAGCTCGCGGATTTGCCGTCATAATAAAAAAGAGTGCGGTTGACCCACTCCCGCAGACGTCTATATACACGATGGCCCTACAGCATCTTGTGGAGCGCTTTCAATGCTTTCTGGATGAGACAAGCCAGGGCATAACGGTGGGTCTGCCGAGCAACGACTGTAACGGGGTCTCATCGCAGACACAAGTCTGAATAACCTTGAGCTGAATGTTGCCGTTTCCCACTTCTCTTACATATTTGGGAATTCTACAGGTCAGAAATGTACCCGAATCGTCGAGGCGCCGACCTTCACTTTTTCACAACTATCTGTGGGCTTACAATTGACCGACATCTTTGCCGCATCCACATATGGCCGTGCATACCGCAGGCACTGCTCCGGGATTGCAGGCGGCAAGGACTATTCCCACCTCGGATACTTTGGAGAATTCGCCGACAGGATGGAGTTCTGGAGCGAGACCACTTCTAACAATCGTAAGACCCGCGGCTATCGCTTCATAGACTTGAGCGAAGGCACTTAGCGCAGAGACGAGGGCGCCTATCACTTGCCCGCAAATTGGTTGACGTGCGGGGAAGCGACATGTAGACTCTCCCCCAGTTTTTCGTGGCCCCGCGTTGGGCCAAAAACCCCAATTCCAGTTGAAAAATTCAGGAGGAAACATGAGAAAGGCTCTATGGGCCATTCCGTTTGTTTTGACGTTGCTGACGGCGCTCCCCAGCTTTGCACAAAGTCCAAATTATGATGTTGGGCCGGTGTGGCGCGTGACGTATTACCACATCAAGCCGGGGCAGGGCGATGCATTCTGGAAAGATTTTCGCGAGAACCTGAAGCCTGTCTATGAAGCGGTGAAGAAAGAGGGCATGATCGTCGATTACAAAGTCTGGTACAACCTGACGGCTGATCGACCGGACGATTGGGACGTCGCGGTGGGCGTGCTGTATCCGAACTACGCGGCGCTGGATCAGATCGACGCCAGGGCCGCAACGATTTCCATCCAGCATTACGGCTCGCGAGACGCCATGCTCGAGGCGGCGAAAAGGCGCAGCGATATACGCGAAGTGGTGATGAGCAAGTTGGCTCGGGAAGTGACGCCGAAGTAGGAGTTGAATCGCAGGCACAACCAATCCGGCAGGGCCCCGAATGCTTTTCGCGAAGTATTCGGGGTCTGCCAACGCACACGCGGCTGAGGCTCGCGCGGGTTATGCGTTTTGAGTTGTTTGCGGCGCGGCAGCAGCGGATGACTGCGGTTGCGCAGCGGCGGCCGGGACATACAGCGGCGCGAGCGGCATCACGAGCCACGCCACGATGTAGGCCAGCCCGCCCGGGACAAAACCGGAAAAGATGAACGCCAGCACCCAGATCAGCCGAATCACGGTCGGATCGGCACCCAAGTATTCGGCGAACCCGCCGCAAACTCCGGCAATTTTCGAGTCGGTGGAAGAACGCATCAATCGCTTTTGGGCCACGGGTTGTCCCGACGGGGCGATAAACTGCTTTGCGCCGCAGTAGTAGCAGAAATTCGAGCAGTCCGCGATTTCTCGCCTGCAATTTGCACAGATCACGTTTGGACCCTCCTTCGCGGGCGGAGCCTTCCCTTCCACGCGCTAATCTTAAGTACGCCCCAGGGCGTCAAAAAGTTCCCCAGCTCAGTATGCCGCCAGGTCGCGCACGGCGCGGACTATGTCATCGGTTTGCGGCAGAGTTGCGTTTTCGAGATTCGGATGGTAGCCGCAAAAAGTGTCCGTTGCAGCAACGCGTCGCACCGGCGCGCCGAGGTCGTCGAACAACTCGTCCGCGATGCGAGCGGCAATTTCCGCGCCATATCCCCAGGAACGCGAATCCTCGTACGCAACGATGACGCGATTCGTCTTCCGCACAGTTTCTGCAATCGCGTTCCAGTCATAGGGACTGAGCGACCGCAGGTCGATGATCTCGAGCGATACGCCTTCGCGCGCCAGGGCCGCCGCAGCAAGCTCGGCGCGATGGACCACCGCTCCGTATGTAATCACGGAAACGTCCGTGCCCTCGCGCGCAACTCGCGCCTTGCCAAACGGGATCGTGAAATCCGCGCCTGGATAGGGCGACCGGTTGTAAGGCTGCCGGTAAAGGTGCTTGTGCTCAAGGAACAGCACGGGATCGTCCGAACGAATCGCCGTGCGCAGCAGGCCGCAAAGGTCCAGCGCCGTCGAAGGCATCACGACGCGCAAGCCCGGAATGTGCGTGAAAATCACTTCGCCGGACTGGCTGTGATACACCGCTCCTCCCGTCAGGTAGCCGCCTATCGCCGTTCGAATCACGACCGGCGCTTTGAATTTTCCCGCCGAACGCCACCGCAGCACGGCCAGTTCGTCGCGAATTTGCATCATGGCGGGCCAGATGTAATCGAAGAATTGAATTTCGGGCACGGGTTTCAATCCGCGCGTCGCCATTCCGATTGCGCGCCCCACAATGGCTGCCTCGGCCAGCGGCGTATTGAAGACTCGCGCCGAACCGTATTTCCGCTGCAGGCCGGATGTCGCCTTGAAGACGCCGCCCTTCCCTTTCACGCTCGACAGATACTCTTCGCGGCTGGCATCGGCGACATCCTCGCCAAAAACCACGACGCGCTCGTCGCGAGCCATTTCGTCCGCCAGCGTCGCGGAAACCATCTCGACCATCGTTTTCGGGCCGCCTTCGAGCTTCGGCGTTGCCTCGAATTGCTTTCCTGCGGGGTCGATGTCGGGAGAATATACGCATGCATAAACGGAATCTCTTGAAGGCGCTTGCGCCGCCAGCGCCCGGTCGGTAGCTTCCAGGACTTCGCGATCGGCCTCGGCTTCGATTGCTTCCAGTTCGTTTTCCTCGAGGATTCCTTCGCGCACGAGGAACAAACCGAATTTCGGAATCGGATCGCGGCGCGCTTCGGCTTCGCGAGCCTCGTCCGTCTTGTAGAGCTTTTCGTCGTCGGAAAGCGAATGCGAATATGGCCGCGTCACGCGTGCGTGGACGAGCGCAGGTCCCCGCCGCGCGCGGCAGTGTTCGACCGCGCGCCGCAAGGCCGCGTAGCTGTCGATAGGCTCCGTGCCGTCGCATTCCTCGATCCGCAGATCTGGAAAACTCGCCACGAGCCTTGATATGCTCCCCCCCGCTGTCTGCGCCTCAATCGGAACCGAGATCGCGTATCCGTTGTCTTCGACCAAAAAGAGGAGAGGCAGCCGCCGAATGGACGCGGCGTTGAGCGCCTCGAAGAATTCTCCCTCGCTGGTGGCGCCGTCGCCTCCGGAAACGTAAACGATTTCCCCCGGCTGGAACCCGATTGCATCGCCGAGCGGGGCCTGGTGCGCCTGGTCGATTGCTTTGGGAAAACGCTCGAAATAAAGCGACGCTTCGGCCGCGCCAACTGCCTGCAACCACTGCGTGCCGGTGGGAGATGAGCGGGAGACGACGTTCAGTTTCTGATGTCCCCAGTGCGAGGGCATCTGGCGTCCGCCGGAGGCAGGATCATCCTCCGCGCCGACCGCTTGAAGGAGCATCTCATACGGCGTCACGCCCAACTCGAGAAGCAGGGCGCGATCGCGATAGTAGGGGTAGAACCAGTCGAAGGATGGCTTAAGCAGGAGCCCTGCCGCCGCCAGGACCGCTTCGTGCCCGGCGCCGCTGATTTGAAAGAAAACCTTGCTCTGGCGCTTGAGGTGGATTTCGCGGTCGTCCAGGCGCCGCGAAAGGAACATTGTCCGGTAGATGCGGATCAATGCTTCGCGGTCGAGGCCTTCGTACTTCTCCACTTCGGGCTTTTGAGAGTCGATCTTCGTCTGAGAGGCCATCCCGTTGCCTCCGGCTGAACAGGATGCTGGGTCGTGCAGGTGCTCCTCATTATAGCGAAATGACCCGCGCCCAAACAAAGGAACGCGCAGGCCAGTTCCACGACCAAATTGGCTCGTGCGACGGTCACTATTCCGGGCGCGCGGTCTAGGCTCTTGCCGCTGCCTTTCGCCTTTGGGTTACATCACGAAAGGACAGCTTCTGGCCGAACGCAGTGCGCTTTCGGAAGGATTTCATTGCGGTTTGGCAGCGGAGCGCGCTTGCGCGTCCGCCAGGGCCTTGACGACTTGCGCGCGGGTAGCGCGCATTTGATCGCTCATCGGGCTGTTGGGGTCGAGCGCGAGATAGGCATCAATGTCTCGCACAACGGAGGCGTAGTGCCGCATCCCAGCGTGAATGCTCACGAGCACCACATAGAGTTGCGGGTCTTGAGCATCCGTTTTCTGAGCTTCCCTTGCGCTTTGCTCGGCTTCCGCGAATCGCTTCATTCCCAGCAGGGCGCGCGCGAGTTGATAGTGACCGCGCCACGACGAATCGTCCAATTGGATCTCGTGTCGCGCCAATGGTTCGGCGTCGGTGAAATCGTGAAGGGCGTTGAGCACGTCGGCATAATCGAACAGAGCGTCTGGGTACTTGCTTTGGCTTAGATCGACCGATTTTTGCAGGGACTCGCGCGCCTCCGCAGCCTGCCCGAGCCTGTATTGCGCGAGGCCCATATCTGCGTATGCTTCGTAATACGACGGAAATCCCTTGATGGCCTTCTGAAACTGGGCCACCGCGCCACTGTAATCGTGTTTGCCCGCCAGGGTCTGGCCTTCGCGATAGTCCTCTCGGGCTTTCTCCGGAACACTGAGTTGGTGCGCAGAGACGGTCTCAGGAGGGGCCTGGGGCGTTCCCGAATCGGAAGGCTCCGGGACAAGGTCCACGTCAACGCGAGTCTGAGCAGTGGCGACGATGCTAACGCTTATTTGGGTGTCCTGGTAACCCACCTTCCGGATAATCAATTGATAGTCGCCATCTCGAGCGCCGAAGTAGAATTGGCCATTTAAGTCGGTGTATTTCGTCGTGGGTGTGACCCGACCTGCGCCCGTGAGGTCCACGCGAGCCGACGTGATCAGTTCACGGGATGCCGAATCTCGAACGGTGCCGAGGATGCTACCGCCCATGTCTGCGTTTTGCGGAACGGCCCTACCCGCTCGCGCCAAGCAAATGGGAGCACATAGACCGAGAAGGAAAAGATAGGCCATTTTTTGAGGTCGGCGCATGGGACCCTCCTTCGACCAGTGCAGCGGCGCAATTGTAACCTGGGATTTCGGGCTTTACTGCCCAGTTGAACACCTTTATACACCCGAGAGCATTCCGAGTGAACCAAAAAGAATCGGAAGTATGTACTTTACGCAAACCCACACTAAAGCGAGTGTTTATTGCGATCCGATTGGATTTTTCGGTCTTCTGATTACGACTCGACAATTAAACTCATTTGTATCATAAACTTAGATATAGCACCATTTATCCTCCAGAATATCCCCTACAATATCCCTTGACAAAGGGGAGATATAGTGGCATTCTACTGGCGAACAAACGGATCTTCGAATCAGGAGTTACACAATGTCGTCCTCAGCGCACAGATGCAAATTGTCTACTACGGTCTCCCGGCAGACCTACGGGTTTCTTGATGAATTAGTCCGAGCAGGGAGGGCCGCGAGTATCGCAGAGGCAGTTGATATAGCTGTAGAGCCTGCGCGGCAAGCGGAAAGTCGCGCCAAGCTAGAACGCGATACGTCTGCCTACTTCGATGGAATGCCTTATGCCGCTGCCGCACAAGAAGCTCAACTTGGGGCGGCACTAAGCGATCTCATTGACGAGGTGGACCTCGACGCGAGATAAATGGCGACAGAGCCAGATCGCGTACCTCCTCCACTCCCTAAGCCGGTCCGGGGTGAAATATGGACAACAAATCTCGGTAATCCCCCGGTTCGGCACTGGGTTCTGATCGTTTCGTTGGATTCTCGTAATCAGAGTGAGAGTGTGGATTCAGTTTTAATGATCCCTTTTGGTAGTTTTGGAGTTGAAGGCCCCACCACAATGCTTCTCCAACCTGGTGAAACCGGTTTGCCGGAACCTTCTTGGCTCAAGGGACATTACGTCAATGTTTTTGCCAAAAAGCGGCTTCTCGAACGCCTTCCACGGCGGCTGTCAGACGGTCGAATGCGGGAAGTGTCACTTATCATACGGCGAGCATTTGATCCTGACGCCCCCTATTAAGGGCGTAGTTTCTTCTTTATAGCCGAATATCAAGATGATCCGCCGAAGCCTGCTGAGACTCCACTGGATAACAATGAAAACCAAGTGTCGGTTCCGAAAAATCTGGCATTCCCCATTCCGGAAATTCTGGCACGCCCGGCGATAGCCGGGAGAGTTAGAACTCTCCCTGTGCCCCCGGCCCGTAGGCCGGTCGGGCGGAGGGAGGAGGATG